>WNFZ01000790.1_pt1 | contig 30501 bp, 23 predicted proteins | sample 5400081 | NCBI WGS metagenome assembly WNFZ01 (sample SAMN13153365, study PRJNA577476) | soil metagenome | isolation source: 80 cm soil or saprolite under grassland replicate 1 | place: USA:California | collected 2016-06-15 | reverse complement strand
ACCGGAACCGGGCAAACCCACCCCGGTGCTGCCCCAGGTACGTCCCGTTGACCCACACGTCGGTGACCGTGTTGGCCCCGGCGAACTGCAGCCACAGCTTCCTCCCCGCGAAGCTCGCCGGCGGCGTGTAGTGCCGGCGATACCACCCCACCCCCCGGTAGTAGTTGTCGCCGCCGTCCTCACCGTCGCGGGCGTTCCAAGTGTGCGGCACCGTCACCGCCGCCCAGGCCGAGTCGTCAAAGCCGGGGTTCTGCGCACCGGTCGCATCGGCCCTGAGGAACCGCCAACCGGCGTCGAGGTCCACCCGCTGCCGAGCGACGGGCGGCGTGAAGGTCGCCGTCGCGGCGGGCGGCGCCGGCGTGTCGGCGGACCCGGTGATCACCAGGACAGCGCACAACACCGCGGCGAACGCGAGACGGCGCAGCACACTGCTGCGGACCACCAGGGCCTCCAGGAACCCGCGCGGGGAGCGAGCTACTCGCCGGGCGGGAAGGAGTAGCTGCTCGGTACCTGGGGCTGCTGGTCGGTGGGCCCGACCCAGACCACGATCTCGTCGTGAGCGCCGAGTCGCAGCGCGGCGGGGTCGCCGGTGACCGGCTTGCCGTTGCGGAAGACCCGCAGCACCTGACCGGCGCTGAGCTTCACCGGCCCGACCTGGTCTGCGCGGAGCGGCTGGCCCCATTCGGTGAACACCTGGCCCAGGGTGAACGGCACGTCCGTGGCCGACTCGATGTGCACGACCCCGCTGCCATCGTGGGTATGCAGGGGCGCGATGAGCCGACGGGCCTGGTCGATGCCCAGGCCCGCGGGTACCGGCACGTGTTGCCCGTTGACCAGCACATCGAGGTGGGCGTGGTAATGCACGGCCAGCTTCTCCTCGCCGAGCATCGGCAACCCGGCGGCCTTTGCCGCGGCTGAGGCGTCAGCCGGCGGCTTCCAGTCGGTTGGTACCCCCACCTGTGGACCGGCGACCTGCGGCGAGCTCGCGGTGGGGCCGCTCGTGACGCTCGCGGTGGGGCTTTGCGTCGCGGGGGGCGAACCGGCGGGGGGCGAGCCACCACAGCCGGCCAGCGCGAAGCCGGCGACGACGGCGGTCAGCAGGCGGGTAGCGCGCATCTGGTGATCGTCCTCCTTCGTTGGCCATCATGATCGACCCGGCGGCCAGCGGTCAGGGCCAACGGTCCCACAGGTTAGGGCCGGGTGGCCCATCGGCCGCGCCGCCGTGCTGTACCCCTGGGGGGTATAGTCGAGCTGAGTAGAGGGGAGCACGCCATGAGCGTCTCGGACATCGTGGTCCTGCTGGCTTCGGCGATCGCAGTCGCCGGGCTGGGCTGGTTCTTCTTCGCTCCACGCCGGGCGCGGGCCGCCGAGCTCGGCGACGGGGTGCAACGGGTGGAGGTGACCGTGCGGGGCGGGTACCGCCCGGACGTCATCCGCGTGCGGCAGGGCGTACCCCTGGAGATGGTCTTCGACCGGCAGGAGAGCGGCGAGTGCACCTCCCGGGTCGTCTTCCCTGACTTCGCGGTGAGCGCGGCGCTGCCCGCGTTCGCCCGTACCACGGTGCGGCTCGATCCGGTGCGGGCGGGCTCGTTCGGGTTCGCGTGCGGGATGAACATGGTCCACGGCACGTTGCTGGTCGACCCCTCCGACGAGCCGGCCACCGGCGACGGCGCTGGTCCAGACGACAGGGCCAGCGCGGAGCCACCAGCGGCCGAGGTCGAGGCGGCCCAGGCCGAGGAGCGGCGGGCGGAGATCGCCGACCTGACCCGCCGGGTCGTGGTCGGCGCGGTGCTCACCGCACCGGTGCTGTTCGCCGTGATGGCGCGCGAGGTGTTCAAGGCCGACTGGGTACCCGCACTGCTGCTCAACCACTGGCTACAGCTCGCCCTGATCACCCCGGTGATGTTCTACACCGGCTGGCCGATCCACCGCACCGGCTGGCTCGCCCTGGCCAACCGCGGCGCCGAGATGAACAGCCTCATCACGTTGGGCACGACCGCCGCGTACGCTTACAGCCTGCTGGTCACCGTCGCGCCCGGCGTGCTGCCCGCCGAAGTGCGGGAGGTGTACTTCGAGGCGGTCAGCGTCATCCTCACGCTGATCCTGCTCGGCCGGCTCATCGAAGCCCGCGCCAAGGCCGGCACCGGGGAGGCGATCCGGGCGCTGCTCGGGTTGCAGGCGCGTACCGCCCGCGTCATCCGCGACGGCGCCGAGCAGGAGATCATCATCGAGGACGTGGTCGTGGGCGACGAGGTCGTGGTACGCCCCGGCGAGAAGATCCCGGTCGACGCGGTCGTGGTGTCCGGCTCCTCGGCGGTGGACGAGTCGATGGTCACCGGGGAGCCGATCCCGGTCACCAAGCGGGCCGGGGACACGGTGATCGGCGCGACCATCAACGGCACCGGATCGCTGCGGGTACGCGCGGTCAAGGTCGGCGCGGACACCATGCTCGCTCAGATCATCCGGCTCGTGCAGCGGGCGCAGGCGTCCAGGGCGCCGATCCAGCGGCTGGCCGACGCGATCTCCGCGTACTTCGTCCCCGCGGTCATCGCGATCGCGATCGTCACCTTCGCGGTCTGGTTCATCGCCGGCCCACCGCCCGCGCTGACCCTCGCGCTGGTCTCCGCGGTCGCCGTGCTCATCATCGCCTGCCCGTGCGCCCTGGGCCTGGCCACTCCTCTGTCCATTATGGTCGGTACCGGAAAGGGCGCGCAGGCGGGCATCCTCATCCGCTCGGCCGAAGCCCTCGAAACCACCCATCGGCTCGACACCATCGTGCTGGACAAGACCGGCACGATCACCGCCGGCAAGCCGGCGCTCACCGATGTCCGCCCGGCCTCCGGTTTCGCCGAGAACGAGCTGCTGGCGCTGGCCGCCGCGGCGGAGGTCGACAGCGAGCACCCGCTCGCCGCGGCGATCGTCACCGGCGCCCGCGCCCGGGGCCTGGAGCTGCCGGCGGCGACCGGGTTCGACTCGGTCACCGGCAAGGGTGTCCGGGCCACCATCGCTGGGCGCGAGGTCCTCGTCGGTACCGCACGGCTGCTCGCCGACGCCGGCATCGACCCGGCCAACCTCGAACCGGTGGCCGCCGGCCTGGCGGGGGAGGGCAGGACCGCGATCCTCGTCGCCGTCGACGGCCGGGCCGCGGGTGTGATCGGGGTCGCGGACACGGTCAAGGAGGACTCCGCCGCGGCGGTGGCCGCATTGCGCCGGCTCGGCCTCAACGTGGTGATGATTACCGGCGACAACGCCCGTACCGCCGCCGCGGTCGCCCGCCAGGTCGGCATCCGCCGTGTCCTGGCCGAGGTGCTGCCGGAGCGCAAGGCCGACGAGATCCGCCGGCTGCAAGGCGAGGGCCGCCGCGTCGGCATGGTTGGCGACGGCATCAACGATGCCCCCGCCCTTGCCCAGGCCGACATCGGGCTGGCCATCGGCACCGGCACCGACGTCGCCATCGAGGCCGCCGACATCACCCTGATCTCCGGCTCGCTCGCCGGCGTCGTCACCGCGATCGAGCTCTCCCGCGCCACCATGCGCAACATCCGGCAGAACCTCTTCCTCGCCCTGGTCTACAACGCCGTCGGCATCCCGGTCGCCGCCGGCGTGCTCTACCCGTTCCTCGGCATCCGGCTCAGCCCGATGTTCGCCGCTGCCGCCATGGCCCTGTCCTCGCTGTCCGTCGTGGGCAACGCCAACCGGCTGCGCCGGTTCCGGCCGTCCGCGCTGCCGCCCGCCGGTCCGGCCCCGATCGAGCCAGAGGTCGAGCCGGAGGTCGAAACGGCCGCCGACCACGTCGAGGCGACCGACCCGGTCTGCGGCATGCAGGTGGTCCCGGAGACGGCCGCCGCTCGGCGGGACACCGAGGCCGGTACGTTCTACTTCTGCTCGACGCACTGCGCCGCCACGTTCGACAGCGACCCCGACCGCTACGCGGCGCCAGCCGCCCGGGCATAACGGCCGGCGAGCGTGGCGACGTACTCGACCAGCTCCGGCGGCTCGGTGACCTCGAAGTCCACGCCGAGCAGGCTCGCGTACACGGCGATGACGTCGATGCTGTCGGCGCCGGTGACGAGTACGCAGGTGTGCTCGTCAACCGCCTCGACCACGCCGACCGCGGGGTTGATCCGCTCGGTGACGACGTCGGCCGGCGCATGGACGGTGATCCGCGCCCGCCACTGCCACGCGGCGGCCGACACCCGGCGGGACACGTAGGCGGCGATGTCGTTGTCGGGCAGATCCCGTGGGGGGAACCGGGGACCGGTCGGCTCCCGTGGCGCGATGCGGTCGACCCGGAAGGTACGCCAGTCCCGGCGGTCGACGTCCCAGGCCACGAGGTACCAGCGCCGGCCCCAGTTGACCAGCCGGTGCGGCTCGACGGTTCGGACGCTCGCCGACCCGTCGTGGTCGCGGTAGTCGAACCGCAGCCGCTCATGGTCGCGACAGCAGGCGGCGAGGACGGTCAGCACCGCGGGCTCGACAGTCGGCACAGGGCTGTCCGGCGGGATCCGGACCGTGTACGTCTGCAACGCGTTGACCCGGCGGCGCAGCCGGGAGGGCAGTACCTGCTCCAGCTTGGCCAATGCGCGTACCGAGGTCTCCTCGATCCCCGCGATGGCGCCGCCGGTGGCGGTGCGCAGGCCGACCGCGACGGCGACCGCCTCCTCGTCGTCGAGCAGCAGTGGCGGCATCGCGGCGCCGGCGCCCAGCCGGTAGCCGCCGTCGGTGCCTCTGGTCGCGTGCACCGGGTAGCCGAGGTCGCGCAGCCGCTCCACGTCCCGGCGGACGGTGCGGGCGCTGACGCCCAGCCGGTCGGCCAGGTCGGCCCCGGTCCAGTCGCGCCGGGCCTGCAGCAGCGACAGCAGGCGCAGCAGCCGCGCCGAGGTCTCCAGCATGGTTCGAAGTCTGGCAGAGCTTTAGGACAGAAGCTGTCCGTAAGGGTCCGTAGCGTTGCTGCCATGACCGATACGCAGATCCGTCCCTTCCGCATCGACATCCCGCAGGCCGACCTGGACGACCTGCGCGACCGGCTGGCCCGTACGCGCTGGCCGGCGGAGCTGCCGGGCGTCGGCTCGGCCTACGGCATGCCGCTGCACGTGGTGCAGGACTTCGCCGAGTACTGGCGGACCGGCTACGACTGGCGCGCGCACGAGGCCCGGATCAACCAGTGCCCGCAGTTCACCACCACAATCGACGGCGCAGGAGTGCACTTCCTGCACGTACGCTCACCGGAGCCGGACGCCCTGCCGCTGATCCTCACGCACGGCTGGCCGGCCACGATCGTCGAGCTCCTCGACGTGATCGGGCCGCTGACCGACCCGCGGGCGCACGGCGGGGACCCGGCGCAGGCCTTCCACGTCGTGGTGCCGTCCATTCCCGGGTACGCCTTCTCCGGCCCCACCCCCGACACCGGCTGGGACAGCGCCCGGATGGCCCGGGCCTGGGCCGAGCTGATGAGCCGGCTCGGCTACCAGCGCTACGGCGCGGCCGGCGGCGACGCGGGTGCCCTGATCACCCGCGAGCTGGGCATCCTCAAGCCACCCGGGTTGGTGGGCGTCCACCTGCTGCAGATCTTCGCGTTCCCGTCCGGGGACCCGGCGGAGATGGCGCGGCTGTCCGACAAGGACCGGGCCGGGTTCGGGATCACCTCGGACTTCGAGAGCAAGTCGGGGTACGTGAAGATCCAGTCGACGCGGCCGCAGACCCTCGCGTACGGGCTGACCGACTCGCCGGCCGGGCAGCTGGCCTGGAACGCCGAGCTGATGACCGGCTGGGGAGACGCCCCGGAGTTGCTCGACCGGGACGTGTTCCTGACCAACGTGACCATCTACTGGCTGACCGCCACCGCCGGGTCGGCGGCGCGGCACTACTACGAGGACAGCCGCAGCGGCGCCGGCTACCGCGAGGTCCCCAACAGCGTGCCCACCGCGGTCGCCGTGTTCCCGCAGGACTTCCGGACGGTACGGGTGTTCGCGGAGCGGTCGAACAACGTCGTGCGGTACACCGAGTTCGACCGGGGCGGCCACTTCGCCTACCTGACCGATCCCGACCTGGTCGTCGGCGACCTCCGCGCGTTCTTCGCCGACCTGTCCCGCCAAGTTCCGGCCGCTTGACCGCGGGCTCCGCTCCGCTGCGCCCGCTGGCGGCCGATGCCCGGTAGCGAGCCCAGCGGTCCCGCCGGCGGCTCACCCATGGGCCGCCGGCGTGGCCGCGTGCGCCGGCGGTGCGTCCAGGCCGCAATGCAGCCGGTGCTTGGGTGGTGCGGCAGCCGGCGGTACGGCCGGGCGCGGGTTGCGGATCGTCGCGGTGGCGAGCGCGCCGCCCAGCATGCACAGCCCCGCCGAGATGAGGGATGCGGTGTGGAACCCGGCGGAGAACCGCGCGGGGTCCAGATAGGCGGCGCCGGTGATGCCGGCCGCGGCGGGCAGGACCGCGACGGCGATCAGCGCGGCGGCCCGGGCGACATCGTTGTTGACGGCGGAGGCCATCCCGGCGTGCCGGGCCGAAACCGCGGCGAGCACGGTCGCGGTGAGCGGCGCGACCGTGGTGGCAAGGCCCAGACCCAAGACGACGACAGCGGGGAGCACCTCGGTGAGGTAGCCAGCGCCGGGGCCGACGCGGACGAACAGCGCCATGCCGATCCCGACGACCACCGGTCCGACGCTCATCTGCAGGCGTGGACCGATGCGCGCGGCGAGGGCTCCGGAGCGGGCCGAGAACGCCAGCATGATGGCGGTGATCGGCAACAGCGCGACGCCGGCCTGCAGCGCGGTGTACCCGGAGGCCTGTTGCAGCTGGATCGGCAGGAGGAACAGGGTCCCGCCGAGGGCGCCGTACACGACGAAGGTCACCAGGTTGGTGGCGGTGAACTGGGTGGAGCGGAACAGGCGCAGTGGAAGCATCGGCGCGCGAGTACGGCGTTCCCACGCGACGAACGCGGCGAGCAGGAGCGCACCGCCGATCAGCCCGGCCAGCACGGCCGTACCGGTCCAGCCGCTGGCCGGGCCTTCGATCAGCCCGTAGGTCAGCCCGATCAGGCCGAGGGTGACCAGGGCGCCGCCGGTCAGGTCCACGGGCCCGGTCGCGTCGGGGTCCTGGCTTTCCGGTACGTGCCGCCACGCCACGGCCAGCACGACGGCCGCGATCGGCAGGTTGATCACGAAGATCAGCCGCCAGGACACCGACTGGACAAGCCATCCGCCGAGGAACGGACCGATGGCGGTGGCCACGCCGGACAGCCCGGACCAGGCGCCGATCGCCCGGCCGCGGTCCTGTGGCGCGAAGGACGCCTCCAGGATGGCGAGGCTGCCGGGGGTCAGCAGCGCGGCGCCGACGCCCTGCAGCGCGCGGGCCGCGATCAGCGACGGCGCGTTCGGGGCGATGCCGCAGAGCACGGATGCCACGGCGAACCAACCGACGCCGATCAGGAAGACCCTCCGGCGCCCGTACCGGTCGCCGAACGCTCCGGCGATCAGGAGCAGGCCGGCCAGTGTGAGCGTGTAGGCGGTGACGACCCATTGCAGGGTGGACAGGCCGGTGTTGAACTCGCGTCCGATGGCGGGCAGGGCGATGCCGACCACCGTCGCGTCGATGGCGGCGATCCCGGAGCCGAGGATGGTCGCGAACAGCACCCACCGGCCCGGGCCGCTCGCGTACGCGAGCCCCGGCTGCGCGTCCGGCGTGGCTGCTGGACCGGTCACGAGTCGTCCAGAGTGCCGAGCGTGAGCGTGGCCTCGGCGCCGAGGAACGCGCCCACCCTGCTGGCATCGGCCGCCAGCAGCTTGCGGTGCCGGGGCGGCAGGTCGTCGATCGTCTCGACGGTGATCTCGATCCGGCGGCCGGACTTGCGCCGTTCCCACATGCCCGCGACCCGGCCGTCGACCAGCAGCGTCGGCAGGGCCACGGCACCCTCGAAGCGCCCACGGCGGTACGAGTGGATCCGCTCGTACGCGGCGTCGGACAGGAGCTGCTCCCGCGGGCGCGAGCCGATCACGAAGCAGTCGTACTGCGCGACCAGCCGCACGACCGTACCGACCGAGTCGAACGGCTCGTCGAGATCGGCGGCCAGCAGCCAGGCGCGCCGGCCCTCGACCTCGACCTCGACCAGCTCGGACGCCAGCTCGGTGAACAGCTCCTGTGCGGTGGCCGGCTTGGTGGAAAACCAGCGCGCGAACTCCTGCGGCGTGGCCGGTCCGTAGGCGGCCAGGAAGCGGCGCAGCACATCGAGGATCGCCGAGCGGGGGTCCTCGTCGCGCCAGCCGGCGACCCATTCGTCCGCGCGGACGAACGTGACCGACCTGCCCCGGCTCGGCCCGAAGCACAGCGCCCCGGTCACCGCCGCCGGCGCGAGCATGTCGCCCCAGGTCGAGGCGAGCCGCTCCCGGGCCCATCGACCGACCTTTCCGGACACGGCACCGGCGAGCTCCTCGCGGGTGAGCTGCTGTCCACTGAGGACAGTGGAGGTGGCGGCCACCAGCTCCTCGACCTGATCCCGGCTGACGCCGGACAGCTCGTACCACAGCGTTCCGTGGTAGTCCGGGATGGCTCGTAACGCGGCCATCCACATCGCCAGCTCGCGCGCCGGAAGCAGGTGCAGCGTGCCGCGCGGGCCGTACGTCTTGACCAGGCTCCGCCGCTCCCAGAGCTCGTCGCGCACGTCGGCCTGGGTCAGGCCGTCGACCCGGGCACCGATCGCCAGCTCGGCCGCGCTCATCACCTGTGCCTGGACCCCGCACACCGCGCCGACCACGTCGACGAGACGCTCGCGTGGTGCCGGGCGGACCAGGTGGCTGCGGGCCAGCCGCCGCGCACGTACCTGGTCCCAGGTGAGGGTGCGCACCCGCGGCATGCTACCCGGAACTACGTCTCCGGTACGACGGTGCCGGCCGTGCCGTCGATGGTGATGCGCTGCCCGGTCGCGATCCGGCTGGTCGCGTCGGCCACGCCGACGACGGCCGGGATGCCGTACTCGCGGGCGACGACGGCGCCGTGCGAGTTGGCGCCGCCCATCTCCATCACCAGGCCGCCCGCCGTGAGGAACAGCGGCGTCCAGCCGGGGTCGGTCGACGGGGCGACCAGGATCTCGCCCGGTTCGAGGTGCGCGCCGACCGGGTCCAGGATCACCCGGGCAGGGGCGGTGACCGCGCCCGCCGAGGCCGGTGTGCCGGTGAGCGAGCCGTCCGCGGCGCTCGCGGCCGTCACGGCCTCCGGCTCCGTGCCGTCCGAGAGCAGCACCCGGGGGATGTGGCGGCGGCGTAGCTCGGCCTGGTAGGCCTCGCGCCGCCGCGCCACCGTCTCGCGCAGGTCGGCGCCGTCCAGCCCGGACAGCCCGGCGCGCGCCTCGATCAGGTCGAGGAAGAACACGTCGTCGGCGGCGGCGATCCGACCTTGCGCGGCCAGCGCCTCGCCGACCGCGACGAGGTGACCGCGCAGCTGGGCGAAGGCCACGACGAAGAAGTATTTCGGCAGCTCCCGCAGCCCGGCGAGCTGCCGGGCCCGGCGCAGCGCGAAGCGGACGAGCGGCCGGCGCAGCCCGCCCGCGCGGGCCACGAGCGCCTCGACCATCTGCTCGGCCTCGCGGGCGCCCCGGGCGAACATCGCCTCCGGCGCCGCGCCGGCATCGTCGAGGCGCAGGTAGTTGGCGAGCACACCGAGGATGTGCCGCGGGTCGTCGGACCAGCGCGGCATGCCGAGGTCGATCTCGGCGACGGCGCGCTCACCGTAACGGTCGAGGAACTCGGTCAGGCCGTGCTGGGCGACCGGGGGCAGGGTGCCCGCCCGCCACCAGGCGGCCAGGTCGTCGGTGGACGCGTCGCGCAGCAGCGCGCTCGCCGCCGCGTCGTCGCGGATGCGGCTGGCCAGCCGCCACAGCGCCAGGTCCATTTCGGTGGTGACGTTGTGCGGCACCCCGCGCAGCACGGTCTGCAGCTCGCCGGGGCGCAGCTTGGTGCCGAGCAGCCGGCCGGCGAGGCCCAGCATGGCGAACCCGACCGCGGCGGCTGGCATGGCCAATGGTCCGAGCGGCATGACGTCTTCGACGAGGGAGCGCTCGACCAGGTCGAGCCGCTCGGCGGGGGTCGCTGTCGCCGGCAGGGACAGGCGTTGCCGCACCTCGGCGGGGACTCGGTCGAGCTTGCGGTGCAGGGCGTCGGGCCGGGCGAGGGCGTACGCCGCGCGCGGCGCGAGCCGGTGCCGCATGGCGAGGCGGAGCATCCGGCGGACGAGCGGCCGGCGGGACCGCTGCGTCACCGACAGCCGCGGCTCATCGAAGAGGCTGCGCAGCACGGCCGCGGTGCGCGCCTCCATGACGTCGAGGATGCGCGGCACCAGCGCCCGGCCGGCGCTGCTGCGCAGCACGCTGGTGACGTCGACGAACAGCCGCTGCCCGGCTTCGGCGTACGCGGGCGGGCCGGCGAGCGGGTCGGCGACGGGGACGCCGACCTGGCGCGCCACCGAGGTGGTGATCAGCCGGAACCCGGCTCGGCCCATCGGCGTGATCGGCCGGTAGAGCCCCTGGGCGAGGCTGAAGCAGAAGTACGCCCGGAGCTGCTCGCCGGGTGGCGGGGCGGTCGCCGGCAGCGGGTACAGGGTCGTGATCGGCCGGGCCTGGGTAAGCCAGAGCGCGTCATCGGTATCGATCGCCCACTCGCTGTCCTGCGGCACGCCGTACTGCGCCTCCAGCCGGTCGCCGAGCGCGGCGAGGGCGCGGACCTGGTCGTCGGTGACGCAGGCCCGGTCGGCGCCGTCCGGGAGCGCGATGCGCTCGGTGCCGCCGCCGGGCAGCGCCTGGATGGCCAGCCGCTTGTCGCCCAGGCGCCGGGTCACGATCTCGCCGGTGGCGGTGTCGACGACGACGTGGTCAGGGTTGACCGCGCCGGAGACGATGGCCTCGCCGAGGCCGGGGCTCGCGTCGATGACGGCCTGCCGGCGCCGGCCGGTTACCGGGTTGGCCGTGAACAGCACGCCGGCCACCTTGGCCTCGATCATCTGCTGGATGACGACGGCCAGCCGCACCGCGCGGTGATCGATGCCGTTCGAGGCCCGGTAGACAACGGCGCGGTCGGTCCAGAGCGACGCCCAGCAGCGGGCCACCGCGTCGAGGACGGCGGCGGCGCCCACCACGTTGAGGTAAGTGTCCTGCTGGCCGGCAAAGCTGGCGAACGGCAGGTCTTCGGCGGTCGCCGAGGACCGTACCGCCACCGGGACGTCGTCGCCGAGGCCGGCGTACGCCCGCGTGATGGCCTCTCCGACGGCGGGTGGCGTGGGCGCGGCGAGCAGCGCGGCGCGGGCCTGGCCGGCGAGGTCCGTCAGGGCGCGCACGTCGTCGGGCGCGGTGGCGGCGAGCGCGTCGAGCACCTGGTCGATGGCGGCGCCGGCGGCGACGAGCTCGTAGGCCGCGGTCGTGACACACAGGCCGGGCGGCACTGGAAGGCCGGCGCGGGTCAGCTCGCCGAGGTTGGCCGCCTTGCCGCCGACGCTGGCCAGCATGCTGGCGTCCATCTGGTCGAAGCCGAGGATGAGGTCGTCGCGGGTACGGGTGGCGGGCATGCCTCGAATATTAAACTCAACGGTCGTTGAAGTCAACGTACGGTGAAATCCGTCTGAAGCGCGTGCATCTATCCAGAGCTGCAGCCGGCGTTGACCGCAGCGTGCTGCCGTGCCGAGCCATCTCCTCCCGTGGAGTAGACAACCGGGTGCCAGCAGCTCGGGGCACCGGCGGCGCGTAGGCCGTCGCCGTGCGCCTACAGTGGTCGCATGGCGGTGACCCCACGCGATCCGGCGACCGTTCCCGGTCTCGACGGCCGCTCGCGCTGGATCGACCTCGACGGTCCGCTCCACTACCTGGATCTCGGCGGACCGGCGGGCGCGCCGGTCGTCGTCTGCGTCCATGGGCTTTCCGGCTCGGCGGTGAACTGGTCGGCGATCGCGCCCCTGCTCACGGACCGGTACCGGCTGCTCGCCCCGGATCTGGCCGGACACGGCCTGACGCGGTCGGTGGGACGCGGCACCACGGTGTCTGCCAACCGGATCCTGCTGCACCGCTTCCTGGAGTCCATGCCGGGAACGCCGGTGATCCTCATGGGTAACTCGATGGGCGGGCTGATCTCGTTGCTGGAGGCTGCGAACGCCCCGGGCGCGGTCAGCGGCCTCATCCTGATCTCCCCGGTCCTGCCGATCGTGCCGGCCCGGCCGGACCCCGCCGTCACGGCGATGCTGATGGCCTACGCCACGCCAGGCCTCGGCCAGCTGCTGATGGTCCGCCGGCGCCGTCTGTCGCCTGAGGCGCTGGTACGTAGCACGATGTCGTTGTGCTGTGCCGATCCGTCACGCGTCCCGGCGACAGTCATCGCCGAGCACGTCGCGGTCGCCCGGCAGCGGGCGGCGTTCACCGAGCTCAACCGGGACCTCGCGGTGGCGGCGCGCTCCGCGGTCTCCGCGGCCGGCTCGGGCCTCGGGCTGCCGTACCGCCGGCTGATGCGTTCGATCACGGCTCCCGTGCTGCTGCTGCACGGCGAGCGGGACCGGCTGGTGCCGGTCGCCGCCGCCCGAGCCGCAGCGCGCGCGAACCCGACGTGGTCGGTACGGCTGTTACCCGGTGTCGGCCACGTGCCCCAGCTGGAAGCGCCACAGACCGTCGCGGCGGAGGTACGGGGCTGGCTGGACGCCAACCCCTCAGCGACCGGCCGCCGCTGACGACCGGGCCGGGGACCGCCTCGCCACAGCCGCGTTCGACCGGGTACGCACAGCTGCCGCCAGCTTGGCGCGGTCGACCAGCTCGGCGAACCCGTCCCGGATTCCCTGGCTGAGCACGCCGACGTCCGGTACCGCGTCGAAGTCGGCGGTGATGCCGAAGTCGAGCCGGTCGAGGTAGGAGAAGATGCCGATTGAGATGCGCAGGTTGTAGGCGATCGGCACGTAGGGAAAGACCTCCACCAGGCGCCGGCCCAGCATGTGCATCGGGAACCGCGGTCCGGGCACGTTGGTAGTGACCGTCTGCATCAGCGACTGGGGGTACCGGAACGTCAACCGGGTACCCATCGCCAGCAGCGTCGGCGCCGCGAACCCGGCGAGCCCGGTGAGGGCCTGTGCGCTGACGGCCTGGCGGTTGCGCTTCAGGTCGTCCATCTGTTCGCGCAGCCGCGCCAGGCGGGCGACCGGGTCGGGCTCGCCCACGGGCAGGTTCACCAGTACCGCCGAGACCCGGTTGGTCGGCACGCCCCGCTCGTGCGGCGCCCGCACCGAAACGGGGACCAGCGAGCGCACCACCGCGCCGTCGGTCAGCTCGCCGCGAGCGGCCAGCAGGTCACGGTAACCCCGCGTGACGGCCGCCAGTACCACGTCGTTGACCGTGCCGCCGAAGGCCTTGCGTACCTGCCTGACCTCGTCGAGGTTCGCCTGCGCCCACTCCCAGCGCCGGTGCGGGCCGACCGAGCCGTTGAGCGTACGGGCCGACGGGTCGACCAGCCGCCGGACACCGGCGACCAGACCACGGCCGAAGTCCAGCACCTGGCCGCGGGAAGGCAGGTTGCGCACCAGATCCGGGACGCGGGCGAGCTGCTGGAGCGGCTCCAGCACCGCGTCGCGCAAGCCGCCCGTGACCAGCCGGATCGGCGACGGACCCGGCCGCGGTGTCCAGGCGGCCGGCGCCGCCGGCCCCTTGTCGCCGGTGGTGGAGTCGACGAGGACGGTCGCCAGGTCCATCCCGGCGACCCCGTCGACCATGCAGTGGTGCACCTTGGAGATGAGCGCCCAGCGGCCGCCTTCCAGTCCCTCGACGAGCCACATCTCCCACAACGGCTTGGCCGGGTCGAGCCGTTGCGCGAACACCCGGCCGGCGAGGTTGCGCAGCTGCTCGGCACCGCCCGGCGCGGGTACCGCGGTGTGCCGGACGTGGTACAGGATCTGGAAGTGCTCGTCGTCGGCCCATACCGGCCGGCCCAGATGCAGCGGCACCGCGCGGACCCGCTGGCGGTACCGCGGCACCAGCGGCAGCTTGCCCACCAGCAGCCGGACCAGGTCGCCGTAGGCCGGAGCCGGCCCCTCGAACACGGCCACCGAGCCCACGTGCATGGGCACGGATTTCGACGACGCGGTCCAGGTCGGCGATGAAGTAATGACCGCCGCTGAAGACCCGCTTGCGAAACGCCGGTCCACAGTGGTGGCGCCAGCGCGCAACCTCGTCCACCGGGGCGTACCAGTCCTCGCTGCCGGCCCAGACACTGACCGGCTCGCGCAGCGACGCCGGGAATGCGGACCGGTAGGTCTCGTACGCGGTCAGGTCGGTGCGCACCAGGGGCAGGAAGTACGCCATGAACTCGGGGTCGTGGAGCCGGCTCGCGGGCGTCCCGCCCATCCGCTCGACCGCCCCGACAAGGTCGGCGTCGCCCAGCCGGTGCAGGGCCGTCCCGGGCGGCCGGCCCGGCACCCGGCCGCCGGACAGCACGACGAGCTCCGGCCGGTGGTCCAGTCCCGCCAGCCGCCGGCTGACCTCGTATGCCAGCAGCGCGCCGAGACTGTGGCCGAACAGTGCGAACGGGCCTGGCGACGCGCGGAGCTCCGCGTGTATCGCACGGGCGACCTGCCCGGCGATGGGCGCCAGCCGGACCGACGCAGGTTCGGCTCGCCGGTTTCCGCGCCCGGGCAGCTGGATGCTGATCAGCTCGATGTCATCTGGCATCGCCGCGGCCCAGGACCGGAACACCGAGGCGCTGGCACCCGACCACGGAAGGCAGAACAGGCGCAGCCGCGCGGCCGGCCGGATCTCGTGGCGTACCAGGATCTCGTGGCGTACCAGCCCGCTACGCCCGGCGCCGAGCTCGATGACCGTCGCGCTCGTCATGGCTGGTCCGTGTTCCGGCGCGGCTGCTCGGTGCTGCGGCCTGGCTGATCGGGGTTACGGGTCACTGCGTCGTGGCGCACTCGCGGGCTCATCGGAATCCTCCGTTCGCGACCGATTCGGGAGAACAGGTGGCGCGAACATCACGGTGCTGGCTGGCGGGCAGCCGAGCATCGGGGAAAGCCGATGCGTTACGCGACCGCGTTACGCCGACGACGACCGTACTGTGATGGCGTTTTTCGCCGCCCAGGCCGCGATCTGCGCGCGTGAACGCAGGTCAAGTTTGGTGCGGATGTGGTCCAGGTGGGCCTCGACGGTACGTTCGGAGACCCGCAGGCGCTCGCCGATCTGGCGGTTGGTCAGGCCCTGTGTAACGAGCGCCGCGACGTCACGCTCCCGGCCGGTCAGCGGTACGCGAGGCGTCGCCGGCTGCCGCCACCGGTCGTCGAGCGCGTACTCCACGGCCTGCTGGGCGGTCAGCCGCCGCCCTTCGGCAAGCGCCACGCGGGCCCGCGCCTCCGGCAGGGCCTCGTGCGCCCGGGCAGCGGCCGCCCCCACCCGCTCCCGCCACCACGGGTCGCCGGTCTGGCCGGACCGGCGGCGGATGGTCTCGGCCGCACCCACCAGGCGTAGCCCGCGTTCGATCCGGCCGCTGCCGATCGCCGCCACGCCCAAGCCTTCCAGCGCGAACGGCGTCACGCCGGAGCTGTTCGAGCCCAGCAGGCGCAGCGATTCGGCGAACTCGCGCTCCGCGCCCTCCAGATCGTCAAGCTCCAGCGCGAGCAGCCCGGCGGTGTGTCGGAGTGCTGCCACCCGCGTCGGCTCACCGTCCCGGGCATAGATGGTCAACGCCTCGTCGACGAGAACCGACGCCTGCGACAGGTCACCGGCCAGCACGGTCGCCCACGCCAGGTTGTTCAGGCACAGCGCCATGCTGCCGGGCTCGTCCAGTCCCCGGACGTGCTCCAGGCAGGTGCGGAAGCACTGGATGGCCTGGGCGAACTCGCCGCGCTGCTGCCTGGCGTAGGCCAGTGCCGTCAACGACCGGCTCAGCAGGCCGGTACCCCCGTGTTCGAGCGCCAGGTCGACCGCCTCGCGGGCCATCGCCAGGGCGCCGTCGTGGTCGCCGTGGCGCGCGGACAGCCAGGCCGCCTGCTCCAGCACAAAGCAGCGGTACGCCTCTGGCGCATCGCCGATCCGCAGCGCCGCCTGTAGTCGTTGGCGACCGTAGTCGACGATGCCGCTGGAGTCCCGGCACCGCACGGCCGCCGCGATCAGCAGCAGCTCGCGCGGGTCGCTTCCGCCCGCCAGGTACTCCACGGCGTGCAGCAGGTTGTCGTACTCGGCGTCGAGCCGGTCCCGCGCCGATCCGGTGGTGAGGAAGCGTTCCACCAACGGGGTCGCGACCTCGGTGAGCCAGGCCACGAGGCGTTCCGCCGCGCCCTCGCGCTCACCTGCCGCCACGAGCCGGCGCTGGGCGTACTCGCGCACGGACTCGAGCTGCCGGAACCGGGCGTGACCCTTCGGTCCGGGGGTGGAGATCACCAGCGACTTGGACTCCAGGCTGGACAGCAGCTCCACACTGTCCCGGATGGACAGCTCCAGATCGGCGCAGACCGCGTAGGCGAGGTCCACCCCGAACCCGCCCGGCAGCATTGACAGGCGCCGGAACACCGCCTGCTCGGTCGGGCTCAACAGCTCGTAGCTCCACTCGATCGCGGCCAGCAGGTCGCGATGGCGGGCGTCCCCGCCGCGGGTACCCGAGGTCAGCAGGTCGAACCGGTACCGCAGGCCGGCCACGATGTCCTTGAGCGGAAACAGCCGCACCAGGCGGGCGGCCAGCTCGATGGCCAGTGGCAGGTTGTCCAGCCGCTCGCAGATAAGCTCCACCAGCTTGCGGTCGGCGGCATCCGGCGTGAACGCTGGTGCCACCGCCTGCGCCCGGTCGACGAACAGCGCGACCGCGTCGTCCAGCGGCAACGCGCCGCTGGAGAAGACCAGCTCGCCCGGGAGCCGCAGCGCCTCGCGGCTGGTGGCCAGGATGTGCAGCCCCGCGCAGCGGCGCAACAGCGAGACCACCAGCTCACCGCAGGCATCCACGAGATGCTCGCAGTTGTCGAGGATCAGCAGCAGCTCCTCATCCTGCAGGCTCGTCACCAGCGTGTCGATGAGCGGGGTACCGGGTTGTTCGGAGACGCCCATCGCGGAGGCGACCGCCTGCACCATGAACTCGGGCCGGGCGACCGCGCCGAGCTCGATGAGATGTACGCCACCGGAAAAGCTCCGGCCGACCCGGGCTGCGAGCTCCAGCCCCAGCCGCGTCTTTCCCACCCCGGCCGGGCCGAACAGCGTGATCAACCGGCCGTGCCGGAGCAGGCGACCGATGGCCGCGATCTCCTGCTTGCGGCCGACGAAGCTGTCCAGCGCGAGCGGGAGCCCGGCCGGCGCAAGCGCTGCGCCGCGCGGGCCGGGCCGGTCGTCACCCGCCTTGGCGTTCGCCGCCCGCAACCGCTGGCGGTACGCACGCTGCCGGCAGGCGTTGGAGCAGTAGAGCAATCCTTGACCGGCGGCGGGAGCGCCGGCGCTCGACGCGGGCAGCTGGGCACCGCAGCTCGCGCAAGCGCGGGGGGCGTCGGGCATACCAGCACCTCCGGCTGAGCGCCCGGCCGCTGCCCAACCGTCCTTCGCATCGACGAACGTAAGACCCCTAGACTCGGTCCGGCGGCGATCCGCCGTCAAGCTGAGGTTCCAGTACTGTCCCGGACAGCCGTGGCGGTGCCTCGTTCGGTGCGCGTCATCGTGCGGCCCAGGGCCAGCCAGGTTCCCCACATGACGCCGGCCCGATCAAGCTTCTCGCCTGGAGCTACGCGGCGGTGGCGGTACTGGCCCTGCTGCTGACCTACGAGCCACCTTGGGCACCAGCGGCAACGACGGCCGCGAGGCGGACCTGTCACTGGTTGGATAGGTTTTGGTCACCACAACGTCGCCCGTCTGGACGTCGCTGCCACGGGCATTTTCCGATGTCGGCCGACGATGAGGAGGAGATAGTCGTGAGGAAACCTAGACGCGCGTTAGCCGTTGCCGGTGCCGTTGTCGCGAGCGTCGTTGCCGTCTCGGGCGCGACGGGCGGCACCGCCCTGGCGGCGCCCGGCGCGGAGACCGGACCGAGCAGCTCACAGTCGCCCTACCTGGTGCGCTTACAGCCAGGGGTGGTCACGAAGTCGATCCTGACCGTCGGCGACTCGGTCAACCTGAAGCCGGACGGTACGCCGTACCGGATGGTGGGTATCCCGGACGGCCTTGGCGCGTTCGACAACGGCGACGGCACGTTCACCGTACTGATGAACCACGAGCTGCCCAACTCGGCCGGCATTGTGCGGGCCCACGGCGCGGCCGGTGCGTTCGTCTCGAAATGGATCATCCGCACCAGCGACCTGACGGTGCTGCACGGTGAGGATCTGATCAAGACGCTGAACACGTGGAACCCTGCGCTCAACGGAGGCGCCGGAGGCTGGCAGGTGTCCAACACCGACGCCGCCCCGGCCCGGATCAACCGGCTGTGCTCGGCCGATCTGGCACCCGTTTCGGCGTTCTACAACCCGGCCTCGGGCAAGGGGTACAACGGCCGCATCTTCGCCGATGGCGAGGAGGGCGGCACGGTCGGACGCCCGTTCGGCCATGTGGTCGCCACGGGTGAGAGCTTCGAGCTGACCCCCTGGCTGGGCAACATGTCGTTCGAGAACGTGGTCGCGCATCCGAACACCGGAAGCGACGCGACGGTCACGATCGGCCTCGACGATGGGGATGCCAGCGTCGGTCAGCAGGTGTACCTGTACCGCGGCACGAAGACCGACGCCGGCAACCCGGTGCAGAAGGCGGGGCTCGTGGGCGGCAAGCTGTACGGGATCAAGGTGGCCGGGATCCCGCAGTCGGAGTACCTGAAGACCGACTGGGCCGTCGGTAACACGTTCGACTTCCAGCTCGTGGATGTCTCCCAGTTCGCGGGCGTTGGCGGCACCACCGCCAACGGCGTCGTCGACACCCTGGAGGAGGACAGCCAGGCCAAGGGCGTGACCAACTTCCAGCGGCCCGAAGACGGCGCGTGGAACCCCAACAACCCCAGCGACTTCTACTTCGTCACCACGTCGTCGTTCGGCCCGCTGCCCGCCGAGAAGCGCACGGGCGAGACCCGGCTGTGGCGGCTGCGGTTCGCCGACCCCACCGACCCCAGCCGCGGCGGGAAGCTGACCCTGCTGGTCAGCGGCCCGGTCGGTACGCCTGACAACCCGCCGGCCACCGGCACCCAGAGCGCCGGCTCGCCAGGCCCGCAGATGTTCGACAACATCACGGTCAACTCGCGGAGCCAGGTCCTCGCGCTGGAGGACGTCGGCGGCCAGGCCTACCTCGGCGGCGTGTGGCTCTACGACACCGCCAGCGGCAACCTGGTCGAGCTGGCCCGGCACGACCCCAACCGGTTCGTGCCCGGGGCCCCGGGCTTCCTCACCAAGGACGAGGAGGCGTCCGGGATCATCCCGGCCCCGTTCCTGGGCAGCGGCTGGTACCTGGTCGACGTCCAGGCGCACTACACCATCGCCGGCGAGCTCGTCCAGGGCGGCCAGCTGCTCGCCCTGCACGTGCCGCCCGGCAGGTTCAAGTAGCGGGAACCGGGGCCGGGTGGCGACGCCCGGCCCCGGTGCTCATCGCTCGGGTTCGGGCACCGTGCCGTCGCGGGCCGTGGTGTCCCGGACCGGGCCGAGGAGCCGCTCGATGAGCCGCGGCTCGCCGGGCCAGGCGGCTAGCAGCACATCGCGGGGCACCTGCCGCCCGGCATAGCGCAGGGCGAGGGCGATTACGACGACGTCGTCGAGCGGGCCGATGACGGGCAGGAACTCGGGGATCAGGTCGATCGGGCTGGCTACCCACAGGCCGGCGAACACCACGGCGATCTTCGCCCGGCGTGGCACCCGGGGGTCCTTGCGCAGCCGTCGCACCGTGGTGACGCAGTCGGGGAGGAACGCGGCCAGATCGCGCAGCAGACCGGGCGGCAGCCGCTTGGCCAGGACGACCAGCAGGCCCCAGGAGGCCAGCAGCAGGGCCACGGCGGCGCCCAGACCGATCAGCCAGTCACGCATCGCCGCCCGCCTCCACGTCGCCCGCCTCCACGTCGCCCGCCTCCACGTCGCCCGCCTCCACGTCGCCCGCCTCCACGTCGCGCCCGGCAACGAGCGTAACCAGTGCGATCAGTACGTCGCCCGTCGCATGATGATCCGATGACGACCGACGTGAGCCCCGTGGACGTACGGCGACGATCGCTGCGCCTGGCCGCGACGGGCGGCCTGGCGTTCGTAGTCCTGTACGTCGTCCATCTTGTGCTGCAAGGGCTGGGGCCGGATGGCTCGTCCGGGGCTGCCGTGGCGGCGTACAACATCGCGCACCGCGGCGCCCTGCGCGCCAGCGAGGTGGCCGTCGGGCTGGCGCTGCTCGCCTTCATCGCCTTCATCGCCCCGCTCGTGCCCGTCCTCTGGCGGGCCGGCCAGGAGACGCTGGCGGCCGCGGTTCTCGTCGCCGGAGCCACCTTCGTGGCGCTGGGCTTCGTCTCCAACGCCGCGGAAACCGCGCTGATCGGCGTGGCGGACACGAACGAGCCAGCAGCCGTCCTGGCGCTGTTCCAGCTCCAGGGACGGGTGCCCGTGATCTTCGCGGTCACCGCGCTCGCCGCGACGATCTCCCTCGCCGGGTTGCGTACCGGGCTGCTGTGGCGGTGGTTGGGCATCGCCGGCCTGATAGTGGCCCTGGTGTTCCTGCTCGGATCCGTCTTCAGCCTGCTCGGGTCGACCCCCGAGGGGCGCTCCTCCCTCTTCGGGGTCGGCGTGTTCGTCGTCTGGATGGTCCTGCTGTGTGCCGCGCTGTGGCGGGCTGCCGGACGGGCGGCTACGGGGTCGGCGGCGGCACCTTGATGTTGCCGTACCGGTCCCAGCCGTCGGCGATCCGCGTGTAGTACAGGTCGGCTTGGGCGGCGTCGATGACCCAGTTCCACTCGCCGGACGCCGCCGGAGCCGGGTACGCCCGAACCAGCGCCGCCACCTGCTGTGCCTCGCGCAGGCCGTCCCAGATCGTCCGCTGCAGCTCCGGCGTCTGGAACGACGGGTCGCGTACCCAGATCCGGTACCCGAAGTACGCCTTCGACACCGACCGGTGCAGCCGCACGGTCAGCAGCGTGCGCTCGAAGTACGCCTTCAGCTGCTGGTACTGGGCCGGGCGCAGGGCTGCGCGGGCCGCCTCGATGTCGGCCAGCGCCGCCTCCGCCTGGCGTACGCTCCAGTTCTTCTCCGCGATGATGTAGTCCAGGTACGGCTGCTGCATGTTGTTGCCCAGGCGCACCCAGCCGTTGTCGAGCACGTACCCGGCCTCCCGGGCCAGGACGCCGTCGGTCTTGCAGGCCGGCGGGGACAGGTGGTCGACCACGTCGATCCAGTAGTGGAAACGCCGGTTCACGTCGTGGCCGACGGTCACCTCGGGCGGATCGATCCATTTACCCGAGACGCTGCGGTGATAGCTGGAGCAGTACGGCTCGTAGTCCAGCCGCGAGTGGTTGGCGGTGTTCGTACCGAGGCTGTAAAGCCCCGAGGTGACGATGTCGAACGACCGCGCGAGCGCCGCCTGGACGTGCGGAGCGGCGAGCCCGCCATAGGTGCTCGCGGTGAACTCGCGGTAGATCGTCTCCACCGAGACGTGCGGGTTCTGGGTTGCCCGGTAGAGCGCGTAGAGGTTGATCTCGGTGGGCGTGCCGATGATGCGCGACTCGTCGTAGCGGTCGGTGCGGGCCGTGTAGCCGATGACGTTCGGCAGTGTCTGGAAGTAGCGCCACCGGTTGATGTGCTCTTGCGGCCAGGCGCCGGCAATCTTGCCCTGCCCGTTGTACTCGCCGGTGGCGTCGAACTCGATGATGGTCGGGCGGTTGATCGTCTGCACCCACCGGTCGTTGGGGTGGGTGAGGAAGAAGTCGTGCGGGGTGGCCTTTGCCATGACGCGCACGCCGTTGTTGTGCACCATGTTGATCGCGCCGACGTTCCGCTCGATCTCGGCCGGGAAGTAGCCGAAGGTGCGAAGGTAGAGGTTCTGGTGCCGCTCGTCGACGACGACCGAGGCGACCTGGTCGACCAGGTACGCCAGCTTCTCCGCCTCGGTTTTGAGCCGGACCGAGTACTGGCGCTCGACCCGCGCGCCCGTCTCGATGAACGTCAGGATCACCGCGTTGTTGTGCGGGACCAGGTCGAGCATGCTGCGGTAGTCCTGCTTGAACCAGGTCCAGAACTCCGGGTTGTCCAGGTCGATGGTGCCGTCCGGGCCGGTGCGGAACTCGGCGGGGTAGTAGGACAGGTCGTACAACGCGTGGTCCCAGACCGCGACCTCCCCGATGCCCGCACGGTGCGCGGCGTCGGTCAGCCGGTTGGTCTGGGCCTGTTTCGCGGGATCGCGCAGCTCACGCAGGTCGAACACGATCTGGTGGCTGAGCTGCAGGTGGTTGATCTGGTACTGGCGCGCGGCCGCGATCACGGCGTCGGCGCCGGTGTCGTTGTTGGACAGGATCGTCCACCCGCGGACCGCAACACCAGGGGGTAGCGCGCCGCCCGGTTCCACGGGCGAGGCGTACGCCGTCGAGGCACCGCCGAACGCGACGGCCGCCGACAGGATGACGATCCACGTTTGCGCCCGTCGCCACATCTGGCGCTCCCTCCCCCAGGAACCACACCTCGGATGTATCGCTCCGTCATGCTACTTGGTCCGCCCGCCCCGACGCGTACCCAGCGCTCGAACGCATCGACCCCGTTAGGCGGAGGCGGTCCGGACCCGGCCGAACTCGACCGACTCGTGCAGCGCCATGCCGTCGGCGCCGTCGGCACTGGTTGCCCGGCTCAGCCAGCGGACCTCGTGTGCCGGCCCGTTCGCGGCCCGGCTCGTCCATCGCTCCAGCGGTTTGGGGAACCGGTCGCGGTCGAGCGGTTCCCCGGCGTGGAGCACCCGTACCGGCGTCAGCACGACCGGCCCGCCTGGCGCCGGCACCTTCCAGCCGTCCGGCTGCGGCGCGCCGTCAACGGTCAGTACCGCCGGCTCCCCAGCTGCCGTCCACTCCGCCAGCCGGGTCCACCGCCCGCCGCTGGCGTGGTCGACCGTGTTGAAGACAATCGTGCGGCCGGGCAGGTGTATCCGCCCCCACTGCAGCCGGCGCAGCCCGAGCATCCGGGGCGGCCGGTGCAGCTGCACCCAGTCGGAGTACCCGCAGCCGGAGAGCACGGGCGTTGTTGCTTCGCCCCACGAGCCGCTGGCCCGCGCGTACGGCACCGCAACGTGCCAACGCACGCGCGGGCTGATCGGCGGGCCGGCCGGGTGCCAGGTGGGCAGCGCGTCGTGGTGCACCAGCCGGAACGTACGCCCGTCGCGGCTGCCGACCGTGTACTCCGTGCTGCCGTCGGCGCGCAGCCGTGGCTGGGCGGCGTCGGGTCGGCCACGGATCACCTGCCGCGTGCCGTCGGGGAGGTAGCTCTCGATGGCCGCGTAGGCCGTACGGAGCCCGGCAACGCTCAGCCAGCCGAGGTATACGACAACCACCTGGCCGTCGGGGGTCACCAGGTCGGCGTAGAGCTTGCGGAGCAGGAACCCGCTCACCACTGGCCAACCCTGCGCCATTGGTACCCGGCGACCAGGAAGGCCAGTACGGTCAAGGCGGCGACCACTGGCAGCAGCTGCCCCAGCAGCGTCCAGTCAAAAGCGAACATCGATCGTGGCCATGCCGCCGGGCCGCGCACCGTGTAGAGCAGCACCAACCCGACTACCGCGACGAGCAGGCTGGAGAGATGGCCCAGGTTCATCTTGCCGACCCGGCGCAGCGCGAAGGTCGAGTCGCGGAACGAGTCGACCGCGAAGCGGCCCATCGCGTAGAGCAGCATGGTCGCGCCGGTCACTGCGCCGCTCGGCGCGGGCCGGAGGCTCACCAGACAGGCAAGTAGCACAGCAAGCAGCGTGGCGCCGGCGGAGAGCAGCTGCACCGGAACCCTCGCGTGCGCGGCGTCCGCGCCGAGCTGGCGTACCACCTTGCTCTCGGGCGCATGCCACGAGATGCCGTTCCGCCAGACCCGGCCGAAGCAGCAGCCGTAGGTCAGGCAACCGATGCGGCCGACCACCGAGCAGAGCAGCGCGGTCGGCACGGTCCGGTCGAGCAGCCACAGCAGGCCGACATGCTGGGTCGCCGCGTAGACCGCCGAGCCGGCAAAGAAGCCGACGTAGGCGCCCCACGAGACCAGCCCAACCGTACGGATGGCCCGCATGGCGCCCATCTGCCGCACCTGCCGGTGGGCGACCGGGAACCACAACAGCCGCGCGCCCAGCACCATGGCGGGTACGACGACGAGCGCATAGGCCACCAGCTGTCGGGTACTCAACCCATCCGTGGCCAGGCGGTCGAGCGCCACGCTGGTGGACACCACGGTGCCCAGCGCCACGAAGAGACCGTAGGTGACCCACACCGTAGGCCCGACGCGGCAGAGCACCGGCCGGTTCGCGAGCCACTCCACGGGCCTGCGCAGCCTGGTCCACAGTAGACGAGACGTTGTCGCGAGGCGGCGGGCGTGCGGCTGGTACCGCGTGTACGAGCCGGCGAAGCGGCGCTGCAATGCCGGTCCTTCGACACCGAGCACGTAGTCCACGATGCCGACGGCGAGCAGGCCGGCGACGAGGAGGCCGCCCGGCGATCCGGAAAACAGGGCCAGGCCGCCGACGACCGCGACGTACCCGACGTAGATCGGGTGGCGGTTGAAGCGGTACGGGCCGGTAGTGACCAGGCGCACCGGTGGCAGGTGCGAGATCGGCCAGCCACCTCCGACCACCCGCAGCAGCACCATCGACCAGGTCATCCAGATCCAGCCGAGCAGCACCACGAATGCGCCTGCACCCCGCCAGGCTGGGCCGGTGAGCGCGGGCAGGTTGAGCAGCGCGTCGAGCCGGCCGGCAAGCGACCACAACAGGATCGGCAGCAGACCGAAGAAGACCGCGACATAGGCCGCGACGATGCGGACCGTGGTCAGCCGCGCCCGCGACACGGCCTCGACCACAGTGGACTGTCCACTGTAGATCTCGGACTGAACAGTGCTCATTGTTCGCTCCCAGAGACTCGCGCCGAGACACTCCGCAGGTCACGCCACTCCGGTGTGTACCCGCAGTGCCAGAAGAGGCAGGGGCGCTCGACCTCGCCGCGCGACAGCATGGTCTCCATCGCGGACCAGGTCTTAGCGCCGAAGATGGGATCGACCGCGATGCCGTTGTCAGCGGCCACCCGTTCGCTGAGCGTGACTAGCCGCTCGGGATACTCGCCGAACCTGCGCGCCACCTCGGAGGTGACGATCTCCAGCGCCGGCATCCGCAGACCGGCCACCCCGAGCCACCTCGTCGTCCAGCGGGCCAGCAGCCGGGCCAGCAGCTCGATGCGTCCCGGGTAGACCTGGACACCGACCACCCGTACCGGCGGATGGCCTTGTGCGCGGAGCAACGCAGCACCGATCAGGAAGCCGACAATCGTGTTGCCGGTGGCCACCGAGACGAAGACGGTACGCGGCAGCTCGCCCTGCTGCGCCAGCTCCACCATGCCGCGGGCATTGCCGAGAATGGCGCTGGGGTGGCATACGCCCGGCAGCACGACGAGCGGTCGGCGCCCCTGCGATCTGGCGGCCCGGTACGCCCGAGCCGCTGCCCGTGCGGCCGCGACCCGACTCGGCCCGAGCAGGTCGATGTCCGGGCGGATGCCGGCAAAGTGGCGTTCTCGTAGGGCTGGCGCCATCGGTGGGTCGTCAACGACCAGCAGTGTCGGATGGATGCGCTGCTCCTTCAGTACCGGTGTGATGTCGAAGCCGAGATTGGTGATGTTGCCGGCGAAGGTGATGAGCTCGTTGTAGCCGCGGGTGGAGAGGTGCCCGACAAGACCTTCGATTTTGCGGGTCTTCGCGCCCCCGCGGCCGTAACCGGAGAGGTCGTCGCGTTTGATGAGCACCGGGCTGGCGGCTGACTCCCCGGCGGACACCGGAGTCGGCCAGCTGCCCAATGGCAGGATCGGCAGCTCGTTCAGCCGGCGAAGAGCACGGGCCGGCGCTGCGTCGCCGGCGCGACGCAACCGTACAGAAATCATGGTCAATGCTTCCCATCCGCGAATAGCGCCGAGAGCCCGAGCCCCCCGGTTCGGGTACGAGCACGTTAGCGGGCAAGCATGTTAGGAATCTGCATGAATACCGCCGGTGAGTTGTCGACTCAACGACACATTCAGACCGGTGCCAGGTATGCCGCTACGGTTGGCTAATGATCCTCCGACCGGTTGACGTGCTGACGCTCGCCTACTTCGGTGCCGGCACGGTGCTGGTCTGTGTTGGTCACAAACACGTCAGCCGGTGGTACGAGGTACCGCTCTCCTTCGGGTTGGCCAGCCTCGTCATCGTTGTGCTGGCGGTGGTACACGGCCGCCGGCCGGGGGACAGCCGGATAGCGTTCCTCCGGCTCACCTACCCGTTGCTGGCGATGGCGTACATCTATGTTTTGGCCGGCCGGTCCGCCCTCGCGATCCACGGCCGTTACCTGGATACGGAGGTCAACTCGTTCGAGCTGTCGGTGTTTGGAGACCATCCCAACCTGGTGCTCGACCGGCTGGCCACCCAGCCGCTTACCGAGCTGATGATGGCCGGCTACGTCCTGTACTACGCTTTCTTCCTGGTTCCCCCACTCATTCTGCTCGCCCAGCGGCGCCGTCATGAGTTGGAGCGATATGTATTCACCCTGACCTTCGTGCTCTACGTTTGTTTTGTTGGTTTCAGCCTCGTGCCACTGGTTGGCCCGGCCCTCTCGCTCTCCGATAGCTTCGAGACCCGCGAGCTGAGCGGTTACCTCGCGACGGGGGTGCAGCACTTCATCGCCTCGTTCGGCGACCCACCCGGAGCCTGCTGGCCGTCCGCGCATGTCGCAGGGGCCTGGGCTGCGCTGCTGTCGATCCGCCAGGCATTCGGGACATCCGCACTCTGGGCCACTCTTCCGGTCACCGTCTGCATCACCATTGCGGTGGTGTACTGCCGGTACCACTACGCCTCCGACGCCCTCGCCGGCCTGGTCGTGACCGCGGCTTGTTATCCGGTCGCCGTGCGGCTGTTCTTCCGCATCGGACCTGGTGCCGCGTGCACGACGTGGCTCGGAGGCACTCGCACTCGTGTTGGTCGAGCTCCTCGCCGCCTGAGCCACCTCTGAGCCACCCTGGCTTGCAACGGCACCATAGTGGTGCCATCATGGTGCCGTGGACTTGACGCCGTACGTCGAAATGCTCCGGCGAGAGCTCGCGGTCGCTGCCGAGGCCGGCGGCGATGAGGCGCGGGCGCTCGCCGACCGCCTCACCGCCCCGCTCGAGTCGGCGATCCAGCTCACCCTGCTGGAGGCCCTGTCGGCCGCCACCGCGGAGATCACCCGCGACCTCGCCCCGGCCTCGGTCCACCTGCGCCTGAGCGGGCGGGACCCCGACTTCGTCGTAACGTTCCCGCCCGCCGACTGGCCCACGCCGCAGGAGCACACGCCGAGCGCGCCCGCTGTCCCCGTGGACGAGGCCGCGCTGACCGCCGGCGACAAGGGCGGGTCGTCCCGGATCAACCTGCGACTCCCCGACGACGTCAAGGCCAGGGTCGAGGAGGCCGCCGGCCGGGAGCGGATCTCGGTCAACGCCTGGCTCGTCCGGGCCGCCGTCGCCGCCTTGCAGCCCGGCCGGGGTGCCGGACCGGGCACCGGGCACCGCGGTTCCAGACCCGGCGAGACCTACACCGGATGGGCGCGCTGACCCCGCCGACGAGAACCTTCAACCCCTAAGGAACAGCCATGCCGACCTTCGACACTCCCCAGCCGGTCTCCGCCCGGCTCAGCCTCGGCTTCGTCGTCGCCAACGTGCGGGTCACCGCCAGCGACCGCACCGACACCACCGTCGACGTACAACCTATGGACGCATCCAGCAAAGCCGACGTGAAGGTCGCCGAACAGACCCGCATCGAGTACGCCGACGGCAGGCTGGAGGTCCGAGCGCCGAAGCTCAGCACGCTGTTCGGCCGGACCGGCTCGGTCGACGTCACGATCACTCTGCCGTCAGGCTCCCGGCTCCAGGGCGAGACCGGCATGGGCGAGCTCCTGTGCGAGGGCCGGCTCGGCGAGTGCCGGTTCAAGACCGGCTACGGCGAGATCCGGCTCGACCAGGCCGGCGCGGTCAACCTCCGCAGCGCCAGCGGCGACGTCACTGTGGACCACGCCGATGGCGGCGCCGAGATCACCGCCAGCAACGGGGCTGTCAACATCCGCCGGATCGACGGACCGGCGACGGTCAAGAACTCCAACGGCGCCACCTGGATCGGCGAGGTCACCGGCGAGCTACGTGTCAACGGAGCCAACGGCGGGGTCACCGTCGACCGGGCACACGCCGGCGTCACCGCGAAGACCGCCAACGGCAGCGTACGGATCGGCGAGGTCACCAGCGGTGCCGTGACGCTGGAGACCGCCGCCGGCTCCCTCGAGGTCGGCATCCACACGGGCACCGCCGCCTGGCTCGACCTCAACACCGTCGCCGGACGCATCCGCAACGAGCTGGCCGCGGCCGCCGGACCCGACAACAGCGAGGAAACCGTCGAAGTGCGGGCCCGCACCTATGTCGGCGACATCATCGTCCGCCGCACCTGAGCCACCCACCCGAACGGGAGGAGAAAGCCATGGCTACCACCCACCGACCCGCGATCGAGGCTACGGGGCTACGCAAGTCGTACGGCGAAAAGCTCGTCCTGGGCGGCATCGATCTGACCGTCCCGGAGGGAACGACCTTCGCACTGCTCGGTCCCAACGGCGCCGGCAAGACCACCGCCGTGAACATCCTGTCCACGTTGATCGGCGCGGACGGCGGCGATGTCCGCGTCGCCGGTCACGACGTGGCGCGCGAGCCCGACGCCGTCCGTGATGTGATCGGCGTCACCGGCCAGTTCTCCGCGGTCGACGGCCTGCTCACCGGCGAGGAGAACCTTGCGCTGATGGCCGACCTGCGCCACCTCGACCGCACGGAGGGCCGCCGGCGGAGCGCCGAGCTGCTTGAGCGCTTCGACCTGGTCGACGCCGCCAGGAAGCCGACCGTGACCTACTCCGGCGGCATGCGGCGCCGGCTCGACCTGGCGATGACCCTGATCGGCAACCCGCGCATCATCTTCCTCGACGAACCGACCACCGGCCTCGACCCGCGCAGCCGCCGCGACGTGTGGAAGATCATCCGCACCCTCGTCGCCGCCGGCGTGACCGTCTTCCTCACCACGCAGTACCTGGAAGAGGCCGACCAGCTCGCCGACCGGATCGCGCTGCTCGACCACGGCCGGCTGATCGCCCAAGGTACCCCGGAGCAGCTCAAGCGGCTGGTGCCGGGCGGCCACGTCGTCCTGCGGTTCACCGACCACAGTGGACTCGAACGCGCGGCCCGCCTCTTCGAAGCTTCCACACGCGACGACGACGCGCTCACCCTGCAGGTACCCAGCGACGGCACGGTCCGGTCGCTACGCGCCCTGCTCGACCGCCTCGACCGCGCGTCGGTCGAGGTCGAGGAGCTGTCCGTGCACACCCCCGGCCTCGACGACGTCTTCCTCGCCCTCACCGGCCAACCCGACGCCGGCCACCTCGACGAGCAGAAGGAGACCGTCCGATGAGTACCCTCGCCTACGCCGCACGCGACTCGCGCACCATGTTGCGCCGCAACCTCATCCGCATGCTGCGATACCCGTCGATGACGCTGGTACTCATCGCCATCCCGGTCATCTTCCAGATGCTGTTCGTCTACGTCTTCGGCGGCACCATGGGCGCCGGGCTCGGCGGGACCGACGGCCGCGCCGCGTATGCCAACTACGTCGTCCCCGGCATCCTGCTGCTCAGCATTGCCAGCGGTGCCACCAGCACGGCGGCCACGATCGCGATGGACATGACCGAAGGCATCATCGCCCGGTTCAAAACCATGGCGATCTTCCGCCCGTCCGTACTGACCGGCCACGTCCTCGGCAACTTGATCCAGGCCGTGTTGAGCCTGGCCCTGCTCATCGGGGTGGCGCTGCTGATCGGCTTCCGGCCCAACGCCAACGCCGTCGAGTGGCTCGCCGCCGCGGGAATCCTTGTCGCTACAGCCTTCGCGATCATCTGGTTGTCGGTGGCGTTGGGTCTGGTGTCCAAGACCGTCGAAGGCGCCAGCAACCTACCCATGCCGCTGATCCTCCTGCCGTTCCTCGGCAGCGGCTTCGTCCCCACCGAGTCGATGCCGGCCGCTGTGCGGTGGTTCGCCGACTACCAGCCCTTCACCCCGATCATGGAGACGGTGCGCGGGCTGCTGCTCGGCACCGGCATCGGCAACAACGCCTGGCTCGCCGTCGCCTGGTGCGCCGCCATCACCGTGGTCAGCTACGTGTGGGCCAAGAAGCTGTACAACCGCGACCCCTCGCGGTGACCTCAGCAATGCTGTGACGGGGCGCCGCGACCTCAGGTGACGATCACGGTGGGTGTCCACGGCCACGTAGACGATCACCGGCTGGTTGACGGTGAACGCGACCAGCGGGTCGGCGGGCGCGGGCGGCCAGACAGGCCCGGTAGTG
>WNFZ01000966.1_pt1 | contig 30528 bp, 23 predicted proteins | sample 5400081 | NCBI WGS metagenome assembly WNFZ01 (sample SAMN13153365, study PRJNA577476) | soil metagenome | isolation source: 80 cm soil or saprolite under grassland replicate 1 | place: USA:California | collected 2016-06-15 | reverse complement strand
CAATGTCATCGGCACATAAGCTCAGCCAGAAACTCCGGCAATGCCAGAGCCGGCAGCGCAGGCAGCCACATACCAGAACCCTAATCGATTGCCGCGAGCCTGTCGTCACCGCGAGCACACGTCCGGGTGAACGCCGCCCGCCATCGGCGATTGACAGCCGAAGGGACGCCACCGCACACTAGCCGCCGGAATGCATTACGTGCGATACGTGCACTCGCAACTGCCCGCTGGGAATGATATGTGGAACCATGCCGGGCTAACGGCTGAAAGTGCCTCATGACTGTGCCCGGTTGGCTAACACGTTCAACTGCGAGCGCGACTCAGTCGAACGGCGCCGCCCCGGTCCTTCTTGACACATTCGTCTGCCGTGTTCCGTCATACCGTTACTCTCGTTGTCTGTGGGTGTCGGGAGAGGAGCATCACATGGCACGTATCCCAGGAGTGCCCGCTCGCCAGGCCGGGCCGTACGTGAAGCTGGCGTACTACTTCACGCGCCGCAGTCTCCGGCGGCTCACCGGACGCGCGCCCGAGCGCATGCTCGAGCCGCTCGAAATGTACGCGTACGTGCCCGGGCTGCTGCGCGGCTACGCCGGGCTCGAGCAGGCCACGGCGAAGCTGCATCGCATCGACAAGCGCCTCCGGGCCCTGGCTGAGCTGAAGGCAGCCACTGTTGTTCAGTGTGAATACTGCATCGACATGGGATCGCAGGTGTCACGTCAGTGGGGCCTCAGCGACGAAGAACTGCTGGCCCTGCCCTCCTACCGGACCAGCGCGCTCTTCTCCGAGCTGGACAAGCTTGTCCTCGACTACGCGGTCGGCATGAGCCGTACCCCGGTCGAGGTGCCCGATGAGCTGTTCGCCAGGTTACGCGCCCACTTCGACGAAGCTCAGCTCGTCGAGCTCACTCACGTGATCGCGCTGGAGAACCTGCGTGGCCGCTTCAACCTGGCGTTCGGCATCGGCGCGGCGGGCTTCAGCGAGGGCATGGTCTGTGCGGTACCCGTCACGGTCACCGCCGATGAGACAAGACCCGGGTGAGTCCACGCGTTGGCTACGCAGTCCCATGGGCGGACGCGCCCGAGGCTCAGGCGCCGAGAATGGCCAGGTCGAGCTGGCTTCGCCACGATTACCTCCCGGGGCGGCGGGACAAGGATGTGGTCAGCTGGCCACCAATCGGCCGGGCGCTCGGTGAAGAGGGCGAAGGCGTCTTCGGCGATGCCGTCACCATGACGGACTTGACTACGGGCGGCACGGTCGATGTCGCACGATCGGCGGGCTTGTGGGTCATCGAAGGAACTCCTTTGTCAGACCTTCTCCTGCAGAATGGAGTCCACGAAGTCGATGAACTCGCGAGGGGTCTGCTGATTGCCAACCTCGTCCTCGGGTAGCTGCACGCCGAAGCCGCGCTCGATGCGGCTTGCGGTCTCCAGGATGGCGAGCGAGTCGTAGCCGAGCTCACCGAATTCCGTGTCCAGGATGTCACCGTCGAGGTCAACGGACTCGTCCTCGCCCGCGGCCGCCCGCAGGGCCTGCTTCAGGTCGTCAAGAGTGAACCGTGCCATGTCGTTCCTCCATCTAACTGACCGATCCGGTGTACGCCTTGGCATGGCGCATCGTCGTCATGCTGTTGGCAGTGAGAACATCACGGACGGCGGACTTCGTGGCCGCAATCGTGGCCTTCGCGCCTAGGGTCTCCTGCACGGCTTCGGGGTTGAGCAGCACGGTGTGCCGGGCGGTCAGCTCGATGCCGTCAGCTTTCTCGCGGAAGAGCCACTCGCCAAGGTGCGCGGCCAGAACAGGCGGCGTCTTCGAATCACTGTCAACCCGCTCGGCGTGAATCGTCGGTGTGAAGAAGACAGGCCAGACGGTCACGTCCGCGACGATCCCGTAGGATCTCGGCCTCCGGTGCCGCCGAGATCGTAATCGAATGCCTCGTCTGTATCGGTGCCTGTCCTGATTCCACACTGCTCGCCCTTCGTGATCAGAAGTTGCCGAGGCCGCCGCAGACATTGATCGCCTGCGCGGTCACGGGAGCAGCGCAATCAGTGACCAGGTAGCCGACCATCGACGCCACCTCATCGGGCGTGCTGTAGCGGCCGAGCGGGATTTTCGCCTCGAACCTGCTGAGCACGTCCGCTTCTGAGACTCCCCAGTGAGCCGCGTAGCCCTGCCGGACCCGCTGGGCCAGCGGCGTTTCTACGTATCCCGGGCAGACCGCGTTGACCGTGATCCCCGTCTTCGCCAGCTCGAGCCCCAAAGCCTTGGTGAACCCGACGACACCGTGCTTGGACGCCGAGTACGGCGCACCGAGCACGACGCCCTGCTTTCCCGCGGTGGACGCGATGTTGACGATGCGGCCCCATCCCATATCGCGCATTCCCCCACGCGCGAGTACTTCCCGGGTAACACGGAAGACGCTGTTGAGGTTGGTCTCGATAACGTCGTACCAAACGCTGTCATCGATATCCGCGGTCACGCCCCCGCCACTGCGGCCTGTGTTGTTCACGAGGATGCTGACCGGCCCGAACGTGTCTACCGCGGCGGCTACGAGCGCCCGCACGTCATCGGCTGACCGCACGTCGCAGGGCGTCCCGGCGACATCCAGGCCTTCGTTCTGCATGTCCTTCACGACCGCCGCTACGCTGTCCGCGTTCCTGGCGCAGATGTACACGGCACATCCCTGACCAGCCAGCAGCCCAGCCACGGCGAAGCCTATCCCGCTCGTTGCCCCGGTAACGATAGCGACCTTCCGATCCCCGTTCCGCATGGAGTCCTCCTGAGTCACTTGGTCGGCACCACGCTGCACGACACCCGTCCAGGCGTGCTCAAGAGATGGTAGAGGCAGCAGGTCGCATATCGATGGGCGTCATGGTTCCCTCAGGTGCTCATGCCCGTCTTCCTGGGCGGAAAGTTCGCCGCCCAGGAACCTGGCAAACGCGGACGGCGTGGGATTGTCGGTTGTCACGCTCGCGCGCAACCGCAGCCCAGTCGAATTGCTCAGCCGGTTGCGCAGCTCAAGGCCGGTCAGGGAATCAACACCTAGCTCCCGGAATGTCCTGTCGGGGGCCAGCGTCCCTTCGGCCTGCCCAAGCACGGTTGCGGCCTCGGAACAGACGAGCTTTAGCAGGATGTCGTCACGCTCTGCCGCCGTCATGCGCGCGAGGCGCTCGGCTAGCGACCGGCTATCGCTGCGCTGCCCGGTGTGCGCGTCGCCGCCCCGCCCGCTCATATGACGGGCTTTCCGCCCGGGCCTGGCGCGTCCGGCGGTCGTCGGCGTGGCTAGCCCGCGAAGCAGCAGCGGCACTTCGTCCTGCGCCGCTAGTCCCGCGCCATCCAGGCATACCGGAACAAGCACCGGCTCCTCCGCACCGAGCGCCGCGTCGAACAGGCGAAGCGCGTCCCTGGTCGACAGCGGAGCAATGCCACTGCGCCGCAGCCGGGCCAGATCGGTTTCCGCCATGTGGCCAGTCATGCCGCTGCGCTGTTCCCAGACTCCCCAGTCAAGCGACGTGGCAGGAAGCCCGCGGGCCCGGCGGTGCTGCGCCAGCGCGTCAAGTACGGTGTTCGCGGCAGCATAGTTGGCCTGACCGGGCTCGCCGAGCACGCCGACCACTGATGAGAACAACACGAAAGCCGCTATATCCAGGTGCTGGGTGAGCTCATGGAGATACCATGCGCCGTCGGACTTCGGACGCAGCACGCTCGCAAGGCGTTCCGGGGTGAGTGACGGCATGATCGCGTCATCAAGCGTCCCGGCGGCGTGGACGATCGCTGTAAGCGGGTGATCGCCCGGAACCTGGGCGATCACCCGCTGCAGTGAGCCCCGGTCGGCCACGTCACATGCCACTAGGTCCACCTGGGCGCCCAGCGCCCCGAGCTCAACTGCAAGTTCCGCGGCACCGTCAGCGCCTGCTCCCCGTCGGCTGGCCAGGATTAGATGCCGGATGCCGTGCGCGGTGACGAAGTGCCGTGCGAGCAGTCCGCCCAGCGTTCCGGTGCCCCCTGTAATGAAAACTGTTCCTCTCGGGTCGAGCGGCCTGGGCACGGTGAGCACGATCTTGCCGACGTGGCGTGCCCGGCTCATCACAGCGAAGGCATCGCGTGCACGGCGTACGTCGTAGGTGGTTATGGGGGGATGCCGCAAAGCACCGCGATCGAATAGCTCAAGCACGCGTGCCAGCGTCCGCCCAGCGTCAGCTGCTATCACTTCACGGAGGTTGTACAGGTGGTACGACACGCCACGGTGGTCGGCTGCGACCTGCGCATGGTCACGAATGTCGGTCATGCCCATTTCCACAAAGCGCCCTCCGGGCGCCAGCAGCCCCAGCGAAGCATTGGTGAATTCCCCGGCCAGCGCGTTTACCACCACGTCGGCGCCACGGCCGTTCGTCGCCACGCGGAATTGCCCAGCGAACTCCAATGACCGGGAGGAGGCAATGTGATCGTCGTCCAGACCCATCGCCCGCAGCACGTCCCACTTTCCGGGGCTCGCGGTGGCAAAAACCTCCGCACCGAGGTACTGGGCCAGATGCAGTGCCGCGAGCCCGACACCGCCGGTGGCCGCGTGCACGACGACGGTCTCCCCGGCCCGCACGCCAGCGATCTCCGCAAGGCACTGGTAAGCCGTGATAAACACTACGGGAACCGATGCGGCCTCCGTGAACGACCAGCCGTCAGGAATCCGAACGAGTGCCTGATGATCAGCGACGGCAACCGGGCCGAATGCCCCGTCGAACAGGCCCATCACCCGGTCGCCGGGCGCCACTCCCGACACTGCCGGACCGACCTCGGTGACGACTCCGGCGCCCTCGATGCCGATGGGCTGCTCGGTAGGCAGCAAGCCGAGGGCCACTGTGACATCCCGGAAGTTGAGGCCCGCGGCACGGACCGAAATCCGGACCTGACCCGCGCTCAGGGGTGCCATGACCTGAGGACAAGGCAGCAGGGCCAGGTCCTCCAGCGTGCCCGCCCCGCCCGTGCCCAGGCTCCACGCCGGGGCACCCGCCGGCGGGAGGAGGCCGTCGCGGACGGCACGGTTCCGCAGCCGGGGCACGAGGACATTGCCATCGCGCAGCACGAGCTGGGGTTCGCCGGAGCCAGCCGCCACGGGCAGCACGCGCAACGAGGCGATGTCATCCGGCGCCACGTCGGCTAGGACGAACCTGCCGGGATTCTCCGACTGCGCGGACCGCACCAGGCCCCAGGCCGGAGCCTGGGTCACAGCCTTGACGTCCTCGCTCGGGGCGACGGCGCAGTGAGTAACCACTACCAGGCGGGAGGGACCGAAGCGCTCATCGGCAAGCCACGACTGGACCAACCCAAGCGTACGGCGGGCGGTCTGGTGGATGGCATCGGGGACCCCATCGCCGTGGTTCAGCGGTGCCTGGCACGCCGCGAACACGAGATCTGGCGTCTCGGCGCCGCCATCGAGAGCCCGGCCGAGCGAGTCAAGGTCGGCGAAGCGCGGGCCTGGCAGCGCGCTGCCAGGATCGCTGGGTCCTATGACCGCGCAGCGAGGTCGCGGGGAACCGTCGAAATCCCCGGCTCCGGCCCACTCCAGCCGCAGCAGTGAGCTGCCTGGTCCGGCGAGCGCGTCTCGCGTCACGGGCCGGAACGTGAGGCCGCCGACAGATGCCACGAGCTCGCCGTTTGCCTCCGTCGCGATCATGGACACACTGTCCGCACCATCGGGAGATAGCCGGACACGCAGCCGCTGCGCGCCTGCCGCGTGCACGGTCACAGCAGTCCAGGCGAACGGCAGCGGGATACCGCCGCCGCCGAAGGTCCGTAGGTGGAGCAGCGCGTGCAGCGCGCTGTCAAGGAGCACGGGGTGCAGCGTGAACGATTCCGCCTCCGCCTCCGGCTCCTGCGCGGGCAGGGCGACCTCAACGAACACCTCACCGCCCCGCCGCCAGGCGGCCTGCAATCCCTGGAAGCTGGGGGCATAACCATAGCCTCGCGCCGCGAGGCCAGGATAGGTCGCGCTGAGGTCGACCGGGACCGCCCCCGGCGGCGGCCATGCGGACTCCGGCACCGCCGCGCGGGACATGCCCTCGGTGTCCCCGGTCCCGAGGGCACCAGACGCGTGCCGAACCCACGGCTGGCCTGTCGGCTGCTCGGGTCGTGAGTAGATCGCGAGTGATCGGCTGCCCGAATTGTCCGGGTGCTCGAGCATTACCCGCAGCTGCACGAAGCCGCGCTCCGGAAGAACAAAGGGGGCCTGCATGGTGAGCTCCTCTACCTGTCTGCAGCCTGCCTGTTCGCCGACGTGCACGGTCAGGTCCAGCAGAGTTGTCGCCGACATGACCGCCGTACCTGATACGCGGTGACCGGCGAGCCACGGATGCGTCGCGAGCGACAGGCGGCCCGTGAACAGGAGGCCCGCGCTGTCCGGCATCTCTGTCATGGCACCCAGCAGAGGATGAGCGGCGGCCTCCAGCCCTGCCATGGCCACCGGTCTGTTGTCAGGCTTGCTGTCAGCAGGTGTGTGAAGCCAGAACCGCTGATGCTGGAACGGGTACGTCGGAAGCGGCACGCGACGACCGCGCGGGAAGATGGCTTCCCACCGCACCTGGGCGCCCGCGACGTAGGCTTGTGCCACCGAGGTGATGAACTGATCACGGTCGCTGCGGTCCCGGCGCAGTGTGCCGACGACAGCCGCCGTCCGCTCCGCGTCCTCAGCGGTCTGGGTGATCGGGACGGAAAGGATCGGGTGCGGGCCGACCTCGATGAGCGTCTGGTGCCCCTCGCGCAGCAGGGCCCGCGTAGCGGCCTCGAACTGCACTGTGCTGCGGAGATTCTGGTACCAGTACTCGGCGCCGAGGCGCGCGGTATCCATCGGCTCGCCGGTGATCGTGGAGAAGAAAGGAATGTCCGACGTTCGCGGCGTGACGCCGACGAGCGTCTCGATTAGCGTATCCCGCAGGGCTTCGACGTGGGGGGAGTGTGAGGCGTAGTCAACGTCGATCTCACGTGCACTGATCTCCTGCGCGAGGCAGTCGGCCACGAAGTCACGCACTGCGCCCGGCGTGCCGGCGACGGTACTCGAATGCGCGCCGTTGATGGCTGCTATCTCGATCAGGCCGCCATTCCCGCGTGCCAGCCGTTGCCGGACTTCTCCCACGGGCAGCGGAATCGACGCCATCGTGCCGGTTCCCGCCAGTTTGCCGAGCGCGCGACTGCGGAGCGCGACGACCTTCGCGGCGTCGTCCAGGGACAGGGCTCCCGCCACGCAGGCCGCGGCGATCTCACCCTGTGAGTGGCCGACGACGGCGCGGGGTTCCACGCCGGCGTACTGCCATGCCGCTGCGAGCGAGACCATGATCGAGAACAGGACCGGCTGCACGACATCAACCCGGCCGAGCGTCGGCGCGCCCGGCTCCCCGCGCAGAACCGCCAAGAGTGACCAGTCAGTGAAGGGCGCGAGCGCATCGGCGCATTCGGCCATGCGGTTGCGGAAGACCGCGGACGATTCCAGCAGGTCCAGCGCCATTCCCGGCCATTGCGATCCCTGGCCGGGGAAGACAAATGCTGTCGTGCCGGTAGCAGCTGCGCCCTGGACGATGCCGGGTGCCGACTCGCCTGCAGCGAGCGCAGCCAGACTGGTGCGGAATTCGTGCTGGCTGGTGGCGAGGACCGCTGCACGATAGCGCAGGTGCGACCGGGTGGTGCCAAGAGAGTACCCGATGTCGCTGCCACGCTGCTTGGGGTGCGCGGAGATGAATGCGTGAAGGCTTTCGGCTTGCGCGCGCAGTGCGTTGGCGGACTCGGCAGACAGGACCCACGGGATGATGCCGTCACTCAAGGCGTCCGAAGCCGCGGGAAGCGCTTGCGCCACTTCGCCGGGCGCCTGTTCCAGGACGTCGGGTACCTGCTCGAGGATGACGTGGGCGTTGGTCCCGCTGATGCCGAAGGAGGAGACCGCCGCGCGGCGCGGCCGATCCCTGCCCAGCTGCGGCCACGGCCTGGGCTCGGTCAGCAGCGATACCTGCCCGGCCGACCAGTCCACATGGGGTGAGGGCTCGTCGACGTGCAGTGTCCGGGGCAGCGTGCCGCTGCGCATGGCCGCCACCATCTTGATGCCGCCGCCGATCCCGGCGGCGGCCTGGGTGTGGCCGATGTTGGACTTCAGCGAACCCACCAGCAGCGGCTGTCCCTGCGGCCGGCCCTGACCGTAGGTAGCGATGAGCGCTGCCGCTTCTATGGGGTCGCCGAGCGCGGTGCCCGTGCCGTGTGCCTCGACGGCGTCGATGTCACAGACCCCGAGCCCGGCGTTGGCGAGTGCCTGGCGGATGACGCGTTCCTGGGACTTCCCGTTCGGTGCGGTAAGCCCGTTACTCGCGCCGTCCTGATTCGTCGCACTCCCCCGGATCAGCGCCAGCACAGGATGCCCTAGACGCTGCGCGTCAGCCAGGCGCTCAAGCACCACGACGCCTGCGCCTTCAGCCCACGCGGTCCCGTCGGCGGCTGCCGCGAAGGGCTTGCAGCGGCCATCCGGTGCGAGCCCTCGCTGCATGCTGAAGGCCACGAACATGCCCGGAGAGGCCATCACGGTGACGCCGCAGGCCAGGGCAAGCCGACAGTCACCCTCCCGGAGCGCCTGCCCGGCGAGGTGCAGAGCCACTAGCGACGACGAGCACGCGGTGTCGATGGTCACCGCAGGTCCACGCAGGCCAAAGGCATACGCGATCCGGCCGGAGATAACGCTCGGTGTGCTCCCGGTCAGGAGGTGCCCCTCAAAGCCATCGCATGCTTCATGCAGCCGGGGTCCATAGTCCTGCGATGTAGCACCGACGAATACCCCGACCTGCTCTCCGCGCAGGCTGTCTGGAGCCAGCCCCGCGCGCTCAAGCGCCTCCCAGCACGTCTCGAGCAGGATGCGCTGTTGCGGGTCCATGGCGGTAGCCTCGCGCGGGCTGATGCCGAAGAAGGCCGCGTCGAACTCGTCTGCGTCGTGCAGGAATCCCCCAAGGCGGGTGTACGTGCGCCCGGCGCGCCCGGGTTCCGGGTCGTACAAGCCATCAAGGTTCCAGCCGCGGTTGACCGGGAACTCCGAGATGGCGTCCTTGCCTTCCTCGACAAGCGCCCACAGGTCCTCTGGGCTCCGGACGCCGCCCGGGTAGCGGCAGTTCATCGCGATAATCGCTATCGCCTCGTTACGGTCGACCGTCACGAGGCCCAGCTGCGCCGTCGGCCCGGCGCTCGTCTCGCTGGCTGGCGGTTCTTCGGCCGACGTCTGGGCCTGGCGCTCCTTGTCCAGTGCCGGGCCAAGATGCTCAATAAGCGCGATGGGGGTCGGGCAGCTGTAAACAAGGGAAGGTTGCAGATCCTGCCCTACCGCCTCGCTCAGGCGCGCAGCGAGTTCGACGGTCATGCCGGAGTCAAAACCGAGATCCTTGAACGGGCGGGTGAAGTCGATTCTTCCAGGCTCATCGTGCCCGAGCACGGCCCTGACGGTCTCCGTCACGAGCGCGTGCAGATCACCGACGGGCGGCACCGGCATCACGTCGCCGGGCTGGGGGGTATCCGCCGACTGCGACACCGTCCCGGCGGGGCCATGGTCGGCGTGCTGACCGGATCGCAGCCAGTACCGCCGCCGCTGAAACGGGTACGTCGGCAGGTCCACGCGCTTCGCCTGCGAGCCAAATAGCGGGCGCCAGCGGACTTGGGCTCCGCGCACATGCAGGCCAGCGACGGCGGTGCTTACCGCCTCGACTTCATCCTGTCCGTGCATGCTTGCCGGGAAAGCCATGCCTTTCCCGGCCATGGCGGCCTTCCCCATAGTGGTGAGGCCGTTGCCAGGCCCGGTTTCGAGGCACAGCCGCGCGCCGCGGGCTCGCAGTACTGCGACGGCACTGGCGAACCGCACCGGCCTGCGCGCGTGCTCCACCCAGTAGCCGGGCCGACACAGCTCGGCTGACGTGGCCAGCTGCCCGGTAACGGTAGAGATGAACTCCATGCCGTGCGACGGATGGAAGGTGAGACTCTCTGCTACATCCTGCAGTTCGGCAAGGACCGGCTCCATCAGCGGCGAATGGAAGGCGTGGCTGACCTTGAGCCTTTTGGTCTTGCGGCCCTTCCGCGCGATGTCTGCCGCGACCCGCTCGACCACGTTCTGGTCGCCCGATATCACGATCGAGGCCGGGCCGTTAACAGCAGCGATGGCGATCTGCTGCTCGTTTCCGGTCAGCAGCGGAGCCACCTCATCCGCGGACGCCTGTACCGCGATCATCGCTCCGCCCGGCGGCAGCGCCTGCATCAGCTGGCCCCGCATCGCGACGAGCTTTGCCGCGTCCGCGAGGCTGAGCACCCCGGCGGCATGGGCGGCCGCGAACTCGCCGACAGAGTGGCCCGCGACGAGATCCGGGCGCAGTCCGAGGGATTCCATCAGGCGATAGAGCGCAATCTCGATCGCGAACAGAGCAGGCTGCGTATACCGAGTCTGGTCAAGCAGGCCGGCCGTGGTCGTGCCCGCGCCTGCCCATACGATCTCGCGGAGGGGGCGTTCCAGGTACCTGTCGAGTTCGGCGCACGCCGCGTCGAACGCCTCCGCGAAGGCGGGGAACGCGCTGTGGAGATGCCTTCCCATGCCGACGCGCTGGAAGCCCTGGCCTGGAAAGAGGAAAGCCAGCCGCCCCGCCGAGACGGTGCCGCGCAGCACATTCGCCGCACGTTTGCCTTCGGCGACAGCGCGCAGCCCGGCCAATAGCGCGGGCCTGTCGGCGGCTACGACAGCGGCCCGGTGCTCAAAGGCAGTCCTGGTAGTTGCCAGGGAGAACCCAGAGTCGCTGAGGTCAAGATCAGCTTCGCCATCGGCATATTCCAGCAGCTGTGTCGCCTGGGCGCGAAGAGCCCCGCCCGTTCTGCCGGAGATGACCCACGGCAGTGGCGCCAGGGCGGCGGGTCGAGGGGGGTCGACGCAATCTGCGGCGGGCAGGCCGGCGAGCACGACATGGCAATTGGTGCCGCCCATGCCGAAGGAGGACACGCCCGCGAGCGCTGGCATGGCACTGGCGGGCCATGGCCGGAGGTCTTGCTGCACCCGGATGCGGAGCTCGCCCAGCGGAATGCGCGGATTCGGGGCCTGGAAGTGCAAGCTGGGGGGAATTTCCCGATGGGCGATGCTCAGAGCTGTCTTGATCAAGCCTGCGATACCGGCGGCACCCTCCAGATGTCCGATGTTCGTCTTCACCGAGCCGACCAGCAGAGGAACTTCGGGCGGGCGGCCAACGCCGCAGACAGCCCCGAGTGCAGCCGCCTCGGCGGGGTCACCCACCTTGGTCCCGGTGCCGTGCAACTCGACGTACTCGACTGTGGAGGGCTGAACTCCGGCCTGCTGATAAGCAGCCCGGAGGACGTCGAGCTGCGCGAGCTCGCCTGGCGCAGCCAGGCTGCCGGGCGTGTCGCCGTCGTTATTGACGGCGCTGCCGCGTATGACGCAGTAGACGCGGTCACCATCGGCCAGTGCCCGGGCCAACGGCTTCAGCACGACCGCACCGGCGCCCTCCCCTCGCACGAAGCCCCCGGCGCGCTCGTCGAATGCCGCGCAGATCCCGTCGGGCGACAGAACGCCGAGCCTGATCGCCTGCATCGTGCTATGCGCTGCGATGTGGAGGTGAACGCCACCCGCCACGGCGATGGTGCACTCCTGACGCTGCAAGCTCGCGCATGCCAGGTGGACGGCAACCAGCGAAGACGACTGGCCCGTGTCCACGGTAAGGCTCGGCCCGCGCAGCCCGAGGGTGTAGGAGACCCGGTTGGCGATAAAGCTCCGCTGCAGCCCTGTCATGGTGTGCCGCGTAATCGATTCCAGCCCCCGCTGGTGTACGAGGGTCGCGTAGTCGTCTGCGATCGCGCCGACGAAAACGCCGGTCTGGCTGCCTCGGAACGAATCCGGCGCGGTTCGCGCGTCCTCAAACACCTCCCAGATCAGCTCCAGCATGAGGCGTTGCTGAGGATCCATGGCATCGGCCTCGCGTGGTGATACGCCGAAGAAATCAGCGTCGAACGCGTCGATCCGGTCGAGGAATCCGGCCCGGTACGGCATTGCCGAGCCGTCAGGCCGCGACGCCAGGTCATAAAGGCAGTTGTCGGCTCGCCGGTGTGGCGGCGCATCGGTGACCGCATCAGCCCCAGTGCGTAGCAGCCGCCAGAAGGCGGCCGGGCTCGGTGCCATCGGGAAGCGGCAGGCCAAGCCGATGATTGCTATCGCGCTACCGTCGGCAGCGGCGACGGAGCCACCTAGTGCATCACCCATCTGCGAGTCTTCCCAATCAGCGGTCGGAGGGTGGGCTGCTGAGATGGTTCAACGGTGCAGGCAGTAGCTGGAGGCCGACTCGAAGGCCGTTCGGGAACCGTTCAGCCTGCGGCAGGCGACACCGCAGCGATGCCGCCTGCCGCGCCGATGCCGTAACCTTCCGCCTGGATTCTCTCCGCTGTGCTGCGCACAGCGCGACGGTCATCGTCCGGGTCTCCGGCTCGTACCGGTAGCATTGCCGTGACCGCGCTACGGCCCGCGGTAACAGCGGGGTGCCGACGCGCCAGCGCGCTCAGCCCTTGCCCGGGTCCCGCCTCGACCATGAGGAAGTCGCCGTGGCCCAGCAGGCGGTCCAGCGTCGGGCCGAACAGCACGGCCTGGGCGGGCTGGTCTGCCCAGAACCTGGGGTCGCACGCCCGTTCGACCGGCAGGACGTCGCCGAGGTAGGCCGAGTAAAGCCTTCGGCGCGGCGCCCGTAGCGGCGTCGCGTCCCAGCCGCCGACGGACCTGGCCACAGCGTCGGCAACCACCGAGCTGTGGAAGGCCTGCCGGGCCCTCGCTCGCCTGCAGGTGACACCGTCTGCCCGTAGCCGCCGCTGCGCGGCGGCGAGCTGCTCCGTCGGCCCTGCCAGGAGGACTTGCCGCGGACCGTTGATAGCCGCGATCGCGACCTCGCCGGACACATATGCGGCGACCTGTCCAGGAGATGCCGCGACTGCCAGCATTCCGCCGGGCGGAGTGTCGGCGAAAATCCGCATCCGGTCTCGCATCAGCCGCATCGCGTCATCGAACTCGAAAACGCCCGCCAGGGTCGCTGCCACGATTTCACCGACGCTGTGGCCAAGTAGCGCCGCTGGCTCGATTCCCCAGCTCTCCACAAGCCTGCCGAGTGCGCAGCCCACCGCGTACAGCAATGGCTGCGCGCGCGTGGCATCATCAAGCTTCTCCTGCCGGCCAGGGAGCAGCCAGTCCGCGCGGATCTGCGCGCCGTCGCTGCCCAGCAGACGGAACGCGGTGTCCATCACGTCAGTGAAGACATCGGAATACCCGTAGAGCCCGGCCGCCATCCTCGGTTGCTGGGCGCCTTGTCCTGGAAAGAGAAGGGCGAGCGGGCGCCGACCCGCTCCATCATGCGCCGACGGGGATAGCCCTGCGGCGGGCTGCGGTGTGATCGGCACGGAGACAGTCCAGCAGTGCCCGCTCTACAGCCGGTTGAATCGGGCTCGATGAGCAAGCTGACCCGTCGCAGGCTGCTGGTTGATCCACGGGGGCTGGCTCCACCGCGCCCTGAGCGAGACACGAGCGGGCGACGGCACTGTTGAGCGGAGCCCGAGATGGAGGAGATACCTCATGACTGCAGCAGCGTCGCAGACACCAGACGCTGCTGCCGCTGATTTCCTCGCGTGCCGTGGCTGCCGGACACTAGGTTTACGCGAAGCGCTTCGTTCGTGAGCTGTGCGTGTGCCCGGAGTGCGGTTACCACGGCCGACTCACCGCATCGCAGCGGCTCGATCAACTTCTCGACGGTGGCTCCGCCGTGGCACCGCCGTCGCGCGCATGGACCCGGGCGCTATCCGAGTTCGACGTCGCAGGCCGCGACGTGCGGACCACGACCCCTCTGCTGCGCAGCGTCCTAGGCAACCAGAAGTTCCGGCCAGGTGCGCACACAACCTCACTGATCGAGCAGATGTCACACATACAGGGGCCGGCTTCATGAAGTTCGAGAATCTCTACATTGCCGGGTGCGGTACCTGGCTCCCCGAGCCATTGACCGTAGATGCGGCCGAGCGGGCTGGATTGTGCGACCGGAGAATCATCTGGCGCACCGAAATCGCATCAGTCTGCGTCGCCAGGAAGGAATCGGCACCGGAGATGGCCGCTCTGGCGGCGGGGCCTGCCCTGCGTCAAGCTGGATGCGGGCCAAACGAAATCGACCTTGTGCTGCACGCGGCCACCTATTACCAAGGCCACGACCTGTGGCCCCCCGCTTCGTATGTCCAGCGTACCGTGCTCGGCAACCGCTGCCCGGCGATGGAGATCCGGCAGATGTCCAACGGCGGCATGGCTGCCCTGGAACTCGCCGCCTCATACCTCGTCGCCGACCGAGCGCGGAGGCATGCCCTGATAACGACCGGCGACCGGTTCTGCCTGCCCGGGTACGACCGGTGGCGCAGTGATCCGGGAACCATCTGCGGAGACGGCGGAACCGCCGCCGTGCTGTCAAAAGGGGGCGGGTTCGCGAGACTGTGCAGCCTGGTAACCGTCTCCGACTCTTTCCTGGAGAAAATGAGCCGGGGCCGGGATCCGTTCGGTGCGGCTCCCTTCAGCGTGCGGAAGCCAATAGACCTCGCCGATCAGCGGGAGGACTTCGTCGCCGAAATGGGCCTGGATATCATAATGGAGCACATCGATGCCGGGCAGCGCGAGGCCGTGGACAAGGCGCTCTCGGAAGGCGACGCAAAGCTCTCCGACATTGACTGGTTCGTGCTGCCCAGCCTTGGCCGTAGCAGAATCAAGGCTCATTTCCTCGATCCGTTCGGCATCGACCCGGAACGGACCACATGGTCATGGGCACGGCATGTGGGTCACCTCGGCGCCGGTGACCAGATCGCCGGGCTCAGCCATCTCGGCGGCGCGGGCTGCCTGGCCCAAGGACAGAGATGCCTCCTCGTCGGCGCGGGCGTCGGGTTCAGTTGGTCAGCGGCAGTCATCGAGGTACTCGGATGGCCACGACAGCGGTAATCCCGGGGGCCTATCCAGTTACATATCATTTCAATTTTTCAGCTAACGTGAATTTCCGTTAAAACGTGAACTCACGCGCCACGACGGCCGAGTTGAAGCCGCCCCGGCCGCGGCTGAGGACGAGAGCGGCACGGACAGGCGTGCTCCTTGGCTCGCCGCGTACAAGATCGATGCGATACTTCCGCGGCACGTCATGCACGTTCGCGGTGGGAGGGATTACATTGTGTAAAATAGATAGAAGCGCAGCCGCCAGGTCCAGTGAGCCGCCGCCCGCGTAAAGGCGGCCTGTCATCGTCTTCGGCGCGGTCACCGGTACGGCGTCCGGTCCGAATATCCCCGCGATCACCCCCGCCTCCGTCTCGTCAAGCTCAGGTAGCCCGGCCGCGTCGGCGAACACGACGTCGATGTCCGCAGCGCTCATGCGCGCGTCCGCGAGCGCGAGCGCGGCGGCGCGGCCGAGGCCGACCGCGCGGCCTTCCCGACGGGAGTCGAAGGTCGCGGCGTATCCGGCGATCTCGCCGTACGGACGGGCCACCGCGCGCTCTGCTGCCGACTCGGCCGTCTCCAGCACGAGCATGGCCCCGCCCTCACCGGGAACGTGCCCGCACGCGCCTTCGTCAAAGGGCAGGTACGCGCGCTTCGGGTCATCACGTTCGCTCAGCGATCCCGCTACCAGATGAGCAACCCAGGCCCACGGGCAGAGCGAACTGTCGATGCCGCCGGTAACCGCCAGTCGGCTTCCCTTGCGGAGCTGCCGCCGCGCGTGACCGACGGCGTCCAGCCCGCTGGCCTGCTCGGTAACAATGACGGCTCCAGGGCCTCGCATGCCGTTGCGGATCGAAATCTGGCCGGTGTTCACCGCATAGAACCACGCAAACGACTGATACGTGCTTACATGGTCCGGCCCCTGCTGCCACAGCTTCTGCATTTCGCGCTGGCCGAACTCGTAGCCGCCAGCGGTAGCGCCGGTAACGACGGCCATCTCGTATTCCGGGAACTCTCCAGGCCGCACGCCGGCATCGGCGAGCGCCCACTCAGTGGCCGCAAGCGCCATCCGGGTCATGTGGTCGGTCTGCGGCAGCAGCCGCGCGGGGAGGTGTTCCTCAGGCTCGAAGCCCCGTACTTCGCCGGCCAGCCGCACGCGGTATTTGGCCGGGTCGAAGCGGGTGATCGGCGCTATCCCGAGCGCACCGCTCAGGGTCCCTTGCCAGTACTCCTCAACTCCGAGGCCTATCGGCGAGGCTACGCCGATTCCAGTCACAAGCGCAGTCATCGCCCGCCGGTTTCCATCTGCCGGAGTACCATCGCGCTCTGGAAGCCGCCGAACCCGCTCCCGACGGTCAGCGCTGTGCACACCCGCTGCTCCCGGGCAACCAGCGGGACGTAGTCGAGATCGCATTCCGGGTCAGGCTCGTGCAGGTTCGCCGTCGGCGCTATGATGCCTTCGTTCAGCGCGAGGAGGCAGCCGACGATTTCTAGTGAGCCGATCGCGCCAAGCGAGTGCCCGATCATGGATTTGAAAGCGCTTACGGGTATCTCGTAGGCATGTGCCCCCAGGCTGCGCTTGAAGGCCGCGGTCTCGTGGCGGTCGTTCTGCTTGGTGCCAGAGCCGTGCGCGTTGATGTAGTCCACTGCGGACGGGTCCGCCCTCGCCTGGTCGAGCGCCGCCCGGATGGCCTCAGCCATCTCCCGGCCATCGGGTTTCAGGCCCGTCATGTGGTAGGCGTTGCACCGGGACGCGTAGCCCGCCACCTCGGCGTAGATATGCGCACCCCGGTACCGCGCATGCTCGAGCTCCTCGACGATGAGCACGGCGGCGCCCTCGCCAAGCACCAGGCCATCCCGGGTCCTGTCGAACGGGCGGCACGCGTGCGCGGGGTCGTCGTTGCGGCGCGAGCTGGCGCGGATCACATCGAAGCACACCACCGTAATCGGCGACAGCGGTGCGTCGCTGGCACCGGAGACCACGATGTCAGCCGACCCGTCAGCAATAAGATCAGCCGCGTACCCGACGGCGTCCAGCCCGGAGGTGCAGCCAGTCGAGATGATGCCCGCAGGACCTTCCGAGCCGACCAGCCATGCCAGCTCAGCGGCTATCGAGCTCGGGACGAAGGCGTCGTAGAGATGGGGCCAGGTGTACCCGGGATCGACCAGCCATTTACTGCCACGGTCGCTGCTGACGATGTACTCGCGTTCCAGAGTCACGGTGCACCCAACAGCGCTGCCGAAGGCAACTCCAGTCCGGGTCGGGTCGATCCGGTCGAACTCCAGTCCCGAATCGTCCGTCGCCTCGCGCGCGGCGACGACCGCAAACTGAGCGGCCCGGTCGAGACGGCGCGTTTCCTGCGGGCTGAGGCCCTGGCGCTCGGGGTCGAAGTCGCATTCGGCCGCGATCTGCGACCGGTACCGCGCCGGGTCGAATAGCGTAATACGCCGGGTTGCTGTCCTGCCCGCAGCAAGCAGGTCCCAGTACTCCTTCGTGCCAATCGCGCCCGGGGCGACCGTGCCGACGCCGGTGATGACAGCGCGGCGGCTCATCTCAGCGTCCCCTCTCGGCCGATGGACATGGTCGGTGCAGGCCCTGCAGCGGTGCTGGCGCGGCTGCCCACTTCAGGTGCGCGGTAGGGTCAGTGCGCCCAGAGAGGTCATATTCGCGCTGGTCTCACGCCCGGCGATCAGCAGCAGCCGTGCCATGCTGGTCAGCTGGTCGTAGTCGAGCCATGGGAGCGCCTTTCTCGCATGCGTACAGCAGTACCCCTTAAGCTGCCACTAAGCGCTAGCGGTGGGCTGGAGCCTTGGTGGGACCGTGGTCGAGAGGACGACGCAGCGCCAGGGGCAATGCCAGGGAGATGAAGGTGTTCGAGGTCCGGCGGATAGGGCTGGTTCCTGGTTACGTTTCATGACGGCGGGGCGGGTGCGGTTTGGCTGGCCCGCGGCATGCACTACCACGTCGCCGGCATGCCGGTGACGAACGAGATGCTCGCCCGGCTGTGCCGCCGAAGTTGTCAACCGATGGCCCGATGGTCACGTTGGTGAAGCCGGAGTCTTCGAGCATCTTCTGCCAGCCCTCACGGTGCAGCCCACCCGCGATTCAAGCGGTCCACAGATCGATATCGCGGAGGGCCTCGGGCGGCACCGGACGCCCGTTGGCGATGTCGGCGAATTGCACCGCTCCACCGGGTCGGAGCACGCGGTGAATCTCCGCGAACACCGTCCTCTTGTCTGCGCAGAGATTGATCGCGCCGTTGGAGATGACGACGTCGGCCCAGCCGTCTTCGATGGGCAGGGCTTCGGCCGGGCCTTGGCGAAACTCGACCTGCTTCAATCCGAGCGCGTCAGCGTTGGCGCGGGACTTCGCGACCATCTCGGGTGTCATGTCGACGCCGACCACACGGCCCTCGTCACCGACGTGCCCGGCTGCGACGAAGGCATCGAAGCCGGTGCCCGAACCGACGTCCCCGACTCTCTCGCCGCGCTCGAGGCGGCGTAGCGAGAAGGGGTTGTTCACTCCGGCGAAGGACTCCACTGCGCGGTCGGGAAGCGCATCAACGATGGAGCCCGGGTAGCCGAGCCGCTCCGCGAGCGGGCGACCGGTGCAGAACTCGAAACGGCGATCCGGGTCGACGGCGACGTCGCGGTACTTTTCGCGGATCTCGCGACGCAAGGCCTCGTGATCAACGATCTCGCCCATCGGTCACCACCTCTCAACCCGGGCGCCGGGCCACCGCCAACGCTCGCCTGGGATAGGGCTGCATCTGGACCGTGAGCATCGCTTCCGCGACCGCGACGGCGCGCTCGCCCATCTCCGCGGTGAGCGTGTCGCTCGCGTCAACGATGGCGCCAAACGCCGCGTTCGCTCGCTCGCGCCATCCCGGCGTTTCCTCGTACGCCTCGACGTCGAAACCGGCCGCTTCGAACAGCGGCACGTAATTGGGGATCGGATCAACGCCGACCACCGGCACACCCGCCACCTTCGCAGGATCTACCTCGAACGCGATGATCGACACTCGACCGCCAGGCCGGAGGATGCGAAAGAACTCGGCGAGCGCCGCGCCCTTGTCGGGCGCATATTGGAAGGCGTCGACGCTCATCGCCGCGTCGACCGCGCCGTCTGGAAGGTTCGTCTGCTCGAAGGTGCCCTGGTGGAAACGGGAGCGGTCGGCCAGGCCGACGGCACGCGCTCGTGTCCGGGCGGCCAAGAGCCCGGCGGCGGATGGATCGGCTCCGATCAAAGACGCACCGGACTGCTTCGCCATCCATAGGCCCGGGCCTCCCGCGCCGCACGCGAGATCGGCGAATACATCGTCCGTCCCGACCTGGAGCAACTCACGCATGCGTTGCGCCTCGGCGACCGTCAAGAAGCCGATATGCGCGAACTCCTCGGGAAAGTCCCCGCCGTACGCGTTCGTCCGCCATAGGCGATTGAAGGTCTCGCCCCGAGGCAGCGCGTCGTAGACGGAGTTGTACCCGTCAAGGACGACTCGGAAGACCCCAGTATCGGTGACGTCGTCGGTCAGAGAAGCCGCCGAATCCGTGCTTTGGTGGTCGTTCGGCGAGCTCATGCGCTTCTCCATACCTTCGGTTCGTTGATCGACGCCGCGAGCGCGCGTCGTACCCGGCATCCTCCGCTGTCAGCGCCGCCGTGAAGTACGAGCCCGACCCACGCCAAAAGGATTCGCGACAATCTTGATGACACCTCCCTTTCCGGCGGTCAGCCGATGTCCGCATCGGCTGGATCCCGTTGGATGTGGTGGCCCCCACCTGCGATCTGATAGTGCATCGCGGAGGCGGAACCCACCGCCATGACCGCCCTAAACGCCGGGGTGCCGCAGCTGATCATCCCGAGGGCGCCTACATGAAGGCCGTCGCGCAGGCCTTGTCCGGCTTCGGTGCCGCCCTGACAGTGGTGCCGCAGCGGCAAGGGCCGGATCAGGACTCGGCCCGAGGCAATCACTGCGGGCTGCCGGGAGATCCTCTCCAGCCCTCGGCACGCCCAGCAGGCGCGGGCCCTCGCCAGGGAGATTGCCGCGCTTCCGACGCCCTCCGAGGTGGTGCACACGCTGGAGACGCTGGCCGCCGCATAGCTGACCGCCCAACCATCGCGATGTTGCGCCCGCGTCGCGTTGATGGCTGTCGGGAATCAGGCGGTGATTCGTACCGCGTTCGAACGCACCTGGTCGACTAGCAGGGCCTGGTTTGTGATCGCTTCCGCTTGGGGGGTGTAGTCCGCGTCTTGGAGGATTGATCGGGCGAAGAATTCGGTGATGTTTTTGAACTGGTGGTCTGCGGGAAGGGTCAGTTCCTCTGTCTGGTCTTGGGACTCGATGCGGATCAGGGGTTGCCGAGTTGGTGGTGGGGTGAATGCTCGGTCCAGTGTGAGCAGGCCGTGATCGCCCCATACTGAGTAGCAGGATCGGTAGGCGTGTTCGAAACCGAAGGACAGCTCGGCTGTAATACCTGAAGGGGTGCATAGCAGGGCGTGGCCGGCCACGTCGATGCCTTGGGTCGGATGCAGGCGCAGCACTGAGCCGATGATGTCTAGTTCGGCGCCTAGGAAGTAGGAGGCGGCGCGGATCGGGTAGACGCCTGCGTCCAGCAGGGCGCCGCCGCCTAGCTCGAGGCGGTATCGCACGTCGGTCGTATCTAGCGGGGGGATGCCGAAGCTTGCGGTGAACACGCGGAGCTTGCCAATTCGGCCGTTCGCAATGAGGTTGCGGATCGTTCCGTGCTGGCGGTGGTGGAGGAACATGTAGTTTTCCATCAGCCACAGTCCGGCCTTCTCGGCCTGGTTCACGAGGTCGAGGGCGGTGGTGTGGTCGCAGGTGAGAGGCTTTTCCGATAGCACGTGCTTGCCGGCTGTGAGCGCGCGGCTCACCCACTGGGCGTGCAGGCCGGTCGGCAGCGGGATGTATACCGCGTCGATGTCCGGCCGTTCGAGCAGGTCGTCGTACCCGTCGGCTGCGGCGCAGCCGAATCGTTGGGCGACCTCGCGTGCCTTAGCTGGATCGCGGCTTGCGATGGCCGTCAGTTCGAGGCCCTCGGCCTCTTTCATCGCTGGCAGGACCCGGCGGAGCGCGATGCTCGCGCAGCCTAGGACTCCCATGCGGACCACAGATTGCATACGGTGCGTCCTTTCACCAAAGACTGTGCAGGCAGGCGACGAGACTGCGCGCCTGGACGTTCAGGTAGTGGCCGTGGTGGAGCAGCTCGCTCAACTGTCCGAGGGTGACCCAGCGGTAGTCCTGCGGGCATCGCACCGGGAAGTCGTCTTCCACCTCGATCACCAGGTACCGGTTCTGGGCGTCGAAGAAGCGGCCGCCTTCCTCTGAGAGGAAGGCGTCGAACCGGATGCGGGCGGGGTCTGCGCCGAGCACGTAGTCGAGGTAGCACGGTTGTGGAAGGCCAGTGTAGTTCTCCCGGATGAGCTGGAGGGTTGGTCCGAGCTCGACAATGTCGATGAAACCGGGCTCGACCCGGGCGTGCACGAGCACGTGCATGACCCCTTCGATCGGCTTGGCGAGGAAGGTGATGATGCCTCGGGCGACCGGCGCGAGCAGCGGCTGCCGCCAGGACGGCACCTCCCGGTTGCTCGCCTCGACGATGACCGCAATCAGCCGGAAGTGCTTGCCGTCCTCGCGGGCGATCTCGTGGGCTGTGCGTTTCCAGCCGACGATCCGGTTGGCCGGGATCAGCCGCGTCGACACCTCGTGCCGGGTCTTTTCCTCCGTGAACCAGCTAAGCGTCTCGCCGAGGTCGTGCAGGGCGCCGGCGGAGCGGTCCAGGGACCGGGCGAGCGCGCGGCGGAACGTCGGAGGGGCGTGGCGTGACCCGCTGTCGGCCCGCGGAGGAGCGAACGGCATGCACGACAGCACTGTGCGGGCGTCCATGTTCACGAGGTTGTCCACGTGCAGCAGGTCCAGCACTTGGCGCAGGGGCAGCCAGCAGAAGTCCTCATGCAGCGGGAGGTCGCCGGTCACCTCGACGACCATGTTCCGGTTGTGCTTGCGGTAGAACCAGGAGCCCTGCTCGGACTGCAGAACGTCGACGAGCACCCGCCCCCGTCCGGGACCGGCGAAGTACTCCAGGTAGCGGGTACGGCCGCCCCGGTGCACCCGCGTGTAGTTGCTGCGGGTCGCCTGGACCGTCGGCGACAGCTGGAGCGTGTTGACGTTGCCTGGCTCCATTTTGGCCTGCATCAGGCAGTGCGGCACTCCATCGAAGCTCTTGACGATAATGCCCAGAATCCCGATCTCCGGCTGGTTGATGACCGGCTGCGACCATTCCCCGACGGACCCGTAGTCGCTCCGGACGTGCAACCCCTCGATCGTGAAGAACCTCCCGCTGGAATGGGAAAGGTTCCCAGTCTCCGGATCGAAACGCCAGTTGACGAGCTCATCAAACGGAATCGGCGTGACGTTAAAGCGGTTCGACCGTGCCCGCTCCGACCACCATGGCTGGAACTGGCCGACCGATCGGGTCGCCAGCACCGATTCGGTGAACATCTGGTCGGCGCTCCGGAGCATCGCCATCCTGGAAGTCATTCGCGAGACCTTTCTGGGATTGCGGTCACCCGCTACGTCCATCTGGACCTGCACGAGGAGACGCCTGGGCGAGCCCCGTATGCGGCCGCCATCTTCGCCAGGTCGCCGGGGCATCGTGCGGACCTGGACTCAACCGTGCGGCGGATGACTGTAGCCGGGGTACCCCGGTAGGCGGGCAGCGCGGCGGTCATCTCCTTGCTGCGGCCGGTGAAGTGAGTGCGTACCGCGCCGGGCTCGACGATCGTCACGCCGATCCCGAAGCCCTTCACCTCGGCGGCCAGTGACTCGAAGAAGCCCTCCACGCCCCATTTGGTGGCGTGGTAGACCGCCATGCCGGGTGCCGTGCACTGCCCGCCGACGCTGGAGATCTGGATGATCCGCCCGTGGCATTGCGCGCGCAGGTGCGGCAGCAGCGCCCGGGCCAGGTGGATCGGGCCGGTCAGGTTGGTGCGGATCTGGCGCTCGACCTGCTCGCCGGTGGCCTCTTCGGCCGCGCCGAACAACCCGTACCCGGCGTTGCTGACCGCCACGTCAATCCGGCCCAGCGCGCCGGCGGCGTCGTCGACCACCCGCCGGATCCGGTCCGCGTCGGTGATATCCAGCCGCGCGGTCCACGGCGGCTTCCCCGAGGGCGAACGCAGGTCCAACAGCGCGCCCGGATCCCGTGCGGTGGCAGCCACGGTTTCGCCCCGGGCGAGCGACTCGGTCACCAGCGCCCGGCCCAGACCGGCCGAACTTCCGGTGACGAACCAGGTCCGGACGGCCGCGGTCACGCTTGCGCCCACTGGGGGACTTCCAGTATCTCCAGGACCGCGCTGGCCACCGAGGCCGACCCTCCACCGGCCAGCAGCACGTGGCGCCCAGGCCAGCCCCCAGGTCGGCGCCCAGGCCAGCTCCGAGGGCGGAGTCCGGCGAGGGCAGCGGCGGCGGCCAAAGCGGCTCTCCGCCACGGTGCAACTGCTCCAGTTCAGGCATGGCAGCGATGCCCACCGCGCGCAGCCGGGCGAAGCCGGCCCGGCGGCACAGCAGCAGCGCACTGCCAGCATCGCCCTGCGGGAACCCGGGCGCGGCATTCCACCGGTCGACCAGCGGCGAACCGTAGTTGTCCGCCGCAGTCAGCAGCACCAACTCGCCCGGACCCATGACACCCATGCGGGGGGCAGCCAGTTCCAGTCCGGCGAACACCCCGGCGCAGCCCATCCGGATCTCGAACGCCGGGGCCACGTTACCGGCGACCTCCTTCTGGATGTAGGCCGGGGAATACCGCCCATCGGGGCCCTGGGAAAAGAAGGTCGCGTGCAGCACCATGCCGATCCCGGGCAGGATCGGCCCCGACGCGGGACAGCGCCTGGCGGGCCGCGTGCGCGGCCATCTCCGGCGGCGAGACATCCCCCGCGACACACACAGCCGTAAACCGGTTCTCCAGGTACGTGGCGGGGTCGTACTCGCCGCGCCGGGCGGCCTGACCGGCGTCCACGGCCGGGGGCTGGAAGACGCCCAGCCCAGACAGATAAACGTCGGTGACCTTCAACCCGCCTCCCGGTGAGCCACCCATGGACATCCCGTACCGACCATAATGGCCACGGCAAATAGCGCGGTACAGCCCGCCTCGGGCAGAGGTTGAGAACCGCTTGAATATCCACGCCACTTCGGCCGCAATACCCCCTTGAGGCTGCTCAACCCGGCGTAGACCGGCCCCCAACCGAGGTACGGCGGATACTGGCGCCCGGCGGGCTGTTCCGGGTGACAACGCCGACCTGCGCCGGTATGTGGAGAGCTACGGGCGTGCCGGCGGGATGTTCGCTCAGCACCGCCTGCGGGTGGCCCCGGCCAGGCTCGAACCTCGCCTGCCCGACCGCCAAGCCTTCATGCTCAACCAGCTCTTCCTGTGGGGCCACCGCTGGATCTACGACCTCGACGAGCTGCGCTACGCGCTGGCCAGCGCCGGTTTCGACCGCGACGCCGTGGCGGAGCGCTCGTACCGCAAGGGCGGCCGGGCCGACGTAGCCGGCCTGGACCAGCGGTTTTCGCAACGACGAGACCATCTACGTCGAGGTGACGGCCTGACCCCAGCGTGGAGGTGACGGCCTGACCCCAGCGTGCTCGCGCCGGCGCTGAAGACGCCTCGTTCGTGCTCACTTCGATGTTGACGCCGACGGCGCCGCACGCGATGACCCGCGACTGACTGCTGGACTTCGACGGGCGTTGGGCCGCGTCCGGTTTCCATGTCGATGGTGACTGGAACCTCGGCGGCTGACACGATAAACTGCGTGACCTCGCGCGCGAATATGCCAATATCAATGTAGTGGTAGGGAAAGGCGGATCGCGTACAGGTCGCCTAGAGGCTTAGGTAGAGCACCGCTCGAAAATCGCCGCAGCTCCAGCTGTAATTCCCGTGGAAGCTGGTCAGCTCGGCATTGACCGGCCGTGCACCGCCCTGATAACTTTTTCCTCATCCATTCCATTGCCGTCTTTTTGTGACAAAATTAATTCCATTCTGAAATATTCCGATCCGCATTATCCGCAGTCGCGGACCATTCGAACGGAACAGAATCCTCGTTCCAGGAAGCGATATAGTTGTTGATCGCCTGGGTAAGCACGCGGACTGAGCTGAACGTGCCACGCCGGATGGCCTGGCGGGTGATGATCCCGAACCATATTTCCACTTGGTTCAGCCATGAGCTGCCTGCGGCCGTGAGGTCGAGGCGGCCACCGTGACCTTCGAGCGTGGCGTGGCCGCCATCAACGATGTCGGGCTGCTGGCCGAGGAGGTCGACCCCCGCAACGGCGAGATGATCGGCAACTTCCCGCAGGCGTTCAGCCACATCGGGCTGATCAACGCCGCGTGGACCATCACCCAGGCCCAGCAGCGGACCGGCGGTACCTAGGTTAGCGAAATCAGGTCTTTGTCCGGTGCGACCTAGAAAGGGCGCATCAGCCACCTCAAAGACCATCGTCGCTACCGCGGTTGGGCAGCGGCCTCGGCGCAGCGCCCGCCCGCAAGCGGCCACAATGAAGCCCGTCATCACGGATGTCATCCCAGTCCGCATGGCGCAAATAATGGCGCGATCTACGCGCATTCAGTCTCATTGTCAGCGCGGCAGATGGCCGTGCCGAATCGGCGATATGGACACTTGGCACGCTTGAAAAGATGATCATTCTTCGCGATTATGAACCGCCCCGGGTCTGATGGAGGCTGATGCTATGAGAGGGTATGAGCCGTGCCAGCCCCGAAGTATTCCGATGCGCAAGCATCCTGAGATTACTCAGATTACCTCACTGTGCAAATTACCATACATGCGAACAGTTTCATATGACATTGTGTAGCGACCGCTTCACCGGTCCTCAGGGGAAGCCGAACCATTCGCGGCGGGGGAGCGCTTGTAGACGGCCTGCCAGAAGAAAGTCCAGGGAACGGCCCAGCTGTCGGCGGTGTGGGTCCATGCCTCGCCCGGCCGGTAGGCGGCGAGGAAGCCCGGCACGGCCGCCCTCACCGCCCGGCTGTCGTCGATGTCGACCACCTGCCGCAACGGCCCGGTCTCCATCGCCATGCGCACAACCTCCTCACCCTGCGTGTGCCCGTCCAGGCTCTTGTCTATGTACTTGCCGACGGGGTTCTTTACATAGAACGCGCTGCAGCGACGATCGATCAGGGCGAGGTAGTTCAGCACCGTCTCCGAGGGCATCTCGGTGAAGGAGTTGATGTTGATGGCTAGGTCGAAACGGTGCGGTCCGAGAGCGCTCTCGACCTCGTCCACGGTGATGAAGGTAATCTTGGCGAACTGTTCGTCGTCCAGAGTGGCGCGCAGGTAACTCCCGCACAGGCGCAGCGTGTTCGGCAGGTCGATGATGTGGTACGAGGCGAGGTCGTGGTTGGAGTTCAGGGCGTGGCACGTCCGTCCGTAGCCGGCCCCGATCTCCAGGACCTGCGCGCCCGCGAGGCCGATCTCCTTCTCGATGAACCCAAGTTCGAGTACCGCCTGGAGGTAGTCCAGGCATACGCTCTCGCCCTCGACCGTCACGCTGAACGGGTCGCCTACCTCCCGGTTGCGGATCCGCCGCAGCCTGGCCCAGTCCTCGGGGCCGAGACCGGAGGCGAGATTGTAGACCAGGGTCTTGAGATACCTGGTTCCGTTCACCTCGGGATTCCAGATGGCGATCTTGTGATTGGGGCGGCCTGATTTGAAATGCGCCAGGCCCTCGGACACGTCCTCGGTGACCCAGCGCCTGCTAATGTTCTCCCACTGCGGGCTGCCCTGATAACTGGGCACCATACCGACCTCCCTGCCGTACCTTCGGGTTCTGGGAAATCGCCTATAACTTCTTGACGCAAGATGCTAGTCGAGTCTTCGACGCAGCCTCAAGATTTAATTCTCTCGATCGACCCCATAGCGCCTCTATTCCCGCGGCGCGACATTGAGCCTTGTTCATCCTGATCTTGGAGTGTCCCGGCATATGGCCTGATCAGGTACGGCGTAGTAATAGGACAACGCGCTAGAGGCGCCCGTTGTGCGGGAAGCGGTTGAGGCGGGGACGTCCTCCTCCTGGTGCGATAGTGCGGGCTTGAGGTCCCAAGCGCATCCAGAGCGGACGTCGTGTGAGCAAGGGTAGAGGCACGACGCGGGGAGACCGCAGGCGGAACGCGCGGCGGGAGCGGCTGCGGCGAATGCTGCCGCGCGGTGGCGCGGTGATCGGGATCGACCTGGCGGAGGACAAGCAGGCGATCGCGGTGATTGATCATGGTGTGCGGGTGCTGGCCCGCAAGACGGTGCGGGTGAGGGCGTTCCGGCTGGGCGAGGTGCTGGACTGGGCGGTGACGCGGGCCAGGGCGAAGGGGTTCGCGTCGGTGACGATGGCGTGCAAGCCGGCCGGGCCGCGGTGGCTGCAGGTGCAGCGGCTGTGCGCCGAGCGGGGCCTGCCGCTGGTGCGCATCCAGCCGCTGATGAGCCATATTGCCCGTGAGCAGCAGGATTACACGACGCATAAGACCGATGAGGCCGATTGCGTGATGATCGCGCGGCTGGCGGGTGGGGCTGGATTGCTATATCCCGGAGGAGCTGGATGAGACGTGGGCGCACCTGCGGCACCTGGGCCGGCGCCGCGCGCAGCGACCGTGACCGAGACGTGCGCGCAGCCGCTGGAGCCGAAGACCTGGCTGGCGGCCATGCAGGTGGTGACGGGCCGGTGCGGCGGGCAGCCCGGCAGGCTGGCCGTCATGGGGCCGGAGGCATTCACCGCGCTGGTCCGGGCACGGTCGCCGCCTGGGGCGGGCAGAAGGCGTGGGGCACGATCTGCGGCCGGATCTTCGCCGCGCTGACCGACACCGAGGGCGTGGTGGTCTCCTGCCACCGCGGCCTGCTCCGCCGGTGCGCCGATGAGCTGGGCGACCGGCAGCGGGTCCGCGCCCAGCTGCGGGCCGTGGAGGCCGGATCGTGGCATAAGACAGCCCGGCCGCTGCCCGCGGACTAGCTGCCGGATCGGGTCGCGGAACTCTTCAGGCTTCTGCCCGGTGAAGTATTGGGCGAAGCTTGTGAGGCCGATGCCGGTCTCGATGATCTCTGACTTCGCATTGCTGATCAGGGCGAGTTTCTCCGAAATCGTGGACCTTCCGCTGGTGTAACTGGATAGGTCTCGGTACCGTCCTTTGGAGCGGGGTTTCTTGATCTTCTTGAGCCGGCCCGGTGTGTCGCCTTGATTACCCTGGGTCGGCTTTGGTGGGGTGCGACATGTGCCCGATATGCCCCATGTGCCCGGTGAGCTGACAGCGCTGCGTGCTGCTAACGGCAAGCTGCGGCAGCTGCTGGGAGAACGAGACGCGCAGATCGCGGAGTTGCGCACGCTGGTAGCGGCCCTGCAAGCGCAGGTCGCCGAGCTGACGGCGCGGGTGCAGGCCAATTCGAAGAACTCGTTGTGGCACGGGCAGTTCCTGTCCCGCGGCTCCAGGAATGCTGCCAGTGTGACCCCATACAGTCACGCTGCCGGGCAGCGGCCCGGACACCCACCAGATGGTGCCATCCGGCGAGGAGATGACCTGCCGGTTCATGCCGTGCTTCTTGTGCTTGCCAGAGTAGAAGGGCCGGTCTTTGGCGACCCGGTCGATGGCGATCAGGGTGCCGTCGATGACGACGAACGCGTGCCCGGCTTTCTTCGCTGCGCGCAGCACGGGACCCAGCCGCGGCGAGGCGAGCACGACCGTCATGGCGCCACCGGCGCAGGTACTGGATCTGGCGTGCGACCTGGAGCGTTTACAAGCTGGCCGACACCAAGATCCGCAAGGTGCTCGACACCAGGATCGACGGCGACCGGATCGTCGTGCGATTCCGGTCCAGGCTGCGGGGTCTGCCTGCCCCGGGCGGTCGAGCAGCAGATCGTTCGCAGCGGCGACGAGCGTCTCGACATCACTTCCGTGCCGTCCTGGCACAGCCGCCTGGTGCGCTTCAGCGGCAGCGTCACCCTGCGCGTCGGCCACTGCCTGGACGCGTATCGCACACCGCGAAGAGTTCCACGCAACCGCCCTGCTCAGGCCGTTGTTCGACCGATTCCTCGGCTCCTGGCTCACCCGCGGGAGGGCCACCGACGCGAAATGCTCTCGCCTCCTCGGGATGGAACGGCCACCCGCGCTACGAATGGCGCGTGATGCGTAGCGTCCCGCGCCGTCCATCAGCCGGCCTCTCCGAACCGATAGCCATGCTCGGGCTGACGTGCCGGGCGTGAGCCCACGGCGGCCACGACCGGGCCACGACCGGATCGCCTGGGCAACGCTGATCATGATCGCTGCGCTCTTGGCCCAGTTCGTGCTGGGCCTGGCCGCCAACCTATTCGTGGAGGCTCTCTTGACGGACTTGGCGCGGCCATTCACCCGCGGGCACGCGCTGCGTCCTGCCGCCGCAACACGCCCCAGGACTGGCGCCCTGCCCCCGTCTACGCGAGCATCGCGGCCGTTTACGCGCACTCGCGCTTGCTTATGGTCTGTCACATGTCCCCCGCGAGATCCGCGTCCTGCGCCCCGGACATCCATTCCTCCACCCTGACCGCGAAGTCGTCGGGGTGTTCATTGTTGCCCTTCTCGTGATGCCCCAGCGCTCAGCGCGACTCTGTCCCAGGCGGTCTGATCAGCGCATATGGACCGGACATCCTGTTGAGCGAGCCGTAGGTGCAGTGGTGTCTGCACCTACGGCTGCCTGCGGAAGGTGGGTCTCCAGGACGGCCGCGCCCTGTCCTGCGGCAGGTCGTGATCGCGTGCTGGTCCCGTCGGGTTATGCGGTGACGTCTCGTCGGCTGAAGGTGATGCCGCCGGCCAGGATCGCGACCGCGACGTATGCGATGGCCACGGCGGCCGCGGCCTGGTAGGTGACGGCGGCGGTTCGGCCGCTGCCGACCACGCCGAGGACCAGGCCGGGTAGCCAGTGGCTGGCTTCGCTCCAGGAGTTCTGCAGGATGCGCTCTGCCGGGAGCAGCCAGGCCAGCCCGATGCCGAGGGCTATGGGGGTGGATCGCACGAGCACGCCGAGCATCAGGCCGAGCAGGCCGTAACAGGCGCAGCTGAGCAGCGCGTCGGCGTACTGGGCGGCGGCGTGGCTGAGAGCGGCATCACTGAGCCAGTGCGTGGTGTCGATGCCGCGCAGGTGGGCCAGGGCGATAGCGGCGGCCATGCTGAGCGCCTCGGCGGCGGCTACCGCTGCGGCCGTGGCCGCCAGCAGGGCCAGCGACCTTGCCTGTGAGCAGTTCGGCCCGGCGCGGCTGCCTGGCGAGCAGTACTCGCAGCGTGCCCTGACCATACTCGAGGCTGATGCTGGTCAGGAACACCACGAAGACAAGAACGCCGATCATGAAGACGGCGTTGCCGAAACCTAACGGGGCTTCGCCCCAGCCCGCCAAGTCGTGCTCGTTGTGGCTGGGGTTAGTGATGAGGGCTCCGGCCGGTGCCTGACGGTGGCACTGTGTGTCCCGTAAATTGACCGCCGCTGGCGGTAGGTGGCCCTTGGGGCC
>WNFZ01002780.1_pt1 | contig 30586 bp, 9 predicted proteins | sample 5400081 | NCBI WGS metagenome assembly WNFZ01 (sample SAMN13153365, study PRJNA577476) | soil metagenome | isolation source: 80 cm soil or saprolite under grassland replicate 1 | place: USA:California | collected 2016-06-15 | reverse complement strand
TGGGGCCGGTCGGCGACCGCAGAGCGCGGTCGAGCCAGCCCCGGCCCTCCCCGATCAACCCGCAGGCCGTCCAGTAGATCCACAACGAGCTGGCGATGAGCAGCCCGGCCTCGTCCCGGTCGGGCGCGGCGAGGCTGAGCTCCAGCGCTCGTTGCAGCTCGGCGTGCTCCAGCCTCAGTCGGCTGAACCGGCGCAGCTGCTTCGGGCCGTACCACTCCGCCTCGGCACCCGCCACCAGGCTGAGATACCAGTCCCGATGGCGTTGCCGCAGGGCTGTCGCCTGACCCGGTTCCGACAGCCGGTCGTGGCCGTACTGCCGGATCGTCCCCAGCATCCGGTACCGCACCCGCCCGCTGCGCTCCAGCACCGTCAGGATCGAACTGTCCACCAGGGCGTCCAGCAGCCCGGGCACGTCGCCCGGCGCAATGCCGTCCCAGCCGCACACCGCCTCGGCGGCGGAGGCGTCGAAGGTATCCGCGAACACCGACAGCCGCGGCCACAGCACCTGCTCCTCCGGCGAGCACAGGGCGGCGTAGCTCCAGTCCATCAGCGCCCGGAGCGTCCGGTGGCTGTGCGCCCGATGCGATCGGCATGAGGTCCACCTCGGCCGCGACCGCTCCGCCCGGCCTGCCAAACTCTGGCGACTTGGCCATCCCCCGGCCGGCCGCCGCAGCCGCCGCTCCGTCGAACGCCCGGTTGAGCCCGACGGCCCCGTCGATCAGCCCACCGAAGGCCGCGCCGATCGCCGCGTCCATCTTCAGCTGGTCCCAGTTCGGCTCGTACGCCAGACCGAACTCGGCGTGGGCGATCGCGCTGCTCGCCACGCGGATCGCCACGTTCGTCGCCGCGCCGGTGATCCTCGCCCGACGCCGGCCGGTCGGGCGTCCACAAGGGCAGCGCCGCCCGAAGCCGTTGCGGACCTCATCGCCAGGCACCATGATGGCGGCGTCCGGGGACCGGTAACAGCCTCGTTGCGGTCGGTGACGCGCTGGCCGGCCACCGGGCTTGGGGGGCGACGGTGTCAACGTGGACGCCTTCGGCTGCGTCGAGCCCTGCCGGCGGTTTCCTGCCGGTGGCGACGCTGCCGAAGGGTGGATTGGCCGCGCACGGGCTCGGCGAACGGTTCGGGGTGCAGGCCCGCACCGGCGGCTGCTCGCTCAGCATCCCGTTCGCCACCAGCCCGGGGCGGGGCGCGAGTGCGGCCGAGGTGGTGCTCGGCTACTCCTCCGGCGCCCGCCGCTCGGTCTACGGCTGGGGCTGGGGCATCCCGTTGCAGAGCGTCGTCCGGCGGACCACCACTCACCTGCCGACGTACACCGACGCGGACACCTTCGGACTGTCCGGGGGCGAGGACCTGGTGCCGCTGCTGGTCCCGGCCGGCGGCGGGTGGCAGCCGTACCGGCAGCCGGCCCTGATCGACGGCGTGCCGCACCAGGTGGAGCGCTTCCTGGCCCGCACCGACGACACCCGCACCCGGATCGAGCGCTGCACCGACCCGGCCACCGGGGAGGTGTTCTGGCGGAGCGTGGACGCGGCGAACGTGACCCGGACGTTCGGCCGCTCGCCCGAGGCCAGGATCCACGACCCGGCCGACCCGACCGGCCGGCTGCGGGTCTACCAGTGGCTGCTGGAGGAGGTCCGCGACGACCGCGGCAACGTCGCGGTCTATGAGTACAAGCGGGAGGACACCGCGGGGGTCGCCGGGCAGCCCGGTGAGCAGCACCGGCTGGCGCCCGGCGCGCCGCCGCCGGCCAACCGGTACCTCAAGCGGATCCGGTACGCCAACGCCGCGGCCGGCGACCCGGACAGCACCCGGACGTCGGTGGTCTTCGACTACGGCGAGCACGAGCTCACCCCGGACCAGACGCACCCCTGGCCGGCCCGCCCGGACGCGTACTCCGACCACCACGCCGGCTTCGAGGTCCGCACCTGGCGGCTGTGCCGGCGGCTGATGATGTTCCACGACTTCGGCGCGGACCTCGGCGACGGCCCGGTGCCGCGGTTGGTCCGCACCCTGGACCTGACCCACGACAGCGACCCGACCTCGACCCGGCTGGTCGCGGTGACGCAGGTCGGGTACCGGTGGAACGGCGCGGGCTACGACACCGCCGCGCTGCCGCCGCTGGAGCTGACCTACTCCACCGCGCGGCCGGCCACCACGGTCGCCGGTCTGGCGCTGACCGACGTCCCGTCCGGGGCGCACCTGCAGTTCGTCGACCTGGACGGCGACGGCCTGCCGGGTGTGCTGTCCACCGCCGCCGGCGGCTGGAGCTACCAGCGCCCGCTGGGCGGCGGCGCGTACGCCGCGCCGGTGGCGGTCCCCGAGCTGCCGCCCACCGGCCGGGTGGGCGGCGCGGCCGGGCTGCGCGACATCGACGGCAGCCAACGGCTGGCCAGCGTGGCCGAGGGCGGGCCGCCGCTCGGGGTGCCGGTCGGGTCCGCGATCCGCCGGCCGGACGGCACCTGGGAGCCGATGCGGCCGTTCCTGGCCCGCACCGGGCAGGACCTGGCCGATCCCGGGCTGGACCGGGTGGACGTGGACGGCGACGGCCTGCCGGACCTGCTGCGGCGCGGGCCGGACGAGCTGGCCTGGACGGCCAGCGCCGGCCGCGAGGGGTACGGCCCGACCCTGCGGGTGCCGACCGCGGCGACCGACGCGGCCGGCCCGCGGCCACCGTCGGCCGACACCGGGCACGAGTGGTTGTCCGCGGACATGACCGGCGACGGGCTCGCCGACCTGGTCCGGGTCCGCAACGGCACCGTGGAGTACTGGCCGAACCTCGGCTGGGGCCGGTTCGGCGCGCGGGTCACGATGGGCAACACCGGCCCGTTCGACAGCGCCGAGCACTTCGACCCCCGGCGGGTGCGGCTGGCCGACACCGACGGCACCGGCACCGCCGACCTGCTCTACCTCGGCGACCGGGACCTCCTCCGCTACACCAACCGGTCCGGCACGAGCTGGTCCGACCCCGAGGTGCTGGCCCCGGCGCCGCCGGTGGGCGCCCTGGACGAGCTGCGGGTGCTCGACCTGCTCGGCGCCGGCACGCCGTGCCTGGTCTGGACGACGTCCGCGCCGGCCGGTCCGCGGGCCCGGTACCTCGACCTGGCCACCGACGGCCGGCCGCTGCAGCTGAGCCGGTTCGTGAACAACCTCGGCGCGCAGACCGACATCGGCTACGCCAGCAGCGCCCAGTTGCAGCTCGCCGACCGGCGGGCCGGTGCCCCGTGGCGGATCCGGCTGGCCGGCACGGTCGGTGTGGTGGCCGAGGTGCGGACCACCGACGGGGTCGCCGAGACCAGCGCGGTCACCTCATACGCCTACCGCGACGGGTACTTCGACCCGGCCGAGCGGGAGTTCCGCGGCTTCGCCCGGGTGGAGACCACCGACGCGCAGGCCCTCGCGGCGGGCGGCAACGAGCTGGACCTGCCGCCGGTGCGCACGGTGGAGTGGTTCCACAACGGCGGTCCGGACAGCGAGCCGGACCAGGTGTTCGCCGGCGACCCGGCGGCGCTGGCGCTGGACGGCCACGACCTGGCCGGGGTGACCGGCCCGGTCGAGTTCCGCCAGGCGGTGCGTGCGCTGGCCGGGCAGCTGCAGCGCAGCGAGCTGTACGCCGAGGACGGGGTGAGCGCCAACCCGGTCACCGCGACCAGCACCCGGCTGCGGGTGCGGCAGCTCCAGCCGTCCTGGGCCGGCCGCCCGGCGGCGTTCCGGGTGGAGCCGCTGGAGTCGCTGACCGCGCACTACGAGCGCACCGCCGACGACCCGCGGGTCACCCACGTGCTGACCCTGGCCACCGACGCGCACGGCGCGGCCACCTCGAAGGCCACGATCGGCTACCCGCGCCGGGTGCCGGAGATCGCGGAGCAGGAGCAGGTGCTGGCCGGCTGGTCGCTGGCCGACCTGACCAGCACCGACGACCCGGACGTGCACCGGATCTCGGTGCCGACCGGGACGCAGGAGTACGAGGTCACCGGCCTGGCGGTGCCGCCGGCCGGCCGGTTCACGCCGGCCGGGCTGGCCGCGGCGCTGGCCGGGCTGCCCGACCGCGACTACGGCGAGCCGGCCACCACGGGCCTGGCCCAGCGCCGGCTGGTCAGTGCCGACCGCACCGAGTTCTGGGACGACGCGCTGGCCGCGGCGCTGCCGGCCGGTCAGCTCGGCCGGCGGGCGCTGCCCCGGCGGCTGCTCCGGTTCGCGCTGACGCCGCAACTGGTGGCCGACGTCTTCGCCGGCGAGGTCACCCCGGTGCTGCTGTCCGGCGCCGGCGGGTACGAGCTGTCCGGCGGCCGGTGGTGGGCCAGCGACGGGGTCCGCGGCTACGACGCGGCGCACTGCTACCTGCCGGTCAGCCTGACCGACCCGTTCGGCAACACCGCGTCGGTGGACTACGACGGCCACCACCTGCTGGTCACCGCGGTGCACGGGTCGGGCACCGCGCCGCTGTCGCTGAACGCCACCGCGGTGGCGTGCGACTACCTGACGCTCACCTCGGCGACGCTCACCGACCCGCACGGCGTGCGGCACACCGTCGCGTTCGACCCGCTGGGCCGGGTGGTCGCCGAGTGGTCGATCGCCCCGGACGGCAGCGGGGACACGCTGCCGCTGCCGAACACGCTGCACACCTACGACTCCGGCTCGTGGGCCGCCGGTACCGGGCCGGCCTGGTCGCACACCGCCCGGCGGGAGCGGCACGCCGACGCCGCCAGCCCGTGGCAGGAGCAGCGGCTGTACGTGGACGGGTCCGGCCGGGTGGCGATGACCAAGGTGAAGGCGGAGCCCGGCGAGGCGCTGGCCGGCGACGGGGCCGGCGGCGTGGTGCTCATCGACACCACACCGGACCCGCGCTGGGTGGGCACCGGCCGGACGGTGTTCAACAACAAGGGCCTGCCGGTCGAGCAGTACGAGCCGTACTTCGCCGCCGACGCCGGCTTCGACACCGCCGACGCGCTGGTCAAGCGCACGGTCAGCCAGGTCCGGCGGTACGACCCGCTCGGCCGGGTGGTCCGGGTGGACTACCCGGAGGGGACCTTCGCGGCGATCGAGATCGGCCCGTGGCGGCAGACCGATGCCGACCGCAACGACACCGTGCTGGCCAGTGACTGGTACGCGACCAGGACCGGCGTGGGGGTGCCGCCCGCCCAGGCGCGGGCCGCCGCGCTGGCCGCCGCGCACGCGGACACCCCGGCGGTGTCGCTGTGCGACCCGTTCGGCCGGGTGGTGCGGATCCGCGCCGACAACGGGCCGGACGGCAGCTACGAGACCCGGCTGTACCTGGACAGCACCGGCACCACGGTCGCCGTGGACGACGCCCGCGGGGTGCGGGCCGCCGAGCAGCTCAACGACGCCGCCGGCCGGGTGCTGCGCACCCGCAGCGCCGACGCCGGCGAGCAGCGGGCGCTGGCCGACGCGGCCGGCCGGCAGTTGCGGCACTGGACCGCGGCCGGCCACCTGGTCAGCGTCCGGTACGACCCGCTCGGCCGGCCCACCGAGCTGGCGGTGCGCCAGCCGGGCGCGGTGGCCGACACGCTGGTCGAGTACACGGTGTACGGCGAGGAGCACCCCCAGGCGCCTGCCCGGTACCTCATCGGCCAGGTCCACCGGCGCTACGACGCGGTGGGGCTCTCGGCGGCCGACCGGTACGACCTGGCCGGCAACCTGGTGGCCGGCTCGCGGCAACTGCTGCTCGACCCGGGCACCGCGGACTGGGCCGCGCTGGTGGGCCAGCCGCTGGCCGCCCTCGACGCTCTGGCCGCCGGCGCGCTCGACCCGGAGACGTTCAGCGCGAGTACGGCCTTCGACGCGCTGCGCCGGCCGGTGACCCAGACCCAGCCGGACGGCACCGAGGTGGCGCTGGGCTACGGCGGCGGCGGGCTGCTCGGGACGGTCTCCGCCCGGGGCGGCGGTGCCGCGGTGACCGCGTTCGTCACCGGCATCGACCACGACGAGCACCGCCGGCGGACCGCCGTCCGGTACGGCAACGGCGTGGTCAGCGGGCTGGACTACGACCCGGCCTCGCAGCTGCTGACCGGCGTGTCCGCCCGGCTCGGCCCGACCGTGCTGCAGGACCTGGCCTACACCTACGACCCGGTGGGCAACGTGGTGCAGACCGACGACCACGCCGCGCAGGCGGTGTTCTTCGCCGGCGCCGTGGTCGCGCCCGGCGGGCAGTACAGCTACGACCCGATCTACCGGCTGCGCACCGCCTCCGGGCGGGAGCACGCCAGCCTGGGCATCCAGCCGGACGCCGCCGACCCGGTGATGCCGCCGCTGCCGCACCCGAACGACGCCAACGCGCTGCGGACCTACACCGAGACCTACAGCTACGACGAGGTCGGCAACATCACCACCTTCGCGCACGCCGGCCCGACCAGCGGCTGGACCCGCCGCTACGCCTACGCCGCGGGCTCCAACCGGCTGGCGGCGCACAGCCTGCCGGGCGATCCGGCCGCCGGGCCGTTCACCGCGGTGTTCGGTCACGACCCGGGCGGCAACGTGGCCAGCATGCCGGGGCTGACCGCCCTGGTGTGGGACCACGCCGGCAAGCTGGCCGGCGCCGACCTCGGCGGCGGCGGCACGGTCACCTTCCACCACGACGGCGGCGGCAACCGGGTGCGCAAGGTCTGGCAGCGTAACGGCGGGCTGCGCGAGGAGCGGGTGTACCTCGGCGACTACGAGCTGTTCCGCCGCTACCGCAACGGCACGCTGGTCTTCGAGCGGCGCACCCTGCACGTCTCCGACGGCGACCGGCGGGCGGCGCTGGTGGAGACCGTCACCGTGGACGCCGACGACCCGGGCTTCGACGGCACCCCGCGGCTGCGGTACCAGCTCGCCGACAAGCTGGGGTCCAGCGCGCTGGAGTGCGACGAGACCGGGGCGGTCATCTCCTACGAGGAGTACCACCCGTTCGGCACCACCGCGCTGTGGCTGGCCCGGGGCGCGGCCGCGGTCAGCACCAGGCGGTACCGGTACACCGGGAAGGAGAAGGACGAGGAGACCGGCCTGTACAGCTTCGGGGCCCGCTACTACGCCTGCTGGCTGGGCCGGTGGCTCAGCCCGGACCTGGCCGGGCTGGCCGACGGCGTCAACCGGTACTGCTACGTCCGGAACAACCCGCTGCGGATGACCGACCCGACCGGCCTGATCGGCGAGGACGACGCGCAGATGTGGTTCAGCGAGGCAAAGGCGCTGTGGGCCAGGTGCAAGGCGACGGCGACCAAGCGCGGGTTCACCGAGCCCCTGGAGACCTACCTGGAGAAGGTCCACGACCTGTGGGGCGGCCCCGCGGAATGGGACATCGGCCACAAGGAGACGCCGTTCGCCCTGCTCAAACCCGGTGAGGAGTCCTCGGTCGGTATCGAGAACCGGGGCTGGAACCGCAGCGAGGGCGCGTCCAAGGTGAAGGCAGCGGTGGCCGAGGCGGAGGCGGCCGGCCAGCCGGTGCGCGACTCCGCGACCGGGTTGTACCCGGGCGCCAAGAAGGGCGTCCGGTACGGCCAGCCCAAGCCGGGGCCGGTGGAGGGGATCCGGCCGACCTGGGGGGTGGGCTCCGACCCGGCCACGCCCGCCGTCGAGCTGTCGCCGAAGGCGGCCGAATGGAAGCCGCCCACCGCCGCCGCGAAGCCGGGCGAGCAGTTGGAGCTCCTCGACAAACCGCCCGAGCAGTTGGAGATCAACTTCGACAAGCCGGCCGCCCCGGCGGCCAAACCGGCCGACCCGGCAGGACGCAGCGACGGTCGGCAAGGCAGGCGAGGAGGCGAACGCCGCCGCGACGGTGACCAACGACGTCTCGGTCGCCGCCGACGTGGCGAAGGACGCGAACACCCTGGCCAACGACGCCAAGGCGGTGCAGGCGGTGAGCAAGGAGGCCGCCGCGGTGAGCGACCTGGCCAAGGACGCCAAGGTGGTCGGCGACGCGCTGAAGACCGCGGCGCCGCTGGCCAAGGACGCGGCCGTGGTCTCGAAGGAGGCCGGCGCGCTCACCCGGGTGGTGAGCGCGGGCAGCAAGGTGGTCAAGATCGCCGCCCCGGTGATCAAGGTCGCCGCCCCGGTGGTCAAGGTGATCGGCAAGGTGGCCAAGCCGCTGGGCGTCGGGGTGGCCGCGTACGAGCTGAGCACCGCGCACAACAACACCGACCGGCTGGTGGCCAGCGGCGACCTGGTCGCGGGTGTCGCGATGTACGCCGGCCCGGTCGGCGAGGCGTTCTCCGCGGGCTACACCGTCGGCGGGCTGGCCGACAAGGGCATCGAGAAGGCGTCGGTGGCGCTGGTCGGCGTCGACCTGTCCCCGTCGAACATGATCGCGCACCAGATGGACGCGGTCGACAAGGTGGCCTCCTACGTACTGCCCGACGACAAGAACCAGCCGGCGTACAAGAACGAGAACAAGATCGCCTGGTTCCTCATCGACAAGCTCGGTTTCTGACACCACCAGCCGGGAGCTCCCGCATGAGCCAGACCTCATGAGCCAGACCTATCGAGCGCTGTCCGTCGGCCAGGCGGGGCCGCGAGTCCGCCTGCTCCAGGCGCGGCTGCTCGACTTCGACGCCGCACCCGCGCACGACGAACTGGTCGAGGGGATGTTCGGCGCGAGTACCCGGTACCAGCTGATCGCGGTCCAGCAGCGGCTGAGCCTGCCGGCGACGGGGGTGGCCGACCCGGACACCGTGCGCGCGATGGCCGGCGCGAAGGTGCCGCACCGCGGCTACGTCGTGGGCCTGGTGCTCGGCCCGGCCGAGGAGCCGGTCGCCGGCATCACGGTGCGCGCCTACGACCGGGACATCCGCAGCGAGCAGGACCTCGGCACCGCGACCTCCGGGCCGGACGGCTACTACGAGGTGGTGTACACCGGGGAGCAGGCCAGCGCGGCGGAGGCCGGGTCGGCTGACGTCGCGGTCCGGGCGTTCCGCGGCGAGTCCATGCTGACCGACCCGCCGATGGCGGAGACCCTGTTCAACGCTCCGCCGCTGGTGTCGGTCACCGTCCGGCTGGCGGTGACGACCCCGCCGGAGCTGACCGAGTACGAGCGGATCGTCCGGACGGTCGAGCCGCTGCTGGCCAAGCTGGCCTGGACCGACCTGGCCCAGGACGCCGACCATCAGGACCTGACCTTCCTGAGCGGGGAGACCGGCCTGCCGGCCACCAAGATCGAGCACGTCGCGGTCGCCCAGCGGCTGGCCGCCCACCTGCCGACGGCCAAGAGCGGTATCCCGCCGTACTTCTACTATGCGATCTTCGCCGCGGACACCCTGGCCGCCGCCCAGCACTGGGCCAGCCTGACGCCCCGGCTGGCGGTCACCCTGGCCAGCGCGGTGCACCCGCTGTTCCTGGACATCGTGCTGCTGCCCGCGGAGGAGATCGGCGCCGCGGTGGAGAAGGCGGTCGCGACGTTCCTGGTGCCGCGCACGCTGACCCGGGAGCTGCCGAAGATCCTGCAGGCGCTGGCCGGTCACCGCGACGAGGCGGCCGCCTTCGCCAAGGACAACCGGCAGCGCATCCTGACCGACCACGCCCAGCACCTGCTCGACTCCGACCTGGTCGCACAGGTGACCGCGGTGCTCGGCACCGACACCTTCGGTGACCTGCCCGGGCTGTTCGACCGGCTGCGGACGCTCGACGTGCTGCCGCCGGCGCCGAACGGCGACAAGACCCGGGTGCGGCTGTCGCTGACCGAGTTGCTCGGCGACGACCCCGCGCTGGTCGAGCACATGCGGACCCGGCAGGGCATCGAGGGGCGGCGGGAGCTGCCCAGGCTGGCCGCCGTGTCGGCCGGGGAGTGGGCGCAGGCCGTCCGGGAGCGTTCCGAGGTGTCGGTCAGCGAGGAGGTCGCGGCGCACCAGGGCGAGCTGCTGGCCGCCAGGATGGCCGCCCGGTTCCCGACCGCCGCGTTCGCGCACCGGCTGGCCGCAGACGAGCAGCCGCCGCTGGCCCACGCCGCCGCGGTGGCCGACCTGCTCGCCGGGCACCCCGAGTTCGACCTGGCCACCGGGGACGTCCGCACGCTGCTGGCGGCCCACCCGGCGCTGGCCGGGAACGGGGCCGGGAACGGGAACGGGGCCGGGAACGAGGCCGGGAACGGGGCCGGGAACGAGGCCGGGAACGAGGCCGGGGACGAGGCCGGCACCGCGGCCGGCAACGGCACCGCGGCCTCACTGCGGTCGGCGCAGCGGGTGTTCCGGCTGGCCCCGAGCTACGACCAGACCAGGACGCTGCTGGCCGGCGGCATGCACTCCGCCGGCGCGGTGCTGGCCAGGGGGCGCGGCCGGTTCGTCCGGGAGGCCGTGCGCAGCGGGACGTTCGACGCCGCCCAGGCCACCGCCGCCTACGCCAAGGCGGTGGACGTGCACGGCGCCAGCCTGCTGCTGGCCGGCCAGCTGGCCGGGACCGCCGCGGCCACCATGCTGCCGGCGATCGCGTCCGCGCCCGCCGCCCTGGAGCCGGTCGTCAAGGACTTCCCGAACTTCAAGAGCCTGTTCAGGACCATCGACATGGCCGACGTCAGCGACTGCCAGTCGGTGCACGGCGCTGCGGCGTACCTGGTCGACGTCCTGCAGTTCCTCGGCCAGCGGCTGGTGGTGGACACCACGACGGTGCCGGCGGTCACCGTCAAGGGCGCGCTGACCACGCTGCTGGAGCGCCGGCCCGACCTGGCCGTCACCGACATGAACTGCACCAACACCAACACCGAGCTGCCGTACCTGGACCTGGTCTGCGAGCTGCTGGAGGAGGCGGTGGCACCGGACCCGGGCATCGGCTTCGCCGGCCCGGTGGCCGCCGGGGTGATCAGCGCCGGGCTGCTGGCCGCGCTGCAGGCGGCCGGGCTGCCGTTCACCGCCGCGGCCGCGGTCTACGGGCCGGACCTGGCCGGCGGCTTCGTCGCCCGGGACACCGCGGCGGTGGCGGGCATCACGCCGGACGGCGGCGGCTGGCGGATCCGCACCCTGCGGCAGACGTTCGGGAGCACCGAGGAGGTCAACGCGGCGCCCGAGCACCTGTCCGCCGACGCGTACGCCACCCTGGCCGCCAGCCCGTTCTGCTTCGTGCTGCCGTTCGACCTGGCGCACGAGGAGACCCGCCGCTACTTCGCGCAGTTCGACCTGGACCGGGCCGACCTGATGCGGCTGCTCCAGGTCGGCGGCGCGCCGTCCGACGCCGCCTGCGCGGCCGAGGCGCTCGGGCTGTCCGACGCCCAGCGGCTGGCCGTGGTCACCCCTGACACCGCCGGCCAGCACACCATCTGGAACACCCCGGGCGCGCCGGCCGCCGCGACGCTGGCAAACGTCGAGGCGTTCGTGGTGCGCGCCGGCATCACCTACGAGGACCTGCTGGACCTGCTGGAGCAGGAGTGGATCGACGGCGGACTGGACCTGTTCGTCCGGCACCTGGACTCCACCGCCGACCTGGCCCACAAGAAGATCGTCCACCTGACCGACAAGGCGCTGGACCGGATCCACCGCTTCCTGCGGCTGCGCAACGCGACCGGCTGGACCAGCGCGACGCTGGACCGGGCTATCCGGGCCGGCGCCGTCGGCGGCGGCACGCTGGACGACGCCTGCCTGGTCCGGATCACCGACCTTTCCGGCGCCGCGACCGCGCTCGGGCTGTCCGTGGACGCCACTCTCGACCTGATCGACCCGCTGTCGCTGACCGACCCGGCGGGCAGCTACCAGGCCGCCTTCCTGGACCCGGTGCGGACCGGCGCCGTGGACGCCCGGTTCACCGCCGACGCGGTGGCGGCCAACGAGGCGGCCGAGGCCGCGGTGCCGGGCTCCGGCGTCCGGCTGTCGGCCGCCGCCGACTACCTCGGCCTGGCGCTGGGCACCTCGACCGACGACACCGGCACCCTGCTCGGCCTGGTCGGCGTCGACCCGGCGCTGACCACGGCCAGCCTCAGCCGGGCGTACGGGCTGGCCCGGCTGTGCCTGGCGCTGCGGCTGACCGCGACCGACCTGGCCGACGCCACGGCGGTCACCGGCATCGACCCGCTCGCCTCGCTGGCCGACCTGCAGGCGTTCGCCGACGCGGTGGGCCTGCTGCGGGCCTCCCCGCTGCCGATCGCCACCTGGCGGTACCTGCTCCGGCACGAGGCCGCGGACCTGTCCACCTACGACGTGGCCGCCGACACCGTCAGCGCGCTGCTGGCCACCCTGGCGGCGGCGTACCAGACCGCGAAGCTGGCCGACACCTCGCCGTTCGACCCGGCCGCCACCCCGGCGGAGAACAGCGGCGCGGTGCGGCCGTTCCTGAACCGGCTGCCCGGGATCTCCGACGCCACCGTGGCCACCATGCAGAGCCTGCTCGACGACGCCTGGACCGACCCGGCGGTCACCGAGGCGGACTTCGTGGACACCGTGCTCGGCGGCTACCTGGACACCACCGCGATCAAGGCCGCGCTGGCGGCCCGGGCCGCGGCGGTGCCGCCGAAGGACGCCGCGCAGAACGCCGTGATCGAGGCGGTCGCCACCGGCGTGTCCGGCTACCTGTACGCCAGCGACCGGCAGGCGGCGCTGGTCCCGGCGGTGGCCACCGCGCTGGGCGTCGAGGAGGACGTGGCCACCGCGCTGCTGGAGCACGCCCGGCTGAAGGAGCCGGCCACCGCCGGCCGCCCGACGCTGAGCGAGGTGCTGCTGGACGACAGCGCCACGCCGGATGCCACCGACCTGGCGACGCGCGCCGTCGGACTGCTGTACGCGATCTGGTTGGCCGCCGGCAAGTTCGAGCTGCCGGCCGCCACGCTCGGCTGGCTGCTGGACAACGCCGAGGCCCTCGGCTGGCTGGAGTGGGACCACCTGCCGTACCAGCCGGGCCAGCCCACCGTGCCGTTCGCCGCCTGGCAGGGCCTGGCCGGGTATCTGGACCTGGTCGCGGCCTACCCGGACGTGGCCGACCCGGAGCACCCGGACACCCCGGTCACGGTGTCCGCGTGGTACGAGGAGGTGCTGGCCGGGGTGCCGGTGGCGGACGTGCTCGGCACGCTCGGCCTGCTGACCGGGACCGACCCGGCGGTGCTCACCGCGCTGGACACCCAGTTGGGCCTGTCGCTGCCGGACCTGTCCGCGTACCACGACCCGGCCACCGTCACCCGGCTGCTGGACGCGGCCACCATGCTGCGCACCCTCGGCCTGGACGTGCCCGGCGCGGTGGCGGTCACCGCGCCGGTGCTCGGCCCGGCCGAGGCGGCCACCATGCGGGCCGCCCTGAAGACCCGGTACGCGGACACCGAGTGGCTCGGCGTGCTGAAGCAGATCCAGGACGGGCTGCGGCCGATGAAGCGGGACGCCCTGGTCGCCTACCTGCTGGCCACCAACCCGGACCTGTCCGGGGTGGACGACCTGTACGACTACTTCCTCATCGACGTGCAGATGACCGCCGGCATGTCCACCTCCCGGATCGTCCAGGCGCATGCCGCGGTGCAGCTGTTCGCGATGCGCTGCCTGATGGGCCTGGAGCCGACCAGCGTCGCCCAGATCGGCACCGACGACGGCTGGGCGCAGTGGGAGTGGATGGCCAACTTCCGGGTCTGGGAGGCGAACCGGAAGATCTTCCTCTGGCCGGAGAACTGGATCCTGCCCAGCCTGCGCGATGACAAGTCCGAGCCGTTCGTCGAACTGGAGAACGCGCTGCAGCAGGACGAACTCACCGACACCGCGGTCGAGGACGCCACCAGCGCCTACCTGGAGACCCTGGACGACATCGCGCACCTGGACGTGATGGCGGCCTACTACGACACCGACGCCGGCACGGAGCACGTGTTCGCCCGCACCAGGGGCGGCAGCCCGGCGGTGTACTACCACCGGGAGTTCTCCTCCGAGCGGTCCTGGACGCCGTGGACCACGGTGCCGCTGGACATCACCGGCGAGCAGCTGCTGGCATTCTCCCGCAACTCGCGGCTGACCCTGGCCTGGCCGGTGTTCACCTCCGAGCCGGACGACTCCAAGTCCCCGCCGGACACCCCGGATCCGGCCAGCCTGTCCGGCGGCAAGTCCAACGACAACCCGGACAAGCGCTGGAAGATCCAGCTCGCGGTCAGCGAGTACGCCGACGGCCGGTGGCGGGAGAAGCGGGTACGCCGAGCTGGACGCCGGCCGGTTCGCCGAGCTGTCCGCGTTCACCGGCGGCGAGCTGGCGATCAGGATGCTGCCCGGGCAGCCCGGCCAGCTCATCCTCGGCAAGACCCCGGCCGGGCCGTTCACCGTGACCTACCCGCTGCAGATCACCGCGATCGACTGGCTGGTCCTCGCGCTGGAGATCTGGGCCAACGCCCAGGCCGGCCACACCACCTCGGCGGTCAGCCATGAGCGGGAGCTGGCCCTGCCGCTGGGCACCCTGCTGCCCTACTACTACGGCGACTACACCCGCGACTACGTGATCGTGCCCGGCTTCTACCCGCGGCAGCGCGACCGCAAGGGCCCGCCGACCACCGAGGCGGACATCGAGAAGCTGAAGAAGACCGCATCTGACGTCCTGCAGCTCATCGACGACACGGTCGCGCTGGCCAGGACGTACCTGCTGATCTACCAGACGACTCCCGGGATGACCCTGCAGCAGCTGCTGGACAAGCTGCACCAGGACCCGGACTACCTGGCGCTGGTCGAGGAGATCAAGGCATACCGCAAGCTGGGCTACGGGCTGAACGTCCGCAACTTCTACCACCCGCTGGTCTGCGCGTTCCGGACGGCGCTGAACGCCTCCGGGGTACCCGGCCTGATGACCCGCGAGCTGCAACTGTCCGACACCGGCTTCGACTTCGCCACGACCTACCAGCCCGGCCCGGAGGTGGTCACGCCGTACCCGCGGGAGAACGTGGACTTCGACCTGGCCGGCGCATACTCCTCCTACAACTGGGAGCTGTTCTTCCACCTGCCGTTCGACATCGCGGTCCAGCTGTCCACCGACCAGCAGTTCGAGGCGGCCCGGGACTGGTACCACTACGTCTTCAACCCGGTGGGCATCGGCGACGCGCCGGCCCCGAAGCGGTACTGGGTCACCAAGCCGTTCTTCCTCGAGACCGCACAGGACTACCTGGACCAGCGGATCGACATGATCATGAACGCGATGGCGGCCGACCCCGCCGCGACCACCATCGGCGACCTGGCCTACGCGGTGGAGCAGTGGCGGGAGAACCCGTTCATGCCGCACGTGGTGGCCCGCTCCCGGCCCGTCGCCTACCAGGTGGCGATCGTGATCAACTACGTGCAGAACCTGATCGACTGGGGGGACAGCCTGTTCCGCCAGTTCACCCGCGAGTCGGTCAACCAGGCCACCCAGCTCTACGTGCTGGCCGGCAAGCTGCTCGGCCGCAAGCCGGACGTGGTGCCGGCCGCGGTCACCGTGCCGGACATGACCTACAACCAGCTCCGCGGCGAGATCGACATCTTCGGCAACGCGCTGCTGGATCTGGAGAACCTGGTCCCGGACCTGAACCTGCTGCCGCACAAGGGCGGCGAGCTGCCGCCGCCACCGGCCACCCTCACCTCGCTGTACTTCGGGATCCCGCCGAACGAGACGCTGCTCGGGCTGTGGGACACCGTGGCCGACCGGCTCGGCAAGATCCGCAACTGCGAGAACATCGACGGCATCGCCGCGTCGCTGGCCCTGTTCTCGCCGCCGATCGACCCGGGCGCCCTGGTCCGGGCGGCCGCGGCCGGGCTGGACCTGTCCTCGTTCCTGGCCGGCCTGGGTGCGCCGCCGCCGCACTACCGGTTCAACGTGATGACCCAGAAGGCGTCCGAGCTGACCCAGCAGGTCGCCTCCCTCGGCACCGAGCTGCTGGCCGCCCTGGAGAAGAAGGACGCCGAGGCGCTGGCCAGGCTGCGCGAGGACCAGGAGATCGCCGTGCTGGCGGCGGTCCGCACCGTCAAGCTGGCCACGATCGAGGAGGCGAACGGCTCGCTCGCGGCGCTGCAGAAGAGCCGCGACGTGACCCAGGCGAAGATCGACTTCTACAGCTCGCAACCGTTCATGAGCGCGTGGGACATCACCTCCGTGGCGCTGAACGGGGCGGCGCTGGCCGGCGAGACGGCCGTCGCGGCGGGCTACGCGCTGGCCGGCGGCCTGAAGCTGATCCCGAACTTCCTGGCCGGCGGCGCCGGGTTCGGCGGCTCGCCGACGGTCACCGCGACCACCGGCGGGGAGAGCGCCGGCGGGTCGGCCGACTCCGCGGCCACCGTGCTGGCCGCGCTGACCCGGACCGCGGAGAAGGGCGCCGGGATGGCCACCGCGCAGGCCGGCTTCCACCTGCGGGATGACAGCAACAAGTTCCAGGCCGACCTGGCCACCAGGGAGCTGGCCCAGATCGAGACGCAGATCGCCAACGCCCAGCTGCACCTGACGACGCTGGCCGACGACCTCGCCACCCACGACCTGCAGGCCAAGAACGCGCAGGCGCTGGCGAAGTTCATGAAGACCAAGTACACCAACGCCGAGCTGTACACCTGGATGATCGGCCAGGTCAGCTCGGTCTACTACAAGGCGTACAAGCTGGCGTTCGACACCGCGAAGAAGGCCGAGCGCGGCTACGGGTACGAGCTGGCCCGGGACGAGGAGTTCATCAGCTTCGGGTACTGGAACAGCATGAAGAAGGGGCTGATGACGGCCCAGGCGCTGCTGCACGACATCAAGCGGATGGAGGTCGCCTACCTCGACAACAACGCCCGGGAGTACGAGATGACCAAGCACATCTCGATGGCCCAGGTCGACCCCGGCGCGCTGCTGCAGCTGAAGGAGACCGGCAAGGTGACCTTCGCCGTGCCGGAGATCGCGTTCGCGATGGACTACCCGAACCAGTACCACCAGCGGATCGTCACCGCGAGCGCCACCCTGGTCTGCAACGCCGGCCCGTACACCACGGTCGGCGTGACGATGTCGCTGGTCAACAACAAGTACCGGAAGACCACCGCGGCCCGGGCCGGCGCGGTCACCGACAAGGACAAGTACGCCGAGGACCTCGGCAACGACGCGCGGTTCGCCTGCAACATCGGCAGCATCGCCTCCATCGCGACCAGCTCCGCGGTGTCCGACTCGGGGCTGTTCGAGCTGAACTTCCACGACGAGCGGTACCTGCCGTTCGAGGGCGCCGGCGCGGTCAGCACCTGGCAGATCGAGATGTCCACGGCGTACCCGCAGTTCGACCCGGAGACGATCAGCGACTTCATCCTGACCATCCGGTACCGGGCCCGCGAGGGCGGCTCGGCGTTCCGGTCGATGGTGGAGAAGGGGGTCGCGGCGACCATCAACGACACCGTCCTGAACGCCGGCCGGCACGGGCTCTACGTGTCGTTCAGCCTGGCGGCCAGCTTCCCGGACGAGTGGTGGCAGCTCACCCAGACCGGCGCCACCACGCTGACCCTCGGCGAGCAGCACCTGCCGTTCTTCGCCCGGACCCACGCGCCGGTGCTCGGGTCGCCGACCTGGGCGGCCCGGGTGCAGGGCGCACCGGCCAGCTACCCGCTCACCGTGGGCGGCGCCGCGCTGACCCTCAACCGGGACGCCACCACGAAGACGCTGTGCATGGGCCCCGGCGGCGCCCCGGTGCTGGGCACGCCGATCAGCATCAGCGCGAACCCGGCGAAGCTGCAGGACCTGGTCGTGCTGGTGCCGTACACGGTGACCTGACCGGGCACCACCGCGAAAGGAGCCGCCGCGATCTCGCTGCCGGGTTGCCGGTGGCGGGTGAGCCGGAGATCGCGGCGGCGAGGCGCGGTCAGCCGGTCGTCGCGGCGACGACGTCGGTGTTGCCGAACGTCGCCGGGCAGTCGGTCGGCGGGTACGGCGAGGGCAGGGCGCGCGTCCCGGCGGCCAGCGACGCGGCGCGGTACGCCTGGACGGCCGGGCAGACGGCGGCGTTGGAGGCGTCGATGTACACGCCGACGCCGTACGTCGCGGTTGCGGCCGCGTAGACGTAGTCCCCGATCCGCTCCTGGTAGATGTCGTGGCCGGGGTAACTCGCCCGGATGTCACCGGTGGGCCCCACGTACGCCGACGTCCACGTCCCCGGCCCGGAGGCTGGTACGGCGGCGGTCAGCAGGACCCCGTGGTACGGCCGGGGGGAGGTCATGTCGGCGCCGCGCCACGGCGAGGTGACCGCCTCGTAGACGATGTACGCCTGATCACCGACCGGCGAGATGGCCGGCGCTGCGTAGATCGGCCGGTCACCGGGCAGCGAGACCGAGGCAGGCGTGCTCCATGTCCCGCCGCGCGACCAGGCGACCCTGACCGACTCGGCGTTGAGCGTGCCGTTGACCCAGGCGTCCACGATCGTGTCCGTCGCGCCGGCGCCGGTCGGGGCGCCGTTGGCGATGTCGACGCTCGGGGCGGCGGCCAGGTCGGTGCGCGCGCCCGCGTAGCCGTCCATGACGCAGCGGCCGTAGATCGGGTCCACGAAGTAGCAGGGGTCGGTGGACTCGAACAGCGTCTGCTGCTGGCTCCACGACGCGCCGCCGTCGGTGGAGGTGAACACCACGTGGAAGCTGTGCGTCGGCAGGCCGACCAGGGCCGGGTTCTGGAACATCTCCGCGAACAGGTAGACCACGCCGGTGCTGGTGGTGCGGACCGTGCACCCGGACAGGCCCCACAGCGTCGGCCCGCGGCCGGTGGTGCCGGCCGGGGTCAGCTGCTTGGTCGTCCACGTGCTGCCGCCGTCGGCGGAGACCGCCGCTTCCAGCGGTGCCGGGAAGTTGCCCGGCAGGTGCTGGCCGACGCTGCGGAACTGCGGCGCGCACATGTACACCCGACCGAAGAACCGCGACGACGCGGCGTTGTCCGCCCAGATCTGCTCCTTGTCCTCGAACCCCGTCTGGCTCGACCGGGTGTCCACGACCACCGGCGGCATCCAGCTGTTCTTGCTCAGCACGCTGGTGGGCGTCGGGTCGTCCAGCCGGGACACGGCGAGGGCCTCGAACCCGCGGAAGGTGGGGTTCGGGAAGCTCGGCGTGAAGGCCGAGGAGAGGTTGGCGTAGTACACGCGGGAGCCGTTGGCCCAGGAGAAGCCGTTCGGGCCGGGCTTGGGGCCGACCGCCACCGCCGGGTCGCCGTCGCTGACCAGCCCGTTCTCGTAGTACCAGGGCAGCGTGCCGATCGGGCCGAACTCGCCGGGGCAGGTTGACACCGGCGGGCAGTTGCGGCCGGTCCACCCGGTGTACTGCGGCTGCGTCCAGCTGTGCCCGGAGTCGAAGGAGAAGTAGACCCCGGACAGCCCTGCGCCGGTGGCGAAGGCGTCGCACCTGCCGTTGACCGCCATCAGGTCCTGCGGGCACACCGGCTGGTCGATGTAGTCGTTGGAGCCTGCGACCAGGACGTTCGGGTGGCTGGCGTCCACCGCGACGGCGGGCTCGTTCTGATGGTTGGGCGGGGTGATGTTCGTGGGGCTCCCGACGCTGACCAGCGCGCCTGTCGCCGCGACGGCAGCCTGCGCGGGTAACGCCTGCGCCGCGAGCGCGGCCGCGATCAGCGCCTGGGTGAGCACTACTCTGTGCCTCATGGGCGACCTCCTCCAACCGGTGTCGGCCGGGCCCGCGCCCCGTCGCCCCCCCACGCGGGCACCAGCGAACGTCGCACGACGCTAGCGCCGCACCCGCGCCACGGCAACGCTCCGCACCCAGGCGTCGGATACGTGCCGAGTTCGACAGCAAGGAGGGACCTACCGGATCCATGGGACCGCCGCAGCAACGGACCCCTCTGCCGATGAGCGCGCGTCCGGACCGGCCGGTCGCCGCCGAACGGCCGCCAGTGGTGAGATGCCCGAGCCGACGTAGCTCCATCGTGCCCATCGCCATCTCGAGGGTCTTGCCGAGGCCGATGCTCGTGGGCGAGCGATACGGCCAGCTCCGACACGATCCGCTCCACAGTGGCCGCGCGGCGGCGGCTCTGGCTTGCGCGGGGCGTTCAGTGAACGAGATGGGGGTGTATCGGGCGCCGGCGTCGGTGTGGTGGATCAGCCCGGTCAGGTCGGTGATGCGTCTCATGCCGGTGCGGGTGAGGGGTCTCGAACCGGGTCGACAGCGGGCATCGTGCGGCGGGGCGCCGCGGTAGGAGCGTAGGCGTTTCGCCCCTGCGACGCCTGCATGCCTTGCCATTATCGAGATGTGTGGAACCCGGCATGGAACCCGCTCGACGACCCCAACGGCGCCCGGGCGACGCCGAAGGTCTGGAGTGACCCGAGGCCCGTTCCTGCGGCGGGACGCCGCTGGACTGCCCACGGTGCGGGCCGGTGGCGGGGCGGGTCGAGCCGAGGTAACGCACAGTTGGGCAGCCTGGTCGGGTAGAGCTGAAGCGATGGTGCCCTATCGGGCAGGTTGCCGGTCGGGGCACGGCGCAGCCGGTTGCGGCGGATCGGAGAGCGTGGGCGGGCCAGACGTTGCGCGCGGGGGTTGGTCTGCGGCGCGCTGCCCGGCTGCCCGGCTGCTCGACAACGCGGCTCGGGCTATCCGATGCGCTGGCTGCACCGAATTGGATTCGGATTGGTTACGTCTGGCGTGGCGTGCCCTCGGCGTGTAAAGTTCTGCTCTTGCCCTCCACACGGGCGAGTCGCTTCAGGAGGTTGCACCGCCATGTCGGGCATGGATGCCGTTGGTGCGGAGGGGATCGCGGGCAGCTTCGCCGCGAAAGTTGAGGAGTACCGCCGGATTCACCAGGGGATCTCGTCGTACGGCGAGGGTAGTAGGTCCGAGCAGGCGACGCGGTTCTATCTGAACCACCTATTGGAATTCGTCGCCGAGCAGGCCCGTGCCGCAAGTGATACGCCACGCGCGCGAGTGGATCTGCTCATCAGTTTGTGTGGGTTCACGCCAACGCCGACGATCCTCACGCATGAACTGTTGCAGCCGAGTCGGATGGTGGTCGTGGTCTCCCGTGACGCGGAGGACAGTGTCGACGTCATTCACGATCGGGTTACGCGACCGACCGGCCCGCTGCGGCCAAGGGATTTCCACCATGTTTCCTGCAATCCGACTGACCCGCTAAGCATCTATCGCATCGTCAAGGAGGAACTCGAGCGTTTGGACGTGGCCCCGGGTGGCCGGCCATACGCGATAATCGACATCACGGGCGGGCGCAAGGTGATGAGCGCGGCCGCCGCGCTAGCGGCGTGGCAGTTGAAGCTGGACTTGGCCTATATGGAAGGTCAGTTCGATCGGCACAGCCGCCATCCGATTCCGGGCACGGATCGGATGCTCATCTTGAGCGACCCGACCACGTTGTTCGGTGAGCAGGAGATGGCTCGCGCTTTGGAAATGTTCCGGGCCGGCGCGTTCGAATCCGCTCGTCGTCGTTACCACGAAATATGCGATACCATTGCTGTCCCTGGGCGGGCACGGTTTATGCGTGCGGTCAGTGATATGTACCGGGCGTGGTGTGATCTGGACTTGTCGGCGCTCCCCGCTACGGTGGAGTTGGTCCAGGCCACGCTCGGTCAGGTCCGTCACGACATCGGCGCCGAGCACCTCAGTGTCTTGGAGCGCCAGATAGGTTTCGTGCGGCGACTGACCGAGGGAGACTTCAATGCGGTGCTTATCTACTTCTACGTGCTCGGGCTGCACTACCGGCAATTGGGTCGGCACGACTTCGCGGCTCTGCTGTTCTACCGCACGGTGGAGGGCTGCCTGACCCGTCGGCTCATACATCGCTATCCCGGATTGGATCCCGATCGGTTGGACTGGTCACTACTAGGAGACCGACGAGCGGCGCGGTCGAGGTACTCTGCGTTGGCGATCAGGCTCGGCGGAGGCGGCGCTGCGCCCCCATCGAGACTGACGCTGATGGGGGCGGCAATCTTGCTCGCGAGTGAGAGAGACGAGTTGTCTAGGCGGTGCGGTCTCAGCGGAGTTCCGGGCTTGCGGGGCCTGCAGGCCCAAGCTCGGATGCGCAACAAGTCGATTCTCGCCCATGGCTTCCAGGCCGTTCCGGCTGAGCACGCAGACGCTTTGAGGGGCCGGGCGTCCGATCTGCTCCATTCGTACTGGGACTTGCATGGAGACGCGGAGAACCTTGATGACCTCTGCGCACAACTCCAGTTCCTGCAGTCAGATCGGTAACAAACCTCTACATGGCGTGGGGTGCTCTGCGGGCGTGCACCCTTGTTGCAATGACTGCGTGAGTCCGTCGACGTCTCCGTGAGCTACCGCGTCTCAACCGCGCAAACTGGTAAGGGTGGTCAAGATGGCGATGAAGTTGCCCGAGGATTGGGTGGAGGAGGTCTCTCGGGCGCTGGCGCCCGAGGCGTACGCCCCCTCGGCGCGGCTGTACCTGTCTCTGACCTACCGCATGGGATTACCGCAGCGTCTGGCCGACATCGGTGTGTCCCTCGGCGACGTGGCGGCCGACCTGACCAACGGTTTCAGTAGCGACCGGCGTAGCGGCCGCGACGGCGAATACTACTGCCTGTCCGGCGCCCGCTTCGATGTGTTTGTCAATTCTCAGCCGGAGGAAAATACTGGGATGCCGCTCGCGGTGGTCACGTCCGTCAAGCCACTGGTTCGCCTGGCCCGCCGAGACGAGATATCTGCTGTCTCGGTCAGCTTTCATCTGCCCTATGAGCAGGTGAGTTGTGACATCGAGTTCATACACGTCGAGTTGGGCAAGCTGCGTCGGCAGCAGCGTCTGCGTCAGCAGGTTCGGGCCAGGGCCGATGCTCTGTTGGGCCGCGCTCACTTCGGCGGTCTCGGTCACGCTGACATCCACGCCCGCGTCCGTCGCCAGTATTCGCCGTTGCTGACTGTGATCGACCTGCTCAGGACCCTCAGCGACACCGAAGGACGAGTGCAATCGGCAGGGACGGTTGTCGCCTCCAGCGATGCGACCGGCACCGCAGACGACCCACTGGTGTGCGTTCGACTCGAACGGTCGACTGGCACGTTCCGGCAGGGCGCCGAGGTCACCGTCGCCACTAGCGCACGCTCCTGGAAGCTCGAACTTGCCGTCGCCCAGGACAACCTGATCTATCTGGAACCTCCGGAACGCGGAACACTCACACTTGGCGACATGGTGACGCTGGAGCAGCAGGACGCCTTCCGGTTGAAACGGCACGCCTATGCGCTAGGTCGGTTCCTTGAGGAGGACGTTGTCGGCGACTGGTCAGCGCTCGCGCAGTTGCTGTGTGCGCCGAACACGCTGGCCGTGCCGCCGGCACCAGCCAGGCTCACCTTCTACGACGAGGATCTCAACCCCGAGCAGCGCGCTGCCGTTGCCGGTGCGGTCGCCGCGCCGCATGCCTACTTCGTGCAGGGGCCGCCTGGGACGGGCAAGACTACGGTGATCACCGAGATCGTCCGTCAACTCGTAGGCCGAGGTGAGCGGGTCCTGCTCGTCGCGTCGATGCACGTCGCCGTCGACGAGGTGCTCCGTCGTATTGCTGATGCCGACGGTGTGTTCGCCCTGCGGTTCTCAAAGGACGACTCCAAGGTCCGCGACGACATGCGTCGGTTCCTTCCCGAACAGGTTGTCGCTGAATTCGCCCATCGGGCCGCTCGCCCTGCACAGTCGAAGGAGCCACGCTGGCGGGCTGAGATCACACGATTGGCGACGGAATTGGAGACTCTGCTTGCCGTTGTCGCCGGGCGGAGCGCTGCGCGGGACGCGCAGTCTCGCCACGCCAACGTGGTACGGGCTGCAAAGGAATGGCAGTCTCAACACGCCGTCGCCGTCGCCGAGGCCGAAGCGGCAAGCTCGCTGGCGCGGCAGCGCCGAGACCAGGCATACCAATCGTGGGTCGCAGCGTCGGTGGCTCAGCGAGCGGCCAACGCCGATCTGGCCGCTGCGAAGGCCAGTCGGGCATTCGGGGACAGACTGGCGGGCTTGTTCGGACTAGGCCCGCTGCGGCCCTTGCGCAAGCGGCACCGTCTGGCGGAGCAGGCGCTGGCGGGGGCGCACGCCACGCACGCTGCGCTCACAGCCGCCGCCGACCACGCGGTAGCGCATCAGCGCGCATTGGCGGCCGCCGGGGTCGCGGCGAGCCAGGAGCATATGCGGGTTCAAGCGCAGGCTATCGAGGTGGTCCACGCGGCCGAACGGCGTGCCCGAGCCGCTGAGGAGGCATCCCGCACTGTACTTGGCGGAGCCGATCCAACCCGCGCGCCGGACGAGGAGATCTCGACCCAGGTTGCGCGGCGGCAAGCCCGCGTCGACCACCTCGAGCGCTTCATCTATCTGGAGAGGCGATGGCATCAGATCGTCGGCCTCGCCGACGCCCCAGGCGCCGCCATCGAGCAGGTACTCGTCGAGATGGGCAGCGGGTTGCTACAGGCGGCGAACGTGGTCGGCTGCACAGCAACAGGTTTCGGAGGCCAACCAGCCATCCGAGAGACCGACTTCGACACCGTCATCGTGGACGAGGCCAGCCGGGTGACCGACAGCGAATTCCTGATCAGCGCCAAGCAGGCGCGGCGCTGGGTCCTGGTGGGCGACGAGCGTCAGCTCCCGCCTTATGTGCATGCGGCGGACGAGCACCACCTGCATGCCTTGGCGGCGCTGCACATGACCGAACGTGGGGCGGCGCCTGACCTGCGGGCGGCGGTGAAGCATCTTGGCACGTTGTGCCGGGAGGACGAGGAACTGCACCGGTTCCGCGACGATCCGGTGCAGCGTTGCGCGGAGAGACTGGGAGACACGGGCTACTGGCAACGGTTCTACCGGCCCGCGTTCCACACCGCCTATGAGCGCCTCGGTCGGGACAACGACGACGGGGACCGTCAGTTGCTCGCTGCGATGCGGACTCACCTGGTGCAGAGCCTGTTCGAACGCTGTGTCGCGGACTGCCCGCTCGCCCTACGGCAACGCCTGATTGAGCAGCGCCGTATGGTCGATCCGATCGCGGCGATCGTCCGCGCGCCTATCTACGGGGGCGAGTACCGTAGCGCGCCGGGGGCCGAACTGCAGCGGCTTGGCGTTACACCGCTGGTGGGCGAGACCCTGCGGGAGCCGGTTGTGTTCATGGACACTTCCGACCAGCCCAAGGCGGCGGAACAGCAGCAAGACACAGGCTTCATCAATAGCCTGGAGGCCGATTGGGTGGTCTGGGTCTGCCGGTTGTGGGAACGTGAGCTGCGCCGCCGGGGCGAGCGACGGCAGGTCACAGCCAGCGTGCTCACTCTCTACAGCGCCCAGGCGCAGCTCATCCGCTCCCGGCTGGGCTACCCGAACTATCCCAACCACCGGGCGCTGAAGATCGAGAAGGTCGACTCCATCGACGCCATCCAGGGTCAGGAGAGTGACCTGGTGCTGGTGAGCTTCTGCCGAACCCGCACCGGCCGCATGGGTGAGGGCTTCGGATTGTGGCTCCAGGACGTGCGGCGACTCAACGTCGCCTGCACGCGGGCTCGTCGAAGCCTCGTGCTCATCGGCCATCGCCGCACGCTTCAACGGCTGTCCACAGTAGAGGAGGCCAAGATCTTCTACCGGCACCTCTTCGGCCTATTCGACCGGCCGAGTCCCGGCACGGTCGTCGTCCGGGAGCTGCGGTGACCGGCCCAGTCCGAGTGCGGCGCTGCGACCCACCCGCGGTTACGGCCGAGACGGTAGCGGTGGTGTCCGAGGCACTCCTGCCCCTGCTGGGCTGGCGTGATGTCCCGGTGCTACGGGAGATCCGGCAGGAGCTGACGGCGCTAGAACGCTTCGTCCTGGAGATGGCCATGACCCTCGGTTCGGTTACCGCCGAGAACTTCACCGAGGTGGTCTCACTTCCGCGCCAGGTGCTGGCCGCTGGGGCGAGTCGCCTCGTCGGCGGCCGTGCGCTCCGGCTAAGCGCCGGCACCTATGAGGTCGAACCGGAGATCGCCGCGCAGGCGCTGCGTGAGGCGACGATTCGGCGACCGCTGCCCGCCACCGCAGACTTTGTGCTGCTGCCTCGGACTGATGACCTGCTTGAAGTAGCAGGAAAGAAGAAGAGCTGGCTACGCCAACTCGAGGTGTCCCGCCTGCACCCGGCTGCTCGCGCGCCGGTGCCGAACGAGCTGTGGGGCCAGCGTCGATCCCGGTACCTAGCCGCTCGCCTGCAGCAGCGGACCGTTGCACTGCTCGACGTGAAAGTGGTCGACGTGCCGGTCCCGGACGACGACCCAGCGCTCATCGTGGTGAGCGATGCTGACGCAGCCGCGCAAGTCCGCTTGTGTCCGGCGTACCGATGCCGGGCGGAGGTCACCCGTGACGGGCAGGGCAGGCACACGGTACGTGCGGTGCTGCACGGCCCCGCCCGTGGACGACGGGGCAAGGACGACAGTGGCACACCGGCCCGGACGGTCGAGGTGCCGGTGGAACTCACCGGCGCCGAGCATCTCGTCGCGAGGTGGCTTGCGCTGGTGGCCGAGATGGAGAACCCCGACACCCAGCAAGCCACTTGGCAACAGATCGGCCCACCGCTGACCCACGGCACAACACCCTTCCTCGCCGCACACCAGCGGGGCCCGATCGAATGGGAGTTCCCACTCACTGGCCAAGCTGCGCGTGCCATTGCCGAGGAACGGCGGGCGCTGAGCCGGCCGGTCGGCGCGGCGCTGGAAGGCGCTGACGCCGCTGTCAGCCTGATCTGCTCGTTCGCCCCCGTCGACGACGAGGCGCGTGTCCTGTTCGCGCGCGACGATGCGGTCAGCTGCCTGCTAGCTGCCGCTGACCCCCTCCGCGAGCTGTCCGTTGCCTGCCAAACGGCAAGCGCCGCCTTCGGCATCGCGGAGGATCACCTGACGCCGCTGGTAATCCGCGAACGAGCCTGGGACCTGGGTGCTTATCGGCTCGCCTACGTGCTGCGAGAATCGGAGGACTTTCCCTATGACTGACCGCCTGGACCTTGGTGCGTACGTGTACGACGAAGGCTACTTCTTGCTCCGCGCCCCAACCGACGACAGCGGGTGTCCCGCCACCCATGGGCTACCTTGGACGCCCTCTGCCGAGGACAGTGGCGCATACCGACACGTGTTCAGCTACCAGCGCTCGGAATCAACTATCAAAGAAGCCGCACTGCGCCTGCTTACTGCCGCCCAGCACAAGGTTTTCCTAGCCAGCTTCCGAATCGGCGACGCGGACCTGCTCAAGGCACTCTACGAGGCCGCCAACCGACTGCGCGGTGGGGTCTACGTGATCTCCGCGCTGGACGAGAAGAGTCTCCGCAGAGGACTGCAAAGCGAAGACGCAGACGCACCGGGCGCCGACGACCTCCGCGCACAGAACAAGCGCTTCGAGGACATGACCAGTCGCGGCATCTCCGTGCGTGGGCACGAGAACTTTCACGCGAAATTCCTGATCGTCGATGACCGTGAGGCACTGGTGTCCAGCGCGAATCTCGAGACCTCGGCGCTAACGGGTACCCCGCAGAGAGCCGCCACCGGTGAGAACGGGTTCGTCGTTTCCGATCGCGCCGAAGTGATTCGGCTGGCACGCTACTTTACACGCCTCTGGCATGCGTGCACCTACGAGATGCCACCAGGCCAGGGTCACACCGTGCAGAGGCGGTCCGCCTCCCCGAGTCCGTGCCGAGTGCCCGCCGCCGGCCGCCCGCCGAGCGTGATCTGGACCTATCCCGGCGAACCGGGGGTCCTACAGACGATCCACGAAGTAATCCGCCGCGCCCGCCACGAACTGCTGCTGGCCACCTATTCCCTCAACGGCCTCACCGACGAACCCGACCTGCTGTTGACCCCACTCGAAGCCACAATACGCATCCACCAGCCAAGAGTGTCGCTGCTCGTCCGTGCCCGCAACAAGCACACACCAACGCGCCACGACGCCAAAACTCTGGCCGGACTAGGCGTACGCATCTACGGCGATTCCCTAACCCATGTCAAAGCGGCAATCGCTGACGAACGACACGGCGCAGTGTTCTCCGCCAACTTCGACGCCGAACACGGACTGAACTCCGGCGCCGAGGTAGGTGTGGCGCTCGAGAACCATCCTGGACTCCACGAAACTGTGCGATACCTTCGACACGCCATGTCGCACGCCGACCTCACCTTCACTCCGAACCCAACACAACGCGAGATGGACGCACGACTAGGTGCCAATTGGCGCACACCCTGGCCACTCGATCCAGTAATTCCAATAATCTGCTCCGACCCGGACTGGCAGCGGTTCGACACCTGCGCTCGGAGTGGCCCAGTCTTGTACTCCCAGACTCGGAACGGCGAACTCCACCTGCACGCCGGCGACCGGAAATGGCGGCTGACCGCACCCAGCGCCACCAGTGGCCAACAACTCAACAATGCAGGCCAGGCCGCTCACACCAACACGACGCAACTGCTGGAGTCGTGGCTCTCCCCGCGAACAAAGAAACCAGGCACACCTGCAGAGCGCGGGTTCTGCCCCGCCGTATTCCTACGGACACGAGACTAGACCGAAGAGCAAGCAGCTGCAGAACCACGATACTTCAGTCATGAAACCTACTGAAGTATCGGCCGAAGCTGCGGCCTACAACAGGTACAGACTAAGTTGACGATCGGAGTAACGAACCTATGGAACTACTAGAGTTTGTCGCGCTTGTTGTGCCTCTCCTCGCGCTCGCACAGAACACCGCCGGTCCTTCAATACACTCCAAGTCTCGCCGTAGATACGGTGCCACCAGGAGTCAGAGCCAGGCCCACACCTACGGATACTAAAATGCACCACACCGAGGATGATGACTGGGACGATGACTGGTGGGACGAGGAACAGCGACGTCGAGGCGAGGAAGCCGCGGAGGACGACTGGTGGTGGTGGTGGTGGTGGTACGAAGAGCAGTGACCCATGTCGACGAAGACTGAAAGGGCTGATCCACAGAGCAGCCACATCTCGGGGCTCCGATCAGCCGCAAGCCGATGGCTTATCGAGGTCGACCGGCGTCGAACCCATTCGAAAGTCGCGAGCGGCCGAATTAGGAGGCGAGAAATGACTGCGAATGAACAATCGCCGACCGACCAGGAACTTGCGTTGAAGGTCTTGGCCGGCTGGGGACGGCTATTCAATACTGTGACACCTGGCCCGGACCAAATGAGTCGGCTCGCATCATCTTGCCAGGTGTCGCCTCACGCGATCGATCAGGTTCAACAGATCTGGAACCGTGTAGCACGCTCCCGCGGCCCTGACCGACAGACAATCCCTCGACAGGACCTTCTCCGTGCATTGGACACCATCCGCCAAGCGGAGCGGAACCTTCGTTGTCGGTCAATAGGGCAAGCAAACTTGACCTCGGATACCGGGATCCTCCTGCCGAAGGACCCCGACGAGCCACCAGAACCCGACGACGCGCCGCCCGGCGGCGACCTGCGCCCGGCCAGTCGTATCCGGCCACCGGAACACTACGGTGATGCTCCGGCGTACCCTCATCCGATAGTCCCTGCCTCACGACAACAGCCTACCGACCCTAGCGCAGGCCAGGAGGTGCCGGACTACAGCCATCCGTCGAGCAACCGTATCGCTCCCAGACGTGTCAACTTCAGAATCCCGCGACCAAGACGCTGGTGGCGTGCACTAGAGGACGAGGATCGAGATCGCTGGATCTTCCGCGCGAAGGTCCTTTCCGTTTTCGCGTGTCTGGGCGGACTTCTCATCGTCGAACGTACCCTAGGGCTGACCATCGCACTCGCAAGCCCATTCATCGTCGCCGTCGCCATCGTCGCCGTGCTTCTAGCTCTCTTTGTCTTGTGGCTGCTTTGCTGCGTAGGGGCGTTCGGATGCACCGTGTACGCGATCGTCCTGTTCGCCCACCATCAAAACTTTAAGGCAGTACTCTTCTTGTGGCTGGCCGCGCTCCTCGGTAGCTTGGCGATATGGGTCGCGATCCGCGTGGAAGAGCTCTAACCCTAGCTATCCGTGATCTTGACAGTGTCAGCGTGGAGATAGCGAAAGCGCCTGCTCTATAGGGGATGCTGGTCTTGCTGAGGGACCAGTTCGGGTGCACGGGAAGGCACTTTGGGGCGCAGACTACCGCTCGCCCGATGTTGGTGACGCGTCCCTCACGTTGTACCAAACCTTGCACCAACCGAAGCCGATCGGATCCGTCCACGAACCCGCCCGCCAGAGATCACGCAAGCGCCCTCACATGGCTCCCCTCTATGTCAAGGCCTGGCTTCCTCGGCCGTGGAGGGTGCGCCGGCGCTTGGTCGGCGTCAACGTCGTTCGTCCGGTGGGGCGCTCCACGTTGACGCCTCGGGCGCGTCGGCGCGGGGGGCGGCTGCCGGGGAAGCTGGTGGGTGAGGGGGTAGCGTGGCGGGTGCGGGTCCGGGCTGTGGCGTGTCCGAAGAGCCGGCCGTCGGGGTTGGGTCGGCCACGCTGGACAGGTTTGTAGGCGTCCCCGGGTGCCCTCCCGGGCCCGCCTGGTCGTCGGTGGTGGTGTGCTGGGCGGCGGCGTCGGTGACGAGCTGGCGGTAGACCACATCGGACAGGCGCCGGCGCAGGCAGCGCAGGGCCTCCAACGGGGTCTTGCCCTCGGCGATCTTCCGCCGGTAGTAGGCGCGGCCGGGGGTGTCGTGGCGGATCTGGACGATCGCGGCGATGTAGAGCACGTGGTTGAGGCGGCGGTTGCCGGCGCGGGACAGCCGGTGCCGGACATGCTCGCCGGAGGAGGCGTCGATGGGGGCGGTGCCGGTCCAGGAGGCGAACCGGTTGCGGTCGGCGAAACGGGCCACATCGTCG
>WNFZ01001620.1_pt1 | contig 30601 bp, 29 predicted proteins | sample 5400081 | NCBI WGS metagenome assembly WNFZ01 (sample SAMN13153365, study PRJNA577476) | soil metagenome | isolation source: 80 cm soil or saprolite under grassland replicate 1 | place: USA:California | collected 2016-06-15 | reverse complement strand
CGGCACGCCCTGCCTCGGGCTCTACGGTCCCACGCCGGCCCGGCGCAACCGGCCCTATGGCCGGCACTGCCGCGGGCTCCAGAGCCCCGACGGCACCATGGCGGGTCTCGACCCGTCGGTCGCCTTCGAGGCCGCCCTGTCAATCCTCGAGGAGCGAGGTCGCGCGTCGTGAGGCGGCTCTCGGTCACCATCATCGCCTGGAACGAGGAGGAGCGCCTCCGCGCCTGCCTGGAGAGCGTGAGCTGGGCCGACGAGGTCGTGGTGGTGGATGCGGAGTCTTCCGACAAGACCGTCCAGCTCGCGCGGGAGTTCACGGACCGCGTCTGGGTCAGGCCCTGGCCGGGCTTCGCCGTGCAGAAGAACTTCGCGCTCGAGCAGGCTACCGGGGACTGGGTCCTCTCGCTGGACGCCGACGAGCGGGTCACGCCCGAGCTCGGCGACCGGATCAAGGCCATCGTCCGGGACGATGGCGCTGCCGACGGCTACCTGATCCCGCGGCGCAACCACTTCTGGGGCGCCTGGGTGCGTCACGGCGGCCTCTACCCCGACTACCAGCTCCGGCTCTTCCGCCGCGGCGCCGGCCGCTTCGTGGAGGATGCCGTGCACGAGTCGGTGCGCGTCACCGGGCGGGTGGAGACCCTCGCCGAGGCGCTGCTGCACCAGTCGTACCGGGATCTGGAGGACTTCGTCCGGCGCTCCAACCGCTACTCCACGCTCGCCGCGCAGGACTGGCTCCGGCGCGGCCGGCGGGTCGGCGTGCCGGGCCTCATCATGAAGCCCCTCGGCCGCTTCTTCTCCATGTACATTATCCGGAGGGGGTTCCTGGACGGCTGGCGCGGCCTCCTGCTCGCCGTCCTCTACGCCGAGTACGTGTTCCTCCGCATGGCCAAGGCCTGGGAAGCCCGTCGCGCTCCCGGGCAGAACGAGAACCCGTAGGGGCCACAAGCTCATGCGACGTGATCGACGTTCCGATCGCGAGACCGGGCGGGTGGCGCCGCGGGCCGCGCCGTGCGGCCGGGCGAAGTGGGCCCCCCGAGTCCCGCCCGCAGCTCGAAGAGCTGCGATCGGGCGAGTGGGTGACGGAGCCCGGTTGCACGGCGTGGCCCGCGGCGACAGGACCCGCCCGCCTCACGCGTTCGTACACTCAAGGATGCGGGTTAGACGGAGATAGGAGAGTATGAGCGAGTCGCGCGAGCGCGTGCTGTCGGGGATGCGCCCGACGGGGATGCTGCACCTGGGGAACTACCTCGGGGCGCTGGACAACTGGGTGAAGCTCCAGGAAGACTACGACTGCTTCTTCTTCGTCGCCAACTGGCATCTGCTCACCACCGACGCCGCCGACAGCGCCAAGGCCGGCGAGTACACCGTCGAGATGGCGGCGGACTGGCTCGGCGCCGGGCTCGACCCGGAGCGCAGCACGCTCTTCATCCAGTCGCTGGTGCCCGAGCATGCGGAGCTGCACCTGCTCTTCTCCATGGTGACGCCCCTCGGCTGGCTCGAGCGCGTCCCCACCTTCAAGGAGATGGTGGAGCAGCTCGGGCTGGAGTCGCCCTCCTACGGCCTCCTCGGCTATCCGCTCCTCCAGGCCGCCGACATCCTGATGTACAAGGCGCGCTGGGTGCCGGTGGGCGCCGATCAGGTCCCGCACATCGAGCTGACGCGCGAGGTGGCGCGCCGGTTCAACAACACCTGGGGGCCCGTGTTCCCGGAGCCCGACGCCAAGCTGACGCGGATCCCGAAGGTCCCCGGCACCGACGGGCGGAAGATGTCGAAGTCCTACGGCAACGCGATCTACCTCTCGGACTCGCCGGAGGAGATCACCGCCAAGATCAGGCCGATGGTGACGGATCCCGCGCGCAAGCGGCGCACCGACCCCGGCAACCCCGACATCTGCCCCGTGTTCGACCTGCACCGCATCTTCACGCCGGAGGCGGACCGCGAGGCGTGCGCCACCGGCTGCCGCACGGCGGGCATCGGCTGTCTGGACTGCAAGGCGGTCCTCCTCGAGCACATGCTGCCCCCGCTCCAGGCGATCCGCGACCGCCGCCGGCGCTTCGCCGAGCGCCCTCGCGAGATCATCGAGATCCTCCACGAGGGCTCGAAGCGCGCGCGGAGGACGGCGATGGAGACCATGGACCAGGTGCGCGCCGCGGTGAAGCTCGAACCGTGAGCCCGGACGCCGTCGGCGCTGTCGCCGGTGAGCCGGGCGGGCTCACCGTCAGGGTCGAGTCCTTCGTCGGGCCGCTCGACCTCCTCCTGCATCTGTGCCGCACGAACGAGATGGACCTCGCCCATCTCTCCGTGCGGACCATCACGGACCAGTACCTGACCCACCTCGAATCGGTACGGTTCCAGGACCTGGAGACGGCCGGCTCGTTCATGGTCATGGCGGCCACGCTGATCTACCTGAAGTCCAAGCTGCTGCTGCCCGCCGGTCCCGACGACGGAGCCGAGGCGCTCGACGAGGAGGGCGAGATCCTGAGGCAGGAGCTCGCGGAGCGGCTCCGGGAGTACGCGCGGATCAAGGCCGTGGGCGCCTGGCTCGCCCTGCGCGAGGCCGAGCAGGCGCTCCTCTTCGGCCGCACCAGCAGCGAGCTGCCGCCGCCCGAGGACGTCCCGCTCGAGGACCTCTCGGTGCACCTGCTCCAGCGCGCGCTGCAGCGCCTGATCGAGGAGCAGAAGCGTCGGGCCCCGCGCGAGATCGAGCCCAACCCGCTCTCGGTGCTCGAGCGCATGAACGAGATCCTGGCGCTGCTGCGCCACACCTGGTCGCTGCTCTTCTCCTCGGTGGCCGGCCGTGAGCGCATCCGGGCGGAGTGGGTCGTCACCCTGCTGGCCTTGCTGGAGCTCGTGCGCCTGGGCCAGGTCCGCGCCCGCCAGGGAGAGCCCTTCGGAGAGATCACCATCGAAAAGAACGCGCTGAGCGTGAGCGAGCCCGCGCGGGCCGCCATGCCTGACGATCGGGGGCCGGATGGGGAGCGGGCAAATGAGTGAGGCCGTGGACGTGCTGGAAGCCCTGCTGTTCGCCTCGGACGCGCCCATCGAGGCCGAGCGCATCCAGGAGGTGCTGGAGCTCGACTCGCCCGCCGCCGCCCGCGAGCTGATGGACGCGCTCGGGCGCCGCCTCGACGGCGAGGGACGCGCGCTCCAGGTGCTCGAGGTGGGTGGCGGCTTCAGGCTCGTGACGCGTCCGGAGGTGGCGCCCTGGCTCGTCAAGCTCCAGCGCAGCAAGACCAAGAGCCGGCTCTCGCGGCCCGCGCTCGAGACCCTCGCCATCATCGCCTACCGCCAGCCGGTGTCCCGCCCCGACGTGGACGCCATCCGCGGCGTCAACTCCGAGGGCGTGCTGGACAACCTGCTGGACCGCCGCATGATCCGCATCGGCGGGCGGAAGGACTCGCCGGGACGGCCGTTCCTCTACGAGACCACGCGCGAGTTCCTCGTCGCCTTCGGCCTGCGCGACGTGAGCGACCTGCCCAAGGTCGAGGGCGAGCTGATGGTTCCCGACGCGGCCGCCGCCGAGGGCCCGGGTGAAGCCGCGGACGCGGGGGAGGTGGCCGCTGCCGCCGATTCGCCTCAGCAAGATCCTGGCGCGAGCGGGCCTGACGTCGCGCCGCGGAGCTGAAGCGCTCCTCGCCTCCGGTCGGGTCACCGTCAACGGCGGCGTGCGCCTCGAGCCCGGCGCGCAGGCAGACCCGGAGGCGGACCGCATCGCCGTCGACGGGCGGCCGCTGCCTCGGCCGGCGGCGCTGCGGTACGCGCTGCTGCACAAGCCGCGGGGCTACGTGAGCAGCCGGAGCGACCCGGAAGGGCGGCCAGTGGTGGTGGACTTGCTCCCCGCCGAGATGGGACGGCTCTATCCGGTCGGACGGCTGGACTACGACGCCGAGGGCCTTCTGCTGCTCACCAACGACGGCGCGCTCGCCAACCGTCTGCTGCACCCGCGCTACGAGATCCCCCGCGTGTACGAGGTGGAGGTGGCGGGCCACGTGCCGGGGGCGGACCTCGTGCGCTGGCGCAAGGGGGCGATGCTCCCCGACGGACCCGCGGTGCCGCGGTCGGTGAGTCTCCTGCGCCGCGCCGCGCGCAGCACGTGGCTCAGGGTGACCTTCGCCGAGGGGCGCTACCGCGAGGTGAAGCGCTACTGCAAGGCCATGGGCCATCCGGTGGAGCGCCTCCGCCGCGTCGAGTTCGGGCCGCTCCGTCTGGGGAGCCTGCCCCCGGGACGCTGCCGGGGGCTGACCCCGGTGGAGCTCGATCGATTACGCGAGATATCGAATAACTTGCGCCCCTCCTGAGATTCACCTATACTGCTTCGGGTTTGGGACCGATGCGCATCAGGAGCTTCTATGGGCCTGGACGATTGGCGCTCCAGGATCGATAACCTCGACGAAGAGATCCTCAACCTCCTCAACCGGCGCGGACAGGCCGCTCTCCAGATCGGCGAGCTCAAGAGGCAGCAGGACCTTCCCTACTTCGTCCCCGAGCGCGAGTCGCAGATCCTCGAGCGCCTCGTCGCCCTCAATGGCGGGCCGCTGAGCGCGGATGCCGTGCGGGCCATCTGGCGTGAGATCCTCTCCGCCTCGCTGGCCCTCGAGCATCCCTTGCCCGTGGCGTACCTGGGGCCGCCCGCCACCTTCACCCACCAGGCCGCCGTGCGGCGCTTCGGGTCATCGGCCGAGTTCATGCCGGTCCGGGGCATCGCCGACATCTTCGACGAGGTGGAGCGGGGACGAGCCCGCTACGGCGTGGTGCCCGTCGAGAACTCCACCGAGGGCGCCGTCAACGTCACCCTGGACCGGCTCCTCGACGCCGACGTCCTCATCACCGGCGAGGTGACGCTGGACATCACGCACCACCTGCTCTCGCGCGCGCTGGATCTCGCCGAGATCAAGGTCGTCTGCTCGCATCCCCAGGCCCTGGCCCAGTGCCGGGGCTGGCTCGCCGCGCACCTGCCCGACGCCCGCGCCGAGGAGATGAGCTCCACCACCGCCTCCGCGGAGCGGGCCAGGGAGGATCCGACGGTGGCGGCCATCGCCTCCGAGATGGCCGCGCGTCTGTACGACGTGGCGGTGCTGAGAGCGCGGATCGAGGACAACGCCGCCAACTCCACCCGCTTCCTCGTGCTCGGGCGGCAGGCCACGCCGCCCACCGGTCGGGACAAGACCTCCATCCTCTTCTCGATGAAGAACGAGCCGGGCGTGCTCTACAGCATCCTGGAGCCCTTCGCCCTGCGCCGGCTCAACCTGACCAAGATCGAATCGCGGCCGACCAAGCGGCGCCCGTGGGAGTACGTGAACTTCGTGGACTTCGAGGGGCACCGCGACACCGACGTCGTCCGGGCCGTGCTCGACGAGGTCAAGGGGCGCTGTCAGTTCCTCAAGGTCCTCGGGTCCTATCCGGCCGCGTAAGGAGCCCCGCATGTCCGCATCCTGGGAATCCCTCGCCAACGACCACATCCTCGGCATCGCGCCCTACGAGCCCGGCAAGCCCATCGAGGAGCTCGAGCGGGAGCTGGGCCTGCGGGACGTGATCAAGCTGGCCTCCAACGAGAACCCGCTGGCGCCGTCGGAGCGCGTGCTGCAGGCGATCATCGAGGCGCTCCCCCACCTCAACCGCTACCCCGACGGCAGCGGCCACTATCTCCGCCAGGCGCTCGCCCGCCGCCACGGCCTGTCCTCGGACCACATCACGCTCGGCAACGGGTCCAACGACCTGATCGAGATGGTGGTGCGGGGCTTCCTGCGCGCGGGAGAGGAGGCGGTGATCCCGCACCCGTCGTTCGTCGTCTATCCCATGGTCGTCCAGGCTGCGGGCGGCATCCGGGTGGTGGTCACGCTCAAGAACCACCGGCTCGACCTGGAGGCCATGGCGCGGGCCGTCACGCCGATGACCAAGCTGGTCTTCATCGCGAACCCCAACAACCCCACCGCGACCATCGTCACCGCCGAGGAGGTCGAGGACTTCATGGCGCGGGTGCCCGACAAGGTCATCGTGGTCTTCGACGAGGCCTACCTCGAGTTCGCGCAAGGCCCGGACTTCCCCGACTCGCTCCAGTACCTCCGGCAGGGGCGGAAGGTGGTGGTGCTGCGCACCTTCTCCAAGGCCGCGAGCCTGGCCGGGCTGCGCGTGGGGTACGCCGTCGCCGATCCCGACTGCATCTTGCTCCTCAATCGCATCCGCCAGCCGTTCAACGTGAACGCCTTGGCCCAGGTGGCCGCCTTGGCCGCGTTGCAGGACGAGTCGCACGTCCTCGAATGCCTCCGCATGATCGAAGCCGGGCGCCACTTCCTCTACGACGAGTTCACCGCCTTGGGCCTCCGCTACACGCCGTCGCGCGCCAACTTCATCCTGGTCGACGTGGGGCGGAGCGCGACCGACGTCTTCACCTGGCTCCTGAAGGAAGGCGTGATCGTCCGGCCCATGACGAGCTTCGGGATGGAGAGCTGCCTGCGCGTGACCGTGGGCACCCCGGAGGAGAACCGCCGCTTCGTGAAGGCGCTCAAGAAGGTGCTGGCCGGGGCCAAGGGCGCGTGATCCGTCGTCTCACCCTGCTCGGGCTCGGCCTGCTCGGAGGCTCGGTGGCGAAGGCCGCTCGGGCGGAGGGGCTCGCCCGCGAGATCGTGGCAGTGGGGCGCCGCCGAGAGAGCCTGGAGCCCGCGCTCCGCGACGGCGCCGTGGACCGCATCACGACCGACGTCGCCGAGGGAGTCGCCGGGAGCGACTTCTGCATCCTCGCCACGCCCGTCGCCACGCTCGCCTCGCTCCTGGAGGAGGTGTGGCGCGCGGCTCCCGACGACGCCGTGCTGACCGACGTGGGGAGCACGAAGTCGCACATCGTGAGCGCCGCGGAGGCGCTCGGCCGCGCGCGGCCGCTCGCGTTCATCGGCGGCCATCCCATGGCCGGCTCGGAGCGCAGCGGCTACCCCGTGGCGCGCGCCGATCTGTTCAAGGGCGCGCTGGTCATCTTGACGCCCACCGCGTCGAGCGTCCGGTCGGCCCTCGCGCGCGTCCGTGAGTTCTGGGAGGCGCTGGGCGCGCGCGTGATGACCCTCGACCCCGCGACTCACGACCGCGCCGTGGCCGCCATCAGCCATCTCCCCCATCTCGTGGCCGATGCCCTCGTCGACGCCGTCCTCCGGATGGACCCGCGCTTCCTCGACGTGGCGGCGGCGGGATTCAAGGACACCACGCGCGTCGCCGCGTCGAATCCCCGGGTCTGGCGCGCGCGAGCGGCTGTCGTGAGGATCCGCGTCACGCCCGTGAGCCGGCTCGAGGGCCGGGTCGAGGTGCCCGGGGACAAGTCCATCTCACATCGCGCCGCGCTGTTCGGGGCGCTGGCCCGCGGCCGCACCGAGATCAGCGGCTTCCTGGAAGGCGAGGACTGCCTCAGCACCCTCGAGGCGATCCGCCGGCTCGGCGCCGAGGTGACGAGGAAGGGCCCCGGGCACTATCTGGTCGATGGCGCGGGACTCGACGGGCTCGGGGAGCCCGCGGATGTCCTGGACTGCGGCAACTCGGGGACGACGGCGCGGCTCCTGCTCGGGGTTTTGGCCGGGCAGCCGTTCTGGTCCGTGCTGACCGGCGACGAGTCGCTGAGGCGCCGGCCCATGGGGCGGGTTGCCGAGCCGCTGAGATCGATGGGGGCGACCGTGGTGGGGCGCGACGGCGGCAAGCGGTTGCCGCTCTGCGTGGGTGGAACGCGGCCGCTCAAGGCCATCGCGTACCGGTCGCCGGTGGCCTCGGCGCAGGTGAAGACGGCGCTGCTCCTGGCCGGGCTCTGGGCCGACGGTCCCGTCACGGTGGAGGAGCCCGCCCTCTCGCGGGACCACACGGAGCGCATGCTGGAGGGCTTCGGCGCGAGGCTCGAGATCGAGCGGCGGCGGGTCACGATCACCCCCGGTGGGGAGCTGCGCGGCCAGCCGGTGGCCGTTCCCGGGGATATCTCGTCGGCGGCATTCTTCCTCGTCGCGGCAACCATCGTGAGCGAGGCGCGGGTCACCATCGCGAACGTGGGGGTGAACCCGACCCGCGCGGGACTCCTCGACGTCCTCGCCGCCATGGGCGCCCCGCTCGCCCGCGTCCCTGCGGGCGGTGCCCAGGCCGCCGAGCCCGCCGCGGACCTCACGGTCACGAGCGCGGCTCTCCGCGGCGGCGAGGTGGGGGGAGAGCTGGTTCCGCGGCTGATCGATGAGGTTCCCGTCCTCGCCGTGGCCGCCTGCGCCGCCGACGGCGTGACGCGCATCCGGGACGCCGCCGAGCTGCGGGTCAAGGAGTCCGACCGGATCCACGCCATCGCCACGGAGCTCGGCCGCATGGGCGCGGACATCGTCGAGCTACCCGATGGCCTCGAGATCCGGGGCGGCACGCGCCTGCGCGGCGCCACCGTTCACAGTGCGGGGGACCACCGGATCGCCATGGCGCTGGTCGTGGCCGGACTGGTCGCCGACGGGTCCACGGTGGTGGACGATACGGGTTGCATCGCCACGTCGTTCCCGGGCTTCGTCCAGGCGCTCAACGCGCTGGCCGGCCGGCCCTGCGCGGTAACGTCGCCGTGACGCGCACCGGGCGGAAGGAGCCGGTGGTCACCATCGACGGGCCGGCGGGAGCGGGCAAGTCCACCGTGGCGCGGGAGCTGGCGCGGCGGCTGGGGTTCGGCCTCGTGAGCACGGGCGCGCTCTACCGCGCCCTGGCGTGGGCGGTGAGGGAGGCCGGCGTGAAGCCCGACGACGGGCCGGCGCTCCAGGCCGTGCTGGACCGGACCACGGTCACGCTGGTCGGCGGGCGGGTGCTGGTCGACGGGCGCGACGTCACCGGCCAGATCCGCACGCCCGAGATCAGCGAGCTCACGTCGCAGTTGACGCAGTTACGGCCGGTGAGAGATAAGATGACTCCGCTCCAGCGGGCGCTCGCGGCCCCGGGGGGCGTGGTGCTCGAGGGGCGGGACACGGGCAGCGTGGTCTGGCCGCAGGCCGAGGTGAAGTTCTATCTCGATGGACCTGGCCGCGGTGAAGGAGGACGTGGGAGCGCGGGACCGCCAGGACATGGGCCGGGCCCTGGCGCCGCTGGTCAAGCCCGCGGGGGCGGTCGTCGTGGACAGCACGGCCCGCACGCTGGACGAGGTGGTGGAGATCATGCTGAGGGCGGTGGAGCAGGCGTGGTGCTGTACCGGACGCTGAAGCCGATCGCCCTCGCGCTGATGCGGCTTCTCTTCAGGCTGGAGGTCCACGGACGGGAGCAGGTGCCGGCGGCCGGACCCTTGCTCCTGGTGTCCAACCACGTGAGCCTGCTCGACCCGCCCATCGTGGGCGGCGCGGCGCCCCGCGATCTCCACTACCTGGCGAAGGAGGAGCTGTTCGGGGTCCCGGTGCTGGGATGGCTCATCCGCCGGCTGAACGCGCGGCCCGTCAAGCGGGACGGCTCGGACGGCCGCGCGCTCAAGACCGGGCTCCGCCTCCTCCAGGAAGGCCGGGCGCTGCTGGTCTTCCCCGAGGGCACGCGCGGGATCGAGGGGCGGCTCGGGGAAGGGAAGCCCGGGGCGGGGATGCTGGCGGTGATGAGCGGGGCGCCGGTGGTGCCAGTTCACGTGTCGGGCTCGGGACGCGCGTTGCCCGCGGGGCGGGTCGTGCCGCGGCCGGCGAAGGTCCGCGTGCGCTTCGGACCCCCCTTGCATTTCAAGGCCGCGGGGGCCGAGGAGCGCAAGGAGCGATACCGCGAGGCGACCAGGGAGATGATGCGGGCCATCGCCCAGCTGCGGGACCAACAGGTGTAGGCTGGAACGACCGGGTACGGCCAGGCAGGGAGCCAGGCGCGGGGGAACCATCCGCGCCGGTGATACTCATCAAGGGAGGAAGTGGCAGATTATGGAAACGCCGGACAAGAAGGCGCAGGCCCTCGCGGGCGGACACAGGGAGGTGGATCAGGCCCCCGAGGAGAGCATGGCGGACTGGTTTACCCGTGGCGTGAGCGACATCCAGGAAGGCGAGGTGGTGCGAGGCCACGTCGTCGAGGTGCGCGACAGCGAGGTCCTCGTGGACATCGGCTACAAGAGCGAGGGCACCATCGCCATCGAGGAGTTTCGTCACGGGACGCTGCCCAAGGTGGGCGACGACATCGAGGTCTACCTCGAGTCCAAGGAGGACAACGAAGGGCTGATCGTCCTCTCCAAGGACAAGGCGGACAAGATCAAGGTCTGGGACGCCATCTCCGCATCTCACGACAGCGGGACGCCCGTGGAGGGGCGCGTGGTGGAGGTGGTGAAGGGAGGGCTGGCCGTGGACGTGGGCGTCCGGGCCTTCCTGCCCGGATCCCAGGTGGATCTGCGCCCGGTCAAGAACCTCGGGTCGCTGGTGGGCCAGAGCATCCGGGCGAAGGTGATCAAGCTCAATCGGCGGCGCGGCAACGTGGTCCTTTCGCGGCGCGCCGTGCTGGAGGAAGAGCGGGAGGAGAAGAAGAAGCACACGCTCTCCGTCCTGTCCGAGGGCATGGTGCTCACGGGCACGGTCAAGAACATCACCGATTACGGCGCCTTCATCGACCTGGGCGGCATCGACGGGCTGCTCCACGTGACGGACATGTCGTGGGGCCGCATCGGGCATCCCTCGGAGATCTTCCAGATCGGCGACCAGGTGGAGGTGGTGGTGCTGCACTTCGACCCCGTGACCGGCCGGGTCTCCCTCGGCTACAAGCAAAAGTCCTCCGACCCGTGGGCCGACGTGGACCAGCGCTACCCGGTCGGCAGCAAGGTCAAGGGGCGCATCGTGAGCCTCACCAACTACGGCGCCTTCGTGGAGCTGGAGCCGGGCGTGGAAGGGCTCGTGCACGTGTCCGAGATGTCGTGGACGCGACGCGTCCGCCATCCCTCCAAGCTCGTGAACGTCGGGGACGTGGTCGAGGTGATGGTGCTCGAGGCCAACAAGGCCACCAAGCGCATCTCGCTGGGGATGAAGCAGGTGGAGAGCGACCCGTGGGCGACCATCGAGGAGCGCTACCAGCCGAGCATGCGGGTGCAGGGCAAGGTCAGGAACCTCACCGACTTCGGCGCCTTCGTGGAGCTGGAGCCGGGCGTGGACGGGCTGCTGCACATCTCCGACATGTCGTGGACCCGCAATCTCGGCCACCCCTCGGAGATCTTGAAGAAGGGCCAGGCCATCGAGACCCAGATCCTGAACGTCGACAAGGAGAACAAGCGGATCTCACTCGGGCTCAAGCAGATCCAGCCCGACCCCTGGGACAGCGTCACCCAGCGCTATCCCATGGGCTCGCGCGTCACCGGCAAGGTCGTGCGCCTCACCGACTTCGGCGCCTTCGTGGAGCTGGAGCCGGGCGTGGACGGGCTGCTGCACATCTCGCAGATGTCCAACCGCCCGATCGGCTCGCCGGCGGAGATCGTCAACGCGGGCGACGAGCTGACGCTCATGGTGATCCGGGTGGATCCCAGCGAGCGCCGCATCGGGCTGTCGCTGAAGGAGCTGGCCGCCGTCCTCGAGGAACCCACGCCGTCGGACTCCCGCGGGCGCCAGAAGGGGAGAAAGCGCCGCAGCGAAGACGACTACGACGAGGAGGAGTAGCCTGGCCTCGCGGGGCCGGATCGCGCTCATCACGGTAGGGCTGACGATCAGCATCGTCGCGCTCTTCCTGGGCACGGTCTGGCTCTTGATGACGGTGATGGACGAGGGTGGCTTGCCGGGCGGGGCCAAGGTCGCCATCGTCGAGGTGGACGGCATCATCGGCGTGGGCCCGGATCGGAGCGCCGATGCCGATAACATCGTGCGCACCCTGGGCGAGTACCGGGACAACCCGTCGGTGGCCGCGGTGGTGCTGCGGGTCAACAGCCCCGGCGGCGTCGTGGGGCCGACCCAGGAGATCTTCTCCGCTGTGCTGCGGGTGCGCGCGGCCGGCAAGCCCGTCGTCGCCTCGCTCGGCTCGGTGGCCGCCTCGGGCGGGTACTACGTCGCCGTCGCCGCCACCCGCATCCTCGCCAGCCCCGGAACGCTGACGGGCTCCATCGGCGTGATCATGCAACTCGCCAATGTCGAGAGCCTGCTCAAGAAGGTCGGGGTCGACTACGTCGTGGTCAAGGCGGGCGCCTACAAGGACATCGGCAGCTTCGCGCGGCCCATGAGGCCCGAGGAGCGCCAGGTGCTCCAGGCGCTGCTGGACGACGTCTACGGCCAGTTCGTGACGGCCGTCGCCGAGCATCGCGGGCTCGACCGCAAGACCGTGCTCGGATTCGCGGACGGGCGCGTCTACTCCGGCCAGCAGGCCCGAGCGCTCAAGATGGTGGACGAGCTGGGCGGGCTGGAGGAGGCCATCGAGGCGGCGGCCAAGCTCGCGGGCATTGCCGGCAAGCCCAAGGTCATCTATCCCCGGCGCCACTTCTCGCTGCGCGATCTGCTCTCCAACCAGCTCGGGCTGGGTGGGGCCACGAGCCTGCTGCCCGCTCTCCCATCCTTGAAGACGCCGCTGTATCTGATGGACTGAGCGGGTTGGCGCGACCTCGAACTAGGCATGGTCTAACTGCTTAACCTTCTTGACAAACTTCGATCTCTCATGGTAGCGTGCGTTCGCGGGTGCGGGGTCTCGGTGAGACGCGGGAGCGGCGTGGTCCCCCTTGGAGGGAGTGGGCTCATGACCAAAGCGGAATTGATCGAAGAAGTGGCCCAGCTGGCGAGCCTGACGAAGAAGGAAACCGAGCTGATCGTCAACACCGTCTTCGACAACATCACCGAGGCTCTGAGCAAGGGGGACAAGGTCGAGCTGCGCGGGTTCGGGAGCTTCCGTATCCGGCATCGGAACTCCCGCAAGGGCCGGAACCCCAAGACGGGCGACGCCGTCAGCGTACCCGAGAAGCGGGTACCGTTCTTCAAGGTCGGGAAGCGGCTCCGCGAGCTTGTGAACACGTAGGAGCAGGTTTGGACAAGCTCCGTTCGAGCGCCGGCTTTGCCGGCGCAACCTTGGTTTCTTGGGGGAGGTCTCGGAGGGGGCCGTCGGGGCCCCCTCCGATCATCTTCAAGGTCGGGAAGCGGCTGCGCGAGCTGGTCAATCCGTAGACGTGGGTGGATCGTCTCTGGGCGCCGTGGCGGATGAGGTATGTCTCGACCGCGGGGGCGCGCCCGGATTGTGTGTTCTGCGCGGCGCTGGCGGCCGGAGATGACCGCCGGGCCCTCATCGTCGAGCGCGGCAAGCTGGCCTTCCTGATCCTGAACGCCTTCCCGTATGCGTCCGGCCATCTGATGGCGGCCCTCAACCGCCACGGATGCTCGCTCGAGGACGCGACCTCCGCCGAGCTGACGGAGACGATGGCGCTCACCCAGCGGGCCGTCCGCGCCCTCCGGGCGACCTACCATCCGGATGGCTTCAACCTGGGTGTGAACCTGGGGCGCGTGGCCGGAGCCGGGGTGCCCGATCATCTCCACGTGCACGTCGTCCCCCGCTGGGAGGGAGACACGAGCTTCATGCCCGTCATCGGCGAGACCAAGGTGCTCCCCGAGACGCTCGAGACCACCCACGACCGGCTTTCCACCGCGCTCCAGTCGATGAGCCCGTGAGGGACACAGCGCCCGAGCTGACACCGATGATGCGGCAGTACCGGGAGCTCAAGCGGCGCTACCCGGACTACCTGCTGCTCTTCCGGCTCGGTGACTTCTACGAGCTGTTCTTCGATGACGCGCACGTGGCGTCCCGCCTGCTCCAGATCACGCTGACGTCCCGGCAGAAGGGCGAGGGCGCCATCCCCATGGCCGGCATCCCGCACCATGCCGCCGACGGGTACGTCGCTCGGCTCATCCGCGCGGGCCAGAAGGTCGCGGTCTGCGAGCAGATGGAGGCGCCGGCCAAGGGGCGGAAACTCGTGAGGCGGGAAGTGGTGCGCGTGATCACGCCCGGCACCATCACCGACACCCAGTTCCTGGACGGCGCGGCCAACAACTTCCTCCTCGCCGTGCACCGCGTCCCCTCGGCGCTCGGCGTGGCGCTGGTGGACATCTCGACCGGCGAGTTCTGGATGGGGGAGGCCGCCACGGCTGCCGCCGAGGCGCTGCTCGAGGCGGCCCTGCTGCGGCGGCCGGCCGAGATCCTGCTCACCCGGAACGCGGACGCCGAATGGGTCCGCCGGATCGCCGCCATCGGTCTGCCGGTGACGAGCGGCGAGCCCGGCTGGTTCGCCCCGAGGACGGCGCGCGAGACGGTGGCGGCCCAGTTCCGCAGCGCCTCGCTCGACGGCTTCGGGGTCGCCGCCATGACGGCCGGACTCCAGGCGGCGGGGGGCGCCCTCGCGTACCTCCGCGACACCCAGGGCGAGTCGCTCACCCATCTCACCCGCATCCAGCGCTTCGTGGCGGGTGACGCGATGCTGCTCGACCCGACGGCGGTGGCCACGCTCGAGCTCCTGGCGACGGCGCAGGAGCGCTCGAGCCGCGGCTCGCTGGTGGCGACGCTCGACCGCTCCAACACGCCCATGGGAGCCCGCCTCCTGCGCCAGTGGCTCCTGAGGCCGCTGCTCGACCTCGGCGAGATCGCGCGGCGCCAGGACGCGGTCGGCGCGCTCGTCGAGGATCCGGCGGTGCGAGCCACGCTGAGCCGGCGACTCAAGGGCGTCGGTGACCTCGAGCGGCTCACCAGCCGCGCCGCGCTCGGGGTCGCCCACGCCCGGGACCTGGTCGCCCTCCGCGGCTTCCTGAACCAGCTCCCCACGCTCCGCGAGGAGCTGGCGGCCCTCGGCGCCGCGCTCTGCCGGGCCATCGCCGAGGATGTCGTGGCGCCCACCGGTCTCCAGAAGCTGCTCGACGAGGCGCTCGAGGACGAGCCGCCTCTGGCCCTTCGCGACGGCGGCCTGATCCGCGAGGCGTGGAACCCCGAACTGCGGGAGCTCAAGCACTCGGCCCGGGCCGCCAAGGACTGGATCGCCTCCCTCGAGCAGCGGGAGCGGGCGCGCACGGGCATCGGAAGCCTCCGGGTGCGCTTCAACCGCGTCTTCGGCTACTCCATCGAGGTGAGCAATGCCCATGCCGCCAAGGTGCCGCCGGACTATCTCCGCCGCCAGACCCTCGTGGGAGCGGAGCGTTACGTGACCGTCGAGCTGAAGGAGTACGAGAGCCGCGTCCTCGGCGCCGAGGAGCGCATCGCCCGGCTCGAGTTCGAGCTCTTCGGCGAGCTGCGCGCCCAGGTCGCCGCCCGGTCGGAGGACCTGTTGAGGACCGCGCGCGCCGTGGGCGCCCTCGACGCCCTGACCGGCCTCGCCGAGGTCGCCCACGAGCGGGGCCACGTCAGGCCCGAGGTGGACGAGACCGTGAGCCTGGAGATCACCGACGGCCGCCACCCCGTGCTGGAGGCCGCCGGCGACGCGCCCTTCACGCCGAACGACGTGAGCCTGGACCCCGACGGCTGTCAGATCATGATCCTCACCGGCCCGAACATGAGCGGCAAGTCCGTCTTCATGCGGCAGACCGCGCTCCTGGTCATCCTCGCCCAGATGGGCGCCTTCGTCCCCGCCCGGCGGGCGCGCATCGGCCTCGTGGACCGCATCCTCACCCGCGTGGGCGCGCAGGACAATCTGGCCCGCGGCCAGAGCACGTTCCTGGTCGAGATGGTCGAGACCGCCAGCATCCTGCACCATGCCACGGCGCGAAGCCTCATCCTGCTCGACGAGGTGGGCCGCGGCACCTCCACCTTCGACGGGCTCGCCATCGCCTGGGCGGTGACGGAGGAGCTGCACGAGCGCGGCCACGGGGCCAAGGTGCTGTTCGCGACGCACTACCACGAGCTGACCGCGCTCGCCGACCGACTGGAGCGGGTGCGGAACTTCCACGTGGCCGTCAAGGAGTGGAACGACGAGATCATCTTCCTCCACAAGGTGCGGCCCGGCGGCACCGACCGCTCCTACGGGATCCAGGTGGCGCGGCTCGCCGGGCTGCCGCCGTCGGTCATCGAGCGCGCCAAGACCATCCTCGCCGAGCTCCTGAGCGAGGGCGCCGAGCTGTCGGTCGCCCTCGGTCCCGCCGTTCCCGCCTCGGCGCCGGCCCAGCTCGCGCTCTTCCCGGCCGCGCCCGAGCCGATCCTGAGGGAGCTCGCGCAGCTCGACATGGGATCGCTCACGCCGCTCCAGGCGCTCAACCTCCTCGCCGACTGGCAACAGCGGCTTCGCACGCGCGCATGACGCGCATCCGTCGCTTGCCGGATCATCTCGTCAACAAGATCGCCGCCGGCGAGGTGGTCGAGCGGCCGGCCTCGGTGGTCAAGGAGCTGGTCGAGAACGCCATCGATGCCGACGGCGCGGCCATCACGGTCGACCTCAAGGACGCGGGCCGCCAGCTCATCCGGGTCAGCGACGACGGGACCGGGATGGCCCCCGACGAGGTGGACCTGGCGCTGACGCGACACGCCACCTCCAAGCTCGCCACCGACAGCGACCTGGACGCGATCGCGACGCTCGGGTTCAGAGGCGAGGCGCTGCCCGCCATCTGCGCCGTCACGCGCTTTTCCGTGCTCTCGTGCGAGCGCGGCTCGGAGACCGGTACGCTGGTGCGGGGCGAGGGCGGCGCCGTCGCCGAGAAGCTGCTGGTGGCGGCCACACCGGGCACCCTCGTCGAGGCCCAGGACCTCTTCTTCAACACGCCGGCCCGCCTCAAGTTCCTGAAGAGCGCCCAGGCCGAGCTCGCCCAGACGCTGCGACTCGTGCAGGCCATCGCGCTGGCCCACCCGGCGATCCATTTCCGCCTGACCCACAACGGCAAGCCCGTGCTGAGCGCGCCCCGCGCCGGCACGCTCCGAGACCGGCTGGGCGCGATCCTCGGCTTCGAGCCGGCCTCGAAGATGCTGGAGGTCCGCGGCACCCTCGGCGGCGTGACCGTGTCCGGGCTCATCGCCCCCCCGCAGCTCTCCCGGGGCAACCGCGACGCGATCACGCTGATCGTCAACGGGCGGCCCGTGCGCGACACGCTCTTGACCCAGGCGCTGCTCGACGCCCATCGGCCGCTGCTGGCCCGCGATCAGTTCCCGGTGGCGCTCCTGCGCATCGATCTGCCGAGCCGCGAGGTGGACGTCAACGTGCATCCCACCAAGGCCTGGGTGCGCTTTCGCGCGCCCCGGCTGGTCCAGGAGGCGCTCTTCACGGCGGTGCAGGCGGCCTTGCGCTCGCCCCGGGTCGTCCAGAGCCAGGGCGGACTCGCGGCGGCGGGTGACGCCGAGCACGACGTCCCGCAGCCCTCCGACGCTCCGCCCCCCGCGACCACCGACGACCGCCAGCCCCGCTTGTTCGGCGAGGAGAGCGCGGTCTTCGCCGGCGCCCGCTTCGGCACGGTCATCGGCCAGCTGCAGGACACCTTCATCGTGGCGGCGAGCGAGGAAGAGGTCTTCTTCATCGACCAGCACGTGGCCCACGAGCGCGTTCTGTTCGAGCGGCTCCAGCGCGCGCTGCGCGGCAGCCCCTTGCCGTCCCAGGAGCTGCTCTTCGCCCAGCCCGTCGAGCTCGGCCCCGGCCAGGCCGGGCTCCTGAAGGAGTGGTCGCCCGTGCTGACCGAGCTGGGCTTCGCGCTCGAAGGGTTCGGCGGGTCCACGGTCCTGCTCCGCGCCGTTCCCGCGCTGCTCAAGGGGGAAGAGCCGCGGCGGCTGATCGAGGGGCTGCTCGACGAGGTGGGCGCGAGCCGGCGCGACGAGACGGCGCCGCTGCTCCATCGGGCGCTCGCCTTCGTGGCCTGCCGGGCCGCCATCAAGGCGCACGCCCCGCTCCAGCGCGATGAGATGGGGCGCCTGGTGAGCGATCTCTCGGCCACGGAAACGCCCTACTTCTGTCCCCACGGGCGGCCCATCGTGAGCCGCCTGTCGCTGCGGGAGATCAAGCGGGAGCTGGGACGGACGTGGTGAGGCGACCGCCGCTCCTCGTGATCGTGGGCCCGACCGGCGTTGGGAAGACGGCCGTCGCGGCGCGGCTGGCGGCGGCGCTGCCCCTGGAGGCGGTGAACGCGGACTCGCGGCAGGTCTATCGCGGCATGGACATCGGCACCGGCAAGCCCACCGTCGGCGAGCGGGCGATCCTTCCCCATCACCTGATCGACGTGGTGAATCCCGACGAGCGCTATCATGCGGCGCGGTTCAGGGTCGAGGCCCTCCGTGCGCTCGCCGAGATCCGGGCGCGCGGGCGGCTGCCCGTGGTCGTCGGCGGCACCGGCCTCTATGTCCGGTCGCTCCTGAAGGGCCTCGAGCCCGCGCCACCGGCCGATCCTGCCCTGCGGGGCGAGCTGGAGCGCTATGCGCGCGCGCATGGCGCCGCCGCGCTGCACGGGCGGCTCGCGGCGCTGGACCCGGAGGCCGCGCAGCGGCTTCACCCCAACGACCGCGTGCGGATCGTCCGCGCCATCGAGATCGTGACGCGGCACGGCAAGCGTGACCCGGGGGCGGAAGCGGTCGGGGACTGGCGCCGGGACGTGGCCGCGTGGCGCCTCCTGATGGTGGGCCTCCACCAGTCGCGCGAGGCGCTCCGCCGCCGGCTCGCCGAGCGCGCGCGCGGAATGGTCGCCCGTGGGATGATGGAGGAGGTGAGACAGCTCCTCGAGGCGGGCTACGACGAGTCTTTGCCGGCGATGGCCGGCATCGGCTACCGGCAGTTCGCGGCCGTGGTGAGGGGCCGCCTGACCGGGGAAGAAGCGTTCCGGCTCATGATCCGCGACACGGTCCGCTACGCCAAGCGCCAGATGACCTGGTTCGCCCGCGATCCCGAGATCCGCTGGATCGACGTGGATGCGGCGGGGGGCGTCGACGGCGCGGCCGAGTCCATCCTGAAACTGATCACGCGGGAGGGATTGATCGAGTGAGAACGCGCGAGAAGGCCTTCCTCGCCGCGCTGCGGCTACCCACCCAGCGGCGCTACGAGGTCGAGGAGTCCCTGGATGAGCTGAAGCGGCTGGCCGAATCGGCCGGCGCCGACGTCGTCGGGCGGGTCACCCAGGAGCGCCGGGCGCCGACGCCGGCGCTCTATTTCGGCAAGGGCAAGGTGGAGGAGATCAAGCTGCTGTCGGAGCGCGAGCGCGCCGACCTGGTGATCTCCGACGATCCGCTCTCGCCCATTCAGGAGCGCAACCTGGGCGGCTCGCTGGGGCGCCGGGTCATCGACCGCACGGCTCTCATCCTCGACATCTTCGCCCAGCGCGCGCGCACGATGGAGGGCAAGCTCCAGGTGGAGCTGGCCCAGCTCTCCTATCTGCTGCCGCGTCTGGTCGGCCAGTGGAAGCACCTCGAGCGATTGGGGGGCGGCATCGGGACGCGCGGCCCGGGCGAGCAGCAGATCGAGTCTGACCGGCGCATCATCCGCAACCGCATCCGCAAGATCAGCGCGGAGCTGGGGCGCGTGCGCGTGCACCGGCGGCTGCTCCGCCACCGGCGCCGGGCGAGCGGCGTTCCCGTGGTCGCCCTCGTGGGCTACACCAACGCCGGCAAGACCACCCTGCTGAACCGCCTGACGGGCTCCTCGCTGACGGCCGACGACCAGCTCTTCGTCACGCTCGACCCGGCCGCGCGCCTCGTGTCCATCCCGCCGCACGCCGCCTTCGTGCTGACCGACACGGTGGGCTTCATCAAGAAGCTCCCCCACCAGCTCGTGGCCGCCTTCAAGGCCACGCTGGAGGAGCTGGCGGAGGCGGACGTGCTCGTTCACGTGGTGGACGCGAGCCATCCCGCGCTGGACGACCAGGTCGCGGCGGTCGAGGCCTTGCTCGCCGAGCTCGAGCTGTCCGAACGCCCGACCATCGTCGCCCTCAACAAGGTCGACCGGCTGGAGGCCGAGGGCGCCCTCCGGGGGCTGCTCGAGCGCTTCAACGGCGTGGCGGTCTCCGCGCTCACGGGCGGGGGAATCGACCGGCTCCTCGCGCGGATCGACGAGGCGCTCCGCCCGCGGGTCGAGCGCCTCGCGCTGTTCATCCCGTACCGGGACGGTCCCGCCCTCGCGCTCTGTTACGAGAAGGGCCGCGTGCTCCAGCGACGGGACGAGGCCGAGGGGATCCATCTCGAGGCCGAGGTGCCGCGGCGGGTGGTCGCGCAGCTCGAGGCGTACCGGTCGCGGGCCTGAGCTCGGGGGCTTCACCTCCCGTTGCGAACGCTCCCCCAGGAAAGCGGCGTGCCTGCGCCGCCCGCGCTCGGGCGGAGCTGGTGACCCGCCGGGGGGAGACGGTAGTCCGTCCGACCGCCGGCGGCCGGTGACATGGTCACCGCAACATCACGACGCGACTGAGCCCGGCGCCGACTTTCGGGTCGGTCGGCGGAGACCCGATGCTACAATCGACCGTCGGTTCCTGCGGATGACCCATGGGGCTCGCCAACTGGCTCACGACTCTCCGGATCTTTCTGATCCCGTTCTTCGTCACGCTACTGGTCTACCGCCACCCGCGGGCGGCCTTGGTCGTCTTCTGCCTGGCGAGCCTGACCGATCTGCTCGACGGATACATCGCCAGGAGCCGCGGGCGTCAGACGCGACTCGGCGCGTTCCTCGATCCCGTCGCCGACAAGCTTCTGCTGACCTCCGCGTTCGTGACGCTGACCTATCTCAAGGTGATCCCGTTCTGGATCGCGGTGGTGGTCGTGAGCCGCGACCTCGTCCTGAGCGTGGGCGTCCTCGTGATCCACGTGGCGGGCGGCACCGTCCAGCCGGCGCCCTCGTGGCTCGGCAAGCTCTCCACGGTGTTCCAGATGGCCACGGTGCTGGCCGCCATGATCTCCTTCTACTTCGGCGCGCTCCAGGCCCTCCCGAGGCTCTTCGCCTGGGTGACGGCTGTCTTCACCGTGACCTCCGGGCTGCAGTACATCATCCAGGGACTCAAGCAGATCAACCCGCCGGCCGGCGTCGGCGAGCGGAGTTAGCGCAGATCACGCGTGAGCGGATTTCGCGTGAGGCGGGCGGGTCCTGTCGTCGCGGGCCGCGCCGTGCCGCCGGGTTACGCGATCGTCGCTCATCCATGATCTGAGCTTATTGGGAATGAGAAACTGAGCTCATGAGTTGCCGATCAGGCGAGACGACGGGGTCGGCCGCTCAGGGGGTGGTGGTGGCGGCGGTGGGCGCGCGGGGGCCGGCGGCCCGGGCGGGGCTCCTGCCCGGCGACCGCATCCTCGCCATCAACGGCGCGGGCCTTCGCGACGTGATCGACTTCCACTTCCACGCGGGCGAGGAGCGGCTCGAGATGACCCTCGAGCGCGGAGGGCGGCCGCGCACGACCGTGCTCCGGCGGCGCGGGCCCGGGCTGGGGCTCGAGCTGGAGGCGCCGCGCCCGTCAGAGATCTCGACCTGCGCCAACAAGTGCGTCTTCTGCTTCATCCACCAGCTGCCGCGGGGGATGCGCAAGAGCCTCTACGTCAAGGACGACGACTTCCGGCTCTCCTTCCTGCACGGCAACTACATCACGCTGACCGATCTGGAGGAGCCGGAGCTGGACCGGATCGAGACGCAGCGACTCTCCCCGCTCTACATCTCGGTCCACGCCACCGACGCCGAGCTACGCCACCGGCTGCTGGGACAGCCCCGGATCAAGCGCGACGTGATGCCGATCATGGAGCGGCTCGCGCGGGCGGGCATCGCCATGCACGCGCAGATCGTCCTCTGTCCGGACTGGAACGACGGCGCGCATCTCGATCGCTCGGTCCACGACCTGGCGCGCCTCCATCCCGGCGTCCGCACCACGGCGGTGGTGCCGGTGGGGCTCACCCGCCACCGCGAGCGGCTGCCGGCGCTCCGCCGGGTGACGGACGAGGAGGCACGGACCCTCGTCGCCTCCATCGGGGCATGGCAGCGAGAGTTCCTCGCCGCCCTCGGCAGCCGCTTCGTCTTCGCCGCCGACGAGCTCTACCTCCAGGCCGGGCGCGACCTGCCGGCCGCGCGCGATTACGAAGGCTTTCCCATCGTGGAGGACGGCGTGGGACTGGTCCGCCGCTTCACCGACGGATTCATGCGCGCGGTGACGCGGCTGCCCCGCCGGCTCGCCCGGCCGCGCGCGGTGACCCTCGTGACGGGCGAGATGTTCGCGCCTCGCCTGCGCGCCCTGCTGGACACGGTGCGCGTGGACGATCTCACCGTCACCCTGGCGCCGATCGCCAACGAATGGTTCGGGCGAGGGATCGGCGTGGCGGGTCTACTCACCGGGCAGGACATCCAGTCTCAGCTCGCCGGGCGCGCGCTCGGGGACGAGGTGCTCGTGCCCGCCGCCGCGCTGCGGGATGGCGCCGGGGTGTTCCTCGACGACCTGGCGCCGGGCGACCTCGGCGCCGCCCTGGACACGCGCGTGAGGGTCGTGGAGCCGACGGCGCCGGCGCTCCTGCGAGCCGTCCTGGGCCCCTGAGGAACGCCGCCGGCCCCCATGCTGCGCCCGGTCCTCGCCATCGTCGGACGGCCCAACGTCGGCAAGTCCACGCTGTTCAACCGCCTGGTCGGCCGCCGCCGCTCTCTCGTCCACGACGTGGCCGGCGTGACGCGCGACCGTCTCTACGGCACCGTTGTCTTCGAGCGCTGGCAGGCCACGGTGGTGGATACGGGCGGCTTCGAGCCCCGTCCGACCTCGGATCTCGTCGCCGGGGTACGCAGCCAGGTGATGATGGCCATCGACGAGGCCGATCTCATCATCTTCGTCGTCGACGCCCGCACGGGCCTCACGCCCCTGGACGAGGAGATCGCCGCCGTGCTCAGGAAGAGCCGGCATCCGGTGCTCGTGGCGGTGAACAAGGTCGACGCGGCCGCTCAGGAAATCGCCCTCGCCGAGTGCTACCGTCTCGGCTTCACACCGGTCCTCGGGGTCTCGGCGGAGCATGGGCGGGGCGTGGCCGAACTCCTGGAGGCGGCGCGCGCGCTGGTCCCCGCCCTGCCCGCCGAGCCGGCGGGGGAGGGGACGCGGGTCGCCATCATCGGACGGCCCAATGTGGGGAAGTCCTCGCTCGTCAACGCCGTGCTGGGCCACGACCGCGTCCTCGTCCACGAGCAGCCGGGCACCACGCGCGACGCCGTCGATACGCCGCTGACCTTTCGCGACCGGACGTATCTCCTCATCGACACGGCGGGGATCCGGCGCAAGGGCAGGGTGTCCGAGGCGCTCGAGAAGCTCGCGGTGGTGATGGCGCTCAAGGGCCTGGAGCGCTGCCAGGTCGCGGTGCTCGTGCTGGACGCTGCCGACGGCGTGACCGCCCAGGACGCCCACATCGCCGGGTACGCCGACAAGGCGGGCCGCGCGCTGGTGGTGGCGGTGAACAAGTGGGATCTGGTGCCGCCCGGCATGGTGCAGAAGGCGGACGTGGTGGGACAGATCTATGACCGCCTGCCCTTCCTCGAGTACGCTCCGGTGTGCTTCACGTCGGCGGTGAAGCATCACGGGCTGAGCGAGCTGTTCGATCAAGTCGATCGCGTGATGGCGGAGGCGCAGAAACGCATCCAGCCCGGTGAGCTGCTCGCCGTCCTCCGCCAGGCCGTCGAGCGCCGTCCGGTCTCCGCTCACGGCGTGGCTCTTCGCGTGCACTCGGCGCAGCACGTGGGCGTCTCGCCCCCGACCTTCGCCCTGCGCGTGAACCTGGCGGGAGAGCTCCACTTCTCCTACCAGCGCTACCTCGTCAACTCGCTCCGTCACGCGTTCGGATTCGCGGGCTCGCCCATACGCCTGCTCTTCCGCAAAGTGGCGGGCAAGCCCCGGAGCCGCCGCGCTCTCCGGCGCGCGCGGCGCTAGAGCGATGATAAGGGCCCATCTGCGGCGTTGGCGCCCTCGGCCGCACGCTCAACGTACAGAGAGTACGCCTCGCGTGCGGCCCTCGGGCGCCGCCTTGCAGCTGGACCCTTCTCATCGCTCTAGCCAGAGCACTTCTCCGACAGGCTCCTAGTCTAGCTAGCCGTGTGTTCTTTGGGCGAGGTCTTGGAGGGAGCCGTGGTTGAGGCCCCCGCCGAGCGGCGAGCAGGGGTTTGCGCCGAGGGGACAGCCTCCGCGCGGCGGAGGCCGGGGGGGCGGTCTCAGACAAGGCCACCTAACCCCCCAGAACCCCTAGCAAAACTCGTTTGAGCGCCAACCCGTCTGTGCTAGCATTGCCTAGTCTTGGAGCTATGGTCCGTCGAGTGACAGACACGTGAGCGCCGAGCGGGACGACTTTCGCCGCGAGCCGCCAGACTTGCACGCGGACGAATACGAGGACTACGCTCCGCGGAGCATCTTCGCGGCCGGCTGGTTCCGGGCCGTCCTCGTCCTGACCATCCTCGCCATCCTTGTCGTTGTGGCGCTGCCCTATCTGCTCAACTGGTTCGAGCCCGTGTCGTCGCCCGTGAAAGGGCCGGCCCGGATGACTCAGCGACCCGAGCCCGCCGGGCCAGCCGTCTCGGCGCCGGCGCCGAGCGCGCCGCCGGCGCCCGCCGCGCCCGCGCCTCAGAAGTCGGCAGCGCCGGCAGTGCCCACTCTCCCGCCAGCCCCGGCGCGCGCCGGCGCCCCGGCCTCGACGAAGCCGTCGCCGCCGCTCTCGATGGCGAAGACGGGCGGCACCGCGCACAGTTCCGAGCGCCCGGCGGTATCGACGCGGCCGAGCAGCGCGCCGCCGGAGACGGAGCGAAGCTACTGGGTGCAACTCGGCCTCTTCAAGGATCTGAAGAACGCCGAGCGGCTGGCGACCAAGTTGAGGGACCAGGGCTTCTCCGTCCAGGTGACGAGCGTGGCGCGGAACGAGAGCGGTGGAGCGGGCGATGTCTCCGGCGGGACCTACCATCGCGTGCGGGCCGGCGCCTTCCCCGATCGCCAGCGGGCCGTCGCGGCCCGCGACGATCTGGAAAGCCGCGGCTATTCGGGCTTCCTCACCCAGGGGACGGCGAAGTGACGGAGGGCAGGGGCCCGCTCGTGGTGCTCGTGACCGCTCCGTCCGAGGCCATGGCCCTGGAGCTGGGGCAGCGGCTGGTGGATGACCGGCTCGCGGCATGCGTCAGCGTGGTGCCCGGCGTGACGTCCATCTTCATGTGGGAAGGCAAGCGCGAGGAGGCGAGCGAGGCGCTCCTCGTGATCAAGACGCGCGCCGAACGCTACCCGGCGCTCCAGCAGCGCGTGCTGGAGCTGCATCCGTATTCCGTCCCCGAGGTGCTGGCGCTGGCCGTGGAGGCGGGGGCGCCGGCCTACCTCCGGTGGGTCCAAGACTCCGTTGCGGGCTGAGGGGAGGTGAAGGCGCTGACCAAGAACGACCTGATCAATGCAGTGGCCGCGCACGGTCTGTCCAAGCGTCAGTCGGCATCCGTGGTGGAGTCGCTGTTCAACATCATCTTCCGCTGCTTCGAGAAGGGGGAGGACGTGAAGATCGTCGGCTTCGGGCACTTCCGGATCCGTCAGAAGCTCTCGCGCCGCGGGCGGAATCCCCAGACCGGCGACAGCATCGAGATCACCGCGCGCAAGGTGCTGACGTTCAAGCCAAGCAAGGGCCTGAAGCTCCGGATCAACTCGTAGCCGGACGGGACCAGGGTGACTCCCACGGTGATCCCGGACAAGCTCTACTACCGGATCGGAGAGGTCGAGGCGATCACGGAGGTCCCGGCCTACGTGCTGCGCTACTGGGAGTCCGAATTCAAGCTGCTCAGGCCGAAGAAGAATCCCGCCGGCCAGCGTCTCTACCGCAAGAAAGACCTCGAACTGGTGCTGCGCATCAAGAGCCTGCTCTACGACGAGCGCCTCACCCTCGAGGGCGCGAAGAAGCGACTCCGGAGCGAATCGCGCGCCAACCAGATGGATCTCGGACTGCGCGGCGCTGCCCTGGAGGAGGCGCTCCGCCGGTTGCGCGAGCGACTGCGGGCTCTCCGCGACCGGCTCGCCGCCGGGCGCCAGGGCCGGTAGTGAGTTGGTCCGGCGAAGCACGTCGGCCCACCACCGCCGCGGCGCGCGCCTTGAGTTTCCCTCGGGAGACCCGTACAATGCGGGCTGGGTCGGGGCGTGGCGCAGCCCGGTAGCGCACTTGACTGGGGGTCAAGGGGTCGCTGGTTCAAATCCAGTCGCCCCGACCAGTTTCTCTTGGCAGTGACCAGCGGATTCTCGGATCTGCTCTTTTGAGCCCAGTGCCAGTGCCGTCGGCCGTGATCCTGGTGACCAACGACGACGGCATTCACGCCGCGGGGCTCGCCGCTCTCGCGGCGGCCCTCGCGCCGCTCGGTGAAGTCTACGTCGTCGCGCCCGACCGTGAGCAGAGCGCCGTGGGCCATGCGCTGACCCTGCACCGGCCCCTTCGCGTGGAGCGCGTCGCCGAGCGTCGCTTCGCGGTCAACGGCACGCCGTCGGATTGCGTGAACCTCGGGGTGCTCGGCCTGCTGCCCGACCCGCCCGCGCTGGTGGTCTCGGGCATCAACCACGGGTCCAACCTGGGCGACGACGTGACGTACTCGGGGACGGTGTCGGCAGCCATGGAAGGGACGCTCCTCGGGGTGCCGTCGATGGCGGTGTCCCAGCTGGACGGCGAGGCGGGCGGGTTCGAGGACGCGGGACGGATCGCCGAGCTGGTGGCGGCGCGCGCGCTCGTGGAAGGGCTTCCCGCGAAGACCCTGCTCAACGTCAACGTGCCGCGCGGAGAGGTCCGCGGGGTGCGGATGACGCGGCTGGGCCACCGCGTCTATCGCGAGAAGGTCGTGCAGGAGGTGGACCCTCGCGGGCGCCCGTACTACTGGATCGGCGCGGGGCCGCCGGAGTGGCGGGAGGACGAGGCCTCCGACATCGCCGCCGTGCATGCCGGGTGGGCGTCGGTGACGCCGCTCCACCTGGACCTGACGCATTTCGGCGCACTCGTGCGGATGTCCGAGTGGGAGGGGGGTCTCAACGCCCTTCTCGGGAAGCGGCGCCGATGATCGGTCGCGGCAACGGCGCCGGGCCCCCGCGGATCGTCCGGGAGCGTGAGAGGATGGTGGAGGAGCAGCTGGTGGCGCGCGGGGTGACGGAACCTCGCGTGCTGGCCGCCATGCGCCGGGTCCCCCGGCACCTGTTCGTGGAGGAGGCCCTGAGAGGCCGGGCGTACGGCGATCACCCGCTGCCGATCGGCGATGGGCAGACCATCTCCCAGCCGTTCATGGTCGGCAAGATGACGGAGCTGCTCCAGTTGGGCGGGACGGAGAAGGTGCTGGAGATCGGCACCGGCTGCGGCTATCAGGCGGCCGTGCTCGCGGAGCTGTGCGCCCGGGTGTGCACCATCGAGCGCATCCCGAAGCTGGCGCAGCGCGCGCGCGAGCTCCTCGAGCTGCTGGGCTATCGCAACGTGTGGGTACGCGTGGCCAACGGCACCCTCGGCTGGCCCGACGAGGCGCCCTTCGACCGCATCCTGGTCACGGCCGGCGGGCCCAATGTCCCGCCTCCGCTGTTCGACCAGCTCGCGGAGGGCGGCCGTATGGTGATGCCGGTCGGGGATGCCACGACCCAGGTGCTGCAGGTGATCGAGAAGCGCGACGGGGCGATGCGCACGACCGAGCATTCGGGCTGCGTGTTCGTGAAGCTGGTGGGCAAGTACGCGTGGGACAGCTGAAGGTGCGGGCGCGTCGATGGGCCCGCACGACAGGGACGGGGCGTAGCGCAGCTTGGTAGCGCGCCTGCTTCGGGAGCAGGAGGTCGCTGGTTCAAATCCAGTCGCCCCGACCATTACCTTTTCCCGCCGGACCTCAGGAGGGGCGCCGCCGAGCGCCGCGCCGGTCCGCGCGATTCGTGAGGCCGGTGGACAGCCGGACTTGGTGGCCGTTGAGCAGATGAGTGCGGCGGGATCGCACAGCGCCGCCGAGATCCTGGTCGAGGGACGCGTGCAGGGAGTGGGCTATCGCATCTTCGTCCAGCGCAAGGCCGCGCAGTTCGGGCTCGCCGGCTACGTCATGAACCTGAAGGACGGCAGCGTGCGCGTCCGCGTCGAGGGCGCTCGCGAGGCCATCGAGGAGCTGGCGCGGGAGCTCACCAAGGGCCCGCCGCTGGCCCGTGTGGAGAGCCTGGCGGTGACGTGGCGGCCGGCCACGGGACGGTTCACGACGTTCGGCGTGCGGTACGCGGAGTTCGATTCGTGAGTGGCGGGTGACGACGAAGACCGTGAGTGAAGTCGAGGACCTGTACGGCGAGCTGCCGGAGTCGGACGAGCCCCTCGAGGCGCTCATGTCCAAGTCGCCCGCCGAGCTGGGCGAGACCGACGATTCCCCGGAGACCGCGGCGCGCCACCGCGAGATCCTGGCTCTCTACCTCCAGGACATCCGTCGCATCAAGCTCCTGACGCCGGAAGAAGAGCAGGAGCTGGCGCGGCGCGTCCAGGCCGGCGATGCGCAGGCCGAGCGTCAGCTCGTCGAAGCCAACCTCCGGCTGGTCGTGACGATCGCCCGCCGGTATCTCCATCGCGGGCTCTCCCTGCTCGACCTCATCGAGGAGGGCAACGTGGGCTTGCTTCACGCGGCGCGGAAGTTCCGTCCCGACCGGGGAGCCCGCTTCTCCACCTACGCGACCTGGTGGATCCGCCAGGCCGTGGTGCGCGCGCTCGCCAATCAGGCCCGCATGATCCGCCTGCCGGTCCATGTCGAGCTGCTGCTGGGTCAGTGCGCGAAGAAGCGGAACGCGCTGACCCAGCAACTGGGCCGCGCGCCGACAACCGAAGAGCTGGCGCGGGCGCTGGGCTGGCCGGTCTCCGAGGTCGAGCACCTCGAAAGCCTGCGTCAGCACCCGCTCTCGCTCGACACGCCGGCGGGGGAAGAGGGCAAGGCCCGGCTGCTGGAGGTCGTTCAGGACACATCGGGCATCCCGGGGGAAGGTGTCGGCGCCATCCTCCGGGCGCGGGCCGACCTGGCCGGCGTGCTCGAGGATCTCCCCGATGTCGAGCGCAACGTGGTGACGCTGCGGTTCGGGCTCGGCGGCGAAGACCCCATGACGCTGGAGAGCATCGGGCGCCGCATGGGCGTCACGCGCGAGCGCGTCCGCCAGATCGAGGCCGCCGCGCTCAAGCGGTTGCGCGCCCTCCTGGCCGCGCGCGACGTCAAGCCGTCGGACCTCCTCTGAGAGTCCGTTGCCGGGTCCCGCGGCTCCTGTTCGTCTCGACCTCGTTCCTCGCCGCGTGCGCGCCCGGAACGGGGCTCTACGACAAGCCGGGCCTGACCTACGGCGAGTGGAGGCGCGACGATGCCGAGTGTCGCCGCGCCGCCGGCGAGGGGAGCGACACCGGCATCGACCGCGCGGCCCATGCTCGCTGCATGCGGGCCCGGGGCTACTGGCTCCGCGCCGAATGAGCGGGAAGCTCTTCCGCGCCATCTTCACTGAAAGGACCGAGCAATGCCTCCTTCGATGAACCGGCAAGTCCTGCTGCGCCGCCGTCCGTCCGGCATGCCCGAGCCGAGCGACTTCGAGCTGGTCGAGTCGCCCGTGCCGACGCCCGGCGAGGGGGAGTTCCTGTGCCGGACGATCTACCTGTCCCTCGACCCCTACATGCGCGGACGGATCAGCGGCGGCCAATCCTACGCCGCCTCGGTAGAGCCGGGCCAGGTGATCGTCGGCGGGACGGTCGGCGAGGTGATCGAATCCGGGCACCCGGGGGTCGCGCAGGGTGATCTGGTGCTCGGCTACGACGGCTGGCAGGCCTACGCCGTGTCGCGCGGCGTGGGCGTGCGGAAGCTCGACCCCGAGCAGGCGCCCATCTCGACGGCGCTCGGGGTGCTCGGGATGCCGGGGATGACCGCGTACGTCGGCCTGCTCGACATCGGGCAGCCCAAGCCGGAGGAGACCGTGGTCGTCTCCGCGGCGTCGGGCGCCGTCGGCTCGGCGGTGGGTCAGATCGCCAAGATCAAGGGCTGCCGCGTGGTGGGCATCGCCGGATCCCAGGACAAGTGCGACTACGTCGTCCGTGACCTGGGTTTCGACGCCTGCGTCAACTACAGGACGGGCGACCTGGTTCAGGCCCTGCGCAAGGCCTGCCCCACCGGCATCGATGTCTACTTCGAGAACGTGGGCGGGGATGTCCAGAAAGCGGTGCTGCAGCTGATCAACCTGAATGCCCGGATCCCGCTCTGCGGGCTCATCTCGGAATACAACGCCGTGGAGCCGCCGTCGGGTCCGAACTGGCGACCGCTCCTGATCAACCGCGCGCTGATCAAGGGGTTCATCGTCTCCGACCACGTGAACCGCATGGGAGACTTCCTCGCCGACTGCTCCCGCTGGGTGCGCGAGGGGAAGCTCAAGTATCGGGAAGACGTGGTCGTCGGCCTGGAGAACGCCCCGGAGGCCTTCATCGGCCTGCTCCAGGGAAAGAACTTCGGGAAGCTCCTGGTCCGCGTCAGCGACGACCCGACGAGGTCGTGATTCTCTCGCCCCCGGCCCCCGGGAGCGATAGAATCGAGGCTGCGTGCATCGCAGGCCTGCATGCCCCCGTAGCTCAGGCGGATAGAGCAGCAGTTTCCTAAACTGCGTGCCGGGTGTTCGAGTCACCCCGGGGGCACCATTCAATCAAGCGCCTGCGTCCCAGGGCTCGCCGACGCCGCCTCGTCTCCCGAGTTCGGTGAAGTTCCGGGGTAGTTCGACGGCGTCTCCCCTGCCCATGATCGCCTCGACAGGGGATCGGCGCGCGCGATGGCTGAGCGACAATCCGGACGAAGGCCAGCGTCGTGCCGCGCCCCATGGCTCCCGGTCGGAACAGGACG
>WNFZ01000865.1_pt1 | contig 30617 bp, 26 predicted proteins | sample 5400081 | NCBI WGS metagenome assembly WNFZ01 (sample SAMN13153365, study PRJNA577476) | soil metagenome | isolation source: 80 cm soil or saprolite under grassland replicate 1 | place: USA:California | collected 2016-06-15 | reverse complement strand
GGTGTTCGGCATCGGCGCCGGGCTGCGGCCCGGTGAGCTGGTGGCGCTACGCGGCGGCGACGTCACCCGCCGCGGCCACCAGGTTGTAGTTGAGGTCAGCGGACCCGCCGCGAGGGTGGTGCCGGCCGCCTCGCACTATGCCGGGCGGGCAGCCAGGCTGGCCCGCGGCGCGGGCAACGGTTACCTGTTCCGGCCCGGCCCGGCAGATCGCGGCTACAAGAACTTCGTCACCAACTTCGCCCGCACCCTGGTGGCGGACCCGGCCGCGCCGCGGCTGTCAATGAGCCGGTGCCGGTCCAGCTTCATCTGCGGCCACCTCGCCGACGGCACCCCACTGGCCGAGTTGCTGGCCATCACCGGGATCTGCCAGGCCGAATCTCTGGCCCGCTATGCCCGCCACATCGATGGCGCCCCGTCCAAGGCCGCTTTGCGGGCCTGGGACAAGACCCAGCAGGCATGCTGATGGGCGGCGGGCTGGACATCCCCGAGCCCGCCACGCTCCTCGATGATGAGACCGTCGCGTTCGCCGCCGAACTTATCGACCACAGCGGCACCGCCCCGGTCATCGAGGCCGCGCTCGCGCACAAGACCGGGCGGACACGGCCATTGCCGGTCCGCGCCCTGCTCACCGCGCTTATGTGCCTGGCCCTGGACGACCGGCCGCTGTTTTTAACCGAGGCCACCCGGCTGCTGTTCGGCCAGCTCTCCGATACCTCCCGTGCCCTGCTCAAGGTCACCGGCACCATCCCCACCCAGCGCGCCTTCCTGGCCGCCTACCGCCGGGTCCGCTACTGCTTCCACCAGATCTGCTCCGTCGCTGACCCTTCGGCGCTGCCGAAGAACCGGTGCCTGACCGCCGACGAGCTCAAAACCCGCACCAAACCGGTCACCCCGGGCCAGGCCGAGGCCGCCCGCGACCGGCTCGAAGCGCTGGTCAACGCGCTGCTGGACGCCAGCGCCGCCGTCCTCACCGACGACGAACGGGCCGCCCTCGACGGCTGCACCGGCCTAGACGCCACCCCGGTGCCGCTGTTTTCCCGCGGCCCGTCCAAACGCAGCGGCCTGTGCGCCAGCGACCCCGACGGCGGCTGGTACGTCCGCGAAGGCGACCACCGCGAACGCGAAGACAACAAGGGCAAGCCGCTGCGCAAACTCGCCTGGGCGCTGGAAGCCACCATCGCCACCACCGCCCGCCCGCCCGGCGCGCCGCCCGCACACCCCAACCTCGCGATCGGCCTGGCGCTGGCCCGGCCCGGCCAAGACCCCGGCGGCACCGGCGCCCGCGTCCTGGCCTCCATCGCCGGGCGCGGGCACAAAACCGGCTGGCTCGGCTACGACCGCGCCTACACCGGTTCCACCTGCCCGCCCGCGCGCTCGGCTACCGGCCCGTCATGGACTACCGGGCCGACCAGCTCGGCATCCAAGCCAACAGCCACGGCGCGCTGCTCGTCGACGGGACCTGGTACTGCCCCGCCCTGCCCGAACCACTGATCACCGCCACCGCCGGCCTGCGCGGCCATGCCATCGACCCCGAAACCTACACCGAACGGATCACCGCCCGGATCCCCTACCAGCTCAAACACAAAGACGGCCCGGACGCCGACGGCTACCAGCGGCTCGCCTGCCCCGCCACCGGCGAACACCCCGGGCTGATGTGCCCGCTGCGCGAGGACTCGCTGTCACCCCGCGACGGCCGGGCCAAAGTATTACAACCACCCCAAGACCCGCCCAAGCTCTGCCGCCAGACCGCGATCACCATCCCGCCCGACGTGGGCGCCCGCTACCGCCAGGACCTGCCCTATGGCTCCCCAGCCTGGCAGGCCCGCTACGCCACCCTGCGCAACACCATCGAAGGCCTCAACGGATTTGCGAAAGACCCCGCACATGAGGCCCTCGGCCAGCCCGCACGCCGCCGCGTCCGCGGCATCGCCGCCCAGTCCCTGTTCACCGCGCTGCTGCTGACCGCCGCCAACATCCGCAAAATCCGCGCCTGGCGAGCACAGGCCGCCGACCGCAACGCCCCCAACACCGCTCAGCGGGCACGCCGACGGCGCACCAGCCTCCGCGATCACCTACCCGACGGCTAAACACGCCCAAGCTCCAAGCACAACCGCCCGCCAGCACCACACAGCCCGGCCAGCCGCGCCCTCGTCACCACCGCAGCGGCACAAAAAGGCCACCGGCACAGCTCAACGCGCTCACACGGCACCCGGCACCGGACTGTCAGACCCCGCGACCATACTCAAAAACGGTCACCATCGCAGTTCTGTCGGCACGACACCGGCAGTTCTGTCGGTAACCCGGGGCGGAGGCTCGGGGATTTGAACCCCGGAAGGGCGCGAACCCTAACCGCATTAGCAGTGCGGCGCCATAGACCGGACTAGGCGAAGCCTCCCGAACGACCTTGCGGTGCGGCATAGCGTACCGGCCGCGACGCTGGTACAGCAAAGCAACGATCATTATGCCGAACGGCCGCGCGGGCTGGCACGGCCGGGAAGGCTCAGGCCATGCTTGACCCGGTCATGACCGGCCGCGCCCGGTCAGGTCGGGCGCCGCCGTCGTGGCGGCTCATTCATGGCCTTCGTGCTCCCTCACGTGGTACTCGCCCTTGGCGTAGCCCTCGCGCAGGCGCGTCTTGGCGAACTTGCCCACGCTTGTCTTCGGCACCTCGGAAATGAAGGACCAGCGCTCGGGCAGCTGCCAGCGGGCCACCCGGGTGGAGAGGAACTCGCGCAGTTCGGCCGGCCCGGCAGAAGCGCCCTCCCGCAGCACCACTGCCGCGAACGGCCGCTCACCCCACTTGTCGTCGGGAACCCCGATAACAGCGGCCTCGACCACGTCCGGGTGACCCATGAGGGCGTTCTCAAGCTCAACCGAGGAAATCCACTCTCCACCGGACTTTATGACGTCCTTGGCGCGGTCCGTGAGCGTGATGAAGCCACGCGGGTCGATCGTGCCGACGTCGCCGGTGCGCAGCCACCCGTCATCAAACCGGCCGGTATCCTCATCGCGGTAGTACGAGCCGGTGACCCATGGACCGCGCACCTCAATCTCGCCGACCGCCTTGCCGTCGTTCGGCAGAATCTTGCCGCCATCCCCAACCAGCCGCGCCTCTATCAGAGCAATGATCCTGCCCTGGGTGTCTCGGTACCGCCAGGCCTCTTCGCCTGACGCGCCGCGCGGGGGATGTGCGACGCTGCCGAGCGGCGAGGTCTCCGTCATCCCCCACGCGTGGAGGATGCGAACGCCGAGTTCCCTCTCGTAGGCCTCCATCAGCGAGTGCGGCACCGCCGAGCCGCCGCAAACCACCATTCGCAGCGACGACAGGTCGCTTCCATGAACCCGCACGTACCGCAGGAGCTCATTCCAGATGGTCGGCACCGCTCCGGCGACTGTGGGGTGCTCGCTGGCGATAAACCGGGCCAGGGGCTCAGGCTGCAGGAACCGGTCGGGCATCGTCAGGTCGGCGCCCGCGAGCACCGCCGCATACGGCAGTCCCCACGCGTTGGCGTGGAACATCGGTACGACGGGCAGCACTCGGTCCAGCTGCGAGAGGGCGAACGTGTTGCCCAGGCTCACGCCCAGCGAATGCAGGTACATCGACCGGTGGCTGTACACGACCCCCTTGGGGCTGCCCGTCGTGCCGCTGGTGTAGCACATGGCGGCCGCATCCCGCTCATCGAGCACAGGCCAGCTGAACGACTCAGGCTCAGCCGCAAGCAGGTCCTCATACGCGTGCACCTGGCGGCCCGCACGGCCAAGCTGGTCCGCCACAGCGGCAGCCGTTAGGGACGATGGGCCCGTCACGATCACATGGCGCACGGTCGTCATCTGCGGCAGCACGGTGGCCAGCAGCGGCGCGAGGCTCTCATCAGCGATGATCACCTCGTCCGCCGCGTGGTTGGCGATATAGGCGAGCTGGTCTGCCGACAGGCGGATGTTCAGCGTGTGCAGGATCGCACCCATGGAAGGGACGGCCAGATACGCCTCGAGGTGCTCCGCGTTGTTCCACATGAACGTCGCGACTCGCTGGTCGGCATCGATGCCCAGCCGCCGCAGCGCGCATGCAAGCTGTGCGGCGCGGCGCCCTACTTCCTCGTATGAACGGCCGCGTGCCCCTTCCGCGGTGCAGGTCACCACATTGGAGTCGGCGAAGACTGTGGTCCCGCTCCGCATGATCCCTGCGACGGTCAGCGGGGAATCCATCATCGTGCTGCGCACCGGTCACCTCCGTGGAAAAGCCCAAACCGGTCTTCCGGGGATGATCTCACGCGGTGGGCGGCACGTCACTCCGTCAGAACGGCAATGTCGCAGTCACTCTCTCGGCCAGGGTTGTCGGGGCGGGGCATGTACTCGCCGATGTCCCCAACCAGTTCGGCGTCGATGCGCAGCTTGGCCACCGCGCGGGAGATCGTGCTCTTGACTGTGCCCACGCTCACGCCGAGCACGCTGGCGATCTCTGCTTCGCTCATGTCCTCGTAGAAACGAAGGACGACCGCGGCCCGCATCCGTGGTGGCAGCCGCCGTAGTGCTCGCCAGAGGGTGTCGTGCAGCTCACTCACGCCCGCATGATCACCCACGGCCTGTTCTGGGATGTGCTCGGTCGGGTACTCCTCCAGCCGACGCTGGCGCCACCACGAGATATGCGTGTTCACCATCGCCCGGCGGACGTAACCGTCCACCGCGCGCCGATCCTGGATACGCTCCCAGGCCACATACGTCTTGGCCAGGGCCACCTGGACCAGATCCTCCGCGTCGGCGCGGTGCCCAGTGAGGAGGTACGCCATCCGCAGCAGCGTGGCATGGCGCGCTGCCACATAATCGCGGAAGTCAGTGTGATCTTGGCAACCCGGCGCGATGTCGTCCTGCGCCCGCACGACACCCCCGCGCGATTCCCGCACGATACCCCCGCTCACCTCCGGCGCGACGCCCCCGTGCGCCTCCGGTATAGCGTGACCGCCCCCGACGCTCACACCATAACGGTACCTAGCAAGGCCCGGCCGAGTAAGAACCCACCGGCCAGGTGCTCACGTGGCGGCCCGGACCGCGACCCGAATTCCGGCTAACCGTAAAGCGCGGACCTTGTGACCTAGGCTGAGAAAACTAACGGAACCACTTGACGCAGGGTGCGGAAGTTACGCATGGTCAGGACGGCAGGGGAACGCGTCGCTGGGGAGGGTCGATGGCGTTTCAGCCGCACAATCTCGCGCGCCGCCGGGTACTGCTCAAGCGGGCAATCTCCGGTGATACCGACGACGCCACGCGGCAGACCCCGGCACCGCAGGCACCCCCACGAGCGGTAACTGGCACCGTCCTGGACGCCAGCCCGCACGTCCTCGTGGTGGACACCGGTGCCAGCGAAGAACGGTTTGCCCTGATGGATACCACTTCCGCCTGGCGCGGCAAGCGGATCACGCCCGCAGCGCTCAGCCCAGGGCAACACGTCGTGATCCGCCGTTATGGCCATACCGCGGTAGCGGACCGTATCTGGGCTGACATCGGCCGCATTACCGGAACAATTCTCGAGCGCACCGGCATTGAGCTGCTCGTCGATCAGGGTCACGGGCGCGGCCGCGGGGTGCTGATCCTCTCCCCGGGTTCCGCAGCCCAGATCCTCGTCCGCTTCCCTAAGCTCGAGCCCGGGTACTTGATCGATGTGATCGGATTACGGCGCGGCGGCATCGTGGCCGGGATTGTGCCTGCGACCTCCCAACCCCCGTATCACAGCACCCGCGTCCCACGAGCGGCGCTCGTCAGGGGCCATGTTCCGAAGGTCGTCAGCGGCACTGCTAGCTGGTACGAGCCCGCCGACGAACCCGAAGACGCACAAGGGACGGCCTACCCCGCCCTCGACCCGGAATCCGGATGCGGCGACGACGCCGGATCCTGTGACGCCGCAGTGAGCTGTGCCCGGCTGCCGTACCTGTCCATTGGCAGCATTCTGATGATCCACAACGACTGCGCGGCAAGGTTCGCGGCCGTCCAGGTAACGGCCTGCGGGTCTACCGCGAGCCACTTCTGTGATCGGTGCCTGACCTGCGGCATGTCACCACGTGGCCGGATCGTCGACCTGACCATGGCAAGTTATGTCGAACTCGGCGGCGAGCTGGACAAGGGTTGTTTCAACGCGACTATCACAATTGGCGGCTGAGATGTTCGGCGCCCTTCGCGAGATCCAGCTTCCGTTGTTGTCGGCGCTGCTCCTGCTCGCCTGTACGGGCAAGGCGGTGCGTGCGGCGCGAACCCGGTCCATCGATGAAGGCCTCGGCCCGACCACCATGTTTCCACTGCATCTCCGTCGGCCGGCGGCCATGGTCATGTGCGCGACCGAGCTTAGCCTCGGCGTCATGCTGGTGGCCACGGCTGGCCACTTGGTGCCATGGGCACCCGCCGCTACCTTGGTCCGGCTCGGCACAGTGCTGCTGTTCGTGACGGCGACCGCGGCCCTGATCGAGCTGCGAGCACACCGCCCCCACGTCGGATGCGGATGTTTCGGCGATCTCAGCACCAGCCCGGTGAGTTTGCGCACCATCGCGCGCTCCGGACTCTTCACGATCGCCGCCGCGGCCACGGTGGGCGTTCCTCCGGTCCAGCTCACCCCGGAAGGTGTTCTCCCTGGCGCGGTGCACGGGACGCTGGAGGCACGCCTGCTCGTCATACTCGTCGCCGTCGAGATCGTGCTTGTCGGTGCCCTGTCGCCCGAACTGGGCGAGGCGCTGATCCGCCTTGGTTACCGCGAGCCCTGCGAGCGCCGCGACCTAGCGGCGGAGCGCACGCTGGCCGCGTTGCACAGGAGCCGGGCGTGGCGGCGCTACGCCAAAATGCTGGCCAGCCCGGAGCCGCTCGACATGTGGCGCGAGCTGTGCTGGAGATACGTCGTGTTCCCCGGTGAGAGGGATGGGCGCGTGCTCGACGTCGTATTCGCGGTCTACACGAGACGCCGGAGCCCGCCGATTCGAGCCGCGATCGTCGATACCGTGACGGGGGAGATCCTCGGCGGCATCGGGATACCACGCCGGTGGGCCGATTCGCCCGGGCAGAAACCGGCGACGGCGCCCGGCCACGAGCCGACTCTGACGCCGGTTCGGTCACGGTAGGAGTTTCTAAGATCATCTAGTGCTGCTGATAGATATCGGTAGACAACGACAGACAACGCGGGTCGGGCCGGGCGTTGGCGGTGGGCAGGCCCGGGGCGTTGGCGGTGGGCAGGCCGGGTGAGGGCTGGGCAGGCCCGGGTGGGCGGACGCTCAGGCTGGCTGGGCTCGCAGGAACTTGCCGAAGTGGGGGACGGTGAAGGCGATGAGCCCTCGCTCCGAACTGTAGATCAGACCTTTCTTGATCAGCCCATCACGAGCGGGAGACAGGCTCGATGGCCGCCGCCCTAGCTCGTCAGCGACGTTGGCGGTGGGCACGGGATCGTCGCCGAGAGCAGCCATCGCCCGCATGTACTCGCGTTCTGCCGGAGTCGCCCGCTCGTACCTGCTGCCGAAGAAGCCCACCGCAAGCTCCGCCTCGGCCTCTGGCGCGGCGACGCGGACATCCTCGGCAGCGATCGGGCTCGCGGCCGCCACATCCCAGGTGACCTTGCCGTAGGCCTGCACGAAATAGGGGTAACCGTCAGCGGCCTGGTACAACGCGTCGAGCGCGCCGGGCTTGAACTCCACGCCCTCTCGTTCCGCCGGGGCGATCAATGCCTGGTCAGCCGCCTCCCGCTCGAGCCGGTCGATGCGCACGTACCGGAACAGGCGCTCCGAGTAGCTCTTGCTCGCCGAGAGCACAGAAGGGAGGTGGGGGAGGCCGGCGCCGACCACGATGAGGGGCCCGCAGGTCTGGGACAGCTCATGGCAGGCGGCACACAGCGCGGACACGTCGGCGGCGGGCACGTCCTGCATCTCGTCGACGAACAGCGCGATTCCAACGCCGAGGTCGGTCGCAATTGACGCCGCATCAGCGAAGAGTTCGGTGAGGTCGATTTCGAGGTCACCGGAATCGGCGCGGCCTCGGACGGGAAGTGCATCGATCCGCAGCGTCGGCACAGGGCGCTTCGACGCCTGTGCGCCACGTGCCGCGAAGGCCCTGAGCACGCCGAGGAAATACTCGATCCGGTCGGGCGCACGGTGCCGTGGCGCGAGTTCGCGCACGGCCACGTGTAGCGCTCCCGCGACCGGGCGCCTGATCGATTGGTCGGGCCTAGCCTCCAGCTTGCCGGTGCCCCACAATCGCCCAATCGCCATCGAGCGGAAGTTGTTCAGCAGGACGGTCTTGCCGACACCGCGCAGGCCGGTGAGCACCATGCTCCGTTCGGGCCGACCTCTGGCGACACGTTCAAGTACCACCTCGAACTGGGCAATCTCGCGGTCACGGCCGGCGAGCTCGGGCGGGCGCTGTCCGGCGCCGGGGGCGTATGGATTTCGTACCGGGTCCACGGAATCGGACTCTATGACCTGATCTAGCGTGCGCCTTAGATTTCGGTAGAAGACCCTAGGCGTGTCGCCCGGCTAGCGGCCGCGCTGCTGTCCGCCACGCCCCCTGCCTGGTCACGCCAGGCCCGCACCCGGCTGCCTGTCACGCGCGGCACTCGCTGGTCCGGCAAAACAGCGCGCCGGGCTTTGACGGCCCGGCGCGCGCTGTTTCCCCCCTCGGCCCGGCGGACTCACAGCCCCAACACGGCCGGCCGACCACGCGGGTTCACATGCTGGCGGGGCCGATTCTGCTCACGCGCTGACCCCAGCGGAATCGTGGAGCCGTGCCGCGCCGCGCCGATGACCCCTCTGGATCGAGGGCCGATGGCCCAAAGGCCCGACGCTCAAGGCGGTGCGAATTGATACTGGGCCGACTGGGAAGGTAAAATTCAACGACTGCTGAGATGTGTGCGATGGCCCGTCGCACACACTCTGTGAGGTGCAACAACCCGTTGCGCACCCAACGTAACGAGCACCCAAAACGCAGCGGGCGGCCAGCGCAAAGACAGCACAAAAGACAGCCGGTCAGGCCGGCCAGCATCCGGCCACAACGGCGGGGACGAGGAGGACACGCCATGTGGGCGATGATCGTTAAAGAGTTCCGCCAGCTGAGGCGAGATCGCCGGACTCTGGCAATGATGATCTTTCTGCCGGTCCTGATGCTGATCATCTTCGGATATGCGGCCAGCTTCGACGTGCACAACATTCCCGTCACCGTCGTGGGGCCACGGGCGAACGAGGTTGCGGCAAGCCTGCATTCGCCGCTTCACGCGACGAAGGTCGCCCCTGGAGAGAACCGGGCCGATGCCGTCTCGGCTCTGCGCGACGGCAAGACCCCCACCGCCGCGGTCGCGGACACCAACGGCACGACGGTGCTACTTGACGGATCACAACTGTTCATCGCCAACGCCACTAAGGCGGCGATCGCCGCGCAGTCGGCACGGGCCGCGCACACCGCAAGCGCGACGCAGAAGCTAAGCGCGCGACAGGAAGCGCCGCCGTCAGGGACAAAGATTGATGTCCTTTTCAACCCAAACCTGAAGACGTCCGACATCATGATCCCCGGGCTCGCCGGCCTCATCCTGCTGTTCGTGGGGATGGTTATCACCAGCCTCGGGGTGGTGCGCGAGCGGCAGGCCGGCACACTCGAGCAGCTTGCCGTCATGCCGATGCGCCCACGGGATGTGTTTCTCGGCAAGATCGTTCCTTACTTCCTTGTCGCCGCGATCGACCTGGCAATAGTGATAGCGGTCGGTGTCGCGCTGTTCTCCGTGCCCTTCCGTGGTTCGATCCTGGTGTTCGGCCTCGGCGCGCTGCTCTTTGTTTTCGTCACGCTCGGTATGGGCGTCCTGATCTCGAGCGTGTCGGAGACTCAGGGCCAGGCGATCCAGCTTGCGATCATGGCGATGCTGCCGCAAGTCATGCTGTCCGGGCTCATCTTCCCCTTGTCGTCCATGGCCGCTGGAGTGCGATGGCTCGGGTACGTGCTACCGCTCACGTACTTCGTTGACATCACCCGGGCGGTGATGCTGCGCGGTGCGTCCCTTGGGTCCGTGTGGGCACCGTTCGTGTACCTGGCGCTGATCGGCCTCATCGTGACGGTGCTGGCGACGCTGCGGTTCCGCCGGTTTCTCGCGCCATCGCCACGGCGGGCGCGCACGGAGCAAGTTCCCGCGGTGGCGACGGCAGGGGCGCCGAAGTGATACGGCAGGCTCCGGACGCGCAGGCAGCCAGTCCGCTGTTCGGTGTGCGCGGGTTCACCGTCCGGTTTGGCGAGCGTACTGCGCTCCGCGACGTCACGCTCGAGGTCCCAGCGGGGCAGGTCACCGCGGTAGTTGGCGGGGACGGCGCGGGCAAGACGACCCTGCTCCGTGTCCTCGCTGGCGCGCTTACCCGCGGCGCGGGCGAGGTCCGCCGGCCTACCCCGGCCCAGACCGGTTACCTCTCGGCCAGCTCAGGCACGTACCCGGACCTGTCCGTCGAGGAGAACCTGGCGTTTTCCGCCGTCGGCTACGGTCTGCCGGCGGCGCGGGCCCGCGAGCGGAGCAGCGAACTCCTTGAGCGCACCGGCCTGGACAGTGCGCGCCGCAGGCTCGCCGGACAGCTCTCCGGCGGGATGCGCCAGAAGCTCGGCGTGATACGCGCCATGGTTCACGAGCCCGCGTTGCTCGTGCTCGACGAGCCGACCACCGGGGTGGACCCGGTGAGCCGAGCCGATCTGTGGTGGCTGATAGCGCGCGCGGCGGCGGCAGGCGCCGCCGTAGTGCTCACGACGACCTATCTCGACGAGGCCGAACGCGCCGCATTCGTGCTCGCGCTTGACGACGGCGTCGTGCTCACCCAAGGAACCCCGGACGAGATCATCCACGCCGTACCGGGTACTTTCCGAATTCTTTCCGAACGGCCGCGCGGGCCTGCGGCACGGCATGCCTGGCGTCGCGCCGCGTCATGGCGAGTCTGGGTTCCGCCCGGGGACGAAGACGCTCAGGCGGGCGGGGAACCAGGGAAGATCGCGACGCCTGACCTGCAGGACGCGGTGATTGTTGCCGCGCTCGCGCGAAGGGCTGGTGACCAGTCATGACGGACGTGCTGGCACAGAGCATCGGTGCGACTCGTGTGTTCGGCCACCTTGTCGCGGTCGACCATGTCAACCTTCAGGTGGCGCCGGGAGAGGTGGTCGGCCTGCTTGGCGCCAACGGTGCGGGCAAGACGGTGCTGATCAGGATGCTGCTAGGCCTGCTGCCACCAACCAGCGGCGATGTCCGCCTGTTCGGGCAGCTGCCATCCATTGAGACCCGCCGCAGGCTTGGTTACGTGCCGCAGGGGCTCGGCCTGTACGACGACCTCACACCGGCCGAGAACATGGCTTTCGCCAAGGCGACCTTCGGCGTGGGGAATGCGGAGTTGCCCGCCGACCTGCGCCCGATAAGCAAGACCACCGTCGGGCAGCTTCCGCTGGGCTTGCAGCGCCGGGTGGCGTTCGCTGAGGCGCTCTCCCACCAGCCGGACTTGCTGGTCCTGGACGAGCCAACCTCTGGCGTAGATCCGCTTGGCCGGGCGCGGCTGTGGGAGATGATCGGCGACGCCGCGGGCGCAGGCGCGGGCGTACTTGTTACCACCCATCACATGGACGAGGCAGAAGAATGCGACCGCCTCGTGGTGATGGCCGAAGGCCATGTGGTTGCGGAGGGCCTTTTGTCCGACATCGTCGGCTCCGCCCGGGTGACAGTGATCGAGACACCCGATTGGGCTGGCGCGTTCGATGCCATCGAACGCGCCGGATCCGCCGCCGCCCTTGTCGGCCGAACGCTCCGTGTGCCTGGTGCCGCTCCGGCGGAGGTGCGGCAGATGCTCGGCGACCTGCCCGCCCATGTCGGCGAGGCACCCGCCACGCTTGAGGAACGCTTCCTGGAACTCACCCTTTCCGGGGCTGCAGGCGACGGGGCAGCGGCGGGCCGGGCGGCCGGCGGGGTAGCGAGCCGGGCGGGGTAGCGAGCCGGGCGGCCGGCGGGTACGGGCCGGCGGGTACGGGCCGCCCCCGACCCGCGGAGGGACTCTACGGGCCGCCCCCGACCCGCGGAGGGACTCTACGGGCGGGCCGAAACCCCTGACGCAGGCAGGCCTGATGGCGCACCTGCGATCATATCGGGTCTCGGCCTTGTCGATACATGGGAACAATGCGCTATGATTACATGATCTTACTTAACGTAACCAAATTGCGGGGGCGGAATCGGCGTGCGGCGATACTTGACGGGCATGACTGTCTTGCTTCAGAGCGACAAGCGGGGGATGGCAGCGGCGCTCGCCGCCGCACTCACGATGCTCATCACACTGACCGCTGTAACCTGCGGGAGCGCGGCTGCGGATCAGCGCGGTATCACTGGCGCGATCGCCTCGAAGGTTCACGGTATATGCCTGGCTGCCTTCCCGGGTTACCACCGCCGCGGCCTCGTAGCGGGCGTCGATCGTTGCACAAGCAAGGCCGCCCAGAGTTGGACGCTGCCTGGCGACAACACCGTCCGCATCAAGGGCAAGTGCCTGCAGGCCAGCAGGAAGACGGCGGGCGCTGGCCTTGTGCTTGCCACCTGCAGCGGATCAGACGCTCAGTTCTGGGAAGCCGACGGGGTCGTCCGCGTTCCTGGCGATGAGCTGCTCAACCCGTGGTCGGGCAAGTGCATGGAGGACCCGCACGGCTCCACGGCCGCCGGTACCCAGGTCCGGTTGGGGACGTGCAGCCGATCAATGGCTCAGACCTGGTACCTGCCGCCGAGCCACCCCAACTGATGAGCGCTCAGGACGTCTGGGCGACGATCCGCTCACAGCTAGACTGTACTGTGTAGTTTCAATCGGTGAGCGTGGGGTGATTTAGTCGCTGTTGGGCTCCGGCAACCGCGCGGCAAAGGCGGCCGCCTGCGTACGACGTTCCATGCCGAGCTTGGTCAGCAGGGATGACACATAGTTCTTTGCGGTTTTCTCGGCCAGGAACATGTGCTCGGCAATCTGCCGGTTGGTCATACCTTGGCCGATCAACTCCAGCACCCGTTTCTCCTGGTCGGATAGCGCGGACACGGGATCGACGACAGCCATGCGCTCGCGCAGCCGCTCCATGACACGCTGCGCGGCGTGCGAATCGAGCATGGAGTGGCCAGCGGCCACGGTGCGCACCGCGTTCACGAGATCCGATCCGCATGTCTGCTTCAACACATAGCCCGAGGCCCCGGCCATGATGGCACCGAGGAGCGCCTGATCATCCCCATAGGAGGTGAGCATCAGACAGGCAGTCCCGGGAAGCTTCGAGCGGATCTCACGGCAGACCGAGACGCCGTCACCGTCGGGCAGTCGTACATCGAGCACGGCAACATCCGGCCGCAATGCCGGCATCCGACCCAGCGCTGACACCGCCGTCCCGGCTTCGCCGATCACGTCGATGTCCGGTTCTGCGGCTAGGAGTTGCTGCACTCCACGGCGCACGATTTCGTGATCGTCGACGAGAAAGACGCTGATCCGCCGCAGGCCTCCCGTCTCCTCATCCAGCTGTGCTCCCTGCTCCTCCATGTATGTCCCCCATCCCCGCCTGGTCGGCACCCGCGCCCTGCGGCGAGAACCTTGTCCCCACGCGACAACACTTGGTCACGTTGACAACGCTGTTACTTACGCCTAGCCGCAACGTCGAGTCCCTCGCCGTGTTGAAACCTAATGTCACTACCATGTTACTATTCGTAACTGACATCTCTGCGCCCCACGGGCACACAGGACCGGGCATATATAGCGGGCTGGCCACGTGGAAGGGTTGACGCGATGACGGCGAGCTCAGCCGAACGGCGGGTTCTTGTCGTCGATGACGCCGCCGACATGCGGACCCTGATCAGGCGCGCGCTCAACGCAAGCGGATACGAGGTCGATGTCGCTGCCACCCTCGCGGAGGCGTACCGGCTTGGCCCAGCCGGGTACGACGCGGTGCTGGTCGATGCGAACCTCGGCGCTGAGCGAGGCCTCGATCTGGTCGAGGATATGGTGTCAAGAGACCAGGGCGCGACCAGCCGCTGCCTCGTGATCACGGGCGGATCCGCCGACCTTGTTCCTGATGGTGTCGCCTGCCTCTCCAAGCCGTTTCGGATCGGCGACTTGCTCGATGCCGTCCGTACGCTGCGCGGGCCGGACACTCCTGCCGCTCGTGGTCCGCGCCTAGCCCGCGAGTCGCCCGGTGTGCACGCAGCGGACACGCCGGGTCCGCGCACAGCTGACGCGCCGCGTGTCCGCGCGGCGGACGCGCCCGGTCCGCACCGGGGTCATGCGCCTGTTGTCGAGCCTGACCCGCGCGCAGGTCACGAACACGCCGAGGCGGCGCACGGCAGGGAATCGCCCGGGCCTGCGGGGAGTGAGCCGACGGCGGATAAACCGCAAGCGTGGCAGCTGCTCGGCATGACCCGGGCCCTTCGCTCGCGTGAACGCGGCGAACTGATCGGCTTTCTGCATGACCGCCCCATTCAGGAACTCACCGCTGCCGCCCTCGAACTGGACATGATGCGAAGGACAGCGACGTCCGGTCTGGCGGAACGTATCGATGCGGTCAGGCAGCGGCTCGACGCGGCGGCCGGAGCATTGCGCTGGCTGGTCGACGGACAGTGGCCCTTCGTGCGACCCGAAACCATGGTGGCCGCGGCATTGCCGCAGAGGACTGCCTGGTTGCTCGCCGCGCCCGCAACCGTGGACGTCGGCGAACATCAGGTACGGTTGTGCGCGACAGAAGTCGCCACCATCGCTGACATTGTCGAGCTGATCTTGCTTGCGCTGTTGCCTGGCCGCCCGCCAGCGCAGGCGCATGCTGCGGTGCGAGCGGAGGATCACCTGATCCAGATCGCGCTGACCCTTGCCTGTGGGGCGGGGGAGGACGATGCGGTCGGCGACCCGGCAGCAGATCGGGCGCTGAAGGAGATGGCGGCAGCGCTGGGGGCCCGCGTGCACGCCGAATTCCGTGCCAAGCAGTGCCGAGTCTTCATCACGCTCCCGAGACAGCCCGCCTCGCTTACCGACGGCGGCCGCATGTGACCCTGCCTGTCTGAGCCCTGCCTGTGTGAGCCCTGCCGGCCCGACCCCGCGTGCCCGAGGCCTGTCTGCCCTGAGCCCTGCCGGCCCGACCCCGCGTGCCCGAGGCCTGTGTGCCTGGCCCGGCCGCCCATTTGGCCAGGCCGTTTGGCCCTGGGATCGCCGAACGGGGTGGGCCTAAAAGCTATGCACAATTCCTCGTCCCGAGCGGGGCATCGTCCTCTAAGAAAGGCACGGTTGATCACAGAGAGTGGACATGTCAACACCCTTAGTACACAGGAGACGTCATGTCACTCAATGTCAAGCCACCTCGGCAAAACTTTCGTAACTCCGCTTCAACCATGCCCCTTGCCGCACCGGCACAAAGCAGCGGTCAGGCTGGCGCGGACTACCAAGATCCAGGTGCGTACGGCAGCGGTCGCGGTCTCCGCCGTTGTGGCAGGTCTCGTACTCTCCGTCGCTCCTGCCCAGGCGAGCACGACAACCGTTCAAAATCATTCGCCATTCGCTCCCTCGGTTACATACACGGGCCGGAATAGCGAAATTGAAATGCGGGCAGCATGCGCAACCCCAACGCACCGTGACCAAGCGGCGTGTTTCGCCATCGCACGGCAGAGCGCCCAAAGCACCGCAGGCGCCCACGCGAAAACCGGCGACAGCGCCACGCCCTCGGCGACGCCCTACGGATACGGGCCGTCGACCCTGCGCAGCGCCTACAACCTGCCAACGAGCCGCGGCTCGGGTCGCGTGGTAGCGGTCGTCGATGCCTACAACGACCCCAACGCCGAGTCCGATCTTACGACCTACCGCAGCACGTACGGCCTGCCGCCGTGCACCACCGCAAACGGCTGCTTCAAGAAGATCAACCAGAGTGGCGGCACGAGCTACCCGAGCTCCGATGTCGGCTGGGCCAGTGAGATCTCACTTGATCTCGACATGGTCTCCGCAGTCTGCCCGAACTGCCACATCCTGCTCGTTGAGGCCTCGAGCGCGTACCTCAGCGACTTGGGGAAAGCAGTCAACGAGGCGGTGAGCCTCGGTGCGCGGTTCGTGTCCAACAGCTACGGCGCCGCGGAGTCGTCGTCCGACATCACCTACGACAGCCAGTACTTCAACCACCCCGGCGTAGCGATCACCGCGTCCGCTGGCGACGGCGGCTACGCAACCTCGTATCCTGCGGATTCCCGGTACGTCGTCGCGGTCGGCGGCACCAGCCTGACGGCGAGCAGCTCGGCGCGAGGATGGACAGAAAAGGTGTGGAGCGGCTCCGGTTCCGGATGCTCCGGTTACGATGCGAAGCCGACCTGGCAGACCGACACGGGGTGCGCCAAGCGCACCGGCAACGATGTCTCGGCTGTTGCCGACCCCAACACGGGCGTCGCGGTATATGACACCTACCAGTCGAACGGCTGGCAGGTCTATGGGGGCACCTCCGCGTCCGCGCCCATCATCGCCGCGACGTACGCCCTGGCCGGCACTCCGCTCTATGGGAGTAGCCCAGCGTCGTACCTGTACGCTCACCAGTCCGCGCTGAACGATGTCACCACCGGCAGCGACGGAACGTGCAGCGTGTCCTACCTGTGCACCGCGCGCGCTGGCTACGACGGCCCCACGGGTCTAGGCACGCCGAACGGTATTACCGCGTTCCTGTCCTCATGAGACGGTGCCGCGCCTGGTGCGCGGGGCAGCTAGCCTCACGCTAACCAGGGCCCGCCCCGCCGTAAGACGGCCCCTGACCTGCTCCCGAAGGTCAGGGGCCGTTTGCTTGCGCCTGGACCGGCCTGATCAAATGGGCATGGTAGTTCGCACCCACCGCAGTGAATGCGTGTGATCACCTGCACTGGCCCTAGCAGGCCTGCTGATCGTCACGAATCTTGGCCCCACCTCCGTGCTGATCCCGCTGTTGGTGGGTGCAGCGTGTCGTCGCGAATGTTGGCCCCCGCCATCATCGACCGCGTAACCTTCAACGCCCACATCCTCGAGACCCGCACAGCGCCCTGCCGACTCCGCACCAGCAAGACTTCCGCACGGCGCGCGGTCGCGGCGACCTTGGGGGAGGCTTTGGGTCGGCGGCGGGTGAACGCCGGGCCGGGGCGACGGGGTTGTCCCGCGGGGGCGGGTTTTGGCCGGTGTTGGTGAGCGGTGCCCAGGCCTGGCGCAGGTGCCAGGACGGATAGCAGGCGACCATGCAGATCAGCACGTGGGTTTGACGCGGCCGTCGAGGCGGTGGTAGGTGGGGCGCAGCTCCAGGTCGTCTTGGCTGGGAAACCTGCTCGACGTGGGCGAGGTCCTTGTAGGCGGCCACGGCCGCTGGGGCGTCCAGGCTGTCGGTGGGGACGGGGGCGCGGATGACGTAGATCCCGTCGAAAGGCCGCCTTGGCGTCGATGTTGCCGTGGTCGCGCCGCCAGGTGAAGGATGCCTCGCCGATGTCGAGGAGGAAGTGCTTGGCGACCTTGCGCTTGTTGATCACTTTCCCGGCACGAACACCGATCTTGGCTGGGCCGACAGACGTGAGCCCTGGCGGGGCGCGTCACTGAGCGCAGCCGTTCGGGAAAATTGGATGGCGTTGTCTCTTGCTGGGCGGCCGCGCTCCTCTTTCCATCGTCTCCCATGCCCGCCCCGCGCTGCGCGTGAGGTGGCCTTAGAGGGAGTGGGGGGCAGCCGTTGACCTTGCCCGCTACGGTCGGCGTTTCTGCTCTTACAGGCGTGCCCGTAGCGCCTCACACAGCACGTGCGCGGCGCACAAGGTGTGCGCCGCGCACGTGTCATCGGGTGCTTGTCAGTGTGCCCTGAACGCCGCCACGCCGTTCGGTGTGCCCAGCCCGGTCGGACCGTCGTAGCCCGCTCGCGCCCGGCACAGGCGGGATCCGCCACAGGAACCGTTTCTGCCGGAGGTCACGTCGTGCAGCGCGGCCCGGTGCGTGTAGGCGTAAGAGGCGGGGTAGGTGCCGGGTCGCGGCTTGCCCGCCAGGGCGTAAGCGGCGGCGATGATGGGGGCTGCCGCAGACGTGCCCCCATAGACCTGCCAGCCATTCGAACGGAAGGTGTCGTATACGGCGACACCAGTGTTTGGGTCGGCAACCGCGGCGACGTCGTTGCCGGCACGTCGGCCGCAGCCTGTGCGGCCCTGCCACGACGGTTTGGCGTCATAGGCCGAACAGCCCGAGCCTGTACCGTGCCAAGCCTTTTCCGACCAGCCACGCGCTGAGCTGGAACGCCGCAGAGAGGTCCCTCCGACGGCTGTGACATATCGGGAGTCCGCCGGGTAGGCACTGCCATAGCCGTCGTCGCCTGCGGACGCGGTGATCGCCACGCCGGTATGGTTGTAGTACTGGCTGTCGTAGCTGGTGTCGGACGACGACTCTGGTGCGCCATAGCTGTTGGAGACGTATCGCGCACCGAGTCGCACGGCCGTGTTCACGGCCTTGCCAAGATCGCTCAAGTAGGCGCTGGACGCCTCAACCAGCAAAATGTGGCATTTGGGGCAGGTTGCCGAGACCATGTCGAGATCAAGTGAGATCTCAGCCGCCCAGCCAGCATTGGCGCGGGGGTAGCTCCTGCCACCGCGCTGGTTGACCTTCCTGAAGCAGCCGTTTTTGGCGGTGCAGGCCGGCAAGCCGAAGTTGCGCCGGTAGTGGGCGAGATTGGACTCTGCCTTCGGGTCGTCGTAGGCATCGACGATCGCCACCACGCGGCCGTGGCCGCGACCCGATGGCAGGTGGTAAGCACTCCGCAAGGAGGATGGCCCATATCCGGCGACCGTGAACGGCGCGGCCGCCTGATTGTCGCGGCTTCCGGCGTGCTGAGGTGCGCCGCTTCGGGTGTCCTGGCGTGCGACCGCGAAGCACGCAGTCTCGCCGGGATGCGTTGCGGGCGGACATGCGGCGCGCAACTCGATCTGGCCCCCCGGGCCGGTGAAGGCGCTCTGCGGGGCGAAGGGCAGGTGGTTGCCCTCCATGTTGCGCTGAGCAGCTTGGGCGGGCGCGCCAGCGAGCATCAGACCGGCTGCTGCCGCGAGCGCCAGGCAAGGGATCGCCATGGCGGCACGTCTCGGGTCGACGCTGCCACGCCACCCGCCCGCTGCCGCCCGAGGCGAGGTGCCCTGTTGTGGAGCCCGGTTGAGGTGGAGGGACATGACATCTCCTGCGTAGAAAGGTTGGTGTCATACCCACTGTCCATAATTTTCCTGGCCTGTCCGCAGAGGCACATGCCCTGTATTGGGCGAGGCGTCGTCCCGGTCCATTCGGGCCCTGGGGGCGACAGGCGGCCCGGGCCGAATGGCGAAGCTGCCGCATACCAGCGGCTCACACCAGCCCGGGTAGCTCGGCAGCCGGAGGTTTGACGGGACCGAGCAGCCGCGCTCAATCGGTGTCGGCAGCGGGCTCCACGGCGGCTGGCCGTCACTGTCTCATGCGCGGCAGTAATGATTCGCCTCACAGGGGGTAGCTCACCTGCGGTCCAGCCGGGTGGTGTCAAAGCAGACCCGGCTGAACAGCTGATCGTCCGTAAGGAGGCCACGCATGGGCGATTGCGTCATTCAGCCTTGCGCGGACATAGCCGCGCTGAGGGCGCAAGTGCGGTGCCTAACGCGCCAGATCGAGAACCTGACCAGAGAGGTAGGCGTGCTGACCGAGCGCCAGCGTGAGGCGAATGAGCTTGAGCACATCATCCGCCGTGCAAGGTTCGCGCCATACGTGGATGGGCTGCACCACGTAGATGGGCACGAGGCGGGATTGCCGCGACGGCATCTCCGCCTCGTCCGCTAAGGACTGGACCGCTGCTCCAGCATGCCCCGCTGAGGTCCGCCCAATCGAGGCGCACGTGGGTCAGATCGGCCTGTCCGAGACGGGCGCAGGCTAGGACAGCGCTGGACAGGTCTGCGCCCAAATTCCGGGTCTTTGTGCCTTAGAAGATCGCACTTTAGCGGTTCAGGCTCGAAAGGGCGGGAGTGCGCCGTCTTTGTCTCGCCGGGTCCACGGAGGTCGTGATGAAACCCATCGGCAAGACCCGCGCTGCGGTCCTGGCCGTCCTCGCCCTTGCTGGCGCTGACCGCCTGGCGCTGTGGCGCTTATGTCGTGACAACGTAGAGGTACTGACCCTGCGCGGTGATCTTGTCCACCTTGGTCGCGCGAACCGTGTTGGGGTTCGAGTGTGCGATCAGGCCCGGTGGCAGTATTTCGACGCGCCGGTGGCTGCCTCCGGCGAGGGGGTGTAGCCGATGTGCTACGACCAGGCCGTGAACAGCCAACCGGGGCCCGCCAGATCCGAGTTATCCAGGCGTGATTTCGTGCACGGGACGGCGGCTGTCGGCGCTGCCGTGGCCATTTTCCGGCGGATGCCGCGGCTGCCCCTGCGTTCGGCGGCCCGCGACGTCGCTGCGGACGGTACCTCTGCGTACTCGATGGCGATGCACATACATTCCTCGTTCAGCGAGCAGAGCGGCTCGATGGATGGCCAGCTTTTTCAGGCGGCCAAGAACTCAGTCGACGTGCTGTGGTGGACGGACCATGACTATGTGATGGATGGGATCGGCTACCGCAAGACGGTGCACTTCACCAGTCTCACCTCAGAGAGCGGCGGCCCGGGCGAGCGCGGACCCTGGATCTGGACCAAGGCCGAAAGCGGACCGTTGGCGAGTACTTCGGGTGGCGGAATCGTCACGACACCCTGCTCACCCAACGACCCGGTGGTCGGCGGTAGTTTGCACCTGACCGCCAGGAGCACGACGACCGCGACGGCGAAGTTCGGGTACTACGCGGACAGCCACCCGGCCGGCTGGAACTATCACGACAACCTCACCGGGCAGTCCCTGAGCATCGACGTGCGGCTGGCGACCGGCTGGAGCCACGGCTACCTGGAGTTACTGATCGCTACTTCCTACCACCCGCCAGCGGCTGGGCGGCCGGCCGGCGGCTACACCCTCTCCTACCGGTTTGTGCCGCCATCGGTCGCGGCGAGCCGAGTCGCTTACGGCATCGCCGGAGTGATCACTATCCCGGTGACGCCCACCAGCCAGAGTCCGTGGCGCACCGTGACCATCACCCCCGCTAACGACATCGCCGCCCTATGGCCTGATCTCGACTACCGTGACTTCACCCTGTGGGGCCTGACCCTAAGCGCCGCGAGCAAGGGCGACGTGGTCGGTGGGTACTTCGACTATCTCCGGTTCACCCGTCGGATCAGCGGCGAAGCGTCCCTGCTGCAGCAGATGGACATGGAGCCTGTCCTGGCCAGCAAGTACCCGGGCGTGGTCCAGCGGCAGGGCCTTGAAGTGTCATGGCTGCTGCCCCACATCAACTGGTTCGGCGGCGACGTGGCCATCCCCAGCTATGGCAGCACGACGTCCAAGACCTACACCACGTACCTGCAAAGCACGGTGGTTCCGCAGATCCACACGGCCGGGGGGCTGGTCAGCTACAACCACCCGTACGGCTATGGTGATCCGCCGCTGCTCACTGTCACGCAGCAGGACGCGCTGCTCGAGCAGGTCGCCGCGAGGCTCCTGCCCACCGCAACGACACCTGCCGCGCTGGGTGCCGACCTGCTCGAGGTCGGCTACCCCCGGCGCCAAGGGGTTGACCTTGCCCACCACGTGGCCCTGTGGGACGTCATGTCCCGCAACGCAGTCTTTCTCACCGGCACCGGCACTAACGACGATCACTTCGGGCAGAACTGGCGCGGAATCCGGAACAACTGGTTCACCTCGACCTGGGCGGCGAGTACCGCCGAAGCGAACCTGCTCGCCTCGCTGGCCGCGGGACGGGTCTGGTGCGCGTCGCTGTCCTCCTACCGGGGCAGCCTGGACCTGATGGTCGACGGCTCGTGCCCGATGGGCTCAGTCAGCGTCTCAAGCGTGACCTCACGAAAACTTGTCGCTCGCGCAACAGGGGTACCAACGGGCGGGTCACTGCAGATCCTGCAGGGGACGGTCGACTACGCAGGCACTGCGGGCCTGCAGGCGAACACCAAGGTCATCGGCACCTACACCGCCGCCGAGCTTGCCGGGGGCAGCGTCACGCGGTGGATCGACACCACTAATGGCAGGTTCGTGCGCACGCGGGTGCTCAACAGCTCGGGCGCCGTTGTCGGCCTGTCCAACCCCGTCTGGCTGTTACGGTCCGCGCCTCCCGGCGGCATCCCCAGACCCCGGTCCGCCTGATCGCCGCCTGTCACGCAGCACCTCCCGACACGAGGGCCAGCGTCATGTCACATCGAGACGTCGGCTCCGGTATCGACCCAGATCCACGAGGCGCCGTCCCAGTACCGCTCCCAGAGGGGTGCAGGCCCCAAAAGACCACAGCCGGGCCGAGGTCAGAACAGGAGAGGCTCTTGAAGGTTTATGACGGTGGCGACGACGAGCTGGGCCCGGTGATCCCGCACCTTCCCGCCCGCACCCGGCTGGTCGCCCGGCGGGCACCGGATCAAGGCGCCGCTGGAACCGCCCTCCCGGGGACCTAACGAAATACTACTGGTGATTTTCCACCACCGGTCGTATCAGAATGACCATCGTGTGGCGCCGTACTCGACCCGTTGGTCGTCCGCTGGTCGCTCGGGCGACACGTGGCCAAGGTGCGCATCCGCGCAAGGAATCTATGACACGAGGGAGGACGCGACCATCGTGACCGAGAACCTGCCCGTGCTTGGGTCGGAGCCACCTCTGGTAGGGCACTTGAACCCACTGTTGCGCCGCCTGCAAGCTAGTCGGCCGATCTGTAAGGTGCGCACGCACGCTGGAGACGAGGCCTGGTTGGTGACCCGGTACGCCGAGGTGAAGCGGCTACTCCTCGACGGCCGGCTCGGACGGTCCCATCCCGATCCGCCTAACATGCCAAGATATTTCGAGAGCACACTGCTCGACATGTTGGTCACGACTACCGACCCAGATGTCGACCGACGGGCTCATGCCCAAGCGCGTTCCGTCCTGACGCCGCTTTTCTCTGCCAAGCGCATGGCCGCCCTGAGACCTCGAATCGCCGAGCGTGTCCGTGATGCGGTTGACGCGGTCCTCGCCCCGGGCCCGCCGGCAGACATGCACTCGCAGTTCTCCGTGCCGCTATCTTTTGGTGTGTTCTGCGATGTGCTCGGAGTATCCGAATTGGATGAGTTCTCGGCGCTGTTGACCAGTGCTACCGACGTGGCCAATCCCCAGGAGGGCCCCAATGGAGGCCCTCTTGCGGTCCTCGGCTACCTGGCTGCGGTAGCGGCTCGCAAGCGCGCGTGCCCCGGGGACGATGGGATCTCAGCGCTCTGCGCGGTAGAACCCAACGACAACGTTGTCGGCGGCCAGGCGGTGAGGCTGGCCTTCGCTTACCAGGCCACCCCGACCGTCATGAGCGCCAGCATCGCGCTACTTGCTGCCCATCCCGATCAACGTGACCTGTTGATCAAGGATCCGACTTTGCTGTCGAGTGCGGTTGAGGAGGCGCTGCGCATGGGCAGGGTCGGTGAGTCCTTCGTGCCGCGTTACGCCAGCGAGGACATCGAGATTGGCGGTGTCACGATCAAGACCGGCGACCTCGTACTGACTGACCATTTCTCAGCCAGCCTGGACGACCGGGTCTTCGACGAGCCCGAGCGGTTCGACATCACCAGGTCTCCGAACCCGCACCTCGCCTTCAGCCGCGGAATGTGGCACTGTATCGGTGCGCCGCTGGCTAGGATGGAAATCCAAGAGGTTTTCCCCGCGCTTGTGTCGCGTATGCCCACCATACGGCTGACCGTTCCAGTGGAAGAGCTTCTCGTCACCAGCGAGGAACAACTCGGTGGGGGTATTGTCTCCGTACCGGTCACCTGGTAAGCCGTTGATGCCGTTAAATGTGAGCGTCTGGTAGAAGGTGACCATGTTTGCGGCATCGGGTGAACTGGCCGGGCGTACGTTCTTGGTCACCGGCGGCAACACCGGGATCGGCCGCGCCACGGCGGCCGGTCTGGCGAGGCGGGGTGGCAGAGTTTACTTGGCCTGTCGCTCGCAGAAGAAGGGCCAGAGGGCGGTCGCGGACATCGTGGCCGCCACCGGCAACGCTGCGGTCGCGTTCTTGCCGCTTGACCTGGCCGACCTTGCGTCGGTGCGCAGGTGCGCCGAGAAGTTCCTGGCACTGGGAGAACCGCTGCACGTGCTGATCAACAACGGCGGCGTGGCCGGGCGGCGCGGCATCACCAAGGACGGCTTCGAGCTGGCATTCGGCGTCAACCACGTCGGGCACTTCGCGCTGACGACCGCCCTGCTCGACCGGCTCGCCGACAGCGCCCCGGCCAGGGTGGTCACCGTCGCCAGCGATGCCCACTACGTGGCCACGGGCGTGGATTTCGAGGCGGTGCGCCGACGGACCGCCAGCGTCACCGGCATCCCTGAGTACATCGTGTCCAAGCTGTGCAACGTGCTGTTCTCCGCCGAGCTCGCCCGGCGTGTGCAGGGGCGGGGCATCACGACCTACGCCTTGCACCCGGGCCTGGTGGACTCGGACATCTACCGGCGGCTTCCGTGGCCGATCCGCCCGCTGATCAAGCTGCGGCTGCAGCTGATATCGCCCGACGAGGGCGCCAAGACGTCGCTCCACTGCGCCACCTCGGCTTCGGTGGCGGCGGCCAGCGGCCGCTTCTATGACAACTCCCGCGAGCGCGAGCCCAGCGAGGTCGCCACCCTTGACCTTGCCCGCGCCCTGTGGGAGCACAGCCAGGCCTGGGTCACGGCCTGATTCCCGCCACGGTTGACGGCCCCCGTCCGCGCCGGGACTGTTCACCAGAATCGAGCAGTGGGATCTTGCCGGTCATCGGCCTGTTGGCGCCGCGGGACCCGCCGACCAGTCCGCCGAGGTTCTTGCTGATCGGGTCGAGTGGCTGAGAGCGCGTAATCCGGCAGATCACGAGATCAAAGTTAGGCCTCGTTCAGCAACGGCAACAGCAGCGGGCCCAGCGCCTGATCGCCGCGCATCGTCAACCTGCCGGTGATGTAGGCGAACTCTGCGTCGAGATCCCCTCGCAGCATAGCCATGAAGTCTTCTGCCGACAACGCGACGGTCAGATCCGGGTCGTCTATAGTCCCCGCCCCTGCTCTGCCGCGTCCTTCCCTAACAAGAACATGAAAGCTCCCTCCGCCTTGCCCGCTCAATTTGAAGAGATAACTAGAGTTAGTACCAGCGAGCGACGCCCGTGGCAGCCTGAGCCTGCTGTCAAGCCCCCGGAAAACCTCGGCCGGGGTGTTGAGTTCAATATCAACTTGACTGTCCTTGCCCGGCTGACTGTCCATGGTTCTCGTTACAGAAGCTTCAGTCCGGTTATCTGCGTGGTTTGCTATCGCCCCGTGCATACGATGCATATAGGTGACCACGGCGCGCTCCGTAAGAACATCGGACTGTTTCTCGAGTCGCGAAGAGGGAAGCTGCAGGCCGGCGCGCGGCATCAGGCCGAGGTAATCGAGCACACCTAGGACGGTAGTCTGGTAGTCGCTGACCAGATCCTCATAGACCACTTCGTGGGCGGGCAGGTTGTTCCGCGCGAAGAACTCACGCCACTTAGATTCCTGCTCACTGAACACCTGGATCCACTCGTCAACCTGGTCGAGATTAATATCTAGCCGCGCCATCCGGTCGCTCACCGGTTCGCCGCGCAGCCTTAGCCATTGCCCGCTATCCGCAGCACGCAACCATGAGATAGCCTGTCGCACCCGATCTGCCCGCCGTATGAAAATGCATCGCGGGTTGGGAAAACAGGTCTCCAAGAGCTCGCGCTCGCTGAGCGTCTCGCCGAACTCTTCACCGGCGCGTCCGATTACATCTAAAAAATCGAACAGGTGAATGTGTGCACCCCAAACACCATTGGGCGTCATACTTTCTGCGGCCAGTTTCTTCAGATATGAGCGGAGCGAGTACCGGCGGGGAAGCCCCCACTCTTCAGCGTATCCGGTCTCATTGCGCGATCCGAAATACTCACGCGGACGGCCGGCCAGTCCGGTGTCCTCAAGCGCATACGAGAGAAGGTTACTTCCGGAACGAGGCATAGTGCAGATGACGCAGCTGAGGTCTGGCGGTCGTTCCCAGGCTACCGGTGACCCAACGCTTGAGGAGTTGTCGTCGCAAACAGTCATCAGCGTAATTCCTTCCGCGTCAAAGAGGCTGGTTATCGGGAAACGCGCACTAGCCTGTCGAGCACACCGGTGATCTCGTCGGCCGCCGCGGCGACACCGCCCGCCTGGCGCATCTGCCGCGACCAGTGCTCGGCGCGTGACTGGAACCCGGGCTCGCCGAGCAACCGGGTCAACTTGGCCGCGACGTCGCACGCCTCCGCGCCGCTGGCGTGCGGTACGGCGAGCCCGGCGCCGCAGTCCACGACGCGCGCCGCGTTGTCCGGGTTGTCCGTCCAGAACGGCATCACCAGCTGCGGCTTGCCGAAGTGCAGGCCCTCGTTGATCGCGTTGCCGCCGCCGTGGTTGAAAAACACCCGCACGTGCGGGTGCGCGAGCACCGCGAGCGGCGAGGGGACCCAGGACTCGACGCGGAGGTTCGGCGGCAGGGCATCGGGCAGCAGGCGCTGGTACGACCGGGGCAGCTTCCACAAGACGTGGTGCTTCGGCCCGAGCCGGGCGGCCACGTCCGTGATCGCCTGGATCTGCCGGGGCGCCAGCCGCACGACCGTGCCGAACGCGGCGTACACGACCGACTCGTGCCGGTCCAGCCACGGCGCCAGGCCGCCGCCGTCTGCCACCTTCGTGCTGGTGTCCCGCGGGATGATCGCGCCGAGCATCTTGACGTTGCCCGGAATGTCGGGGAACGGGTATTCGATGCCGAACACCGAGTGCGCGAGCACGGCGACCGCGCCGTCCGCATACCGCGAGGGCCGCGCCGGTAGGTTGGCCAGCCCCTCGGCCCTGCGGGTGCGGGCGAACTCCGTGTTCGCGCGCAGGTGCTTGGGCCGCAGGATCACCGCCAGGACGCCGAGGCGGAACAAGACGTTGCGGATTTTCTGGCTCGCAGACATATCCCTTGGCAGGCCCGACAACGGCGTCGGGTAGCTCCACGGCAGCCGTTCGGAGTAGACGTGGCTCACCGGCGACGGGCAGGTGAGCAGGTAGGGCACGCCCCTTTTGGCGGCCGCGTCGATGGCCCACCTGGTGTAGATGTCGATGACCGCTAGGGCCGGCCGCAGCTGGTCGATGACCTCCAGGGTCCGCAGATACTGCTGACGGTGGTTGGCGTGGTCGAGGTTGACGTCGAGAAGCGCGGCGAGGTTTCGCAGCGGAGAGCCGGTTGTCATGGCCCGCATCGTCTCGTCCGGCCAGTTCGCCGGGTCCAGCTCGGGTTTGGCGGGGCCGAGCGAGACAAACCGCACCGGCGCGCGGCCGCAGATTGCTTCGATCGCGGCCTTGCGGTCGTCGGTGGAGGCGAACCAGATGTCCCCGATGCCGCGCCCGGCCAGGTCACCGGCGATGCTGATCAAGGGATTGATATGGCCCCAGCTCGACTCGCTGGCGAACAGGATCCGCCGCCCACCGTTCACCTCAGCTGCTGCGGCCACGCGTGGCCTCCTTGATCGACCGCGGTCAGGTGATCTCCACGACGCCCACGGCAGCATTGGATACTACGGGGCGAATATACGCTCGTTTAGCCGGGCACTGCGTGCCCGCGCGATCATTCGGGATGAATCCGATCCTCGCAGCGGGCTGTTTCGAGTGTCAAGCGAGGCCATTCAGAACCGGCAAACACCTAGTTCCGGCCGTGCCAAAGATGAAATCCTCTGGGAATTTCCCGGAATAATCTAAGGATTTCACCGATGCTGCGGTAATAAGGCTCCTATTACGGCAATGCCACTTAACTCAAGTTGATCTTTTATTTCGATCATGATCTCGTCTGCCGCCGCGACGACATCGCCCGCCGAAGGCGACGCCGCCGCCGATGATGACTGTCCCGATCGCAGTGACCCAGGCTGCCACGTCTGCGCTCGTCATTGGCAACCTCCCTCCGCCTGCTGGGCGGGACCGCATACGACCGCCGCGCGTTGCACACAACCGCACACGGCCAGAACGAGACAGTTGGGCGAATGACCTGTGTTCGTGCAGGTCAGCGGCCTTTTGTCGCTGGCTGGGGCGGAGGGCGTGGGATTCGAACCCACGAGGACTGTCACCAGCCCTAGCGGTTTTCAAGACCGCCACCGCCGTCCCCGGCGGTTCCCGGTGGTTCCCGCGCGTTCCCGTTTGCGCACATCAGCGGAACAGCGCGCCGCTCGCGGTCACCGCTGGTTCCCGGTGGTTCCCGCGCGTTCTGTTCCCCGGCTGTTCCCCGGATCACCCCACGGAAGAAGGCAAACAATCATGAGGAACCTGCTCAGCACAAAAGGCGTCACCCGCGTGCTCGTCGACGGCCACCTGCTCAAAATCGCCGGCGGCACGCTCAGCTACCGCGGCCTCGACGCCCGCTGACCGGGGTCACCGCCAAGGTGGAGTCCACCGGCTGGCGCGGCCAGAAACACGTCCTTGTCGTTGACGGGCCGGGCTTCCAGATCGCCGGCCGGGTCGCGAATAAGAACGAGCGGGTGGCCTACCGCATCGCCGGGGAGACCAACGACGCGCGCAAAGCCGGAACGTCACCTGGGCCGTCACCTGACGGGAGGCCATGACCATGGCCACATCACCATCTCAGCGCGCCATATGGCACGCACAGGCCGCGCTCGACGGATACCAGGCCGCGCGCGGGCCCGGCCTCGAGACGGACTGGCCGTACTGGGCGGGGTACCTCTGCCACAGCCTGAAGCAACTGCTCGGCACGGCCGAACTGCGGGAGGCCACGGCCCGCGAGCTGCGTAAGACCCAGGCCGCGCTCGCCGCGGTCGCCTGCGCGCTCCCGGCCGCTCAGATCGAAAAAAGTGACCTCACCCCGCGAGGGGGCAGCCCTGGTGCGCGGCATCCGCCGCGGTCACCTCCGGGCCGTCGAAGGGGAGGACCGGTAGGCACTGGCCGCGAAGCAACGCCCCGCCGGCCCGGAGGCTGGCGGGGCGTTCGCGCATTGGTGTACGCGGTCCTCAGCCTATCTGCAGGCGCGGCACTGCGCGGCGCAGCTCGGTGAGCTGCTCGTGGAACTCTCGTACCGGCTGCTCCCCTGGATAGCTCTCATGCATCTCGGCATCCAGCTCACCGGCCACGAGCAGCAGCGACGGCAAGCACTTACGGTCCGCGCGGAACGCCTCAGCGCCATAGTGCGCGGCCTCCTCAAGCTCACCGTGCCTGGCGGCGACGGCACCGAGCGCGACACGCGCCTCAGCCATCCGCATCGGCGCCAAATCCTTCCCGTCCGGTCCCTGGCCGGTGCGGAGCACCTCGGCCGCGTGTTCGGCTGCCCGGTCGTTATCGCCCGCCACCCGGTAGCAGTCCATCGCGTAGAAGTCGAACTTGGCCGGATCGACCACGAAATGGTTACGCGGGTTGGACGGCTGCGGCATCTGCTGCAGCAGATAGTGCCCGCGGTCGAGCGCCTCACCGACGGCGCGCCTGTCGCCCATCCGCCCGAGCGCGCGGGCCTCATGGGCTACCAGCTGCACCGCAACGCTGAAGCCGCGGGCTGCCTGCTGGCCGGCGTGGGCGTAGGTGACCGTTCCAGTCAGGTCGTGCCGCGTGTGGGCGAACCAGGCGGCCATCTCCATCGTCCATGCCACGATCTCGGCGTGGCCGGCCTCCCGGCCGAGGTGGAAAGCGCTGACGCGGGTTGCCTCCGCGGCGCTGCCCATCCCTGAGTCGTATTCCAGGCAGCCGATCAGCAACGTCAGCCATCCGGCGGTGACCAGCAGCTCGCGGTGCGCGCGCAGGCCGACCCGCCGGCAGAGCAGCGCGTTGATGTAGGACAGCCACTGCTGCGCCTCGCGCCGCAGCTGCGCCGGGTTGCGGTAGGCGTATTGGGTGCAGAGTGTGTCCGTGGTCCGCGCCAGCGCGTCAAGCACCGCCGCGTCGACCTCAGAAGCGCGCAGCCGCCGGACCAGATCTGTGGTCTCAGCCATGTCGATGGTGGCTCCGATGGCTGTCAGCACTGCGGGGCGGTTGCCCGCGGCGCCGTTGGCCGGCACGAGCGTGGCCAGGGTGCCGTCAGCGCCGAGTACCTCATCGAGGCGCCGGGCGATCCTCTGGGAGGGCCGCTGCTTCCCGTTGATGAGGCGGGAGACATATGCCGGGTCGCAGGGCACCTCGCGGGCCACGGCGAGGCCGCTGAGCCCGCGTTCGGCCATGAGCGCGCGCAGCCGTTCGGCGAACTCCATCCGCGTACACCAATCGCGATTGACAGCATTGACGGAGCATTGACCACGCCACCCGTCAGGCTTCCACAGTAGCCGCCCCAGCGCGGATAGTAGGTGCCCTTGGTGTACGAGCGTGAGGGAGACACGCATATGGCTGCGTGGGGAGATCCGGAACCGGCGCCGGAACCTGAGCCGGAATCTGCATTAGAGAAGCTCGCCGCCGAGCTGGACGGCCGGCGGTTTGCGGTGACCCTGGTCAAATCAGCGGGCAGGCGCGCGCGCCTGCGCATCACAAACCGGGCCGCCGCCCAGCTCACCGAGGACATCTACGCCGGCGACGGCTGGTACTGGTTCGGGTGGTCCGAGCGCATCGCCCCCGTCGGCGACGTAGCCAC
>WNFZ01001602.1_pt1 | contig 30670 bp, 26 predicted proteins | sample 5400081 | NCBI WGS metagenome assembly WNFZ01 (sample SAMN13153365, study PRJNA577476) | soil metagenome | isolation source: 80 cm soil or saprolite under grassland replicate 1 | place: USA:California | collected 2016-06-15 | reverse complement strand
CCATCATTCAGAAAGTGATCGCGCCTGTGATCTGTATCGAATATCCCTGCAGCGTCGACTTGTTGGAGAATTCCCTCAAAGCCTTAAAGCCCAGGCTTACCTTCCTGACCGGCAAGATGATGTTTGCAGCCCCGCCTAGCGCGTTGACCCGATAATGGGTGTTTGCAGCGACCGTGGGATTAACACCTGGGCCAGTCTTATCGGTAGTCTGGTATTGCCCGTAACCGATTAAACCCACTTGCAGGAGCGTATGCATGTTCTTTTGCAGCGGAAGAACTTGCGTCAGCGAATAGTCGAGGTCGAAGGTTTGGCCAGGATGTAGGCTGGTCCCTTTCTGGTTAGTGTGAAACTCATACATCTGATACGCAGAAAAGGCCGTCCCCTTGTTCTTGGTCAGGTAGATGGTTTCGCCTGCTGTTGGAGCATTGGTCCAGTGGCCGGTACCTGTATTGTTTGTCGCGCCGGGAGAGAAGCGTCCGGTTGGCGCGAAGAAGGCGTAGGCGGCCTGAATGTCGGCTCGCTTGAAATGCCAGCCTAAGGTGATGGGCTGGTAGAAGGAGTCGGAAAAGCCGCCACCGCCGGCGACGGCGCCAAGCGTGACTGATTCAATCGCGCTGTTACTTACTGGCAGGCCCGCTGCGACGGCATAGTTGGCGCCCAGGATCTTCTTCTTGCTCACATACAGAAAGACATTGACATCAACGAATACAGACGCGGTGCCGTTAACGTTAAGGCGCTCGCCATTAGGACCCTTCACCTGATTAAAAGAATAATCCAGAAAGGTGTTGGCGTAGGTTAATCCCGGCTCCGGCAAGACGCCGGAGTTGGTGGCGTTGAAGCCCGGCGTGTACACACCCCTGACTTGAGCTTGCGCTTGTTCAGGCGCGACGAACGCACAAAAAACGGCCAGCAGTCCCGCCGAAATGATCGATCCAAGACTAATATTCTCTCTCATGAGATTTCCCTTCTTTTCATCTCTTACTCCTCCGATGTTTATGAGCGGAGACCCGCGATCGCGCGTCTTCAGCAATCGCCTCTCGCTCCTTAGTTTCCCCCGATTCTTCATCCTCATCCCGTTCCTACTACTACTTCTTGGGCATCTTCGGGAGCCGATAATTGCAAGCCCGCGGGACTTATAAATATCGAGGCAGAAGTTTATCGAGGGGAGACGACGAGCGTAACTGTCACTTTTGACAGGCGGGAACTTCCCACTCATCGAAGATGGCAATCAAGAAACGGCCCCACTGCTCAGACTTGACCGAGTGGTCGGTGACCTGGTTTCCTGCCTGGACATAGAGCGGACGATCTTTGACCTTCTCGTCCCAACCTTGGTTGGCGATGTTGATTAGCTCAGGAGTGGTCCATTCCACGATTGGTATAAACTGGATGAACTTCGTGCGCAGGTCGTCGCGCAGAAAGCGATAGAGTTCCAGAGGCTGATCCGCATTGGCAGTTTCTGTCCTTCGATGGTCTGACGAATTTAGGTTTCCAGGCAGTTCATCAGCCATGCGGAAGCGGCTGCAGCGCTCGATCAAGATGCTGGCGTTGGAAAGCGCCACCGATCTCAACAAGACACGCTTGCTCCTGTCCGCAACATGGTCTCAAGTTGGCTCATTCTCCAGCGCCTCTTTCGCCAACAAGAGCTCCTGCTTGTGCGCTTCACTTACAACCGGGTATCTGAGCTTGAGAGATTTAAGCTTGGTGGCGATTATGTCGGCGACCGCAACGCGCGCAAACCACTTGTTGTCGGCGGGAATGATGTACCAGGGCGCCCATTTAGTGCTGGTGCGATTGAACACATCTTCGTAAGCCTTCATGTAGTTGTCCCAGTGCCCGCGTTCTTTAGCGTCGTTCAGGGAAAATTTCCAATTCTTTTCAGGTCTTTCGATCCGTGCGAGAAAGCGCCGCTTCTGTTCCTCCTTCGATACGTTAAGGTAGAACTTCAAAACGTGGACCCCATTCTGGACCAGGTAGCGCTCGAAGTTATTGATCTGATCAAAGCGCGTCTTCCAGATGCCCTTGAAAGCTTCTTTCGGCAATTGCGAAGATTTCAAAATCTCCGGGTGAACGCGAACGACCAGTACTTCTTCATAGTAGGAGCGATTAAAAATGCCGATGCGACCACGCTCCGGCAGAGCCTTGTAGCAACGCCACAAATAGTCGTGATCGAGTTCCTCCGCTGATGGACCCTTGAACGAGAAAACCTGCGTGCCCTGTGGGTTCACGCCTGACATCACGTGCTTAATCGTACCGTCCTTGCCGGCGGCATCCATCGCCTGGAAGATGATCAGCAAAGCCAATTTCGCCGACGCCTCTTCGCGGCTGTTGAATTTCGCGGTGTATGCGGGATCAAAAGCGGCGAGCCTCGCGCGCTTGCCGGGCTTGACGATAAAGTGGTCGTGTTTCAACTTAAGTTGCCTCTCATTCTTTCCGCTCCGGGCGTCTCCGCCACCATTCCCCTACAACCCCCCCGCGTAGACCGCGGTCGCCGCCGCCGTCAGGGAAAAGAGCAGATTGGCCCGCGCTTCCCGTTGTCGTCACGAGACCAACCCATGCAAGGCGGCCAGCGTGAGCACGCCGACGCGAACATAGACCAGATGATGGTGACCAACTCATGCGGCGACTCTGGAAAAATGAGCTCTGGCATTTCGCACTTCACCGCAATCCGAACTAACGCAGCTAATCCATTGCCCAGCTCGTGCACGACCAAGCTTCATAGTCGTGTTCGGAACTTGAGAAGAGTCTATGGCCAGAAAGGTGGGTTGGTAACTGTCACTTTTGACAGTCGGCAGGGTATTGTCAGGTTAACTGAGGTCAATGTTTAGGAAAGTGAAATCGCGGTTTTCTGGATTGAGTTTGTTGCGTCAAGTCCGCTCGGATCAGCTGCCAGAACTGTTCAGCTATTTCGATGGCCTTCGCTCTCATTTCAGGATGGCCCCTTCCTTTTAAGATCTGCCGCTCAGATACAACGCCAAAGGTGCTATCGCGAGAGCGCCTGGCTCGCGCCATCTTATTTTCTTAGCGTAGTTTTGAGGTTAAGGTTTCGGATCAATCTGTGAAGATTATTAGGATGAAGTCCGAGCTGTCTTGCGGCCTCAGCGTAATGGCCGCCCGCTGCTTCGATAGCCTTAAGCACTATCGATTGCTTCGCTTTCTTGAGCTCTTCATGATAGCCGCCGGCAGGAAGCGCGTCGGTGACTTCGGTTTCGAAGATTGCCTCAGGCAAATCCTCCGGCACGATCATCTCAGTTGAGCCGAGCACCAACGCGTGCTCGATCGCGTTTTCCAATTCACGCACGTTGCCCGGCCAGTCATACCCTCGCAACAGGGCGCGAGCCTCGGGAGATATTCCGTTAATCCGCCGCCGGCATTTCTTGCTGTAGGTCGCTGAGAAGTAGCTCGCGAGCAGTTGAATGTCTTCGCGGCGATTTCTCAGCGGCGGCATCGTGACCGAGACAACATTCAGGCGGTAGTACAAATCCCGGCGAAAGCTTCCGTTCGTGGCGGCCTCCTCGAGGTTCTTATTGGTGGCCGCCACAATACGCACGTCGATCTTGATCGGCCGGGTGCCGCCTACGCGTTCAAACTCTCTTTCCTGTAATACACGCAGCAGCTTTGCTTGAATGGGCGCGGTCAGTTCGCCGACTTCATCGAGGAACAAGGTACCACCGTCAGCTACCTCGAGCTTGCCGCGCTTCTGCAGAATCGCACTAGTAAACGCACCCCTTTCGTGACCGAACAATTCACTCTCCAACAAGGTTTCCGAAAGCGTCGCGCCGTTGATGGCGATAAAGGGCTTCGTCGCTCGGGCGCTGTTCTGATGAATGGCGCGCGCAGCCAATTCTTTGCCGGTGCCACTTTCGCCGCGAATCAGAACAGTGGAATCCGCGGTCGCGACCTTCCCAATGAATTGGTAAACGGCGCGCATGGCGGCGCTCTCTCCAATCATCTGGTGTTCGATGTGACTTTCTTCCTGCAGCCGGCGATTCTCATCTTCCAACCACTCGAGTCGCCTGGCATTCTCAAATGGAGCCGCGGCGATCCCGGCAATGGCCGTAAGCAATTGCAAATGATCTTCGTCGAATCGCGACCCGGGGTCACTGGTATCGAGGTAGATGACACCGAGCGGCTTTTCAAATCCAGTGAGCGGGGCGCACAGGACTGAGCAGACTCGCGCTTCAGCCAGGCTTGGCCTTTGTCCGAGGTCGCCACTCTCGAATAAGTCATTGCTCAAGAGCGCTACACCTTCGCGCAACACCTGATTCGTCACTGTTTGGCTGACCTTAATTGAATCGTCTCGCCCTTTTAGCTTGCTCCAGCCACAAACAGAACCAAACACATCCTGGACTCGATCGACCCAGAGAAAGGCGGCGCGCTCGGCGGGAATCACATCCAGCATGACTTTGAAGAGTTCGATCTGCAGTTTTGACAGGTCGCGAGTCGAATTGATTGCGGTGCTGATCTTGAGGAGCGCGTTCAGGTTGCGTGCGACTCGAGCGGTCGCATCGCTGGCGGTAAGATAACCGCGCCAATCCGGCAGTTCGGCGAGTACTCTCTCAGGACGCAGGTAGAGGGCGTCCTCTCTCCGTAACCGGACTGTGGATCGTGTAATCAAGCTACCCTCGTCCGACTGGACCATCGGTTTTGCCGCCGGTACAGCTTCGTGAACCAGGAAAAGCAGGACCACATCACCAACAGCAATCTGGTCACCATGCGAGAGGGGGTGCTGTTTGACAGGAACGCCATTGACAAACGTGCCATTGAAACTTTCGAGATCGACAATCTTGAACTGACAGGTCTCGGCCGGGGGGTGATTGATTTCTTTCTTGAGCGCGTCGGCAGGAGGCAACGCCTTTCCTGCGCTGTCTTGAAGCGCAGAGTCTTCCCGGTTAATCCGGCAGTGCCGGCGCGAAACCGAGAGCTCGTTAAGGCAGATCGGATTGGATGTCTCGCGCCCAATCAGGATTTCGTCTTCGGTCAAGGCGAAGGTCGTGCCTTTCAGATGCCCGGAGATGGCGACGAGTCTGGGATTCATTGGCAGGAAAGCATATCAGAAGTGACAGTCGGAGAATCATTCTTGATATCTCCCGCGGCTGTCTCACTCCATGGTGGGCTCGCATCGTCGCCTGATTGAGTCAAAAGTCACTCTATTCCCTAAGCTTTTTGAATCGCCCGGTACTTTGCGGCTGGCGTGATTAGTTAGGACAACAGTGGCCTGTCGCTTGCGATGTATTGCCCGGTCCTTCTCTGGTAAAGCGGCCAGCGAGCGGGTGAGCAGCGTCATGTCTTGCAAGAAATAGAAATTGAACCGGGCTCGCTAGACTCCCAACCCGACAGCATGACTAGACGGAGGCGTAGAGTGAGGATCGAACCAAAAAGCTTTACATACCCACAGGAGTTGCATAGGCTAACGCAGCATTTCCTGACTCACAGAATTAGCGTTTCGTTGATGGGTTCCCAATCACACCTTCGCCTGAAAGGAACGCAAAATGAAAAGAGATTCAAAATCGATTGAGACGACCTCTCGTCGTCAATTCACTCGTGCGATGGTCACGGCCGCGGTAGCGGCGCCAATCGCAGCTTCGATGGTTGGTTGTAGTAGGCCTGAGCCGTCAACTCCAACTGGATCACCGACTCCGACTAGTGCGCCGACTGCCGCCGCAACTGCTAGTCAGACTGGTACAACCGGAACACATCGAGCGGACTGCGCATGCGAAGCTATTACCCACGATGGCTACACTGAGATCACCTTCAGCGGGTTCGACCTAGAGGAACACATTCCACCGATGGGCATTGATGGCGGGGGCTCATTAATTGTCGACTCGAGAAACAAACTAAAGACCCTCAGCACCGGAAGCGGTCCCTTCACCTATCTGGAGGACGGTGTCGCCGACCCTGACGACCGATACGGAGAGATTGAGGCGGTGATGGTTATCACTGAAACCGACACCAAACCCTTTGTAAGCGTTGCGGTCTACAACGGTCTGCTGCCCAGCACGCAGCTGTTGCTTTGGTATCAGAACATCGCTCAGATCCCACAAGGTGACGACACAGATTTTCCCCCGGTGCCCTTCCCGGATAACGACCCGGACGTCCGATTCGTTGGCGGTAGGGAAACGAATCCCTTCAGGATGACCGTGAAAACAAAGAAACTGGACGGGAGAAAGAGTAGTCATAAGAAGAACCGGCCCCATCGCTTCAAACATGCCGACGGGGGAAGTATGGCCCGTCACTTTCGAATTGGACAGTGGAGGCTGGTCAACGGCACTCAGGTTCTCGTAGGTGGCAGTGGAGCCGAGAACTATGCCTTCTTTGTTCGCTATGGTGACATCCAGCCGTAAGCAAAGACTCAACTAGCGACTTCGGTTGCCGGCACAAACCAGGGCGTTAGTCTCAGGAGACTAAACCAGAACAAGCCAAAGCCCGCGTTGGCCTGCGTCAGCCTTTTCAGTTGAGTGAGACGGAGATCGCAGCATGATTCTCGAAATCGTTTACAGACCGTGGAAGAAGATTATCTCTGCAGCCATCAGTCTGGTTTGCCTGATCTTGCTGTTGGTCTTCGCTTGCAGAACTCCCCCGCCAGTTACCCAGAACACTAAGGTGCAAAAGCTCGCCGCAGCGGACGAGCATGAGAGCTTTCACGGCGTCGATGTAGCTCCCAACCAGATATTGATTAAGATCAGTCCAGTGGGAGGTGGACTTGGGGTACGTTGTGAAGGGGTTGACTCGAAGAAGCTGACTGAAATGGTGAGAAAGTTTGCCCTAGAAACCACGAGCGATAATCGCGCGGCGGTTAATCGGGTCGCAAACGGGTGTTGGTTCCTTATCAAGTCTTCGACACTAACCGTTGAGGAACTGATCGATCTATTCAAATATGTGATCGACACTAAGCGACCTCTAAAATTAGATGCACTGAGTGCCGTTGTTGCTCATGCTGAGCCAAATTTCCTGCTTCACGTCAATCTACCGGCCGATGACCAACCCTTCGAGGCCGCATCTGTCGCTACTCCCTTCAAGGGCATTCCAAATGACCCGCTCTTCCAGGAAAACAAACTCTGGGGTCTCCGGAACCAGGACCACCGGGGAATAGATATCCACGCTGATGATGCGTGGCGTCGTTCAACTGGCTCCCAAAGCATAGTGGTGGGTGTTATCGATTCGGGAATTTATTACGACCATCCGGATCTGGTAAACAATGTGTGGTGCGCCCCGGAAGATTTTGACGTGACCCTGGGAGATGAGGTTATCCGCTGTCCCAAAGGAAGTCATGGATACAATGCCGTCGCCAGCTCACCCTCTGAGATTTGCGATCCGTTGGACGTAGCCGTGAACTTTGGTCATGGCACGCACGTCTCGGGAATAGTCGGAGCCGTTGGAAACAATGCTGAAGGAGTGGTTGGCGTTAACTGGAGCACAAAGCTCATTGGCTTGAAAGCTTTTGGGATTTTCAATAGTGCCCGAGTCAGCGATGTAGTTAATGCCATCGAATTTGCCATTCAATTACACGAGAGGTTCGGACCTGAAGCCAACATTCGAGTGCTGAATGCAAGCTTCGGGTTCCTTGCGGCCGGGGCTGATGCTTCAGTAGATCCCACGTTGTTGCGCGAGGAAATTGAACTTGCCGGTAATCTTGCCGCCAGTAATGACATGCTTTTCGTCGCTTCCGCAGGTGAAGACAACGGCAATGACAATGACGTGGTGCCCCACTATCCTTCGGGTTTTTATGACTTATCGAATCTCTTATCGGTAACTGCGATTGACGAAACGGGAGCTATTGCGGTTATTCACGGGAGCGCTGCGAATCATGGTGCAAACAGTGTGCACCTCGCCGCTCCCGGGAAGGGGATATACTCGACCTATCCTGTCAATTTGGGCTTTGTCTATTACAAAAAGAGTGGCACTTCAATGTCCACGCCGTTCGTGTCGGGGGCGGCGGCGCTAATGCTTTCGGTGCCTGCCTGCGCCACGAAGACTGCCGCTGACCTCAAGCAGTTGATCATGCGAGGCGTGGATCCCATGCCTTCGCCCTCGCCCTCCCCCTCGCCGACTGCAAGCGGGGGCCGCCTTAACGTCGCGCGGTCTATCGAACTCTGCAGTGCCGCGGGTCCTTGAAATGTACGCTCAGGAGGTCATCGCGTCGAGGGTATTAACTGCTCAAGCTGCTTGCGCCACTCCTTCACGTCCGGCCGGTTGACGTACACGTTGAAAGCTTCGCTTCCCCATTTCTGCTCGAGAGCAGCGAGCGCTTCATTGCTGTGTCCAAACTGCGCGCGCGCGCCGACATTATCGCCGAGCCTCTGACTGGCCCGCCCGGCAATCAACCAGGCTTGCCATTCGGACTCATGCTGACCATCGCGACTAAAACGCTGCTGCGCTTCGAGGGCCAGGCTCAGCGCTGTTTTTGCGTCACCGTTTTCGAGCAGCGCTTCTGCATATCCAAGCATCGTGAGCGAAACCAGATGCTCATCGTTCAGCTGCTTCGCCCATTCCTCCGCTTGCTTACTCGATTGTAGCCCTGCGCTTCTTGCCCCTGAGCGAATCTGTATCAATCCCACATGGTATTTGGCTTCCACTCCGGTGTGATTCACTTTTGTGCCTGCAAGCGTAATGCTCTGCTCCGCGGCCGCCTTTGCCTCCGCAAGACGTCCTTCCGTCAGTTCAATTTGAGATCGAACCAGGTCGCTTCTCGCAAGGAGCACCTGTCGATAATTACTGTCCAGATGATTGGCGACCGCAGGAACCTCCGTGAGTATGGAACGCGCATCATTGGACCGGCCTATGCGCCAGAGCATTTCGCTCTGATCCACCAGCAGGTAACCAACCGATACCGGAACGTCCAGAGTCTTGTAGATATCATAGCTCTTCGATGCCAACTGTGATTGGTTGTTGGTCTGCTTGACAAATTGAAGCTGTTGCTCAAAATCCTGGAGGGCGCCGTTGTAGTCTCCCTTTAGCAGCCTGGCTCGGCCACGTAAGAGGATCGCCAGTGAGACTTCCTTGTTATAACCGCCTTCCTGAAAATATTTCAGCGCTTGTTCGAGATAGTTCAAGGCGACGTCCGCATTAACTTCCTGTTGAATGTAGAGCTTGGCCAGAGTTAGTTGGGATCCCGCTTCGTTTCGGCGTCCCTTGTTTCGTTTTGCGAAGTCGAGGGCCTGGTTCAGAACCCGTTCGGCGTCGGAGTACTCGCGCCGAACGATATAAGCATTGCCGAGATCGATCAGACCCTGAGTAGCCAAATTCTCAATCCCAACGTCCTGTGCCACTTTGACCGCCTCACCGGCGAATTCCTTCGCCTGCTCAGTCTTGCCGCGCGAATACAAGACAGTGCTCATTTGGAGCATTGTCTTAATCTCCTGATATTGATTACTCGAGGTACGAGCGATGTCGAGCGCGTGCTGTAACTGGTCCTGAGCTTCAGACATTTTGCCAATCTTGTTTAGAAGCACGCCGCGCTGATAGAGAACTTCGGTACGGCCTTCAAAGTCGCCAAGAGTTTGAAAGAGCGAATCCGCTTTGTCGAAAGCCTTGTTCGCGCTCGACAGATCCTCCTTGCGGCCATATAGGATGCCAAGGTGAAGAAACGCAGGAGCGTATTGCGAATCGTGTTTGATGGCCAGGTTGAAGTTTTCGAGCGCCTTATCGATCTCGTCATTCTTTTCAAACGCGCGTCCCAGATCGAGATAGGTCTGAGATTCGTCCGGTTTGAGCTTCACCAGCTTGGTGTACGAAGTGATCGCAACGGGAAAGTCGCGGGTGATTGTTGCCCGGATGGCGTCGAGATAAAGAATGTCCGCCGGCTCGAGACTCGAACGGTCCGGCACCAGTCCGTCAACTCGCAGGAGTTCAAGCTGGGCGCGTTCCGAGTAGTCCAGCTCAGTCCAAGCTTCAGCCAATCGAGCGTGAGCCAGCGCGAACTTATCATCCGTACTGACTGCTTGTTGTAAAGGTTTGACTGCCTTGAAATAGGCTCCTTCACGCAGATAATTGCTACCGATCTCATACCACTTCTGCCCTTCAGCCGGAGGTTGGTGCGGCTTGGACTTGAACATAGCAAGCACGCCCCAGGTTATTAATCCAATCGCAGCCAGCGAAAGCAGCGCCACCCCGACGGACAATCGCGGCAGCTTGAAGAAGTTCGATATTGTTTCTAGTGCCCCGCTCTGTTGATCTTCAGAGACTGGCGAAATCAAACGCGTCACTGTTTGATCAGAACCGTGCTTGTCCAGGGCCGTGTGCATCGCGCGGAGAGCGGCGATCATTTCCAGAGCCGTCTGATACCGCGCGTCGGGTTTCTTAGCCAGGGCCTTGAGCGCAATCCTATCGAGTTCCCGGTGGATGTTTCCGTTGAAGTGTGAAGGTGGCGGTGGATCGTCGCGAACAATCTTTGCGCAGGTGTCGACCAGACCCGTACCCGAAAAGGCTGGGTGTCCCGCAATGCATTCATACAACACCGCACCCAGCGTAAAAAGATCGCTGCGTTCGTCCACTTCGACACCGAGTGCCTGCTCGGGCGAAAGGTACTGTGGCGTGCCCACGATCACGCCGTCGCGCGTCTGAGTGTTGAGGAATTCCGGAGCTTTGGCATTGGCGGCATTGACACGCACGATCTCTTTTGCCAGGCCAAAGTCGAGCACTTTGACTTCACCGCGTTCATTGATGGCGATGTTCGAGGGTTTGATGTCGCGATGAATAATGCCGTGGTGATGTGCTTCGGAGAGAGCTTCCGCAACCTGCACAATAATCTCGATGGCTCGCGAAATAGTGAGCGCTTCGCGAGCAATCAGCTCGCTGAGTGTCTCGCCTGTAACCAGCTCCATCACGATATAAGGCTGGCCGTCATCGGTCTCGCCGTAGTCATGAATCGTAGCTATGTGCGCGTGAGACAGTTTTGAAACTGAGCGCGCCTCTCTCAGGAAGCGCGCGCGGAAATGCTGATCCGACGAATCGCGAGGTGCCGCGAGAGTCTTGATGGCGACCCGTCGTTCAAGCAGGGTATCCTCGGCGACATAGACCACGCCCATGCCTCCCGCACCGAGTTTTTCGATAATCCGATAATGGGAAATCGTCTGACCGATCATGAAAAGTCGACCTTTGGCCGGCGGGAAGTGGACAGGGCTTAACTGAGTAATCCGGGCTCGTTGTGCCGGGCCTGGATCGGAGCTGAGCAATTCGCATTGTCCGTCTAGTTTGTTTCTAATTCAAGCCAAAGCTTTGTGACAGCCAACGCCAGAGTTAACCAGGCAAATCACTTCCGAAGCTGTGTTGACTTGGGTCGCCTATCGCAATGAATTCTTCTTGTCTCAGAAACCAATTGGAAATTGGCAATCGGAAATCAGCAATATCTTGGCTGCGGCGACGAGAGTCGAACTCGTATCATCCCGTTTACAAGACGAGCGCTCTTGGGCCAATTGAGCTACGCCGCAATTTGGAAACTCATCATGCGCCGAACGCAGCACGCGATCTCCGTCCCACTCCTCCACGAAGACCGTGTTCTTGAACGTCATGATAATTGCGCGCGCGACACTGACAGTACCGAGCGGCTCATAAGTTTGATTGAGCAGCAGAACTCTGCCATTTAGTGCCATTCTCGGCACCTCCTTTCGTTTGAATTGTTAATTGCGATTGGGGTGAGAACATTTGGATTCAAGAGCAGCTGTGGGGCATAACTCGCTCGGCGCGAGTCACCGCTCTTGAACTCTAATGTCCGACAATCTTCAGATTGTCGATTACTTTCGTGACGGACTACCTTCGTCAGACAACGACAAACTAAAGTTCGTCGAACATTTTAATTGGAGCGCGCGTTGAAACACTCCTAACTAAGTCCGATGTCCAATGTCCGAAGTCTGTTTTCCGTCGCTGACTTTGGACGTTCGACTTTGGACTAGCCTTTAACGCAGACCACTTGCTTGATCTCTGCATTGACAGTGCAGCGCTTTTATTCAACTAAGCTACAGCCCCGGCATGATGCGATTGCTACGGCCGCCAATCAGCAATCGGCAATCGAAAATCGGCAATTGGCAATCGGCAATTACTGGGCCACACATGCAAATTGAAATTCGTTATGCTAAAAAATAGATGAAGGCAGAGAGAACAATGCCGCGAACACACTTCGAGGCACACTTCTCCTGAGGATGGCCACGCTCGACACGCTCGCAAAGCAACGGCGTCGTCATCCATTGAAGGCTCCCTGCCTTCATCTCTCGCAAAAAAATACTTCGATTGTCAAAAAACAAAAGGAGCGGGCTTTAAGCCTCCCAGGGAAGCTGCCCGCTCCTACTATTCTCGCGATTTTTCTTTGAGATTTAGGAGCGGGTGTCCGCTCCCGCTGATTATTGCCTGATATGACGGCTATCTATGGACGTCTCTTGTCCGAGTCTGCCGCCAAAAGTATTGGTCGCTGACAAGCTCAGGCCCAATGCACAGACGACTGGATGCATGGCGGCGCGCGGCTGCCATTTCGTCGAATGTTCTTTGTTTGTCCTGCTCGTCAACATTGAAAGTTTTTTCCTCACGGTGCGCGATTCGGTCATCAACCGAACTGTCTTCTATAGGGTATCAAGCGCGATCCTGTCAAGAACTTTCTAAAAACAATCTGCGAACACGCGCCTTCGTCGGCTTTGATAGCAACACATATTAGATGAGTTGCCCTGCGTTCCTGGAAAAACAAAAACGAAGGCACGCTCTGTGGTCCGACTGCTTCAGGAATACTCTGACGTGCTTTTGATGTTTCTTCTAAAAGGTTTGCGACCGCAGAAATGGCGCGAGACGAGAGCAACGATTGCGCCGGCTGAGCTGAACCGATTGATCGCGATTGGGCTAAAAAGACTGGCAGAGGTTAAATCGGATGCGAGCGAAGCGATCAACTGAGACGCAGAAACAACGGGAGTTCAATCGTCAATACTGACTTGAAACTATGGACTCACAAAATGAATTTAGGTGACCGGGTTGCTTCTTCGCAGCCGCTCCTGAACCTCGGCATAGATCTCTTCATCCAAATAAACAAACTAATGGCACGAACATGCTTTTCTAAAATTCTGTCATATTGTGGAGAGGGTGCACCTAAACTTGGGAGGGTTACATGGGGACTATTACGTGAGTATTTATTTCCCTATCACTCATGTCCGAACAAGTGTCGCAGGGGAGCCCAAGTCCAGTAATGATATTTGTAGAAACCATCGACACAGGCGATCCACTGGTTTGGTCCGATTTGATGAGGATCAAGAGTGTGCATCCCTTTGGCATTCCACATAGTCCAGGTTAGATGCTTAGCGCTTCCTTTCAGTATAGGGCTGACGTCCGCTTCATGCTCTTTGTAGTCGGTGGGACTTAAAACATCGATGATAAGGCCTCGTACGGCTTTGCCGTAGAAATTACTATCATCTTGCGCGTAACGTATGACTTGATCGTTATAAACAATCACCCTTCCTCCTGGCCTTGCTATTCGATTGTCTCCTAAGACAACCGGACTCTTAGAGTGCTCAATCCAGGGCCCCATTAAATCGTTGGCATAGAAGAGGCGTAGCTTATCGTTGCCAAGCACGTCTGCTGCGAATATCCACCATTTGTCTTTATGACGAACAATCGCAGGATCTACATACATTCCCTGAATTAGAACTCCCGCAAACGACCAACGTGTAGGGAAAGCGTCTGCTTTATATAAGCGAATAGCGTTTGCTTGATGCGTATCAGGAATCATGTAGTAATCGCTTTGCCATTTGAAGACATAAGGAAAAGACATTGAGAAAGGCTCACTGAGAATGACCCGATTGTACCTCCAGTGTAATCCGTCATTACTTGTTGCTAAGGCGATATCCCCTCCCGAAGCATGAGCGTTTACCACCTCAAAGAACATGTACCAGACATCTTTTTCGCGAACCATAAAAGGATCGGCAACTATCTCCGTTTCAACATCGGTGACATCACTAGCCCTGAGAACCGGATTGACTATGCCCTCGGCAGGAGACCACACGAATGGATTGCTGGCAGTGTAGATTCCGATAGAATACTGCATTCTCACTTTGATAAACCATTTATCGAATCTCCAAATATAAAAAGGGATCCCGATCATCACCGCTATGACAACAAGAGCGGTAATGAGTCTTTTACGGTTTAATGGTTGAATAAGTCTTGTTCGCTTCAAACAATCTTCCCCAGAAACAAAATAGCATTCAACGCCGCGCTACACCATCTCCAATGTTGCCGTCGATGACGGCGCCAAGAGTTGCAATTCAGACGGGAAAGAGTTTTCTTTGAAAGTCGGCCTTGAAACTCCAGATGGGAATCTGACTGACGGTGGCAGAGCTGAACGCGGCTAGAATGAGGCGCTTTACCCATCGGCAGCTACGGTTCTGAATCGCACCCTTCGCTCTGCCACAGAAGTGACGATTCCTTCCGGTACAAAACTGGGTCGCTATGAAATCCGTTCGAAACTCGTTGAGGGCGGGAGGGGAGAGGTGTATCTAACCCAGGATACAAAACTCGACCGGAGGGTGGCGATCAAATTCCTGAACCAGGAATTCAGCAAAGATGCGGACAAACTAAATCGGTTTATTCAGGAGGCCAAGGCTGCGTCCGCGCTCAACCATCCGAATATCCTGACCATTCATGAGATCGGTGAGCTTGACGGCACAAACTATATCGTCACCGAGTTGATCGACGGCAAAACTCTGCGTGAGCATCTTTCGCAAAAGGAAACGCTTCAGCTCAATGCGATCCTGAAGTTCGGCGTGCAAGTGTCGGAAGCGCTCTCCGCGGCGCATCAGGCTGGGATTATCCACCGTGACATCAAGCCCGAGAACATCATGCTGCGCAAAGATGGCTACGCGAAGGTGCTGGACTTCGGCGTTGCTAAACTTTCGGAAAAGAAAAAGCTCCTTGCATCTCTTTTCTTTGTTCTAGCCTATTTCCGACAAGGGCCGCCGGCCGATGCGCGTGCATTGAAGCTTTCGTTGTTCCCTCCAGAAAATACGAGCATTGATCAAATCGCTCTCTCACCTGATGGACGCTGGCTCGCATTCACGGCAGCGACAGGTGGTAAGGTCAGTACCTAAAAAGCTCTTGCTTACTATTCTGTTTTTTGATCTGTGTCATCCGCGTCAATCTGTGGCTAATGTTGATCCCTTTTTTTTCACAACTTCTCAGATCCTGTCTACAACCGTTGCGACTAGTCCGTTAAAACACGAACATGAAGAGGACATATTAGTTCTATAAAGGTGTTGAATCGAACTGATTAGAAAAGATCTGAACCATCCACCAACTTCCGTTGGTGGGATTTTAAAAGCTTCTCTACTTTTTTATTTCCTGGTTGCACACATTTTTAGTGAAAGGCCGAGGTTTTACTGAGGGCGATCTGCTGCTCTCTACAGCTCCCGGCCTGCTCGGCGCGGGTGGCAATGTTCTCGGAGGTTTTGTGAGCGACGTGTTAGTCAGACGGTTTGGACTAAAGTGGGGACGTCGTAGCGTGGGACTCATTGGCCTGTCGGTTGCGACGCTCTGCACCATCGCCACGATTCTGACCACGCATAAACTCGCAACGCTGTTTTTCTTAGGGCTGGTCTATGCAGGTATCACATTGCAACAGACAGTGATCTTGACAGTCGCATTAGATATTGGAAGGAAGTATGTTGGCGGAATCATGGGGACATTCAACACGATGTGTCAGGTCGGTGGGTTTTTGTTTTCAGTTTCGTTTGGTTACTTCGTCACCTGGTTCGGCAGTTATGATCTGGCGTTGATCCCCGTCTCCTGTATGCTGGCCATTGCAGCGCTTGCTTGGCTGAGGATTGATGCCACCGAGGTACTAATTCCGGAAGATCTTACCGAATCAGTCCCACTAACTGCTGTACCCGTTTTGGGGTGAGGTAAAACGGATCAATCGATTTGCGGGAAACAGGCTTCAGGAAGTGGGGCAGTGTCTTGCATGTGTTGAGTACAGGCGGGAGTAAGAAATATGAAAAAAAATAACTGAAATCCCGGGTCGGCGGTGTTATCTCTCAGGGAAGAAAATCAAACGCTACTGTTAAGAAAAATGAAACCAGAGCGTTAAGAAGAGTGAGACCGACGGTCTTCGCGCACTACTGACAAGGGCAAGGTAATAGCACTAACGGATTTGAGTCTGCGCAAAAGTAACTCACAGAGCAGTTAATTAAGGGCAATAAAGTACAAAGGGAGAACATTATGTTGAAGGTACACGCCAAAAATGTGGAGACTGCCGCCGTCCTGTGCCTGCAAGGGCAAATTGTAAATGGTGAAACGGAAATTCTGCGCAATGCTGTGGATTCACTGTCTGAGACGAGCGCAGTCATTCTCGATTTGGCGCGAGTGACTACAGTCGATGCCCACGGTTTGGGAGTGATGTTGGAGTTGCGCGAGCGGACGCAGGCAAAAGGAATTCGCTTCGAACTCATGAACGTTAGCAAACCTATGAGCAAGGTGCTTGAAATCACGCGGCTGGATTCTGTTTTCCAAATCACTTCTGGCGTTGAATTCTTTCCGGCAGTCTCGCGTGACCAGCGAGCACCGGTAGCAGCACTTAAGCCTTGCGCCTAGTTTTTAATGATACTTGCCCAAACTGTAAAGTAGATAAGCCTCGTTGTTCTCGGAGTACTGTTTAGCCAGTTGCTTGTTCTCTTCACCGGTGAGCGGCAGCCGTAACCTCGCTGAAATCTCCCGCGCGATCTCGTCCTGCACGACGAGGATGTCTGACAGCTTGCGGTTGTATTGCCCGCCCCACAGCCGGCGATTGTCTCTCACGTCCACCAGCTCGGCACTGATTGCCAGATCATCTCCCCGTTGCGTCATCCGGCCCAACAACACCGCCCGGACATTCTGCTCGCGCCCGATCGCCTGCGGTTCTACCTGCCACCCTTTGTAACGCAAGAGCGAGTTGAACGAGATGACTCTCGCCAGCTTTGGCGAGATCGTGCGCCAACGGAATGCCAGCCTCTCCCGCGCCGACAATTAGAATGTCAAAGCGATTGTTCTCAGTCATTCACGATCTCGCTAAGCTGATTTCTGGTTGTCAGTCTTCGTGCTCTGCCCAGTCTAAATCCGGCCGCTCTGCCGGCTTAGGCTCAGTATCAGCCGGTGGCACTTGTACCGGATTGATCGGATCGGGTTCGATCGGATCCCGGGGCGTCGGTGGGAGATCAACCTTACGCTCCGGGGGCCGCGGTTCAGTCCTCTCATTACGTTTCTTCATTCGTGTTTTCGCCGTGAACGCACCTTCCTTCTTTGGGGGTGCAATGGAGGCTAGCCAAAAAACGCAAATCAGCCCAGACTAGTCGATTTTCGCCGTGTCAGAAGACGAAACACAGTGAGAATAACAATCGCAACCGAAGATCCGAGACCAAGCCAAAACCAACCGGTGACTCCTACTCGAATAAGACCCGAGCCATCTTCAAACTTTAGTCGCTCGCGATTCATGAGATAGGCGCTAATGAGGCCCGAGATCAAACTAACCAAAGCTAATAACTCATGGCGCTCCTTCCACGCTTTAACGGATCCAAAGTACAATAGCGCCAACATGAGCACCGGTATGAGCCAGAGTCCATGACTCCCGTCGCGCGCGAGATCAACACCGCTCGCCGTGTCTCTGGCGGCGCCGCAGCTTACTTGGATCCAAGGCAGAAAAAAGCATACTAAGACAATTAACGCCGCTGTCGTTATGGCTCGCCTGCTATCCATCAGCGCTCCTACATGGCAGAATTCGTCTCGTTCTTTTGACGAAGTTGCTAAAACTAAAATGAATGTCTGCGGGTATACCGTTGCTCATTGACCCGCGACGCACGCAGGCTTGAAATTCATTGCCGTTCAGCCATGCAAATGTCACAGGAACAAGCATCGGAACGTCTCGTTTTCAAGTGGCCGTGGCTTCACGCGCTTTAGGAGACTTACGCTCTGCAGCATCGTGCGGCTGCACGTCGGTCTCGATCAAGACTTCATGCGCGTCAGGTCGGCATCCATCTCAGTCTTTGGATCCGAACCGAATAGTGCCGCGATCGCGTGACTGACAGCACCGCCCGTCGGGTTGTAACTGAGTTTGACCTGAAGGATGAACGTGCATTCGCATGAAATCGAAACATCGCTTTTCAATTCCGTATCAGTAGCACACACGGAGGGCGACGGCTTACTAAATATGCAAGCCGGCCAATGATCGTGCAGCAGGCGCCGCATCAGCTATCAGTTTCTTCTATTTGCCTGTTAAGGCCGTTTCGCGATCTTGACGAAGCAAGATGCATGCCGGCTGTCGCCTGTGCTCTTATCGCTCTGGTCGTATCGGCAAATGTTCGCAAACTGGAGTCTCAGTTGGCATCTCGTTTGCGATAGATTTGCGATTAAAGGATGCGGCACTTCCAATATGTAAAGGTTAAAAGATATTTCGCAGAAGAAGAGAAGAGCCGAGCCGCGAGTTCATGAGAAGAGGCCCATGATTTTGTGCGACGGCACTAGTAGAAGAGGAGAACTTATGGAAGACCAACAATCTAAAAAACGAGGTGTACGTTCCGAGGCTTAAAAAGAAGAGAAGACGCGCGCTAGATATGCACCAATTCCGCCAGCCAATCCTGACGGCGGCGCCTTTGGCGAGCACAAACAGGATGCGCCAACAGATAAGGATGTGTCGTTGGCAGCTAATACCGGGCGGCGCTCACGTCAGAATCGTGAAGACTAAAAACGAATGAGTGATTTTTTTTAATAGACCCCCAGCAGCCATCAAGGAATGCGAAACGGCCCAAGGCGGGGCGCTAAACGAGCTGTCCTGGATTTTGTTGAGAGGAAGTGCATGTAGCCTTAAAGGAGAACCACTATGCCGACAGGTCGGCGCAAACGCTGGTCTCAGCGAGTAACAGAGACGAGTAACGCCCTGGATTTGGACGAGGGCGTGTTTTCCCAAGAGGATCCGCGCAGTATCGCGCGCTCACTGAAACGCTCTGCTGATCACAGTCAGCGTCGGAAGAGCGATCCCTTTCGCTCAGCAATGTCGATGCTTACTTTCTATATAAATCGCGCGGGAAAGAAGCTTTCCAAGTCTAGACTGGAGCGGCTTGAAGCGGCCAAGGAAGAACTCCGCGATTTATTCGGGAAACCGCACAGAGCTGCCTGATACTGCAACTCGCAATGTCTCCTTAGAGGGAGAGCGACCCGGAGGAGTAAAAAATCGGCCACACGTATTCGGCGCGATGCTGTCTTCGACCGGGCGCATTGCATGGAGGTAAATTCCAATGATTAGAAAGTTGAAATCAGGTAAATACCGTCTCTATTCGCGCAAAGTGGAGGCGAAGACCGGCAAGCGCAAGAACCTCGGTACTTTTGATACGCGGGATGCGGCAGAAAAGCACGAACGCGCAGTGCAATTCTTCAAACGATAAGTAGTAATTGCACGGGGGTAGTGGATGATCTGATTCAAGATTATTATTCAAGGTTAATTTGGATGGGTGTCTGTTCGATATCCGGAATGATCTCGACCAACACTTTGTGACGGGGGATTGGCAATTGTTTCCAAGCCTGTTCTATTTCTCGCTGTTGCTCGGTGAGGCTCTTACTTGAGGAAGGACCCATAACTACACGTGACGAGGTAAGCTTCTGCGCCGCTTGCAGAATCAGGCTATATGGATCGTCGCCGGGAACTGCAACCAATGTTGCCGGCTTTCCAACTTTCTCGGCAATATGCACGGCTCGGCTGAACAGGCGCGCTTCGTACTCATCGACAACTCGATTGGCTAGTTCGTCAGGCCTTGTCCTGCTATCTGTCGATTGCGGGTTCACTGAAAGCACGACCACATCCACCTTGTCCGGATCGGTTGCCGCCATTACCTTCTGCAACTGAATCACGTTATCCGGGTCGTTGACTGCGACGATAAGATTGTCTGGTCTCACATGCAACGCTTCGGGTGAGAGGTTGTTTCCGACTTTGAGCCGAAACCTTTCAATCTCGCCTTCTTCCATGATGCTTCGCGGCTTGGATTGCTTAGACTGTTCACGCTGAAGGTACTTTTCGGAAAGACTGAAGCCGACAAAGAAAACAAGAGTGAAAGTGGCCCCAGCAATCGTTGCGGTCTTCTTGGTGAGCAAGTTGATTCCGGTCAGCAGGAAAAGCAGTATAGTGATCAGCATCAGTCCTATTGGCACATTTACACCTCTCAAGGGAAAGTTGAGGGGGACTTTCCAGCGCTCAGCATCGGGTTTGGTGAAACGAAGGACCACCACGGCGAGAGCTTTCATCGCAAAGCTCCACACAACGCCAAATGCATATGCCTCGCCGAGCAGATAAACATTGCCACGACTAACCATGATCGTAGCAATCTGTAATACAACTATTAGATTGATTATCCGATAAGTGGTTCCATGCTTCCTGTGCGGCTTTCGGAACCAGTCTGGCAGTACACCGTCCTCGACTACACGGTTAAGCACGCCGTTAGATCCTATGATGGCGGTATTCACTGCCCCAGAGAGAATCAGCGTTCCCACAAGAACAACAAAAGCGTGGAACACCAGCCTGAGCGCAAATGGTCCCGCCAGAAACATCGCAATGCCACCGATAAGATTATCGAAGTACTTGCTTCGCTCGCCATCAGGGATGATCATCACAGCGAGGAATGAGACCAGCGAGGTGAACACCAGGCTGTAAACAAAAATCACTAATCCCGTCCGCATAAGGTTTCTATGTTTTGGCGCCTCAATCTCGCGATAGACCTGGGCCAAAGTTTCCTCTCCGCTCATTGCCAGAAGCGAGTGTCCCAAGCCGATCAGGATTGCGATAGCGGTGATGCCCGGTGCGACAGTTCCTTTTAGCCACCCAAGCGCTTCATCACTAAAATACAAGTTCGAGGGCTTGGGTACAGGTACCGGCTGGTACCCCTTTTCGACTATCGTGAAGACACACCAGATAATCAGGATCACCACCATCACAGTTGTGATCTGCATAATCCGCAGCGCCTTGGTGCTGGAGAATGGGATGCCAACCCGATTGCTGTACCAAAAGTAGAGAGTGATCAGAATGGCAAAGCCTGCGGCGAAAAGCGGCGACGGAATCTGCACCCATGAAAGGTGGAAGTATTGCCGCGATTCGTTAACCAGACCGGCCAGGTACAATCCAGCGCTTACCGCGCTAATAGGCCCGGTGAGAACGTAATCAAACAACAAGGCCGAGACCGATAGCTTCGCAGCCGTGCCACCCATCGCTTCGCGCACCACTCGGTAAACACCGCCGCGGACGAACATGCTGCAACTCTCTATGTAAACCGCGCGCACCGCATAGGAGAAGAGCATTATTGCCAGAATGAACCAGGGCGCTGCCTTTCCAATTGCTCGCTCAGCAATGCCGCCCACGTAATAAGCCGAAGAACCAAGATCGCTGAGAACGATTGCCGCCGCTCTCCAGAACGAGATGAAGGAGAGCATGACTGTGGCAGGTACAACGAAAGTGCTTAGAACTGAACGTTCTGATTTCTTGACCATAAGAGAGCCATTCGCAATTCGAGTTCCTCATTAAGTGTAGGAAGTGCAACATCAACCTCAAGGTTCGGAGCGGTGAGTCTTTCCCGGAGTTGAGCTTCGTTTGATCATGGCGCCAGAATGGGCTTCTATTTTTTCGATTACCGATTGTGAAGGGTTGCGCGAGGCTTTGCCCCAGCCCGGGTTTCCAAAGGTAAGCCGCTTCTGGGAGGTCTGACAAACCCCACCAAAAAGGGCATTTATGACCTAAAAGGTGCGCACGAAATTGTGCAACTGCACGAGCAGTTTTTGAATCTTAGTACTCGGTTTTTTGATACGAATTTTGTAGTTATTAGCAAACCCCGGTAGTTGCCTTTTTGGTAGCCCATTTAAGTCGGGAAACCAAGTCCTTCCTTGTCAGATTGTTTCGTTCAAAGACCCCGAGCAGCCCGATAGTTAGTAAACTTGTGTCTGATCACTTGAGGAGTTTAAGAATGAAATCTGTGAGAAAGTTTTCCCTTAGTCTTATTGCAACGCTGGCCCTTATTTTTTCGTTTTCAGCCCTTACATCTGCTAAATCAAATAAGAGCAGTTTTCCCACTATCAAAATCAGTAACTTTGGGCAAATGGATGAGAATTTTTATCGCGGCGCGCGGCCAAAAACGGAGGACTTTAAAAACCTGGCGGCACTTGGTATTAAGACCATTATTGACTTGACTGACAATTCCAAGGAACGGGAGAAACCAGCCGTTGAGGCTGCTGGAATGCGCTACGTCAATCTTCCCATCGTTGATAAAGCGTATCCAAGTGCCGAACAGGTAAACGCGTTTTTGAAGGTTGCTAACGATCCGGCGACTGGCAAGTTTTATGTGCACTGCGCAGGTGGCCGGCATCGCACCGGAATAATGGGTGCCGTATACCGCTTCAATCACGATCACTGGAACTATGACCAGGCATATGCAGAAATGAAGCAATACGATTTCTATACTAGCAACGGGCATGGAAAGCAGCTTGACTTCGTTCAGGATTACTGGCAGCAATTCAAGACGAGACAAGCCAAGGCAACTATTCCTGCATCAGCTTCCCACTAAACCAAACTGCACCTGTTTCAAGAAAGGGGCCGCTCAGTTGAGCGGCCTTTTCATTTGAATTCGTCAGGCAAGGAGTATTTGCCCCGTGCGATCGCCATGAATTCAACCTAACCTCTACTGGCCATCTCAGGCATTACAAAATTTGCATCGCGGGAGATAACCCACTTTCCGTTCCGATTCTTGCGCAAGATCGTGAGAATGTGACCTGAATGTTTCGTCGGATTTCCACCGGCGTTCGTGAACGTCAGCTTAAGAAAACTTCGCATCCAGGCCCACTCGCCGACGACCTCGATTTCCTTAATGTCGATAGCTGCTTCCATCCTGATGTCTTTCATCTGCTCGCTACTGGCGGCAAACGCCTCCTTACCAAACGGTTCTTTACCAGGAACCATAAAGAGGACATCGTCAGCCATGAGGCTGAGCATTGTTTTCAAGTCACCGCTTTTGCTGGCCGTCAGCCAGTTATCGACCAACTCACGAATTGCGTGTTCCTCTTTGTGCCTAATATCCCCGACTGCCGCCGGTTTACTCTGCATGACTTTTCACCTTTCTTAAATGTGAACCCATCACAATGAGGTTAGCCCGCCACTTTCGCGCTTCGTCGACAATCGTGGTCCTGGGATGACCACGCGCACGCCAAACTCAATCTTGAGGCGCGTGTGTTGCTCCTTCTAAACTCCAGTCGGGAATGTTTCTGGTGGCTCGCCGCTCTCCCAAAAGGCCTGACGTTCAAGCGGTTCCAAAGCCCGCGTCTCGTCAAAATGGATGACAGCGTCGAACTGATCCGACAGGCGCGCCTCAAAATAGTGACTCTGTCGTTCAGTCCGCGGGAGATAGATCACTCCAATCGCCCGTTCCAGACGCGGATCTCGCATCGCAATTGAAGCTGGCCCCGCGTCACGCAGCGGCAACAGAAAATTTGGTTTGTTTACATCGTGAAATGAAGCTTCGTAGCTATTTTCGAGTGCCGGCCGGACGCGTTTGCGCTCGGCCGGTCCATCCCAATCAGAAGCGGCCGTAACCGTTCCGGTGTAAGTGGTAAATCCAACCAGTACCACCTCCGGTCCGTAACGCTGGCGCACGAGTTGGCCCACATTGACTTCGCCATAGTCGGCCATATAGGTAGCGCGCGCATCACCTAAATGTGAGTTATGCTCCCACACTGCGACTTTCGCGGGATGACCCTGGGTGTTGAGATGCGTAACCAACGCATCAAGGGTTTCGGCCATATGGTGATCCCGAAGATTCCAGGACTCGACCCGGCCGCGAAACATTGTGCGGTAGTATCTCTCAGCATTGAGCACCAGACGCGCGTTTTGTTCGGCAAAAAAGAATTCATCCTGCGCAACTCGTCCATCCCGGCTGGCATAATCTGCCGCTCGTCGTCGTAGTTCGACAAGTTGCTCAATGACTTCGCGTTCGCATGATTCAGTGATTCCAAAATTCGCCGCATAACCATACGCCTGTGTGTCTTCAGCAAAATGCTCGAAGCAGGAGTAACGATAGCGGGCGCGGTTGGCGGCTGCAGGATCAACCTTGTTCAGATAGCCGAGAACCGCCTCGATTGAGGAGTACAGACTATAAAGGTCCAGACCATAAAACCCGACTTTTGTTGTTTCTGGTGGAAGTGAAGAGTTGTAATCACGCAGCCACTCGACAAAATCGAGCACCACCGTGTTACGCCACATCCAGGTGGGAAAGCGTTTGAAACCACTCAGCGCTTGATCTGCGTTTCGCTCGTCGCTAAGACCTCGCACGTATCGATTGACCCTAAACGCATCTGGCCAGTCTGCTTCGACCGCAACCGCCGTGAAGCCCTTTTCCTTAATTAATCGCTTGGTTATTTCGGCGCGATCGCGATAGAACTCGTGCGTGCCATGCGTAGCTTCGCCAAGCAGGCAAAACCGAGCTTCGTGGATTAGTTTGAGGAGCGGATCGTAATCGCGCGCGTTGCCCTGCAGCGCTTGTGATTCTTTTTGGACAGCGTTTGTTACCAGACTGCGTGCGGCTATGGCCATGAGTCCCCTCTTAAGAGGTGTGTGCTAATTCTCGATCCTCTATTTCAGACGCATATGCTGCTTGAGCGTTTTCGAGAAGTTGTCGTACCTCTTCGTCAGTCGTTTGCGAAAAGTCCTCGTACCACTGCCCGACACCATAAAATGGTTCTGGGGTTACGGCGCAAACGATTTCATCAACTCCCATCAGGTATTCGTCGCAGATTTGCCGAGCGGAGACCGGAACAGCGACGATTATGCGACCCGGCTGCTGCTGGCGGAGAGCTTCCGCTGCGGCACGCATCGTCGAACCCGTCGCCAGTCCATCGTCGACAAGGATTACAGTCTTTCCTCGGACCGCGGCTTTCGGACGATTCCCGCGATAAGCGACTTCGCGGCGCTCCAGCTCTCTTAACTCAATGGCCGTGATCGAGTCGATCAGGCGGGGAGGAATTCCCAGATACTCAACTGTGTCGTCATTGAGCACACGCACGCCACCAGTGGCAATCGCGCCCATCGCCAGCTCTTCATGACCAGGTACACCCAGCTTCCTAACGAGGAAAATATCCAGAGGTGCGTGTAGCGCCTTTGCCACTTCAAAGGCTACAGGAACACCGCCACGCGGAAGGGCCAGAATCAATACGTCGTCGCGATTGGCATAGCTCACGAGCTTAGTCGCCAGATGCTTGCCCGCTGCTGATCGATTGCGATAAATCATCGATTACACCCTTTCGCCGCAGGATAATACTGCGTTGCTTAATGTTCGGTGATGGGAGCCTCCTTCTTTCCGAAAACATGCATTGCAATCGGTATCGTGCTCGCCAACCCGGACAAGAACAGCGTCCACCCCAATTGCTTTCGTCGTTCACGTTTGAATTTACCCGCGAGTAATAAACCCGCTCCAAATCCGATCGCTCCGCGAGTGGCGGCGATGAGCGCGATTTCGGGTATCGTGACACTTTTCGCTTCTGAAATATTCATGTGCATTCTCCTAACTTGTGTCGCTGCCGTTCGGATCAGCGACAATCCCTGTGACCATTTGAAACAAGCAGCGTGCCATTATTGCCTGACGGCTGTTTTGGTATTTGCTTTACTTTGACCTTCAAAAAAGGTCCCTAGGATCTGTATGAAATTTGCTCTTGAACTGTTTGTCTTGTTGCAAATCAAGACAGGTGAGAGTGTGCTTTCGATTGAGGAGATTGGCGGATCATAGATCCATCTATCACGTCTCGCTTCTGGTTTTCGAAAAGTAGTGGCCAGCTGGAGGCCGGCAAGCGAGTCCGCTGGGATTGGGAGATGTACGGACACCACACCGAAGTCGACGTGAAGGCGATCGAGGGCAACAAGCGAATTCTCATTGAGTGGAACGGGCCCGACAATCCGAGCTTGGTGGAGTGGACATTCGAGGCCAGAGGTGAGGATAGGACCTTCGTAAAGAACTGGGGTTTCGGCGGCGACGCGAAGAAAATTGTGACGGAAGCGATTAATTCAACCGGCGGGTTCAGCTTCTTGCTCGCAGCTCTGAAAGTATTCCTCGAACATGGTATTGAGCCAAACCTCGTCGTGGACCACGACCCTGATTCGCTTGTTGGAGCTTGGGCTTCCCGATAATAGACCCAAAGCCCGTCCGTCACTCATCAAGGGCTTGAGCCTCGCGTGCCCTTTTCGCCGTCGATCTGAGAACCAACGTCCGCACCTTGGAGAACTGGGAACAGGGGTGCGCCAAACCGAATGCGCAAGCCGCGCTGCTGATCAATCTGGTCAAGCGTTATCCGGATACAGTCGAAAGGCTCGCCACAATCTAGTCGCGGATTATTCCGCGGATCAGTCCGTGGTAGTTATCGACACCCATACTGATCTAGAATGACTGCCTCCAGCAGGGCATTTCTTAGCGTCTTCTAAAGATTCTCTTAACCGCACTAATTCCGTTACCGGCGAACCCAGACGTCCGTTACGCATGAGCCCAAACTTTTCCCCCGGCGCTCGCTTAGGCCGTTATGAAATCAAAACCCAACTCGGCGCGGGCGGCATGGGTGAGGTGTATCTGGCGCAGGACACAAAACTCGATCGCAAAGTCGCGCTGAAAATCCTGCCCGCTAACCTCGCAGCAAACCAGGACCGCATGCGCCGTTTCGTTCAGGAAGCGAAAGCGGCGGCGGCGCTCAATCATCCGAACATCGCGCACATTTACGAGATTGGTGGGAGCAACGACACGAACTTTATCGCGATGGAGTTTGTCGACAGCAAGACCTTGCGAGAAAGGCTTCACGGCGAAAAAAGTGAGTTGAGGGCCCTACTCAGACACTTGCTCCAAGTCGCGGAAGGGTTGGCGAAAGCACACACGTCAGGAATTGTGCATCGCGATCTCAAACCCGACAACATCATGATCACGCGGGAGGGGCACGCAAAGATTCTTGATTTCGACCTGGCAAAGCTGCTTGAGACGAAGCCGGAAAGCGCGGCGGAAATGGGCGAAGCAGCGACCGCGATGATGCCCGTTCAGCATTCCACGCCCGGCGTCGTGATGGGCACAGTCGGTTACATGTCTCCCGAACAGGCGCAAGCGAAAGCTGTCGACCAACGCTCCGACATCTTCTCTTTCGGCTGCCTCCTCTCTCATCACCAAAATGGTTTTTATTTGGCGATGATGGGAAGAACTGACCAATCCATTTCGGAAATGGAGAAAGCCCAACGGCTCGCACCGCTTGATATAAACCTCAATTCCGACCTGGCGGCAGCCTATCTCTATGCGGGTGAGTTCGAACGAGCCATCGATCGGGCGCGAAGCACGATCGAAATAGATCCAAATTACTGGCTACCGCATGTCCTTTTGGGAATTGCCTATGAAAGAAAAGGACAGTTTACTGATGCCGTTAGGGAATTGGAAAAGGCTCATTCATTAGAAAATGGCCCGTGGGTAACGGGATAGTCTTGGCTATGTTTGCGCGGCGGCAGGGAAAAAAGCTGAGGCTCAAAAGGTTTTGGCGGAGCTGACCGACTTGTCAAAACGGCAGTACATCCCGGCATATACTGTCGCTTTTATCTATGCCGGGTTGAATGACAAAGACCACGCGTTTGAATGGCTCAACAAAGGATATGAGGAGCATTCGGGATTACCGCTAATCAAAGTTGAAACGACGTTCGATAATCTACGGGGCGACCCGCGATTCAAGGAAATGCTGAGACGGATGAATCTGCCGGAATGAATTTGAGCAAGATGAATAAAGAACTGCCAGCCGGTTCCACTCTGTTGCATTACCGCATCGTCTCGAAGATTGGTGCCGGCGGAATGGGCGAAGTCTATTTGGCTCAGGACACCAGGCTCGATCGGAAAGTGGCGATCAAATTCCTACACGAAGAGTTCAGCAAGGACGCGGAAAAGTTGGGCCGCTTTATCCGGGAAGCCAAGGCAGCTTCGGCACTGAATCATCCGAACATTCTGACCGTTTATGAGATCGGTGAGGTAGACGGCAAAAACTATATCGCGACCGAGTTGATCGACGGCAAGACCCTGCGTGAGCATCTCTCGCGTAAGGAAACGCTTCAGCTCAATGCGATCCTGAAGATCGGCGTGCAAGTATCTGAAGCGCTCTCTGCGGCGCATCAGGCTGGGATTATTCATCGCGACATCAAGCCCGAGAACATCATGCTTCGGAAAGACGGCTATGCGAAGGTGTTGGATTTCGGATTGGCGAAATTGTCAGAACCGGGAGCGGTAGCGACCGGGTCGGCGGGAAGCGAGGACGCAACCCGGGTCCAGGTCAATACAACTCCCGGAATGGTGATGGGAACGGTTTCCTATATGTCGCCCGAACAAGCCCGCGGTAAAGTGACCGATGCCCGCACCGATCTTTGGAGTTTGGGAGTTGTCTTATATGAAATGCTGGCGGGCAAAGTTCCTTTCACTGGCGAAACCACCAATCACACCATCGTCTCAATTCTCGAAAGAGAACCGCTGCTTTTGGAAAAAGTGCCGGCTGAACTGCAGCGCATCGTCCGCAAATCGATGACGAAAGATGTGGACATGCGGTACCAAACGGCGCATGACCTGCTGATAGATCTCAAGAACCTACGGAGAGATCTGGACATTCAGGGCGAGCTTGAGCGTTCGGTAGTTCCGAATCGTGAGACAGCAAATACATCGTTAGAAAATGCAACGCAGATGTATGCGTCTGCCGCGGTCGCAGCGACGAAAAGCGGACAGGCCGCGGCAACGAATAGTGTAACGACCTCGTCTTCGAGTCTTGAATACGCCGTCACTCAGGCAAGGAGCCACAAGTTTGTCACGGCGATAATTGGGGTCTTGCTGGTCGGAGTGATCTCAACCCTCGGCTACTTCGCGTATTTTTCCAGAGGCGGCAGCACAAAGCAGATCAGTTCGATCGCCGTGATGCCGTTTGTCAACGAGAGCGGCAATGCCGATGTCGAATATCTGTCGGATGGAATGACCGAAACGCTCATTAGTAGCCTGTCGCAACTGCCGAATCTGAATGTAAAAGCACGCTCATCCGTGTTTCGTTACAAAGGGAAAGAGACTGATGCAAAGACGGTGGGGAAAGAGCTTGGCGTTCAGGCGATTTTGAACGGACGCGTTTTGCAACGCGGCGATCAATTGACCCTCAGCCTCGAGTTGATCGACACGTCAACCGAAAACGTTATCTGGAGTGAACAATACAATCGCAAACAGGCTGACCTCGTTTCATTGCAAAGCGAAATTGCCCGTGATGTTTCGAGCAAACTCAAAACGAGGCTCTCCGGCGCGGACGAAAAGAAACTGGCGAAAAACTACACCGCAAATCCGGAAGCCTATCAGCTTTATCTCAAGGGCCGTTTCTATTGGAACAAACGCACGGTTGATGGGCTGACACAGGCGGCCGTCTATTACAGACAGGCAATTGAAAAAGATCCCGGATACGCGCTTGCCTACTCCGGTTTGGCTGAAACCTATGTTTTGTACTCGAACTACAGCGTCGCCCCGCCGAAGGACAGTATGCCCCAGGCAAAAGCGGCGGCCCTCAAAGCGCTGGAGCTCGACGAATCACTTGCCGAACCACACGCGGCACTCGGGACGTACCTTAGCGGTTATGGCTGGGATCATGCCGCCGCGGAACGGGAGCTTCGCCGGGCCATCGAACTCAAACCAAACTACGCCACGGCGTATCACTGGCTGGCGATTGAGCTAGCGTTTGCGAAGCGGCCTGACGAAGCGATCGCTACAGCACGACGAGCCGAAGAGTTGGACCCACTTTCTTTGATCATCAGCGCGGACACCGCTTTTGATCTCATTCTATCCCGACGATATGAAGAAGCTATTGCCCAGGGCCAACGTACGCTTAAGCTGGACCCGAATTTCTATTACGCCCATTACTTGTTAGGGTGGGCCTACTATGAAAAAGGAATGTATCCGGAGGCAATCTCGGAGTGCCGCAAATCTCTCGAACTAAATGAAGAGCCATATGCAAAGGCAATACTAATAACTGCGCTATCAAAATCCGGCGGTCGGGCTGAGGCGATAAAACTCCGCGACGAGTTGAAGAGCGAATCTGCGCGCCACTATGTTCCGAATTACTTTCTGGCGGTAGCCGACATAGCGCTGGGCGAGAGAGACGAGGCCTTCGCCGCCCTGGAAAAGGACTTTGCGCAACGGTCGACCTCTTACAGTTGGATTCCATTTGACCCGTTATTCGATGATTTGCGCAACGATCCGCGGTTTAAGGCACTGATGCAAAAGGTCGAATCATCCAAACTCGATTGAATCAGAGTTTGTGCGGCTGATCATCCATTAATGAAACGCTGCCCCCAATGTAACCGCGTTGAATTGGACGACGCACTCACTTTCTGTCGCACTGACGGCACGGCACTGATCGGCGATTCCGGTTCGATCAGCGGCGAAGCGGGTACGGTCAAGTTTGGATCTGGCCCGGTGTCGGGCGAGATAGAAACCAGCATTCTGCCCCACACTTCGACAACCCCGGAGATCAGTCGCTCCACCGGGCCAACGACTTCACTTCCCACGCTGCAAACGCAGAACGCGACGCGCGATTTAAGCCCACCGAAAAGACGTGGACTTGTATTCGCCTCCATCGGTCTGTTGGCAATGGTCATCGCCGTAGCCGCTTATTTTTATCTCTCCGGAAATCATAATGCTGC
>WNFZ01005991.1_pt1 | contig 30733 bp, 27 predicted proteins | sample 5400081 | NCBI WGS metagenome assembly WNFZ01 (sample SAMN13153365, study PRJNA577476) | soil metagenome | isolation source: 80 cm soil or saprolite under grassland replicate 1 | place: USA:California | collected 2016-06-15 | reverse complement strand
CAGCAGCAACGCAATGACGAGGTTGTTAAAGTGCTATGGCAGTTCACAACTTCTGATGCACGTACAAAACTCCAGCATCTCTATCCTCAGATTTACGTGTGACAGACTAGTAGGTTGAAATTCAAATTTTAAGTTTAGATAATTATGCGGCACTCTGTAATTGCAGGTCAATTGAATAACTCAGCTATCCAGAAAATCATTGGTGTGGCTATTACCAGCGCAATGAACAATCTTCTGATGGATTTAGCCCTTCCAACTTTGTTGTCGAGTGTTGCCATCATATGCTTGTCTCCTTCATAAAGTTCAAAACGAGAAGGCTTTGCGAAATCACGTTAGGACTTTCGGATCTAATGCTGTCCCAGCGTCCCTAACATGCGGACGCGCCGTTCGATTCGGTAAAAGATCCATGAGCCAAACCAGAGCATGACGAACATAAAGACAATGAGCAAAACTATTTCTGTCCCGATGGTAAAAAGGGTATTCGTCTTCAATAACAATCCGCGTGCAGCATCCAATCCATAGGTCAGTGGCAGGAGAAGAGAAATAGGAAGCAGCCACTTTGGCAGGACGGTGACGGGAAAATCTGTGCCTGAGAAAACCTGGACAATAAATGCGCTTGTGTCCACTAGGGTGTTCGCTTCACGCATGAGGAGAACGATTCCGGCAAATGCGAACCCGAACCCGTACAGTCCGATCAGCATGGGAACGATTGCGCCAACTGCTTTCCATACGTCGCCGGTCGGGTGAAAGCCGAAGACCAATTTGCAGACGATCAACATGCCGAATGATGTAAGCGCAGTAACAAAGAGATTGGTTGCTGAACGCCCGATCAGAATTAGCAGGCGCGGGATGGGCGTCAGCCAGTTGGATTCCATCACACCCGAGTCCATGTCATTCTTGAGGGCATATCCCATTCCCCAAAACACTGCGTTGACGAAATTGCCCAGGATCGCGCCCAGGATCAAGAAGGACATATAATCAGCAGTGCCACTGTATTGAGCAAATCCCAAAGCTTGTCCATTAATACTGAATGCTTTGCCCATAAAATAAACAGGCGCCAGCCAGATCACAGGCTGAAAGACAGTGGAGACAGCATTCAATGGATAGCGCCAATATTGCTTCCAATCTTTGCGGACAATTGCCGATAAAGCGCGGAACTGCGCTGCAAACGTCGGTTGAAAGAGAACAAAATTTGTGTCCATGATTAATACTGTCCAATCGCGCCGGTGCGGCGGGCGCGGCGCTCCATCCAGTTGAAGATCAAATAACCAAAGGTCAGCCAGAAGGCACCGAATAACGCTAAGACTTTGAGATCTGCTGCAATGGCGGGCAGGCCTTCAGTGGAGAGAGATGCGGAACGAATCGCGTGAATGATGTACGTTTGCGGCAACCAGTTTGCAATTGGGCGCATCCACTCGGGCAGAATCGTGATCGGGAAGGTGATCCCACAAAACACCATCACCACCCCGCGAACGAGAAACACAAAGGCATTCGCTTCTTTGACATTAATGACGAGACTCGCGAAGGCAAATCCAAGTCCATAGACAGAGGGAATCGCTGCCAACAATGCGAGCAATGTAAGCCACAAGCTACCTTCAAATCGCACGCCAAAGACCAGCACAAACTCAATTGCAGAGACGGTCAGGAACATCAACATCGAAAGCAATTGTGGGGCACTGCTGCCAAGCAGATAAGCAAAGCGCCAGGTGGGGGAGAGCCAGTTCGACTCGAGCGTGCCGCGCAGTTGTTCATTACGCAGCGAAAAGCCGATGTTCCAAAGCACCACGTTTTGCCACATCCAGATGATCGTGCCGATCGCAATATAACCTGTGAAATCGTGGATGCCGGTTGTAGACTGAAACTGTGTCAAGCCGATGCCGTTCTTCCCGGAAAGAGCGTGGGCGGTGAACACATAAGAAAGCGGAAAGATGATGGGCCAGATGAATAATGAAATGACCCAGCTCGGGTACCGCAGAAAGATTACCCATTCGCGTTTCATCACCGCGACCAGTGCGCGCCAGGCGGATAAAAAGTTGGGGTGACCCAGGGAACGTGTGAGACGAATCGTTTGTGTAGTCATCACTTCATCCTCAATCGCGCAATGCCTTGCCGGTCAGATGAATAAATACATCTTCCAGCGAAGGCTTGACTACATTCATGTTGACCAGGCGCGTGCCGTTGCCACTGATATGTTCCACGATACGCGGTAAAGCTGTGCGGCTATTCTGGGCGTGAAGATTGACTTCCCACAGATCAGCTTCGCCTTGCTGGTGGGTGGTCAGATGCTCAATGCCGGAGATACTTTTGAGCTTTTTAGCCAGGTCATCATGCCAGCCTGTCAACTCAAGACGGATGATCTCACTTTGATCGATGCGGCGCTTCAGCCCCTCGGGCGTGTCGAGGGCGATCACTTTTCCGGTATCGATGATGCCAATGCGGTCGGAAAGCTGATCCGCTTCTTCCATATAGTGGGTGGTCAACAGGATGGTGTGTCCTTCCTGCTTCAGTTCGGCGATCAACTCTCGTACGCGGCGCGCCGCCTGTGGGTCCAGACCGAGCGTGGGTTCATCCAACAGAATGATCGGCGGACGCGCTAACAATGCTTTGGAGATCGCAATCCGCTGGCGCATCCCGGTGGAATATTTTTCGACCAGCTCGTTCGCACGTTCTTTGAGCTCCATCCGTTCGATCAATTCCTCGACGCGTTTCTTAGCGATTGCCGGCGGGATGTAATACAGGGCGGCGAAATATTCAAGTTTCTCGCGTCCGGTCAGTTTCCAATAAATGCTGCGCTCGCCCGCTAAAACCGTTCCCAGGCTGCGGCGGACATCATTTGCCTGCTTGACAATGTCAAAGCCGTTGACTTTTGCTGTGCCACCTGTCGGTTCCAGCAAGGTACAAAGCATGCGGATGGTTGTTGATTTTCCGGCGCCGTTCGGTCCGAGCAGACCGAAGATCTCGCCGCGCTCGATTTGCAGATCCACACCGTTGACGGCGGTAAACATCGCTTTTGGCTCGCGCTTGCGGAAAAGAGAGAATCCCTTCCTGGCAGGGGAAGATTCGGTGGCTTTATCTCCAGTTCCGGGGCGGGCAGGAAACTTTTTGACAAGTTGCTTTGCCTCAATCGCAAAATCTGACATTGGACGCTCCTTTTTAAAGAGTACTTTAATAAAATGTATTTATAGGTGATTGATTATTTACATATTACAACTTAATTTTAAAAAAGTCAATACTTTGTTTACGAAAATCAATAATGACTTCAAGAAATTCAATAAAAATCCCGCCAGACGGCGGGATTTTGTATATTTGGGGTCAATTTGTTTCTACAGGTTTGGGAATTGGTACTTTATATTGGCTTACAAAAATCAATAGAACAGCCAGGATTCCTAAAGTGACCGTGAACAATACGGTTGTCATCAACTGCGGACCCGTGCGGGCAAATATCTGTCCCAGCAGCCAGGGGACCAACATGCCTCCTATCCCGGAGCCGAACAGAAACCAACCAGTGATCGCTCCTGTGATCTGCATTCGTTCGCCAGCCAGCATCATGATGTTCGGGAAAATAGATGCCATTGAAAGTCCCAGCCCGAATGTACCAATCCAAAGGGCGAGGCTTGACTCTTTCCATAGCATAATGCACATTGTACTGACTATGCAACCAATCAAATCCACCAGGATGGTTGTATGCGCCCGCAGCCGCGTGGAAACCCAGATGCCAAGCAACCGCCCCAATGTGAACGATCCCCAAAACAATGATGTGAGATAGGCAGCCGTAACCGTTGTCCCGAGTTTCAGAGTTAGGGCGTAGGTATAAATCCAATTGCCGAAACCTAATTCCAAACCCACATAAAGCATGAACAGGAACACGATCAACACAACCGGCACAACAGGGAACACTGAATTTGCATGCATATCCTGGTGAGGGTTGTGAGATGGCTCGGGCAAGAGCCATAACCAGATCATGATCGGCACGCTGAAAATGGCAAATGAATAAAACAACCAATAGATATCGTTGGTTTTCAACAAGACTTGTGCCAATAACAATGGCGCTATTAACGAACCAACTCCAAAAAAGAAATGCAATCCATTCATAAATGGACCAGACTTCTCTTTATGTGTCCAAAGGAGAAGAGTATTGCAACCCACATCAAGAATACCCGAGGCAAGTCCGCTGAGGAACATGGCAAACAAAAGCAGACTCAATGTGTTTGAAAGTGGAATTATGACAGATGCAACGGCAATAACTAGCAAAGTCATCGCCATTAATTTGTGACCGGGAAAACGATCATAGGCGCGTCCCCCAAAATAGGAGCCAGTGAGATAACCAAGCGAACCAAAGATAAAGATCAGGCTGATGCGATCCAGCCCGCTGGAGGTGTGATCGGCAAGTTTAAGGAGACTCGGTCCACTGGCGGCAGTCGTCATACCCAGGATAATGAAAGAAAGGTAGTAAGCGATTGTGGCAACGATTGGATGTGTACGCGTCGAATTATTTGAGGAGACAGTCATGGAAGAATCTTTCGATTGAAGTGGAATGTGATCGATTAGGCGGCAGCTGGTTCTTTAGGAGCTGTCCGCACAAAGCGCCCTTGTGTGCCTACCCTCAAGTGTAAACCAAAATAGCCCAATGCGGAAATCACGCACAGGAATCCCCCAATGTACCAAAGCAGATGCGGATCCAGATGATCGAGAACATATCCGGCGGCACCGGGACCGATCGAATTAGGAACAGAGGTGATGAATCCGGCGATCGCCATATAACGTCCACGCATTTCTTTCGGAGCAAAGCCCGCAACAACGACCTGGCTGGTGGGGAAGTAAAGCATCTCACCAAGACATACGATGACGGCGGCAATCACAAACATGACGAAGCCACTCACGATCCCATACAGGAACACGCCGATTGCGAAAATTCCGGCACCCAACATCATTACCAGGAAAGGTGGGCGATAACGAATCTTGCGACTGATCCAGAATTGGAGCAATACTACTTCCAGTCCGGTAATTGAGAGAATGATGCCATACCCGCGGCTATCAATGCCATGCACGTCGCGCAGATACACAGCCAGCGAACTAAATTGTTGAATGTAAACGATCAGCGCCAACATACCCGAAAGGACAAATCCCATAAACGCAAGATCGCGGAGGACGACTCGATACCCTTTGATCGTTTCCCAAAACGACTCTTGTTTTCGTCCTGTTTCTTCGCGGATCTGGGGCTTGGTTTCTGGCAACAAGCGAAAGAGAATTGCGGCTGCGATACAACTCACGGTGGCATCGACCTCGAACAACGCAAAGAACGACCGCGTAGCGATCAGTCCGCCCATGGCTGTGCCGACGATCCAGGCATAATTGAAGACCACGCGTAAAATACCATAACCTTCCTGCCTTTTCGATTCGGGGAGGATATCGGCGAGCATGGCTTCATGAGCCGGGTTCGCTACGCTGGCGAGCAAGCCAACCACGACAATCAACGGATACATCACTTTGATGCTGTTCGCAGAACCAAGTAAGAGACTACTCAACCCACTGAAAATCAACCCGAAGAGAATGATCTTTCTGCGCCCGAATCGGTCTGTCAGCGCGCCGCCGAATGTGCTGCCAACCAACGCGAAGAATGAACTTAGTCCAAGCAGAATGCCCGCCTGCATCATTCCCACGCCGAATTTCTGGGTGACGTAAAGAGAAAAAAATGGAAACAGGATTGTTGATCCCAACGAGTCGATAAATCGCGTCAGAACAACCACCCAGAACAAACGCGGAAATTCGTTGTATGTTTTCCTAATACTTCCGAAGATATCTTTCATCACGCGTACCTTTGCCTTTGTGGATTTTGAAGCGGGGATGTTTTTATTCACTCTATGGTGTAGGACTCGGATATAGGGGCCATGGAATCTCGGTCGGACCTGCGAAGCCATGCTTTTCCTGGACCCAGACATTTCCATGCGATGGTTCGCTGCAGCCTGGTTCGTCATTTTCAATCGTGATAAAGGGAAAATTTGTGCCCAGGGTTTCAAATACAATTTGTCCTTTTTCGCAGCGCCATACTTCTACAATGTATTGATGCATATTTGCATCTTCATATTTGCCGGGACTGATCGGAACCGCTTCCCACGTGACCTGGACGCTGTTCGCGTTACGAGTGGCTTTTGCCCACTTTGAGGCGCGATAATATGGCGAGATGGGAAGCTTTGCAATACCAGGATACACGACCGGCAGCGACATTTTGTCTCCTGCGATTTCGAGGAACTTTGCATTGACCCAGCATTTGTTTTTCCCATCCACCCAGACCCAGTTGTTGGCATCCGTTCTGCCAACAAGTTTGATATTTGCTCCCGCCTTCAATGCATACAAATAAAGATATTCCGCGCCGGGACCATAACGACAGCTTAACAAATCAGCCGTTACTTTAGCTTGGAGGCTTTCTACTGTTGGAATTGCCGTGATGGTTTCTGTAGGAGGGGGAGTCATTGTCAATGTAGGCATCAATGTTTGTGTCGGGGAATTAACCGTAGATGTTTCAGCGGAGGGAACACCAATCGCTGTACTGCTCGCTATCGGTGTGGGAGGAACGGCTGAGACGCCTGTTGACGAAAGTGTGCATGACGCTATTGTTGCTGTGAGGAGGATGAATAGATATCCTTTTTTCATCCCTCGATTTTACTATTGCTCATCCTTTCCCGGATTTTGCAGCATCTCAATAACATCTCAAAATTGGATGGTCCGGTGTAAAAACCCCACCTATAAGCGGGGTACTGATCTAGTTTGAATTCTCAACGCTTGCCTTTGCCATCGCCACGTTGTTCGTTTTCTTCCTCGGTTATCAAGGCTTTGAGAAGAGCAATTGCCGTGGCTTTGCGTTGAGTGCTTTGAATACTCTTGAGAACGTGGATTGCTTCCTCAATTGTTTCGTCGTTGTCGGGATTTGCAGGAAGTAACCCTGCGGCGCGATAAGTAATTTCAATGGGAATTTTGAGGGCACGCGAGATCGCCTCCAGCGTGGGAGGCTGCGGGTGACTTTTTCCATTCAGGAGTTTATTGATCACGGCCCTGTTCAGATCTGCATAGCGCGCCAAATCTGACTGTGACCAGCCGCGTTTATCCATTTCAGCTTGAAGCCATTCGGAAAAGTAGAATCTTTGACCCACAGCAGTCATTTTGTCACAATCCTTGTTTCTAATGGGAGCAGATTTGTTGCGAATCTGTTGCATCGTAGTGAAGCGACATTATCGCGCAGACAAACCCTGCCATTGACTGATGATCAAGCGATCAGTTGTGAACCATTAGTAAAATGTCCCGACCCTATACTTCTAGCAGCCCCCAACTCCTAACTACTGTGATTATTATAACTCTGTTGGAGCAAAAGGAATGTATTTGCAATGGTCTTTTAAGTAAGTAGCTGTGTCCAGCCTGAGGGGGGCAGGCTAAACACAGCTAGACTTAATTTACCATAATTGTTTACTTTTTTCAACGCTTTGTTTCTTGAAGTATGGCTAAAACGATGGGCTCCTAGTTTCTTAGCCACCACACATCGTCCCTTCGGGAGAGATCACTGAGTTCTCTGACCCCGCACCTGCACTCGGGGCAGGTGGAGAAAATTCTCAAAATCTCCCACGGCACTTGCGTCCGTGGCAAGTGTGTGCGCTCTACCGTCTCGCACCGTCGTGCTCGCGGCACGAACGGTGTGGCTGGCCCACTTAATTACCTACTCCCGTTTCTTGAAGAAATTTCGCTGAAGAAGGCAATTTGGCTTAGGGCAAACGTGAGAATAACAACCAGATCAATTGAACCAATATCCAGCAGATTAAGGAATAAACGGCAATAGCAATAAGCGAGAAGAACTCAATCTGGATGCCTCCAAAGGTCGGTGTGTACGTGATTCCTTGAAAGATCCAGAGAAATGGGGCAGTCAAAAAATAGACGAGTTGGGCAAATGTGTTATTGGGATTTGCTGCCACCAATTTCAACATAAAGCGCAGAGCAATCAAACCGTTCAGGATCACGAAAGCCAATTGGATCAAGCCAGTGATCCGGCGCAACGTTGCAGTACTGATCGTCAAGCCATACCACGTGTAGGTTCTTTCTGTTACAGTTCTTACACGGTTTGTTTCTGGTATTCGGGTCATATCAAGCTCCTTTCATCGTTTGCGCGAGAAACGATATGCCCCTGTCTTCTATATCCCCTAAAACGATAGAAAGCATCTTTTGTTACCAGGTCACGCTACGGATGGTTTACCCTCCCCTAACGAAGCACCGAACTGTAAGGCGATTCCTTGCACAAAGAGGCTTCCTCCGTAAACGACCATATGATATTCCACGTCCCCGGTCAAGAGGGCGCGTTGAAAAATCCATACTAAGCTTCCGGCACCAATTGCAACCAGTGCCAGACTGCTAAGCGCTATAAAACCGGGTTGGATCGGAACAATGCTATCGATCCATGTGAGAAATCCAATACAGATTATGGATAAGGCGACGAATATCCTAAACATGGACCACCATAAAGCAGAGGTTTGAAAATCTACACTTGAGATTAACCAGGTGATTAACAACCCTGCCAACAACGAATTGATCAATGCAAGGAAAATGGAGATTGTTTTCATTACAGCGCCTCCTTTGATTTCCTCCAGCATAGTGATTTGGCGCTATCAGAGTCTCCTGAGAGACTCTCAAAATCTATAAAACTTGTACCGAGCCGTGTCGAAATAAGAGAGCGACTTGTAATGTCGCTCTCTTTTTATTCCGTACTTGCTTTTATGGCTGCCTGTTTCATATGTGCCAGCACGCCCATAAAACCATGGATCCTCTGTTGGCTGATAGCTTCATCTAATTTCATGGGTAGAAAAAAATCGGCAATTCAATCCGTTGGCGAGAATTGAAGTGAGGCCGCGAACGGTTGGAGATTGTGGTGGAATATCGAAATAAAAATCGATTCCGCCATTCTGTTCTTTTTCGGCGAACAAACAAACAGGCGTCATACATTCTGGAACAGCTTCCATCTTGTCGCGTGCTTCCTTGAATCGATCTGGCAGTGGCGGAAAAGTTTCAGAATAGCCGATCAATGTTTCAAGCTTTTCTTCGCGCGACATTGTGGCGAAGTCGTCAACGATCTCTTGGAGTTTCGAAGGTAAAGACATAATTCCTCTGTAGGGGCGAGGCATGCCTCGCCCCTACAATATGTTAAACGGATTTTTCGATCGGTGCATCCACGAGGTTGCCCCATTCCGTCCAGGAGCCATCATAGTTCTTTACGTCCGGGTAGCCCAGCAGATATTTCAACACAAACCATGTCAGTGAAGAGCGTTCACCGATGCGGCAATAGGCGATCACCTCACCGCTATCGGGTTTGATTCCTTTGCCGTCATACAGGGCGCGCAATTCCTCAGCGGATTTGAAGGTATCATCTACGCCTGGTTCCTTCACTGCCTGTGCCCATGGGACGCTGACCGCGCCGGGAATATGACCACCACGTGTCGCTCCCTCTTGTGGATAGTTTGGCATGGAAATCAGTTCACCAGAGTATTCCTTAGGCGAACGGACATCCACCAGCGGCTTCTTGGTGTTGGACTGCTTCAACACCTCATCGCGGAAAGCCCGGATGGATTTATCCGCTTCTTTCGCACGATAAGTTGTCGGCTGATACGAGGGGACATCTTTCACCAGCGGGCGACCTTCCTTTTCCCATTTGAGACGCCCGCCGTTCATGATCCTGACATTCTGATGACCATAATATTGGAACAGCCATAAGGCATAACAGGCAAACCAGTTGGATTTATCACCATAGAAAACGACAGTGGTGTCGTTGGCGATTCCTAATTTGGAAGCGACTTCTTCAAACTTTTCCTTTGTCAGAAAATCGCGGCGCAACGGATGCTGCAATGTGCTGAACCAATCGACTTGCACAGCGCCAGGAATATGACCGATCGAGTAGAGCAACGGATCTTCATCAGACTCGATGATGCGAATGCTTGGATCGTTCAAATGTGCGGCGATCCAGTCTGTTTCTACAAGGTATTCGGGATGTACGTATGACATAACTGATCTTCCTTCTATTGATAAGATTATTGAGTAGGGGCGACCCGTCGATGCTATTATGCACCAGAGGGATTAAGTCCTCATGCTAAAAGTTCTACAAGATTCTTGGCTGGGTTGCCCTACAAAATGTTGCAAAAATAAAAAAGCAGTCAACCGACAATATCATCCCGAAGGGATCGGGACAAGAGGGACAGCGAATCATCCTCTGCACATGGAGAATTGTGCGCGGGGAGCGTTCCACTGTCCTGAGTCGTTGACTGCTATCGGAATATGTCTCAGGTGGTGGCTACGAACCCCGCTTTAGACACAAGCAACAGTTAAGTATGTTCATAGGGTGAATGATGGCGGTTATTTTACAATTCTTACTAGTTCTGTCAAGTTAAAAATTGTTCTAGGGGCGGCCGGTCCATGCCACCCCTGAATCTTTATGGGTCGCCCCCTACCCTACGCCGCGACAGAGACCCGATTCTTTCCTTTTGCTTTTGATTCTTTGAGCGCCAGCTCTGCGGCTTCCAGCAATTCCTTTGTTGTGTTGCCATGCCTGGGATAGTAAGCAATTCCGATCGAGATGGAAGTGGTATAGAGCCAATTTTTGGAAGCGACTACTACAGAAGAACGCAATCGCTCAGCAATCGTGATCGCTTGTTCCAAGTTGGTAGAGGGCAACACGACGATGAACTCATCGCCCATTCGCCAGCGACCCAGAAAATCATCTGGACGAAGAGCGCTGCTCAAGGTCAGGCTGATGTTGCGTATGGCGTCATCGCCCGCCTGATAACCTTTATTGTTATATTTCTTGAGATCATCACCATCGATCAAGCACAGACAAAGCGGAGTCTGCGCAAGCATGGCTTCGGTCAGCGCAAAATCCAACCTGCGTTGGATAGCGATCATGTTCGGCGATTGGCTGACCGGATCTGTATATGCCAGCCTGAACGTGTATTGGAGTGTTGTTCCCAAAGTTTCGATGCGCTGCGCCATAAGCTGGATCGCATGAAGTGTTTCGGTATCTTTTTCCGAAATATCAGCATCAAAAATTTGGAATGGATCCTGAACGCTGGTCAATTCCAGTTTTTCATTGAGGTTTTTCCATACGACCGCCGGATTTAGGGTTCTGCCCGCAGGGAAATGAATCACTGCCATGCGAACAACAGGTGTAGCCAGATCGAGTTGGCGAGCTTCCCCGTTCAAACGGTCAAACAGCCTGCGGGCTATTGCTTGATGTTCTTCATGAGATTTCCCGATGAGCGTGGCGACGAAGTTGTTCCCGGAAAGACGATAAACCTTTGCATTGGTTTCGTCCTTGGTCGCGATGCCTATCCAGCGTAAAACGCTGTCACCATAATCGAAACCGTTCGTGAGATTGATGTCGCGTAGCTGATAGACTTCAATGACAACCAACGACACTGGAGCAAGATCTTCATTCTCAAAACTGCCTTCCAGTGATTTTGAAAAGCTGACAAGGTTGCTGCAACCTGTCAACAAATCCACGTGGAAGAACAGGCTCTGTACCTCAGAATCCTTCATTTCACCCTCTATATCTCTTATCGTCCTCAAGCTTATTATAGAACAAAATGGATTGCGAACATTAAGGAGTTATCCGCTGACATACCCCTTTTTTCGACCCTCATTTAAAGCATTATAGTTCTCAGCATAAAATTCTGTATAACCACATGCGCCACAGACATAAGCATGGAATCGACTTTGTATGCTTTTTGGTGACCACACAAACGGACGCTTCTCTGGTTCAGGCTCCAGGATAACTACAGAAGGCGGGTAAGCTTGTTCTCCAGTCACGCGCAAATTAGATAACACCTCGTTCGAACCGCACTTTGGACAAATTCCAGCTTTCATCGTATGCTCCAGTGATTCCTTCTCGACATGCTATCTCTTAAATTCAACTTTTCCAATAGGTCAATAGGTGGAATTCAAAAGAAAACCCCGCACGAGGCGAGGCATCAACTTTAGGGCTCGATGAATTATGCTCACTTCTGAGGGGTCGCTTCTTTTCTTGCTCTCAACCAACCATTCAAACTATACTTCACCACGCGTTCCTGTCCGGCGAATAATTTTTTGATATTCGGACGTAATGCCCAGATCAAAAAAAGTGTAGCAATGATGCCGTACCAGATATCTAGGGAATTCTGGTATCCCAGGGCAGCGCGTATGATAAAGACAACGGTCACAACCAAGCCAATTGCCATGGTCGTCACCGATGCGATGCCAAGACTAAACCACACGATGGCGCCAGCTCCAAACACGATGGGGAACATCCAGAGCCACAATCCCATCGCTCCGCCCAGCGTGGGTGCTCCGCCGGCACCGCCGTGAAAACGCAATTTCCCTTCGGCATCACGGCTCATTAAAAACAGCGAGTAATTGTGACCGAGGATGGCAGCAATCGGTGCGAATACTTGGAAGATATGTTCCTGGGGGATCAGTGCTCTTGCGATCCAAACGGATCCAGCACCTTTCAAAATATCGAGAATGGCGGTCAAAAGACCAGCCCCAAAGCCCGCGGCGCGGACTGCATTTGTCCCACCTGTTCGCCCACTTTCTACCTGTCGAATATCCTTGCCGGTTTTCGCCTTGACAATCAACAAGCCAAACGGGATGGAACCTAAAATGTACCCGGTAATGACAGTTCCAATCCCAATCAGGATTTGCATAACGTCTCTCCTCGTGTTTTTAATTTTAATGTGGATGCTGCTTCTAAAGTAACGTGCTTTACGGGATAAATTGGGAAAGTGACTTTTAGTTTAGCATGTTTATGACATTATGTGACAACACAATCGCAGCCATAAGGTTTCACTCATCGCTTATTAATAAGATAACATCGGCAGCCTTTCCATTCTTGATCCAAAAGCCGCGCGGCTTCCAGGCTCCGTTCGGGCGGGACCAAATGATGTGAACCACCGCATAAGCCGCCTCCGCAACATCGGTAGGGGATGGAATCTCCGGTCCGGCGGGATGCGAGTGGAAGATGCCGACCAAATCGAACGCGCGTGAGTCGATCCACTCGAACGCCCGTAGCTGCTCATATGGATCCATCACGAATCGCACAGGGCTTTGTGCCTGATTCCGGATGGGAATCACTTTCTCCACTCGATGCTTTTTTCCGGCAAGCAAACCACATGCCTCGAGTGGAGCTTGTTCTTCTATATGATGGATCATTTCATCCATTTGCGATTGCTTGAAAGTCAATTGAGGAATCATCTTAGCGGATAAAAATCGCCAAACCCCAGCATAGTACTGTTGCCACAGCAGGCTCCAGCGCGGCGCGACGGGCAGGTTGGTCTTCGCCGAGGTTGGCGGCAAGATTTGTCAAACCGTATAAGGGACCGACTAGCATCAGCCCAAACTGAGTTGGGGAAAGGGGCCAGTAATGTAAGCCCGCTGCGATCTGTACACACACGAATGCGATCCCGGCCGCCCAGGCATATTCCCAGCGACCGCTAAAACGCAAATGCAGGATGCGCAAGCTTGCCAGCCCGGCAGCAATATACAAGGCGGGGATTATAAGGTATAGACGCGCACCGCTGTAGCGCAAAGCAACCGCCAGAATAAAGAAAAGCGTGTATGAGATGGCGGTCAATCCGGCCATGGCGGTTGTGTAAAAGGGGGCGTCTCCATCGACCACGATGTATTCGGCAAGGAAAACCAAAAAGATAATCACGCCGCCAAGAGCGAAACCTGTCCACCAGGGCGCACCATCTGGCAAAATAGATAGTGGCACACCAACCACCAACGTAGTAAGTGTAGGCAAAATCCACCACTGAAAGGTCGCGCGGTTGCCTAAAGAGGGATGCGTATGCAAAAGCCAGTCCATGCCGGTGGCGGTGAGACCTGCGGTCAGAAAACTCATGGCAGTGGAAAGATTCAGCGGAAGAAGAAAGAAAAAACCGGGCAGTTGTACTTGCAGGTTGAAATCAGGGGTTTTGATCAGGCGTGCCAGGGCAAAAGCCAATAAAACGGTGGAGGTCAAAACGCCGATGTAGTTTGAATCCGGCAGATATTTCTGTTCATCCATACCTGCATTGTACCTGTCTCAGGAAGGTGTGCCAAGCCAACCCTTATGGTAGAATCAAAGGGTTATGTACGCTCAGAAACTTGAAACTCTCCCTCCGCCTCCAGGTGTGATTGGCTCGCTTAAGGCGGGGTTTGATGCTGTTTCCAACCATATCTTGCTAATTTTGATACCTCTGGCATTAGACCTGTTCCTGTGGCTGGGTCCGCGTTTGAGCGTGAGCAAAGTGTTGGGTCCGCTTTATGCGATCATGTTTGCTCAGGCTCGCCGCGGTCTGACTTCGCAGGACGATATTCAGCGGTTCGCTAGTTTCCAAAAAATCTTTGATGAAGCAATGCAACACTTCAACCTGGTAAGCCTGGTCTCGAAGCTGCAAACGTTTCCCGTGGGAATTTCGAGCTTGTTGGCAAGAACGATGCCGGCAGATAGCCCAATGAGTCAGAGTATTGTACAAGTGACATCGCCACTTGTTTTCCTTGGATACATGCTTCTGTTGATTGTCGTTGGATGGACGATTGGCGGGTTGTACTTCCGCTGGGTGTCAGGAACGGTTTTAGGTCAGGCAGGTATTAGCCCCTTGCGCGCGATCTTCCAGACGTTTGTTCTGTCGGTGCTCTGGTTTATGGCAATGATAGTTGTATCCGTTCCAGTCATGATGGTGCTGACTCTGCTGATGTTCATCAATCCTCTCCTGGCGAGTGGAGCATTGTTCATTTTTGTGATGCTATCCTTCTGGGTGATTGTGCCTTTGTTCTTTGTCCCACACGGAATCTTTATTCGAGGACAAAATGCGTTCTATTCCATCCTGACCAGCTTCAAGATGGCACGCTTCACCCTCCCGACCAGTGGAATGTTCGTTTTTAGCGCGTTCATCCTTTCTTCAGGATTGGATTACCTGTGGAGTGTTCCAAAAAGCAATTCATGGATGACTCTGGTTGGAATTAGCGGTCACGCATTTATCACGACCGCCTTGTTGGCAGCAAGCTTTGTATATTATCGCGATATGAATGTATGGTTGCAGGCCGTACTAGATGAACTGCAACAAAAGAAAAATCTTCCCGCACGAAGAATTTAATGATTTTCAACTTTTATCACCTCTCCTGAGGGAGAGGGAACACATTGGAGGTTTTGTGGCAACAAAAGATACAACCGTTAATTATGACGTAAGTTCCATTCAGGCACTGGAAGGTATTGAGCATGTTCGTAAGCGTCCCGGTATGTATGTGGGCGGTACGGATATCAAAGCCCTGCATCACCTGGTTTATGAGGTAGTGGACAATGCCATCGATGAAGCGTTGGCTGGTTTTTGTACGAATATCAATATCACCATTCACGAAGACAGCAGTGTGACCGTGGAAGATAACGGCCGCGGTATTCCGGTCGGTCCGCATCCGACGAAGAAGGATGCCAATGGCAAGCCGATGGAAACCGTCGATGTGGTCATGACGGTCATCGGCGCAGGTGGTAAGTTTGGAGGCGGCGGTTATAAAGTCTCCGGCGGCTTGCATGGTGTGGGCGTCAGCGCGGTGAACGCGCTCTCTGAGTGGATGACCACCGAGATCAAACGCGATGGTAAGTTATGGCAACAGAACTATAAACGCGGTGTGCCACAGGGCCTTATCAAAGTAATCGGAAAAGCGGGCAAGGAAGAGACTGGCACAACGCAGACCTTTAAATTCGACAAACAGATCTTCGTGGAAGATTTTGACTATCGATTCGATACGCTGGTGCAGCGCTTCCGTGAAATGGCGTTCGTGACGCGCGGCGTGACGATCCGTTTTGTAGATGAGCGCGCCGACCGCGAGATGACCTTCTACTTCGAAGGCGGACTTACTTCCTTTGTTCGATATTTGGATCGTAATCGCGAGAATCTGCATTCTGTGGTGCATGTTGAAAAGGAGATCGAGAATATCGGTATCGAGGCCGCCATTCAGTACACAGATTCCTATACGGAATCTGTGTACTCGTTTGCTAACACCATCAATACCATTGACGGTGGGACACATCTCACCGGTTTGCGTTCATCCATCACGCGTGTGATCAACGATTATGCACGCAAGAATGGACTGCTAAAGGAAGCTGACCCGAACTTCGCTGGTGATGACACCCGAGAAGGGTTGACAGCCATCGTTTCGGTTAAACATCCGAACCCGCAGTTCGAGTCACAGACCAAGGTCAAGTTGATGAACCCCGAAGCGCAGACCTATGTTACTCAGGTGGTGGGTGAAGCCTTTGGTACATTTCTGGAGGAAAACCCACAGGCGGCGAAAGCGATCATTGCCAAGTGTCTCACCTCTGCTCGTGCACGAGACGCGGCGCGCAAGGCACGTGACCTGATCATCCGCAAGTCGGCGCTCGAATCGTTGACCCTGCCTGGTAAGCTGGCGGATTGTTCCGAACGCGATTCTTCGAAGACCGAACTCTATATCGTGGAAGGTGACTCGGCCGGCGGCTCTGCCAAGCAGGGACGCGACCGTCATTTCCAGGCGATCCTGCCTCTGCGCGGAAAGATCCTCAATACAGAGCGAGCCCGTCTTGACAAAATACTGGGTAACAACGAAGTGCGCTCTCTCATCTCAGCATTGGGTACTGGTATTGGTGAAGATTTTAATTTGGAAGGTCTTCGCTACGGTCGCATTATTATCATGACCGACGCGGACGTGGACGGTAGTCATATTCGCACATTACTGTTGACATTCTTCTTCCGCTATATGGCGCAGTTGATCGAAGATGGTCACCTGTATATTGCTCAGCCGCCACTCTACCGTATCGCATTTAAGAATCAAGTCAAGTATGTGTACAGCGATAAGGAAAAGGACAAACTGGTCAAGGAGCTTGGTGAAAAAGCAAGCCTGCAACGCTACAAAGGCTTGGGCGAAATGAACCCCACCCAGCTTTGGGAGACCACGATGAATCCCGAGAACAGGACGTTGCTCCTCGTCACGGTGGACGACGCAGCTGAGTCAGACCGCACCTTCGACATGCTGATGGGCGATGCGGTGGATCCACGCCGTAAGTTCATTCAGACGCACGCAAAAGCCGTCCGGAATCTCGATATTTAGCAATTAACCTCCCGCAGGTTCGAAACCTGCGGGAGGTTTCTATTTAACGTGCCTTACTTCTTTGTTATGTTTGTTATGAAAGTACCATAGTTGTGCAGGGGGCATGTAGAGTAAAATGCCTTAAGAATTCGCTATGGAAACCACATCCTCCGGTATCACGGTCCAAAGCAATCGCCTCAGTACAGTCATTAATACGCTGACGCAATCGCTTGTCTTGCTCTATCAGGCAATTGCGGTAGTTGTTTTTGTGGGGTCATTAATTTCTGCATATGCCTGGTTGAAGAATCCATTCATCGGCGGATTTTTCGAGCAGACGATGGTGATCAACGAATCGGTCACGCGCCAGGCAGGAAAACAGTGGGCGTTACAAATGAGTGGTTTTCGGCTTGGCGATCGCCTGGTTTCTGTGGCGGGGTATCCGATTTCAGATGCGAGTGATTTGCGAAAAATACTCGAATCACTGCAGGCGGGGCAGACCGTAAAAGTTGTGATGCGCACGCTGGATGGGGACACCAAGGAAGCCGATATTACCTTACAACATCTGGCGTTCATCGATCAGATCTCTTATTTTGTCATCCCGGCCTTTTTGAGTCTCGTCTTTCTGATCCTCAGCTTATGGATCTTTGGCTTGCGGCGCACAGAAGCTGCCGGTCGTACGTTTTCTGTGTTGACTACTTCTCTTTCCATTGCTGTAGGTACTTTGTTCGATCTCTATACTTCCCATTATTTCAGCTATGTGTGGACGATGGCAGTTGCGCTGGCAGGCGGCGCCCTGGTCGGATTGGGAATCGTATTTCCGCAAGAGATGCGCGTTTTATACCGCCGTCCCTATCTACGTTGGATTGGGTTTGCAGCAGCAATTGTATTAACTCTCAACGCATTTCGCGTGTTGTATGATTTTCAAAATCCCATTGCCTACATTGTTGCATGGCGGGATATTTATGTGTTTGTCGGTATTTCAGGCTTGTTCTATTTCGGCACGTTGACGTACCGCGCCCTTTTCTCGCTTTCACCAGTTGTCAAGAATCAGGCTCGCACCATCCTGTTCGGCGCGGTGTTGGCGTTTGGTCCAATGGTTGCCTGGCTTCTATACACTTCCATTAAAGCAAAACTGGCACCTGCACAATCGACTCCGTTCAACCCTTTGTTCTTTGTCCCGCTGATCATCTTCCCCGTCGTCAACGGATATGTGATCCTGCGCTTCCGACTCTTGCGGACCGATTACTGGTTGCGCCAGGGGATGGTGTATTCGCTGCTGACGATTTTTGTCATCGCCGCGTATGGATTGCTTGTGAGCGGATTGGGTCTGATCTTTTCGATTGCCATGCCATCCAATAATCCATATTTGATCGGTGGCCTGGTCTTTTTGATCGCGGTCTTTCTCGATCCTATACGGACATGGTTGCAATCCTTGATCGATAGTATTTTCTTCCGTGGGCAACGCGCCTATGAGGAACGACTCCGTATCTTTAGCCATGAACTCACCAATGCAGTTTACTTGAATACAGTTGCACGAATATTACGTGAACAGATCTCCAGCAGTCTTATCCCGGAACGGCTCCATATTTACACGTATGATTCGCTGAACGATCAATACGCTGCTCTACCCGGCGCGGACAATCGTCCCACGAGTGACATCCGCTTTGCTTCGGGCAGCCCACTGGTACAATATTTTCAAAAAGAATCGATTCCGCTTTATCTGGATATGATTAATCCGTCGCCGCTCGTGCGAGGGGATGAAGCACGTCTTTCTTTGCTGGGAGCGCGCCTTTTTGTCGCTTTGCCCGGTGAAGAACGTCCCGTTGGCTGGCTGGCTTTAGGAGCACCTCGCTCTGGCAATGCTTATGCCCCGCGTGACCTGGATTTCCTCAATAACCTGGCAGACCAGGCATCGGTTGCCATTGCCCGCCTCCAAACCGTCGCCGACCTGGAACGACGTGTGCAGGAAATGAACGCGTTGACGCGCGTCTCGCAGGGTGTGAACGTAACTCTCACCTTTGATGACATTTTAGAATTGATCTTTGCGCAGGCGACGCAAATCATCCCATCCTCGCTCTTTCATATTACGCTCTATAGCAAAGCCGCGAATTATTTTTATTATGGCTTCCGTGTGGACGATAATGAACGCCTCACCAACCGCGAGAATCAGCCACTTCCGCCCAGCCTCGGTCTGGGACAGGAGATCATTCGCAAAGGCCGCCCAATTCTCACACAGGATTATTTGCGTGAGTGTCAGCAACGCAACATCACGCCGTCTGCTACAGGCATCTATGCATGGATGGGTGTGCCGCTAAATTCAGGAGCAGAAACCATCGGTGCCTTAAGTGTTGGAAGTCGCGATGCGACGGTCATTTATACCCGCGCTCAATTGGATCTCTTACAGGCAATCGCAGATCAGACCGTGGGCGCGATCGTCAAAGCACGCCTTTTACAGGAGACACAGCAACGCGCTCACCAGCTTGCCACGCTGAATGAAATTACAAGGCAGCTCACCTCCACGTTGGAACAAGAACCACTCCTTCGGAATATTTTGGAGAATGCGGCCCGTGCTCCGGTGATTGAGAACGATGGTCAGCGCTCTATGACCCGTTCTGAAAACTTCGACAGACAAACAGGCTTCATATCGCGGTCATTTCTGGCTGTCCCGATGCAGATCAAAGATCGCATCCTTGGCGTCATTGAAGTCATTAATCGTCGCGACGGTCTGCCTTTTGTCGAGGATGATCAGAACTTACTCACTGCTTTTGCAGGTCAGGCAGCGGTTGCCATGGAAAATGCCCGCTTGCTTGCATTGACAGATCAAGAGCTTGCCGAAAGAGTGGAAGAACTGCAAGTGATGGGTCGTATTGTGCGTGAATTGAATGCCAGCCTCGAAGTAAACCGCGCCATGCGAACTACCCTGGAATGGGCGATGCGCCGTTCCAACGCGGAGGCCGGCTTGATCGGCATGATCGAAGAAGATCATCTCCGCTTGATTGCACAGCAGGGATATGACGATGTGCTTCCTCCTGAAGAATCGCACATGCCTCTGGTATTGCCTGCCATTAAATCCGCGATCGAGAGCGGACAACCGAATCAAGTTTCTCTTGTTGGCAACGGATCCAAAGGTATTCTGCCCACTGCCCATCAGCAGATCATTATTCCGATACGTCGTGAAGCCAGGGTGATTGGTTTGCTCCTGCTCGAAAGCACCAGTGACTCACAAGGTAACCTCGCATTTCTGAATCAACTGAGTGATAGCGCAGCGATCGCAATTGCGAATGCCCAGCTTTATGATGAGGTGCAGCGCGCCAACCTGGCGAAGAGTGAATTCGTTTCCTTTGTGGCGCATGAATTGAAGAACCCAATGACATCCATCAAGGGCTATACCGAATTACTCGCCGCCGGATCGGTTGGTACGATCAATGAGATGCAATCCAACTTCCTTGGCACGATTCGTTCCAACGTCGAGCGTATGTCGACTCTGGTTTCGGACCTCAACGACAATGCCAAGATCGAAGCGGGGCGATTGCGCCTGGAATATAAACCTGCCGATGTAAAAGATATCGTCGAGGATGTGATTCGCTCCACGAAACGTCAGTTGGAGGATAAACGTCAAAGTGCTGAACTAGAACTGCCTGCTCAATTACCGCAGGTCTGGGCGGACCGCATTCGCGTGGGACAGGTGCTGGTCAATTTGGTCAGTAACGCCCATAAGTACACACCTGAAGGCGGAAAGATTATTATCGGCGCCGAAGCAACATCGAACCAGTGGGATCCGGAAGGCGCAAAAAATGTAGTGCATCTTTGGGTGAAAGACAATGGAATCGGCATCAGCTTTGAAGATCAGGCAAAGATCTTCCAGCGCTTCTTCCGCTCTGAAGATTCGAAAGCTCGTGAAGCTCCCGGAACCGGTTTGGGCCTGAACATCACGAAGAGCCTTGTTGAGATGCAGGGTGGGCGCATCTGGTTCGATAGCGAGTTCCGCAAAGGCACAACATTCCACTTTACAATTCCGGTCGCTGAAGGATGATGAAATGACCCTCACAGTTGCCATTGGAAATGCGCAGGAGTTGAACGGCCGCGAAGCGGGGCTGCAGGCAACACACCAGGCGCTGAATCGACTCGATACGGGCGCGCCAGCCTTTGGCTTGGTCATTGCTTCACAACAATATCAGGCGCGCGAAGTCGTCAGTGGAGTATCCAGTCTCCTGGGCGATACGCCACTCATTGGCTTTAGCAGTCCTGCCGGACTCACGATGCATGGTTTGCATCCCAATTCAGTCATCGTTGTCTTGCTCGGTGGCGATATTCAGGCGGAGACGCGTTGGATGCCAGGTTACGCCCAAAGCGGACGCGATACGGGCGCGCAACTTGCCCGGCAAGCCACAGAACAAAGCGATACACGCGCCTTACTCTTTTTTGCCGATGGGTTCAATGGCGATGCAGATCAATTATGCAACGCACTTGGCAACGGATCTTATCCGCTTGCGGGTGCTCTCTCCTCCGGGGATTTACATACCGGTCATTCCTACCAGATTGCGGGTCCACAAACCGGAAGTGGCGCCCTGGCTGCTGCATTGTTGCGCGGCGATTTTCGTGTGGGAGTCGGGGCTGCCCACGGATGGAATCCCGTTGGAAGCCAATTCCGTGTGACGCGTTCGCGCGGCTTTTGGCTGCGCACCCTGGATGGTCGTCCGGCATCCGAGACCTATGCTCAGTTATTTGGTTATCCGGCGCGCGATTGGGCATTTCCGCCATTGAGTCATTTAGCGCGGCTCTATCCGCTTGGCATAGAGCAAGGCGATCAACTGGTTGTGCGCGCCCCCATTCGTGTGGAAGCCGATGGAAGTTTCCGCATGAATGCTCCTGTGCGCGATGGCGCAGATGCTTACCTGCTTGTGGGGAGTCGTGTCTCGTGTGAAAGTGCTGCCCAACAGGCTGCCCAACAAGCCCTCCAGCAGTTGGAGGGAAGGAAGCCAGTCTTCGCTTTAGTCCTTGTGGATATAGCCTGGGAGATGTTGCTCAAATCTCATCCCGGCTCTGAGATCTCTGCTGTGCAAGATATCCTCGGCGAGGAAGTCCCCATTGCCGGTGGATACACACTCGGGCAAATTGTCCGCCATAAGGAATCGAGACTTTCGCAATTGCTCAATCAACATATTGTTGTCGTTGCGTTTGCCGAAGCATGAACTACACTAGCCGCCGTGACCGGCGGCTTTTCATTTGGAACGATTCGTGCCATGTAAGAGTCTTACAACTTGAAAAGACTGCTCCAGGGTGGCGTTTTGCAAAATGATAAAAGATATATAATGACAACGAGGAGAGCAAAATGAATACCCAAAAACTTTCCAGCCTATTGATCGTGCTAACTTTGTTTGCTGTCATATTATCAGCATGTGCATCAGCCACTCCCGCGCCCTCGACTCCAACGCCACTCATTTTTGTTACTTCAACAGCGCTGTTCAACCCAAATAACACCGCAGTACCATTCGTCAGCCCTACGCCGGCAGTGAGTGATTTCACTGCAATTCCCGGGTTGACATCCACAACGGCGCCCTCCTCGGCAACGAATATTTGTACAGATCCACAAGCGACCGCGCTGATCGACTCGCTTAAGAAAGCGGTGACCAGTGCGGATGGCCAGCTCCTGGCTTTGCTCGTCAGCCCAACGGATGGCATGGATGTGGCATTCTTCCATAATGGCAATGTGATCAACTATGATCAAGCCCATGCCAAATTCCTGTTTGAAACAACATACCAGGCCAACTGGGGCAATGAACCGGGAAGCGGCGCGGAGAAGGATGGCTCCTTTCATGATGTGGTTATCCCAGAACTAGTGAAGATATTCAACCAGCCGTATACTCTGCACTGCAATGAACTCAAATATGGCGGCGCGAGTTATCCGGTGACTTTCCCCTATAAGAAAGATTTTTATTCGATTTATTATCCGGGCACCGATGCCAATGGCAACATGGATTGGCGCACCTGGGTCGCAGGGATAGAGTATGCCAATGGAAAACCTTATTTATATGCTTTGAGGCAATATTTCTGGGAGCCATAAAGTTTTAGGTGACATTCATTTCAAGAGTGACTGTCACCTATAAGTGGCTTTTATTCTCTATAGATTAGCCAGAACTAAATCGATTGCCAGCAGAAATTCTGCTGGCTTTTTTAATGTAAGAAAAAATAGGGTTAGGTGTACTATATAAAGGGTTATTGCAAGTTCTTGCAATAAGAGTCAAATTATGTCCTGTGCCTCTGATTATGCTCCCCAACTCCGCGCCCGCGGATTTCGAATGACGTCTCAGCGAATGGCGATTCTGCATGTCCTCCATCACGCAGGGACGCATCTTTCGCCAAGTGAAATCTATCAACAGGCGCGGCGCGAACTGCCAGGTCTTACCGAACCGACTGTATATCGTACATTGGATTTCCTCGCCGAAAACGGACTGGTTCGTTCCTCGCAGTCCGGGAGCCGTCACGTCAGATATCAGATCGCAAAAGATGATCATCATCATGTGATCTGCCGCGTCTGTGGCGGTGAAATCGAAGTGGAACATCAGTTGCTCGAGAGCCTATATCGACAATTAGAATCAGCCAGTGGCTACGTGCGTATTGATAGTCATATCACGTTCTTTGGCGTGTGTCCGCAATGTCAAAAGACCAATTTATAGGAATTTTGAAATGAAAACCATTCGTGTTTTGTTTATTCTATTTATATTTCCTTTATTTTTGGTTAGCTGTGCAGCAGCTGGCGCGACTCAAAATGGCAAATTGAATGTGATTGCCACGGTATCTCCGATTACCAATATCATCTATAACATTGGCGGCGACCGCATAAACGTTTCGGGAATTGTTCCGGAAGGTGTGAACTCACACACTTTCGAACCAGCCCCATCTGATGCAGTCAAACTGGCGCGCGCCGATTTGATCTTTGTCAACGGCCTTCATCTCGAAGACCCGACTGTCAAACTGGCGGAAGCGAACAAGAAATCGGGGGCAGAAATTGTTTCCCTTGGTGAGCAAACGATCACACCCGATCAGTATATTTATGATTTTTCTTTTCCGAAGTCCGAGGGCAATCCTAATCCGCATTTGTGGATGAATCCAATGAATGCATTGCGCTATGGGGAAATTGCACGTGATACGCTGGCGCGGCGTGACCCGGGCAATGCAGATTATTACAATCAAAATTATGCTGCCTTCAAAATACGCATCGAAGCGTTAGATGAGGTTATTAAAACAACTATCAATAGCATCCCTGAGAATAACCGCAAACTGCTAACGTATCACGACTCGTTCGCATATTTTGCACCGCGCTATGGAATGACCGTTATTGGCGCGATCCAACCTTCGGATTTTGCTGAACCTTCTGCAAAAGATGTGGCTAACTTGATCACACAGATCAAACAGGAAAAAGTTCCGGCAGTATTTGGATCAGAAGTTTTTCCATCTCCAATACTGGAACAGATTGCCAAAGAATCGGGCGCAAAATACGTGAGTGACTTGCGCGATGATGATCTGCCCGGCACACCTGGTGAAGCAAAACATTCCTACATCGGATTAATGGTGGAGGACGTTCGGATTATGGCGGAGGTCCTCGGTGGAGATCCGTCCCTGATTGCCAACTTTGATGTTTCCAACGTTCCTGGCAAAGACCAAACTGTGAATCAGAGTCAATAGAGAATTTCATGGAACCTTTGCTTGAATTGAAGAAAGTTTCTTTTGGATATAGTGCGATGCCTGTATTGGAGAATGTCAATCTCCATTTGCATCGCGGGCAATTCGCCGCGTTGGTCGGTCCAAGTGGTGCGGGCAAGACCACATTGCTGAAACTTATTCTTGGCACATTACAGCCAACGCATGGAGATATATACACTCACGGCGAGGTCCTGCGGAACGGGCATTCACCGCGTATAGGGTATGTGCCTCAGTTGGAAACAGTGGATTGGAACTTTCCGGTAACGGTTGAGCAGGCAGTCTGGATGGGGCAGATCGGGAACAAAAATCCCTGGCCATGGATGAACGCCAAAGAACGGAAACAAGTCCAAGCGACATTGGAACGGCTAGGAATCGCAGCTCTGGCGCAGCGACACATTCGTAATCTATCGGGCGGTCAGCAGCAACGCGTCTTTCTGGCGCGGGCATTGATATCGAAACCTGATTTGTTGGTTCTGGATGAGCCAACCGTTGGACTGGATATTCAAACTGCCGAGATGATCCTTGTGCTATTGGCTGAACTGAATCGTCAGGGTCTTACCCTGTTGATGACAACGCACGATCTGAATGCCGCCGCCGCTCATTTGCCCTGGGTGATTTGCTTGAATCAAAAAGTGGTGGCACAGGGCGCTCCGGAGGAGATATTTACGGAGGCTATTCTAAGTGAAACATATCGCGGAGATATGCTTATCTTTCGCCATAATGGCATGATGTTCATCCAACAGAAACCGCATGATCATACGTATAAAGACCTGGTCCCAGAGCCTATACCGGGTGAAGTCCCACACGCAAATCTATAGAGGTTGTCCATATGGATATTCTTCTTGAGCCTTTTCAATTTGAATTTTTTCGCAATGGGGTCGTAGTATCCTTATTGGTCGGCGCGTTGTGCGGGCTGATCGGTGTTTATATTGTCTTGCGCGGCATGAGCTATATTGGTCACGGGCTTTCACACGCCATTTTTGGGGGTGCGGTCGTGACCTATGTCATGGCATGGAACTTTTATGTGGGCGCGGGTCTCTGGGGATTCCTCGCGGCGGTGCTGATCAATCAAACCGTGCGGCGTACACGCATCTCTGCCGATGCCGCTATCGGTGTGGTGACAACGGCCAGTTTTGCTATTGGCGTCGCATTGATCAGTCGTTATCGCCACTTCACGCGCTCCTTCGATGCGGCGTTATTCGGTAACATTCTCGGCGTGACAGGGCAGGATGTGCTAGTGGTTGCAGCCGTTACTCTCATCGTCATGCTTATTATTTTCTTTATGTATAAGCAGTTACTCTTCACCACCTTCAATACGGAGGTGGCACAGGTTTATGGCGTCAAAACCGAATGGGTGGATACGCTTTTCTCTCTGGCGCTGGCGGCAGCATTGATTGCCTCGATGCAAATCCTGGGCGTGACGCTGATCGCTGCGGCACTTGTCATCCCAGCCATCACGGCTCGTTTGCTAACGGATAGCTTTAACCGCATGATCATTCTCTCCACAATCACGGGAATGCTGACCAACCTGATTGGGATGTATTTGAGTTATTACATTGATGTCGCCTCCGGCGCGACGATTGTACTTGTCCAGGCAACAGTCTTTGGTATTGCGCTTTTCGCCAGCGTCGCGCAAAAGCGAGCGGCGCGCCGGCTATCTCATACTCATATTTAGTTTTGAAGGGGAGTTTTGTCTCACGCGCGACAATTTGCCGGTCATCCGTGCAATGGTGGGACTCGTATTCCAAAACCCCGACGACCAACTCTTCTCTCCGACGGTATTTGAGGACGTTGCCTTTGGTCCGCTGCACATGGGACTGCCTGAAGAGGAAGTGATCGCCCGCGTCGAGAAGGCCCTCGAAGCCGTGCGCATGTCGGTGTATCGCGATCGTTTATCACATCACCTGAGTGTAGGGGAGAAGAAACGGATTGCCATCGCGACCGTCCTTTCGATGGACCCAAAAATTCTGATCCTTGATGAACCCAGTGCAGGCCTCGACCCGCGCGCCCGACGAACACTGATCAATTTATTGCGGGAACTTCCTATCACTATGATGATCTCCACCCATGACATGGCAATGGTCAAGGAACTTTTCCCGCGTACAATCGTGATGGATGATGGCCGCATCGTTGCGGACGGAAAGACAAAAGATATTCTGGAAAATGAAAAGCTCTTGAATGAGCATGGGTTGGAAAAGCCATAAAATGCAAACATGATTACCCCCCAACTTAAGGATTCAGCCACGGATTACACGGATTGTCACAGATTTTGAATGAGTGCACCCAAATTGAACCAAACAATCAGCCGACCCGCTAGACCGGGTCGGCTGATTTCGTGTATATCAGTGAAATTCGTGGCTAAAAGTTCGAAAGATTAAATTCGCAGTGAGTCATGTTTTTGTGATGTTTTCTGCTCAATTCGGACATAAGGGGTCTGTAACTTTTCTGTTACCAAGATTGTCTTGCTTGTACAAGCTGTCACGAATACAATTTCATAAATCGTTTAGAGGTAACCGCGTCGTAGCTGGCAAACACCTAAATTTTAGGGAGAAAAGAAATCTCCCGGGGAGAAATTTATGTTTTTCAAAAGCCGTAAGTCCATACTTGTGCGAATAGTCCTTGCATTGGTGTTGATCGTAAGCGTCCTCGCCGTGCTTCCTACATTGGCCAGTTCGTCCGCAATCTATGTCAAACAGGATGCAACTGGCGCAAACAGTGGCACCTCTTGGGCGAATGCTTATACCGATTTGCAATCCGCCCTAGCGGTTGCCTCTATTGGCGATGAGATTTGGGTCGCAGCAGGAACGTATAAGCCGACGACAGGCCCAGATCGTAGTATTTCATTCACGCTCAAGAATGATGTAGCAGTCTATGGCGGTTTTAACGGCACAGAGACATTGCGCACACAACGCGATCCCTCAATAAATGTTACCACTTTAAGTGGTGATATTGGAATCATCGGAGATAACAGCGATAATTCCTATCATGTTGTGGTGGGTAGTAATACAAATAATACAGCTATATTGGATGGATTTGAAGTTACGGCAGGAAACGCCAATCAAATGCAGACGGATACAGGCGGGGGAATGCTCAATATGGATGGTAGTCCAACAGTATCCAATCTAAATTTCGTCAGTAATTCCGCCAGTGAGGGTGGCGGAATGGAAAATCAATTTTGTAGCAGTCCGATTCTAACGAATGCAATTTTTAGAAACAATGCAGCACTTCGTTCTGGCGGGGGAATGCTCAACTATGAGTCCAGCAGCCCAGCACTGTCAGATGTCACCTTTGATGGGAACACAGCATCTTCTGGTGGCGGTATGACGAACTGGAATCACAGCATGCCTGTTTTGGAAAATGTGATTTTTAGTGGGAATTCATCTCAGTACGGTGGCGGCATGGAGAATGATTCGAGTAATCCGATTTTACGGAATGTGGCGTTCAATAACAATTTGGTAACGATTAACGGTGGCGGCATGGCAAATGATGATTATAGTAATCCCACCCTGACAAATGTAATCTTTAATGGGAATAGGGCGTTGGATACTTCGGATACCTATGGCGGTGGAATGACCAACTTTCAAAGCAATTCTACCCTCGTCAACGTAACCTTTTACAACAACTCGGCTACTTATGGTGGTGGCATGCTGAATCGGGATGCCAATAGTAATGTGACATTAACGAATGTCACGATGAGTAACAACACAGCAACTATCGAAGGTGGTGCAATTGCTAACGGAGGCAACCTAAACATCACGAATAGCATCTTATGGGGGAACAGCGGTGCAGAGATAATTAACATAGCTCCGAACGCTCCGATTGTGGCCCATAGCATCATTCAAGGAGGGTACTCTGGTGCTGGTAATCTCGATGTTGATCCTCTTTTAGGTCCGCTGCAAGATAATGGTGGCTTTACACCAACAATGGCGTTGTTACCTAGTTCATCCGCGATTGATGCAGGGGATGATGCAAATTGTCCAGCTACCGATCAGCGTGGAGTGACTCGTCCGCAAGGTGATCATTGTGATATCGGCGCGTTTGAATATGTATTCTCTCCAACGCCAACACCGACGTTTACACCTACCTATACTCCTACACCCTCGATTATTACGCTGGTTCTGCAGCCTAATGCCACGACGGGTGTCGATAGTTATATCTATAGCGGATCGGCGAAATCTAACTTTGGTGCCGCGGTGGATATGGGCGTCGGGGAGGACAATGGTGCAAACAATCGCATGGCACGCAGTTTGATCAAGTTCGACCTCTCATCTATCCCTGCGAATGCAACGATTACTTCTGCGACGCTCTCGCTATGGACGTCGACTGACCTTTCCAGCAACGATCGTATCATCCGCGTGTATCGCTTGAAGGTTCCCTTCAACGAGGCGCAAGTGACCTGGAACGTCTCAGCAACAGGCGTCAACTGGCAGATAGCTGGTGCATCGGGTGCGAATGACCATGAGAATACGGATATCGGTGCGATCACGATACTGAATAATGAGTTGTCTAACATTGAAAAACCGATCATGTTGACGCCGGCGAAAATCCAGGAAATGGTGAACGGTACATTCGTCAATCGTGGATTTATAGTCGTGGCGGATACTGAATCAAATGATCGTTTCAATTACTACAGCTCGGATTCTGCAACGGCGAATCAGCGACCTAAGCTTGTCATCCAGTACACGATATCATCCGCCGCGCCATCCAATACTCCTTCGGCGACCTACACTCCCACGCGCACGCCTACGGCAACCGCGACTCAAACTCTATCACCAACCAATACTGCAACAAGAACACCTACCGCTACATCCTCTTCAACTCCGACGAGCACGGCAACTATAACTCGCACTTCAACGGCCACACCTACGTTTACCTCGACCGCAACGAGTACGTTGAGCCCAACAAGTCAACCGAGCGATACTCCGACAACCACGCCAGTGCCGACAAATACAGCTACATTTACTCCATCTCCAACCAGCACAGCAACGTCTACGCCTGGTGGTTTCCCCGCGAAACCAGTGCTAGATAATTTTAATCGAGCCAATGGTTCAATTGGCTCAACCTGGTCTGGCGCCACTACGGCATTCAGCATTTCATCGAATCAATTGGATGTCATTGCCAGCGGTTCGAGTACTTATATCCTGTGGAACTCCTCCTCATTCGGTACAGATCAGGAAGCCTATGTCACAATTTCACAAATCGACACTGCAACGAACAACGAACATGGTCTCATCTTGAAATCACAAAGCAGTAAGAGTACCACCAGTGGACTGATCGATGTCAGGTATGACGGTGTAGGACATGCCGTTCAGGTATGGACGTATCATTCCACGCAGGGCTGGGTGCAATATGGTCCCAGCATTTCAGTCACATTTGCTAATGGAGATCAATTTGGTGCACGCGCTCGTCCGGATGGTTTTGTAGAAATCTATCAAAACGGAGCATTGCTTGGCACCCGCAGCATCACGAGTTGGCCATTCTATGCCAATGGTGGCTACATTGGTTTATGGTTTGTAAATGCACCGGCAGCCTTACTGGATAACTTCGGAGGTGGCACAAGGTAAGTATTGGATATAGTTAAGAACACTGTCTTCCTTCGATGCCGATTACTACAGGCCTATTGAGGTAATAGCATCTGGCCCGATAAGATCAGAGTTTATAACAAAGCCCTCACGCAGCTGGAAATCCAAACGGAATTGAACACGCCAATTCAATTAGTGATGATCCAAAGCAAGCGCCTCTGAATTTCAGAGGCGCTTTTGTTTACCTTTCATTTTTGAAAGTCAATTTACACTACTAGGGTCTTATGCTAGTTGATTGACAAAAAGTCCTCAAGCGTGATATTGGAGTTTCTGCTGAAAGAAGCCCAACACGCTGGAGGACTCCTCAATGATAAACGACTTTAATGATTTTTGTTTGTGGATGTACT
>WNFZ01000777.1_pt1 | contig 30736 bp, 29 predicted proteins | sample 5400081 | NCBI WGS metagenome assembly WNFZ01 (sample SAMN13153365, study PRJNA577476) | soil metagenome | isolation source: 80 cm soil or saprolite under grassland replicate 1 | place: USA:California | collected 2016-06-15 | reverse complement strand
AGCCTCCATGCGATTCCCTCTCTCAGGTACTGCACCCGCCTGCCCAGCGGGCGGCGGTGGCGCCGGCCCGCATGGCGCGGGCGGCATGGTCGTTCTGCATCAGCGTCCGCAGCCCCATCCCGCTGTTCGCGGTTAACACCGCCTCCGGGGCGGCGGCGGGGATGGCCGACCAGGTCTCGCCGTCGCAGTTGATGGCGTACGCCTTCTCCCAGTGCCAGCGCAGCATGTTCAGCGTGGTCTGTTGGTCCTTGCCCAGCATTGCTACCTCCTGGACCAGAAGTCTACCCGGCCTAGGACTATCTTGGACCCCCCGAAACTGCCAGGAAGATCCTTAGCCGCGTAATTGTTTAGCCTGGTCGCATGCCCAGGGATGCCGTACCGCCGTACCGGCGGGTGGCGGCTGCCCTGCGCGAGCAGATAGAGTCCGGCGCGCTGCTGCCCGGCGAGCAGGTTCCCCCGGTACCCCGGCTCTGCGAGACCTACGGCGTCAGCAGGAACACGGCGCTGCGGGCGCTGCGGGTCCTGCGGGATGACGGGCTGATCAAGGTAGAGCCCGGGTGGGGCGCGTTCGTCGCGGACTCATCCAACTCATAGTTGGATGTCTGAAGTAATCGACCTGACTGGCCCGCTGCCACATTCATCACATTGCCAGCGGGGCGCGGCCGGGCATCCAAGCCGCCGGTACTGACATTCCGGCTGTTTCATCCACCGTCGCCGGTTTCCTGCGCCGCTGGGCCACAGCGGCTGACGGGCTTCAGCCCGGCGTTCCCGGATCCGGCACCGTCGGTGCCGGAGGTGGTGTGAGTTGAATGCCAAGGACATCCTGGGCAGGCGGGGCGAGCAACTGGCTGTCGAGCATCTGCAGCGGGCCGGGCTACGAATACTCGACCGGAACTGGCGGTGCGCCGATGGCGAGATCGACATCGTGGCCGCCGAGCGGCGGGCGCTGGTCATCTGCGAGGTGAAGACCCGCTCAGGTGTCAGGTACGGCACGCCGCTGGAGGCGATCACCCGGCAGAAGCGGAACCGGCTGCGGCGGCTTGCGATCCGCTGGCTGGTCGCACACGGGATCCTGTTCGACGAGATACGCATCGACGTGGTGGGCGTGCTGCGGTCCGAGTCGGGCGAATTCTCCGTTGACCATGTCCGCGGGGTGGGCTAGATGGCGCTGGCCCGGACCCACTCGATCGCGCTGGTGGGCGTGCAGGGGCATCACGTCGAGATCGAGGCTGATATCGAGAACGGCCTGGTCGCGCTGCTCCTGGTGGGCCTGCCCGACACCGCGCTACGGGAGGCGCGGGACCGGATCCGGGCGGCGATCATCAACAGCAAGGAAGCCTGGCCGCAGCGCCGGATCACGGTCGGGCTGTCGCCGGCCAGCCTGCCCAAGCGCGGCAGCAGCTTCGACGTCGGCATCGCCGTGGCCATCCTCGGCGCCGCCGAGGTCCTGCCCGCGGCGAGCCTGGCGGACCTGATGTTCATCGGCGAGCTCGGGCTCGATGGCAGGCTCCGCCCCGTACAAGGCGTCCTGCCGGCGGTGGCGGCGGCCGTAGCGGCCGGGTTCGGCACCGTTGTGGTGCCGGCGGACAACGCGCCCGAGGCGGCGCTCGTTCCGGGCGTCCGGGTCCTCGCCGCGAACAGCCTCAGCTCGCTGCTCGGCTGGCTGCGCGGCGGCTGCCCGGCTGCGGGATCATCGGGCGCGGCGATATGGCAGGGCGGCTCGCTGCCTCCAGACAGCGGCGGCCCCGGCCCGGCGGGAGCGGAGGTTCCCGGCCGTGATCTGGCCGAGCTGGTGGGGCAGCCGACCGCCAGGCGGGCCGCCGAGATCTGCGCGGCCGGCGGGCATCACCTGCTCCTGCTTGGTCCGCCGGGAGTCGGCAAGACGATGCTGGCCGAGCGGCTTCCGACGATCCTGCCGCGGCTGGAGGCTGCCGCCGCCCTGGAGGTCACCGCCATTCACTCGGTGGCGGGTACGCTGCCGCCCGGCGGCCCGCTGTTGATTCATCCGCCGTTCTGCGCGCCGCACCACACCGCGACCAAGGCCGCGATCGTCGGCGGCGGCAGCGGGATCATCCTGCCTGGTGCCGCCTCGCTGGCCCATCACGGCTGCCTGTTCCTTGACGAGGCGCCGGAGTTCTCCAGGGACGTCCTCGATGCGCTGCGCCAGCCACTGGAATCCGGCGAGGTCGTGGTGGCCCGGTTGGGGCTTACCGCGCGGTTCCCGGCCAAGTTCACGCTGCTGCTCGCGGCCAACCCGTGCCCGTGCGCCCGGGCGGCGGGTTCGGGGCCGGCCGCGGTGGGATCGGCTGGGCTGACGGCCAGGCCGTTGGCAGCGCGGGCGGCCTGCACGTGCCCGCCAGTGGCTCGCCGCAGGTACCTGGCCAGGCTGTCCGGGCCGCTGCTCGACCGGGTGGACGTGAAGGTGGAGTTCCTGCCGGTCGGCCGAGCCGAGCTGCTCAGCGACCGGCAGTTCACCGAGCCGAGCTCGGTAGTGGCCAAGCGGGTGCAGCTGGCCAGGGAGCGGGCCGCATTCCGGCTGCGCGGGAGTCGGTGGCGGCTCAACGCCGAGATCCCCGGCAGCGAGCTGCGGCGGAGCTACTCGCCAGCGCCGGGCGCGCTAGCCCCGCTGGAACGGGCGATGGACCTCGGCGAGATCAGCGCGCGCGGCGTTGATCGGGTCATCCGGCTGGCCTGGACCGTGGCGGACCTGGCTGGCGTCGCGCGGCCGACGGTCACGGAGGTCAGCTATGCGCTCGGGCTCTGGCTGGGGGCAGCGTCATGATGGGCGTGAGCGATGAGGAGCGCCTGGCCAGGGCGGTGCTCAGCTACGTGGCCGATCCTGGTGACCGGGCGCTGGGGACCTTGCTGCGGTACTGTCCGGCCGCTGAGGTCGTCGCGGCGCTGGCAGCCGGGCGGCATCCGCTGGCCGGGCGGTTCGGGGAGCCCGCGGATGCAGCGGGAAGCGGGGCCAGGCCAGGCCGGCCGGCGGACCCGCCAGGCCGGTCGGCCTATCCGCCGGAGCCTGCCGGGCTCTTCCAGGCTGACCAGCTTCGAATGGCCAGCGGGCCGCCCCGCGACAGCCCGCCGGACTCGGCCGGGCCGGCAGGCCGGTCAGGCCGGTCAGATCGGTCAGATCGGTCAGGCCGGGAGAAGAGCGGCGGGCTCCCGGGGCTGGACCGCGCGCTGCGCCGGTGGGGTGCGCGGATCGGCCAGGCGCCCACGGCCGCCCAGTGCGCCGCGTGGCGCCAGGGGGGATTCCGGCTGATCTGCCCGGGGGACTCGGAATGGCCGACGCAACTGGCGGCGCTCGGGGTTGCCAGCCCCGTGGCGCTATGGCTACTGGGCAGCGCTGACCTGCGCTTCGCCTGCCTGCGCTCGGTCTCCATCGTGGGCTCGCGCGCCGCTACCGCATACGGCTCGCATGTGGGCATGGAAATGGCCGCGGCGCTAGCCGAGCGAGGCTGGGTGATCGTATCCGGCGGCGCGTTCGGCATTGACAGCGCGGCGCATCGTGGTGCGCTGGCCGCCGACGGCGTTACTGTCGCCGTGCTGGCCAGCGGGCTCAGCTACGGCTATCCGAAAGGGCATCGCGAGCTCTTCGAGGCCATCGCCGCGCGAGGCGTTCTGGTCAGCGAGATGTCGCCGGACCGCAGGCCGACCAGGCCCGGATTCCTAGTGCGGAACAGGGTCATAGCCGCGCTGAGCCGCGGCACGGTCGTCGTTGAGGCCGCTCTGCGCAGTGGTGCGTTCAGCACCGCCGCCCGTGCGCGCGACATGTACCGTCCGCTGATGGCCGTGCCCGGGCCGGTGACCTCGGGCATGTCGGCAGGCTGCCACGAGATCATCAGGGAGTGGGGTGCAGTCCTCGTGACCGGCGCGCGCGATGTCCTCGAGCACGTCTCGCCGGTCGGCGAGGAACTCGGCAGCGCGCGCTTCGGTCCCGCGCTGCCTCGAGACGACCTGGACCCGGTCACCCGGACCGTCCTCGAAGCCGTGCCGGCGCGCGGCGGAAGCGGGCCTGCGTCGATAGCCGTAGCCGCAGGCGTTGACCTGGACACCGTTATCCAGTGCCTCGGGTCGCTGGCCGCCGCGGGCTTCGTAGAGCGGTCGGAGAAGGGCTGGCGGGCCAGGAAGGGCAACTGACGCGCAGTGGCAAGCGCGTGGTCGCATCCGAGCCATCCGGCGGGCCCGGTCGCAGGCTGACCCGTTCGCCCGGGCACGGGCCGGCGGACTGGCCGGGTGCGGGCTGCCGGACTGGGCTATCCGTGGAGCACGGGCCCCGGGTCGCGCCATTCATAAATCGGACAGCACCGACAGAAGGTCAAGTGCCTGCTGGTACAGCATGCCGGCGCGTGCGCAGATGCCAAACGACCGTTCTCCGATCTGGTTCAGCGCCAACTGCTCCCGCGGCTGCAGGGCCAAGGTGTGGCAAAGGATCGTGTTGACGGTCGCATTGGCGCCGATCGTGTCAGTTGTGTAGAGCCGACGGCCGGCATCCATGGCGGTGATCTCGGCCGCGGACAAGGGCCTGGCCGTTGAGCGCAATGGCATCTCGTTAACTTGCTGTGACATGGCTGGCCTCCTTGGCAGCTGGTGCCGGGGCGGCATCGTCCGGTGAGTCGTTGCTGATGGCGGCGAGCCCGGCGCCCTCGCGGCCAGCGCCGCCGTGCGGCCCGGCTTGGCGGGCGGGCCCGAGCCCGCGGGCATCCTCATGCTCGGTCAGGCCGCGCAGCCACAGGCCGCCAATAAGGCCGCTGACCACGAGCATGCCGCCCGTGCCGCCAGTGGCCACCATGGCGACGGCCCCGGCCGGGCAGGCGCCGGAGATACCGAATCCGGCCCCGAAGACTGCTGCCCCGTAGATATGACGGCGCTGCGCCGGGTGACGCGGAAGCCGCAGCGGGCCTCCGAATTTCGTGCTGCCGCCACGGCGGAGCAGGGCCAGCCCGAGGACCGAGACGGCCATGGCCGAAGCGAAGACGGCATACAGGTACCCGCTGCGGAGCAGGAGCGCCTGGTGGATCGTCGCATAGTTGCCGAACCCGCTGGAGGTCAGCAGGAACCCGAATGCCAGCCCCACAGCGGCGGTGCTGAGCCGAGCACCGCGGTTCACAGTGCGCCGCTCGTCAGAGCCTGCGCGGCGAAGGTCACGGCGACCGCCACGCCGAAGAACGTTCCGGTGGCGGCCAGGGAGTCCGGGGAGCCGATGGAGCAGCCGGCCAGGCCATGCCCGCTGGTGCAGCCGCCGGCCCAGCGTGAGCCATACCCAAGTGCGAGGCCGGCCACCGTCACCAGCGGCAGCAGGACTGCCACAGGCAAGCTATGGGACAGGACCGGATAGCTGGTCAGCCGGGTGGCGGAGCCCAGCAGGCCCGCGGCGAGCGCGCCCCCGAGCAGCGCGACGAGGAACTCCGCCTGCCAGCGCCCGCCAGGCCTGCGCTCGGCCGACCGGTACTCGCTGTGCCGACGCTCTCCGTGCCAGCGCTCGATGGGCGCGACCACCGCGGCCAGCCATGCTCCGGAGACCGCAAGGCGGCGGTTGGCCAGTCCATATAAAGCGACGACACACAATCCCAGGCCAGGACCGCCGAGCCACCACGGAAGCTGAGCCGGAAGCAGCTTCAGCACCGTGGTCTCCCCTCCTGCTGGCTGTCGTCAAGGCTGTTATGGCGTCGGCGTTAGGCAGAGGCTACGCAGGGGCGGCATGGTGCGAACAGTCGGGAGAATTCCCTAATGCGGGGCAGGTGCCGGCGGGCCGGCTTCGGCAGGCCGGCGTTCTGCGGATCGGCGTCCGGCGGGCGGTACCCGGCAGCCGGCCGATCTTCGTCCGCCGCATGCGGGTCTGCCAGGCGACGAAGATCTACCCCGAGCTGACGAGCCCGTGCTCCAGCGCGAACAACGTCACGCCCGCGCGGGTGGAGACGCCGACCTTGGCGTACAAGCGCTGAATGTGATGGTCGCAAGTCTTGGGAGAGATCCCCAGCTGGCGGGCGACCTGCTTGGTGGCCAGCCCGCGGGCAATGAGGCCGAGTACCTCGCATTCGCGCTCGGACAGCCCGGCGGGCCGGCGCACCGGCCGGCGTGGCTGGCCCGCAGCGATCAGCACAGCGCTCACCGCCTCCGGCGCGAGCCTGCCCGCGTCCGCGTCCCGGCACAATTCATCCGCCGCCGCGGTCGGCGACAGTGCCGGCCGGTGCGGACGCCGCTCTCGCATCGCGTGGTAGCAGTCCGCCGCCGCCAGCAGCCAGGCAGTGAGCGGCAGCTCACCGGCCCGGCTACCCCGGTGATAGCCAGACCCGTCGCAGCGCTCGCCGTGCGACCCGGCCAGACGGGCCAGCGGGCGCAGCCCGGCCGCGGCGCCAAGCACCCGCTCGCTGTGGTAGGCGTGCAGCCGCACCTGCTCATGCTCGTCGCGGGTCAGCGGGCCTGGCTTCGCCCACACGTTGACGGGTACTGCGACGCGGCCGATGTCGTGCACCAGCGCCGCGCGGCGGAGCAGCAGCACATCCTCGGCGGCCAGCCCGGCTACAGCGGCGGAGTCTCCGGCAAGCTCGGCGACGCCGCGGGAGTGCCCGACCGTCCACATGCTTTTCAGGTCGGAGAAATCGGCGATCGCCGACAGGCAGGCATCCAGCCGTTCCTCGCCCACCACCGGCTGCGGGCCCGGCTCGGCGAGCATCGCGTCATCCCAGATCGATGGCGCGCCCAGGCCCTCATACGCGTGATCGCCGAGTGACAGGCAGGCCGCCACGACCCGCGGGTCCAGCCCTGACCCGGCGCGCTCGGCCAGGATGCTGTTCGCGAGTTCGGTACCACCCTGCTGCCGGGCCATGTCCGCGTCCTGTGCCACCTGCATGATCCGCACAGCCAGCGGGATCTGCTCGCCTCGCAGCTCTCCTGGCATGCCCTTGCCGTCCCAGCGCTCCCATAGATGCCGCAGCGCAAGCTGGACCTGCTCGGAGAATCCCATCCGCGCGCCCAGCACCCGGGCGACATCGCAATGGCTGGCGGCCCACTTGCGGAACTCCGCCACGCCGCCAAATGCTGACCTGGTCATCACTGCCGCCCGCGCCAGCCGGGCACGGTTTGGGTGGACAACCCGGGTCGCGGTGGTGACCAGGTCCAGCCTGGTCCCGAAGGCCACCGCTATCATCTGCGGCCGCGCCGAAAGCTCGTCCCCGAAGAACCGCGCATCGATTTCGCTTTCGGCCGTGCAGCCGGCGAAATGCAGCACGCCCGTATAGAAGACGGTCACCAGGTCGTCTTCCGGCAACCCCATTGCCTGAGCCGTCCGGACGGCCAGCAGCGCGGTACGCAGCCCATGCTCAAGCGGCTGGCCCATCGCCAGGTCGGTTGCCAGCGATAGCGCCCCGACGGCCTCGGCCAGCCGTAAAGAGTGAGTGAGCGGGGTCATCCACACCTGTCCAGGGCCCCTCACAGCCGGAGGAGGCCGCAAGGCAGGCAGTTCAGCACATCGGCATTGATTCCTGCGCGTCAATTATTGCACCGCGCGGCTCGGATGAGCCGGGGCTTCCGCGCGGCCATGTCCTCATGCCCACTTTTGTCCGGAACCTTCTGTCCGGAACCTTTCTTGATCATGGAATATCTTGGGCTTCGGCACATCTGGACTTCCGCGATCTCCATGCCGGGCTGGGCTGCCCGGCCGCAGCCTCAGTTCCCGGCCGCAGCCTCAGTTCCCGGCCGCAGCCTCAGTTCCCGGCCGCAGCCTCAGTTCCCGGCCGCAGCCTCAGTTCCCGGCCTGGCCAGGCTTGCGGCAGGCTGTTCTTCGGGTAGTCCGAACGTCGGGAACAAGCTCGGATCCAGGAACGACACGACCCGGGCGATGGCTGTGCTGGTGCCGGTGCCTGCGGTGGTGAGCACCTGGATGGAATGGGCCCGGTAGCTGCCGTCCTGTTCGGGATGGTAAGTCGCGACGGTGGGCTGACCGTTAGCACCGGTCAGGACCATCCGCCAGGCACTCCGGGTGCCTCTGGTCCTGGCAATGAGGAACCGGGCGACTGCATCGCGGCCGGCGAACCAGGTGAGGTGTGGCGGCATCTCCAGCTCTGCGTCCTCGCGCAGCAGGCGCATGAGGGCGGTCACGTCGGATTTCTCCAGCGCCGCGACGTACTGGTCGAGCAGCGCGCGCTGATCCGCGTTTCCCGGCTCGGTGATCTCGTGTTCGGCGGGCGCCGCCTGTTCGAGCTGCGCCCTGGCGCGCTGCAGCAGGCTGTTGACCGCCGCCGTGCTCGTGCCCAGCAGGTCGGCGACCTCCGCCGCGCGCCATGCCAGCACGTCACGCAGGATCAGCACGGCGCGCTGCCGGGCGGGCAGGTACTGGAGGGCGGCGATGAACGCGAGCCGGATGCTGCCCCGCGAGGTCACTATCTCCGCCGGGTCGCCGGGCTGGGAGCCGATAAGGGCGTCCGGAATCGGCTGCAGCCACGGGACCTCGGGCCGCCGGATCAGAGCCGCATCCGGGTCGTCGCTCGGGCCGCCGAGCCCGGACGGCAGCGGGCGGCGGCTGCGTCCTTCCAGCGCCGTCAGGCAGGCGTTGGTCGCGATCCGGTACAGCCAGGTGCGCAGCGATGCCTGTCGCAGGTCGAATTCGTCATGTGCCCGCCACGCCCGCAGGTAGGTCTCCTGCAGCAGGTCCTCGGCGTCGTGCACGGAGCCGAGCATGCGGTAGCAGTGCGCAAGCAACTCGCGGCGGAACCCGTCGGTAAGACGTGCGAATTCGTCGCCGTCCGCGAATGCCGTCGAGGTCGCTGTCATCACACTCCCGCTGGTCGCCGCGTGGTCCGGTCGCGTCTGGGCTGACGGGCAAGGTGCCGCCATCTGTATGTACCGGGCCACCGGCCAGAACTCATCGGCCCCGGGCCGATGAGTTTCCGCCAGCCGCCGGTATGTACGGGTGAGCGCAATGCGGCCGCGCCCGGCCCGCTGGTACTAGCTAACCGCATGGATGTGGAGGACCGACCGAGAATGAATGTCAGCCGACTGCGGATGACGCCGAGCCAGCTCTGGGCACTGGCGCTGACTTCGACGGCATCGTTCATGATCGCGCTCGACGGCACCGTCGTGACGACCGCGCTGAGCACGATCCGGCATGATCTTGGCGCGTCGGTGGCGACGCTGGAGTGGACGGTCAACGCGTACGTCCTGAGTTTCGCCGTGCTGCTGATGACTGGCGCGGCGCTCGCCGACCGGTTCGGGCGGCGTCGCATGTTCGTGGCGGGCCTGGCGATCTTCATAGCGTCGTCGGCTGGCTGCGCACTGGCGCGGGGGATCGGCGTCCTGATCGCCGCCCGCGCGGTCGAGGGAGCCGGTGCCGCGCTGGTGATGCCGCTGGCCCTGACGCAGCTGAGCGCGGCGTTCTCCGCCGAGCAGCGGGGCCGGGCGCTGGGGATCTTCAGCGGGATGACCGGGCTTGCCACGCTGAGCGGCCCGTTCATCAGCGGCTGCGGCGTGTCGATGGCGATGCCCGCGGCCCAGAAGGCGGCCGTCGGCGCGGTCGGGGCCCAGGAGATCGGCCAGGCGTCCAGGGCCTTCAACATGCTGCGTCAGCTGGGTGGCGTCTTCGGCATTGCCGCCATCGTCAGCGTGTTCGCGGCCACCGGCAACCTCGGCTCGGCGCGGGGATTCACCGACGGGTTCGGGCCGGCGATGGGAGTGGCCGCGGTGCTGGCGCTGGCGGGGGCGGCAGCAGCCCTCGGCATGCCAGGACGGGCGGCGGCGCCGCGCCCCGGCAAGGGCATGTCCTCATCCAGGCCAGCGCCGCCTTTCCTGAGCAGCTCAGGAGCTGACCGAAGTCACCAGCCGATGCGAAAGCCAGAGCCAACCTCTCATCGCACAGCCAACAGGCCGGAACCGGCCATCAACCAACGGAGGTAACCATGACAAAGACAGTCATCGTGCGCTACAAGACACGGGCCGACACCGCGGACGAGAACCAGCGGCTAGCGGAACAGGTGTTCGCCGAGCTTGCCGACAGCGATCCGGGCGGTCTGCGGTACGCGACCTTCCGGCTGGCCGACGGCGTGACCTTCGTGCACGTTGCCGCCGTCGAAGGCGACGTCAACCCGCTGCAGAAGGTCAGCGCGTTCGCAGAATTCCAGCGTGAGATCGGCGAGCGCTGTGCGGAGCCGCCGAACGCGTCCGACGCCACCCTGGTCGGCTCCTACCGCTGGCCGACGGGGTAACCGCCGTCCGCGCGCCGCGCCGACGGGGTAACCGCCGTCCGCGCGCCGCGCGTGCGGCCGGCCGGCGGATGGCTGACACTAGGACAATGGACGCCGCCGCCGGCCCGGCCGCCGGGGCCAGCCGCGGGCCGGCTGGCTGGAGCGCGCCCGGCCAGGGCACGGCCGGCCGCGGCGCGATCAACAGCGGCGCGATCAACAACCGCACAGCCCGCCGGGGTACGGCCGGCCACAGCGCCGGCGGGGGCGAACGACCGACGGTCGCGCTGCCCGAGCAGCCTTTGCCTGAGCACCTTGCCGAGCGACTGGCCGCGTTCGAACGCCATCTCGCGGCCGAGCGCGGCCTTTCCGCGCATACCGTGCGGGCCTACCTGGGCGACATCCGGTCGCTGCTCGCCCATGCCTGCGAGGACGGGATGACCGGCCTGGCCGGACTGGACGTCGGCGTGATCAGGGGCTGGCTCGCCAGCCAGCATGCCGCCGGGCAGGCGCGTGCCACGCTGGCCCGCAGGGCCGCCTCGGCGCGGACATTCACCGCGTTCGCTCGTTCGCGCGGCTGGCTGGCCAGTGACCCCGGTCCGCTGCTCGGGACGCCGAAGGCCCGGCGTCACCTCCCGCAGGTGCTTGCCGCTGACCAGGTAGCCGCTGTGCTTGATGCGCCGGGTGACGGCGACACGGAGCCGGTGGCGGCGGCCGTCGGCTTGCGGGATGCGGCGATCATGGAATTGCTGTACGCGTCAGCGCTGCGGGTCAGCGAACTGTGCGGAATGGACATCGGCGACATTGATGACGACCGCAGGACGGTTCGCGTGCTCGGCAAGGGCAATAAGGAGCGGATCGTCCCGGTGGGCGTGCCCGCCACCCGCGCCGTCCGGCGCTGGCAACACGACGGCCGCCCGCTGGTGGTCACTGAGCGCAGCGGGCACGCGCTGTTCCTGGGCGCCAGAGGGGGCCGCCTGAACCCGCGGACGGCGCGGCGCGTCGTGCACGCCATGATCGCGGCCGTGCCTTCGGCTCCCGATACCGGCCCGCACGGCCTGCGCCACTCGGCCGCCACCCACTTGCTGGAGGGCGGCGCGGACCTGCGGAGCGTGCAGGAGTTTCTCGGCCACACGTCGCTCGCGAGCACCCAGATCTACACGCACGTCTCGGTCGATCGGCTGCTGGCCGCCTACCGCCAGGCGCACCCCAGGGCGTGAACCGGGCGGCAGCGCATCCCCGGGACGCCGTGCGCCCGCGTTAGCGTGACCTGCTGTCACGGAAATCAAGTCAGGGCCTCGGAACCTGGCGGGCCGGCGGACGGGGCGCGGACCGGGATGACCGGCGGTAGGGCATGTAGACTACGCACGGCCGGAGCAGTCTGCGCGCATCACGCGCGCGCCGTGCCGGCAAATTCGCGCGTCCGCTCGCCGCCAGGAAAGCCACGCAGGTTCCCCGGCGGAACGCACCTCACCGGTCCGCGGGATCAGTATCCCTCGGCGGGGTCGTACGGGCGCCAGGAGCAACCGAGCCGCGCCTCCGCCCTGCGGCCAGGCGCACGACAGGAAAGGACACCGGCATGGCACCGGTCGTCACCATGCGGCAGCTGCTCGAGAGCGGCGTACATTTCGGTCACCAGACCCGGCGCTGGAACCCGAAGATGAAGCGGTTCATCTTCACTGAGCGCAACGGGATCTACATCATTGATCTCCAGCAGTCGCTGGACTTCATCGACAGGGCATACGAGTTCATCAAGGAGACCGTCGCGCACGGCGGCTCAGTCCTGTACGTGGGAACCAAGAAGCAGGCCCAGGAGGCCATTGCCGAGCAGGCCCGGCGGGTCGGGATGCCGTTCGTGAACCAGCGCTGGCTGGGCGGCATGCTGACCAACTTCACCACCGTCTACAAGCGGCTGCAGCGGCTCAAGGAGCTTGAGGAGATCGACTTCGACGACGTGGCCGGCTCCGCCCTGACCAAGAAGGAACTACTCCAGCTCAGGCGGGAGCACGACAAGCTGGAGCGGTCGCTTGGCGGCATCAGGGACATGGCCAGGGTGCCGAGCGCGCTGTGGGTGGTGGACACGAAGAAGGAGCACATCGCGGTCAGCGAGGCGCGCAAGCTAGGCATCCCGGTGATCGCGATCCTTGACACCAACTGCGATCCCGACGAAGTCACCTACCCGATCCCCGGCAATGATGATGCGATCCGCAGCGTTGCCCTGCTCACCAGGGTGGTCGCTGATGCGGTCGCGGACGGCCTGATCGCCAGGGCGGGAGCCGCTGAGGGCGAGGAGAAGCCGGCCGTGGCGGCCGACGGCGTGCTCGGTGCCGAGGAGCCGCTGCCCGAGTGGGAGCGGGCGCTGCTCGAGGGCGCGAGTGACGGTCCCGCCGCGAACGGCAGCGCGTCGGCGAACGGCACGGCGGTCGCCAGTTCGGCCACCGCGGCCAGCGCCGCCTCGGCTGGCGGCGCGGCGCCGGCTGCCAGCACCGGCGCGGCAGCGCCGGAGAACGCAGCGCCGGAGAACGCAGCGCCGGAGAACGCAGCGCCGGAGAACGCAGCGCCGGAGAACGCAGCGCCGGAGAACGCGTCGGCAGCCGGTACGGCAGCCGCCGCCGGCAGCGCCGTGGCGCAGACGGACGTACCCGCCGGGGAGGCCACGGCGCAGGCGCCCGACAGCGCTGGTGCCCGGGACCAGGAGGCCGGGGCCGTAGCCGATGGATCGCCGTCCGGATCGGCCTGACCCCGCGGCCTGGTCTCGCGGCGCGAGATGCCAGCCGAGCCGCCCGCCCAGGCAGGCCGCGCTCAATGACAAGACGAAGCGAGAGATGAGGAAATGGCGAACTACAGTGCCGCGGACGTGAAACGGCTGCGCGAGCAGACCGGCGCCGGCATGCTCGACTGCAAGAATGCCCTGGTAGACGCGGGCGGCGACTTTGACGCCGCGGTAGAGGCGCTGCGCCTCAAGGGCGCCAAGGATGTCAGCAAGCGGGCCGGGCGGACCGCGGCGAACGGCCTGGTCACCGCGGAACTCGACGGCACCAGCGCGGGGATACTCGTGGAACTCAACTGCGAGACCGACTTCGTCGCCAAGACCGACCAGTTCCAGCAGGTGGCGGCCGACATCGCCGGAGCGGCGATGGCCGCGAAGGTCACCGACAGGCTCGCGCTGCTCGGCGTGGAGGCCAGGCCGGGCACGACGGTACAGAAGCTCATCGACGAGGCGGGCGCCGCGCTCAAGGAAAAGCTCGAGCTCGGCAGGTTCGCCCGGCTCGATGGCGGCTACATCGCGAGCTACCTGCACCGCAGCGACCCTGGCCTGCCGCCGGCCAGGGGTGCGCTCGTGCAGCTGGACTCCGCTGACGCCGCGACCGGCAAGGACATCGCCCAGCAGATAGCGGCCAGCCTGCCCGCTTATGTCACTCGCGACGAGGTTCCCGCCGAGATCGTCGCGAAGGAGCACAGGATCGCCGAGCAGATGACCCGCGAGGAGGGCAAGCCGGAGCAGGCGATCGGCAAGATCGTCGAAGGCCGGGTGAACGCGTTCTTCAAGGAAGTCGTGCTCGTCGAGCAGCCGTTCATCAAGGATCCGAAGAAGACCGTCAAGCAGGTGCTCGCCGAGCGGAAGGTCACCGTGCGTAGCTTCGCGAGGTTCCAGATCGGCCAGGCTGGGTGAGCCACGGACAGCTAACGGCAACGCCCGGCCCAGCGGCCGTCATGAGCGGAGGATGCGGCTCGTGCACGAAGGCGTCAGGCAAGAGCACGGCGAAGCGGCCTTGAACCACGCGGCTGCCGCGCAGGATCAAGAGCGCGCCACCAGCGGGGCGATGCATCCCAGCTGGCACCGGGTGGTGCTGAAGCTGTCCGGCGAGGCATTCGCCGGCGACGAACCGCTGGGGATATCCCCGGATGTGGTCGCCCATATTGCCAGGGAGATCACGGCAGCGGCCCGTGAGGGGATCCAGATCGCGGCCGTCGTGGGCGGCGGGAACATGTTTCGCGGCGCGACGCTGTCCGCGCGGGGAGGGATTGACCGCTCCCGCGCGGACTACATGGGCATGCTCGGCACGGTCATCAACTGCCTCGCCCTGCAGGACGTGCTCGAGAAGCTGGGCGTGGAGACGCGGGTGCAGACGGCTATCACCATGGGGCAGGTCGCCGAGCCCTACATACCGCGCAAGGCGATCCGGCACCTGGAGAAGGGCCGGGTAGTGATCTTCGGGGCGGGGCTCGGCGCACCGTTCTTCTCCACCGATACCTGCGCCGCCCAGCGGGCGCTGGAGATCGGGGCCCAGGCGGTGCTCAAGGCCACTCAGGTCGACGGCGTGTACGACGCTGACCCCCGGATATCGCCGGACGCCGTCCGGTTTGACCGGCTGGACTACGCCGAGGTGCTGCGCCGCCAGCTACGGGTGATGGACGCCACCGCGGTCAGCCTGTGCATGGACAACAACCTGCCGATCGTGGTGTTTGACCTGATGGAAGAGGGCAACGTGCTGCGGGCGGTACGAGGCGAGAAGATCGGCACCCTGGTCAGCAGGGCCGGCCGGTGACGACGGGCAGCCGATGACGGGCATGGCATGACTCCCCGGCCTGGCACCATGGAAGATGCCGGCGCCCGCGGGCGCGCGCCGGGACTACGGACGGACGCACAGGAGCCGCAGTGATTGACGACACACTCCTCGAGGCCGAGGAGAAAATGGAAAAGGCCGTCGTGGTAGCCAAGGACGAGTTCAGCGGCATCCGCACCGGCCGGGCGCACCCGGCGATGTTCGGGAAGATCACCGCCGAGTACTACGGGACGCAGACGCCGCTGAACCAGCTGGCGTCCTTTCACATGCCTGAGCCGAGGATGGTGATCATCCAGCCCTTCGACAAGTCGTCGATGGGCGCCATCGAAAAGGCGATCAGGAACAGCGACCTCGGGGTCAATCCGTCTAACGATGGCGCGATCATCCGGGTGAACTTCCCCGAGCTCTCCGAGGAGCGCAGGCGCGAGTACATCAAGATTGCCCGGCACAAGGCGGAGGAAAGCAGGGTTTCCATCCGCAACATCCGCAGGCACGCCAAGGACGCACTGGACAAGCTGGTCAAGGGCGGCGACACGGGCGAGGATGACGGCCGCCGGGCTGAACGGGAGCTTGACGAGCTAACCCACACTTATATAACGCAAGTCGACGAGCTACTCAAGCGCAAGGAAGCTGAGCTGCTCGAGGTGTAGCTTGCAGCCATTTCGCCGGCGCCGGTCAGGAGGAGGAGGCGGGCCGGTGACCGAGGGCAAGACGATACGCACCGGCCGCAACCTGCCGGTCGCGCTGGCCGTCGGCGCGGGCCTTGGCGGCGCCGCGTTGCTGACCCTCTTCACCGTGCGAGCAACTTTCCTCGGGCTGGTGGCCATCGCGGTCGGGGTCGCGCTGCTGGAACTGAGCCGCGCCGTCAGCGCGCGTGAGATCAACCTGCCGCTGGTCCCGGTCGCGGCCGGCGGGGCGGCGATGCTGGGGCTGGCGTACTGGGCCGGCGAGCGGGCGGCGCTGGCCGCCTTCGCTGGGACCGTGGTCCTGCTGCTCGCCTGGCGGCTGTCCGGCGGCACGGCGGGTTATGTGCGCGACCTCACGGCTGGGGTCTTCGCCCTTGCCTACCTTCCGCTGCTCGCGGTTTTCGTCCCGCTCATGCTGGCCAGGCCGGACGGCTCGCGGCGGACGCTCATCTTCGTCGCGCTGGCGGTGTGCAGCGACGTCGGCGGCTATTTCGCCGGAATCCTGTTCGGCAAGCACCTGATGGCCCCGGCAATCAGCCCCAAGAAGACCTGGGAGGGATTCGCGGGATCGCTGCTCGCCTGCCTGGCCGGCGGCGCGATCCTGCTGGTCACGCTGCTGAACGGGCGGGTATGGCAGGGCCTTGTGCTGGGCGCTGCGGCCCTGCTTGCCGCCACCCTCGGCGATCTCGCCGCATCGATGATCAAGCGGGATCTGGGTATCAAGGACTATGGCTCGATGCTGCCCGGACACGGCGGCGTGCTCGACCGGATCGACTCACTGCTGGTGGTCTCGCCAGCGGTCTGGGTCCTGCTGACGGTGTTCATACCGCACAGCCATCATTAGATCTTTACCGTACGGCCGGCCTCAGCCGACTACCCAGCTGCGGCGCTGCGCGGCTAGCTGGTTGACCAGGCTCGCGGATCCCCGTTCCCTGGCCAGCAGGCGCTCCCGCTCGGTGATCGGCACCAGCCACAGCCACCGCACCGCGTCACCGGCGAACGTGAAGCCGGACAGGTCGGGCACCTCAGGCCCGAGCAGGGCACCCGGCTCGTCCAGCAGAAGGACGGCCTCGTTCCCGCCGCCGAGCGGAAAGGTAGCCGGCTGGTGATACCAGCGCAGGGTATGCCCTGGCCCGAACCAGGTCACGTCCCGCCACGGGTACTGGGCGAGCCAGAGGAAGATCCTGGCCGCATCCGTGCTCGGCAGCGTGGTCGCGATAGCGAGCTCGATCCTGGACCGCGTGCGCACATCTTCCGTCAGCCGCTCCACCACCGGCATCCGCTGGCTGCACATCCCGATAGTCGACAGGACCGTGTAATTCCGGTAGCCGGTCGGCGGGCGCTCGGAGACGCCGACTTGCGGCTCCTTGCCGCCGCCGACGTCCCAGTACCTGGCGCCGGGGCCAAGCTTGCCGAGCAGGTGGCCGAGCACGGCCTGCTGGAAGCGTGCCCACGCGTCGTGGTCAGCCCGCCAGCGCCAGAACCTGGCCGCCTGTTCCACTCGCGGTCCCAGGCCTTCCATCGCGTCGTCGAGCGACCAGGCGAACGGGGTCTGGCCGATGACGTCCCGGCAATAACCGGGCATGCCATGGGACATATCCGACCAGCCGGGGATCACGGCGAGTAGCTCGCCGTTCTCGAGGATCGCCACGCCGTCGCCCTCTTCCAGCCAGATCGCGCGCAGCCGGTCCGGCTCGATCATGGGCCGGCCGTCCGGGTGCTTGACGTGGCCGGCCGGCATTACCGGCGCCTTCCCGGAGTTCAGCCTGCTCAGGTCGGTGGAGGCCGGGGCCTGCTCGTGATTGGCGATCCAGGTGGCCGCGATCGCTGTCGTCTTGTCGTGCAGGTAGGCGGCGGTCGTCGATCCATCGCACTCGACTACCACCCGCCTGCTTGCGTAAGGGCTGTCGCTCTCGAGCAGGATCCTGGGCCGTCCGGGCTGGGCGGCTATCCTGGTGTCCCTGGGCCCTCTGCGCAAGGTTGGCATGTCAACGAAATCTACCGACTTGTCGCAGGTCACCGAGGGCCATGCGGGAATATCGTTAAGGGTTTGCAACGGCCTCTGCACGGAGTGGTGCGCCGGGCGGAGACGGAAACGGAGCACGGGTGCCGAGCGCAGCGCTTCCGGTACCGGTCAGCGGGCCGCCGGACGGGCTGGCCGCCGGCCTGCCTGCCGGGCTGGCCGGCGGGCCCGGCGGCCCGGCCGCACGCCGTCGGCCTGCTCCGCCCCGGCACCTGGCTGACCTGGATCCGGCCGGCCGCCGGGCGGCCGCGGCGGAACTCGGCCACCCGCGGTTCCGCGCCGACCAGCTGTCCCGGCACTACTTCGGCCGGCTGACCGATGACCCGGGCGACATGACCGACCTGCCGGCCGGGACCCGGGCGGCGCTGACCGCGGCGCTGCTGCCCCGGCTGCTCACCGCTGAGCGCGAGCTCACCTGCGATCAGGGCACGACCAGGAAGGCCCTGTGGCGCGCGTTCGACGGCGCCTACGTCGAGTCGGTGCTGATGCGCTATCCGGACCGGGTGACGATGTGCGTGTCGTCGCAGGCGGGCTGCGGGATGGCCTGCCCGTTCTGCGCGACCGGCCAGGCCGGCCTGACCAGGAACTTGTCCGCGGCCGAGATCGTGGCGCAGGTGGTGGCCGGCGCCAGGGCGCTGGCCAGCGGCGAGGTGCCCGGCGGGCCGGGGCGGATCTCCAACGTGGTGTTTATGGGCATGGGGGAGCCGCTGGCCAACTACGCCAGCGTGCTCGCCGCCGTGCGCCGGCTCACTGACCGGGTCCCTGGCGGTCTCGGCATCTCCCAGCGCGGGATCACTGTCTCCACCGTCGGCCTGGTCCCGGCCATCGGCCGGCTCGCCAGCGAGGGCCTGTCGGTCCGGCTGGCGGTATCGCTGCATGCTCCCGACGACGAGTTGCGGGACGAGCTTGTGCCGGTGAACCGGCGCTGGCAGGTCGCCGAGGTACTGGCGGCCGCGTGGGCATATGCCGAGGCGACCGGCCGGCGCGTCTCGGTCGAGTACGCCCTGATCCGCGATATCAACGACCAGGCATGGCGGGCCGATGCGCTGGCCGCGCTGCTGGCCGGCCAGCTGGCCCACGTCAACTTGATCCCGCTAAATCCCACGCCGGGCTCGCGCTGGACGGCATCCCGGCCGCGGGACATGCGGGAGTTCGAGGCGAGGCTGGCCGCACGAGGTATCCCGGTGACCGTCCGCGATACCAGGGGCTCGCAGATCGACGGAGCATGCGGGCAGCTCGCGGCGTCGAACCAGGCTGACGGCTAGCCGGGCGATGCCGCCCTGGCGCGCTGCGCTCCGCAGCCGGTGCCGCTCCGCCGTGGCCGACCTGGTCCACGGTGCCTGGCGCACGGTCCAGCGAGCCGGGATGATCACGGCAGGCTCTCGCGCCGGGCGCAGGTTCGCGGCTTTCGGCCCCCGGTCGCTGATCGCGTTCCCGACCGGCTCCGTGTACGGCGAGGGCTGGATCGAGATCGGCGACGAGACCATGATCGGTGCCCAGGTGACGCTCTGCGCGGGGATGCTGCCCGGGCAGGATCTGGGGGACAGCCCGGTGCTGCGGATCGGCGACCGCAGCGTCATCGGGCGTGGCAGCCACATCGTGGCGCACCACTCGATACTGATCGGCGATGACGTCTTCACCGGCCCGTATATCTACGTCACCGACCAGAATCACGGCTACGAGGATCCGGATATGCCGATCGGCCGCCAGTGGCCGCGTAATGCCGCGGTTTCCATCGGCTCCGGCAGCTGGCTCGGCGCCGGGGTCGTGGTGCTGCCCGGCGCCTGCATCGGCCGGAACGTGGTCGTCGCGGCCGGCTCGGTCGTTCGCGGGAACATTCCCGATCATTGCGTGGTGGCAGGCGTTCCGGCCAGGATTGTCCGTGAATATGTGCAGGGCAGCGGCTGGTCGCGCCCCGCGCCCGGCCCGGACTGAGCGCTTTGGCTGTGACGTCCCGGCGAGTTCTGCAACGATGGGCAGGGCCGCCTCCGACGTGGGCGGAGAGGCTCCTGTGAACTCGGCCGCCGGAGGCGGCCGAGGCCGGGAATGACCGAAGCTACCGCCAGTCAAGAGGGCACGTGCAGGCACGGGATGATCTCGTTGCTACCGCGGCGTACCAGCCCGAGCCCGCGGCAGCTGCGGCAGCGCGCCGATTCGTCCGGGACACGCTGCGGACATGGCAGGTGGCCGGCCGGTCGGCCGGCCAGGACGAGCTCGTCGACGACGCAGTGCTGCTCACCAGCGAGCTGGTCACCAACGCGGTCGTGCACGCGGGCACGCCGGTTCAGGTGACCTGCCGGCTGGCGGCAGAAGCGGTCGAGGTCGTGGTACTTGACCGCCATCCGGTTCAGCTGATCCCGGATCCGCAGCACGGCGAGATCACCGAGGCGGAACGCACCAGCGGCCGCGGGCTCATGCTGCCTTCCGAGCTCGCGACATCCTGGGGGGTCACGTACGCGCGCACGGCCAAGGCGGTCTGGTTCCGGCTGGGCTTAACAGGCGCCGATGCGGCCGGCGAAGCGGGCGGCCAGCACGGCCCAGACGGGGCCGCGGCCCGGACGGCGGGACCGGCCGCGGGCGAGCCGGCCGGCCAGGCGCGCATCGCCGCCGCCGGCATGCTGACCGCCGCCGGCACGGTGGGAAACGGCAAGCCGGCGGCCGGTCCTGGGCAGCCAGCGAGGGACCTGCCGCTAGCTCGCCAGGAACCTCCGCCCGGCCTCCCGGTGTGGGCCCGCCGGAATCTCGGCAGGCTCGGTTACGAGGAGCTGCTCAGCCATACCGTTGAGGCCGCCAGGACCATGATGTCCGCCGATGCCGCCTACCTGCTGGCCGCCGGTGAGGGCGGTGAGCTGAGGGTGCGCGCCGCGGCTGAGGCGGGCTCGCCCGGCGGAGCCGGCTTCGCGCCACTCGCCATGGGCCCGGCGACGGTTGCCGCCGGCCCGGCCAGGGCCTTTGCCGACGCGGCGCTCTCCCTGGTCACGGTCCCGCTGCTGGCAGAAGGACGGGTCACAGGAGTGCTGGCCGTGGCCGCGGCCGAGCCCGGCCGGTTCTGCGAGCGGGATGCGGCCAGGCTGCAGGACCTGGCCGACCGGTCGGCCGCCACCCTGGAGCGGGCCAGGCTGGGCGACCTCGAGCGGGCCAGGCGCGCACGCGCCAGCTTCCTCGACGAGGCAGGCGAGCTGCTGGCCGGCCATCTTGACCAGGAGAAGGTTGTTGCTCTCGCGGCGCAGCTGGTGGTTCCCGAGCTGGCTGACTGGTGCGCTGTACTCCTCGAGGACGCCGACGGGATACCGCGGCCGGTCTACCTTTGCCACGCGGACGACGCACGCGCCGACGCGCTTGCCTGGCTGCTTGAGCACGCGCAGCCGGCGAGCATCCCGGGCACCGCCGCCCAGGGCCGCCGCCGCACCGGTGGCCAGCGGTGGCAGCTGGGCATACAAGTCCCGGTCACCGGGGCGGATCCGCCCGGGGCCGCGCAGCTGGCCGCCGACGGGGCATGGTGCTTCCCGCTGGCGGCGGCGGAGGGCCGGCCCGGCTTGCTCGCGATTGGCGGCATGGCCGGCGGGCGGCTGTCCGCCGAGGTGACGGAGCTGGCCGAGGGCGTGGCGCGCAGGACCGCGCTCGCCCTGGACAACGCGCGGCAGCGGGCCAGGCAGCAGTTCGCCAGCCGGGTGCCGCAGCCAGTGCTGCTCCCGGCCGGCCTGCCGCAGATCCCTGGCGTGGATCTGGCCGCGGCGCACGACGGGCCCGCGGGCGCCGATCGTCTCAGCGGGGACTTCTACGACGTCTTTCCCGTTGGCGAGGACCGCTGGCGATTCGTCATCGCCGACGTGTGCGGCACCGGGCCTGCCGCCGCGGCCATCGGCGGCCTGGCCAGGCATACCCTGCGCATCCTGGCTCGCGAAGGGCACGGCATCCCTGCTGTGCTCGAGCGGCTGAACGAGCTCATCCTCGATGAGGGCGAGCAGGCCAGGTTCCTGACGCTGGTGCACGGCGAGGTCGCCCTGGCCATGCGGGCGGTTCCCGTCCGGATCTCGATCGCCTGCGCCGGCCATCCGCAGCCGCTCGTGCTCAGGGACGCAGGCGGGGTACCGGCACCGGCCGCCGACCCGCAGCCCTTGCTCGGGGTCATCGACGGGCTCACGTTCCGTACCCAGACGGTGGATCTCGGCACCGGTGACCTGCTGCTTGCCGTGACCGACGGCGTGACCAAGCGGCGGCACGGATACCGGCTGCTCGACGATAGCGCCGGCCTGGCCAAGCTGCTGGCACAGTTCCGCGGCCTCGGCGCCAGCGCGGTAACCGCCGGGATCCAGCGAGCGGCCCGCGAGTTCAGCACCGCCCCGCTGGCCGATGACATGGCGCTGCTCGCGCTAAGGGCGTCCTAGCTGCGGGGCGAACACTTCGCCGCGCAGTGCCCGGCCGATGAGGTCGACGGCCCGCGCGGTGGCCACCAGCCTGCTGCCCTCGCTGCTGTACACGGCCAGCACCGCGTCAAGTCCCTGCGGCGGCAATACATCGCCGAGCTCGGTGCGGGCACTGCGATATCCCTCCCGGGCCCCCTCCACGCAGGCGGCCAGGTAATGCCTGGCGAGCACGGCGAGCGCGATGGGGTGGCGGCGCAGCACGCCGTGCACGCGGTAGTCCGGCGGCATGACGTCCAGCAGCCACGCGACCGCGGTCTGCTCGAACCCGTCGCTGCCGGGCGGGTGAACGCCCGCAGGCCAGCCGGGCGGAAGATAAGCTGCCACGTACTCAGAATACGCTGCTGTCGAAAGCCTGTTCTAGAGCGGGATCGTGTTCTCGCCGATTCGGCCAGCGGTCATGCGTGCCCGACGGCCGCGCCGCAGGGAATCGCCACAGACGAGGCGGCGGCGGCCGAGTAGCCGCGCCGGGCGCGGCGTGCCCGCCGGGCACGCCGCGCGACGGTGGCGGTCAGCTGCATGTCCCTGACATGCTGGCTGGCGAGACCTTGCATAATCACCGGATGCACTGCTACCTCCTACGCCTGCGGGCCGTGGACACGACCCGACACCATTGAGGTTCGCCGTAAGGTGGGGTAGATCACATTGGTCGGATGCCTTATCTCTGCAACCGGACCGGCTTAGGCCCGGTCAGGGCCCCGCCGCACCCCGCATGCTGCGCTAGCGCACCATGTCACGGAGGATCCAGGGGTTCTGCCGCCCGGATCCTTCGTGATCATGAAACCATTGCGGCCGCTGCCGCCAGATCCGGAGTCCTGATGCGGCGCAGCTGCGGTAAGAACTAACCGAGCAGGTCGAGCAGCCCGGCTGGCCTGGCGCTCAAGAGTGCCAGGTGGATTGCGGTGGTGGGCGCTGCCGGTGGGAAGCAGCCTCATGACCCAGAAGGCTGCGATCAGGCGACGAAACTGTCTTATCTGCTGGCGCTCGCCTGGACTCAGGCCGAAACGGCCGAGGAAGGCTTCGGCGTCGATGCCCGCATGCGCCCAGACCGTTATGTGCTCGACGAAGTCGGCAAGCTCGCCCGCCCGATCGCCGCGCCCGGATTTCTCGAAGCCGACCAGGCGCACTTCGCGCCCGCGTCCAGGTCGGCCCTGATGGGCTCTGGTGCAAGTCCTGGCGCGTACTGCGCGAGCAGATTCAGCGCCTGCCACTCGCGGCTCGGTTCCTCACCGTGGAGCCGCTCATCACCATGGAGCCAGGACCGGAAGCGCTTGACCGCAACCCCTTCCTCGAAGACAACGCCATGCGTCACGAATCCGAGGGGACTCGACGGGCCGATGTCCGCGGGCATGCGGGCAAGTATGTCAGCGCGCACTATCTCTCTTGATCTGGAAGCGCCTGGCTGCGCGTTGCCCGCGACTCGCCTCGGCCTTCTCCACGCCGGTGCCCGCCATGCCACGGCGACCGCGTGAATGATTTACCGAGGCATCCCTGATCATCTATATCGTGACACAATATCGAGGCAGTGCTTATAGTTCGAACACATACACATATTAGTTTCACATTGTCAGTGTCAGTCGCTAATATTAGCTAAAGCAGTCGGCGCGGGCCGGTGGCCCGGTTACCAGTCAGCGGAGGAGGTGACCCGGTGCTCGATGAGACGGACGGTGCGGGCACCCCGCAGGCCCTGTCGTGGTCCTGGGAGCTGGATTTCGCCGCGCTGATGGACAGCCTCAACGAGCCGGGCCCGCACGATCCGACCGGCCCCGGCGCTGACCCATCCGGTGCGGGCCGCAGCCCTGCGCCCGCGAGCCCCGCCCCGGCCGGGCCTGCTTTCGCCGGCCCTGCTTCGGCGGGCTCTGGTTCGGATGGTGCGTCTGGCCCGGGTGCGCAGCCCGGTGTCGGCCGGAACCCCGGGGAAGGCGCACGGGACGTGGTGCCGGATGATCTTGAGGATGAGGGTGTGCCCGGGGAGCTGGTCCCGGCCGGAGTACTGGCTGGGCGGGTGGCGGAGAAGCTGGCGCCGGGCCCGGACCTGGCGGCGTGGCTGTCGCTGATCCCGGCGGCCGAGCTGGGTGATGCCGACCTGGCCGCGACCGCGGGAGCGTGGCGCCGCCTCGCGTCGTGGGCACAGGCCAAGGAACTCGCCGCGGTCGCGCAGATCGCGTCCCGGTCGGCCGCGCGGGATGAGGACATCGGCACCGGGCCCGATGGCCGCCCGGCCCGGATCCCGGCATCTGCGGCCGCCGAAGTGGCGCTGGAGCTGACCATGTCACGGTACGGCGCGTCCTGGTGGGCTGGGCTGGCGGTCGACTTGGGGTGGCGGCTGCCCGGCACCGGTGCGGCGCTGGAGTCCGGCGTGATCGACTTGTACCGGGCCCGGCTGATCTGCGAGGCGACCACGCGGCTGTCCGATGAGGCGGCCCGGTCGGTGGAGAGCAAGGTGTTGCCCGCGGCCGGTGGGCAGACTCCGGGGATGCTGCGGGCGGCGCTGCGCCGCGCGGTAATCGCCGCCGACCCCGAAGGAGCGGACCGGCGCCGGGAAGAATCAGAACGCCAGGCGAAGGTGGTGCTGTATCCCGATGAGGAGCACACCGCGACGCTGGCCGGGCAGCGGCTGCCGGTGATCCACGCGGCCGCGGCGATGGCGCGGATCCGGGCGATGGCCCGCGCGTGGAAGGCCTCCGGCGCGTGCGGCGGGATGGACCTGCTGTCCGCGAAGGTCTACCTCGGGCTGCTGCTCGGCACCCTCCCGCTGATCCCGCCCGCCGAAGGCGCGCCCCCGGACATCCCGCCCGGCGACGGTACTGGCCCCCCCGGTCATGATTCCGGCGACCCCGGCCAGGACCCGCCCGGCGGCAGCCGGGGCGGCGTTCCCGATGATGGCCCGCCGCGTGGTCGGCGAGACGGCGGCCCGCGCGGCGGCCGCCCGCCAGATGACGGTCCCGGTGGCAGCCCGGCTCGTGATGACCTGCCCCGCGCCGGCAGCCCGCCGCGCGGCGGCCCGCGAGAGGGCGGCCCCCCGGACGGCAACGCGCCGGACGATGACCCGCCGGGTAGCAACGTGCCGGGTGATGACGTGCCGCCGCCCGGGAATCAGGACGCGCCCCGTTATCAGGAAGATTACCCGTGGCCCGGCGACGGCCCGGCCTCGAACCATGGCCCGGCCGGGAGCCAGCGGGATGGCCCGGGCCAGGACGATGACGACAATTGCTGGCAGGCTCGTGGGCCGGCCCCGCTGTGGCCGGGGCTGCCGGCGATGATCCCGCCCGCGCTCGCCCGCTCCGCCGAGGGCGGTACCGGGCCGGTGCCGGGGCTGCTTGATGTGTCGCTGCCGTGGCTGGTGCTGGCCGGGGCCAGTCGCGGGCCTGGATACCTGGGCCGGATCGGGCCCGTGCCCGCCAGCCAGGCCCGCCGCCTGGCCGCCTACGCCGCCGGTGACCCGGCCGCCGAATGGCGGATCATCGTCAGTAGCAGACGGCCGGCCTGGTGGTGGCGATCGGCCGGGATCATGTGCGTTACGCAGGAAAAAACGAATAAACTAAATGAGCCGACACTCTTGGCGCCCTCCCTCAGCTATCGGAGCCTCCTGTCATGCCTGCCCGCACGGTGCAGCTCGCTACCCGCGATGACCTCCGCAACGTCGCGATCGTCGCGCACGTCGACCACGGCAAGACCACGCTGGTCGACGCGATGCTGTGGCAGTCGGGGGCATTCCGCGCGAACGCGCAGGTTGCTGACAGGGTGCTCGACTCCGGTGACCTGGAGCGGGAGAAGGGCATCACGATCCTGGCCAAGAACACGGCGGTCACCCACGGCGGGCTGACCATCAACATCGTCGACACCCCCGGCCATGCTGATTTCGGCGGCGAGGTCGAGCGCGGGCTGTCCATGGTGGACGGCGTGCTGCTGCTTGTCGACGCCAGCGAGGGGCCGCTGCCGCAGACCAGGTTCGTGCTGCGCAAGACGCTGGAGGCCGGGCTGCCGGTGATCCTGGTGATCAACAAGGTGGACCGCCCGGACGCCAGGATCGCCGAGGTGGTCGATGCGTGCTACGAGCTGTTCATGGACCTGGACGCCAGCGAGGAGCAGATCGAGTTCCCGATCGTGTACGCCTCGGCGCGGGCAGGCCGGGCATCGCTGGCCCGCCCGGCCGACGGGACGCTGCCGGATTCTCCGGACCTCGAGCCGCTGTTCACCGTGCTCAGGGAGACCGTCCCGGCACCGTCGTATGACCCGGAAGCGCCGCTGCGGGCGCACGTTACCAACCTGGATGCCTCCTCCTACCTGGGCAGGATCGCGCTATGCCGGGTGTTCAGCGGCCAGATCGTGCGCGGCCAGCAGGTGGCCTGGTGCCGCCGGGATGGCTCCATCGAGCGGGTGAAGATCACCGAGTTGTTCCGCACCGAGGCCCTGGAGCGAGTGCCGGCCGCCAGCGCCTCGGCCGGGGACATCATCGCGGTGGCCGGCATCGGCGAGATCATGATCGGCGAGACGCTGGCCGACCCGGAGGACCCGCGGCCGCTGCCGCTGATCACGGTGGACGAGCCCGCGATCTCGATGACCATCGGGGTGAACACATCGCCCCTCGTCGGCCGGGAGAAGGGATCCCGGGTCACCGCGCGGATGGTGCGCGACCGGCTGGACCGCGAACTCGTCGGCAACGTCTCGATCCAGGTGCTGCCCACCGACCGGCCGGACACCTGGGAAGTACAGGGCCGCGGCGAGCTGGCACTGGCTGTGCTGGTCGAGACCATGCGGCGGGAAGGGTACGAGCTGACCGTCGGCCGCCCGACCGTCGTCACCCGCGAGGTGGACGGCAAGCTGCACGAGCCGGTGGAGCGGCTGACCGTGGACGTGCCCGAGGACTATCTCGGCGCGGTCACCTCGCTGCTCGCCATCCGCAAGGGCCGGATGGACAACATGACGAACCACGGCACCGGGTGGGTGCGGCTTGAGTTCACGGTCCCGGCCCGCGGGCTGATCGGGTTCCGCACGCATTTCCTCACCGATACCCGCGGCACCGGCATCGCCCACCATGTCTTCGACGGCTACGAGCCCTGGTCCGGCCCGCTGCGGATGCGGCCGACCGGGTCGCTGGTCGCGGACCGCGCGGGCACGGCGACCCCGTACGCGATGTTCGCGCTGCAGGAGCGCGGCACGTTGTTTGTCGCGCCGACCACCGAGGTGTACGAGGGCATGATCGTCGGCGAGAACTCACGGGCCGACGACATGGACGTCAACATCACCAAGGAGCGCAAGCTCACCAACGTCCGGCAGTCCTCCGGTGAGGAACTCGAGCGGCTCGTCCCGCCGCGGCAGCTCAGCCTGGAGCAGGCGCTGGAGTTCTGCGCCGTCGACGAGTGCGCGGAGGTGACGCAGTCCACCGTCCGGCTGCGCAAGCTCGTGCTCGACGCCAAGGAGCGCGGCCGCCAGCGCGCCCGCCGTGCCCGCGGCGAGTAACCAGGGCTGAGGCCGGCGGGCATCCGGCCGCTGCCGAGGATAGACTCGCCGGGGCGCCGACTTCGGCGGCGGCGCGTTCCCGGGAGTACCGTGTCCGGGCCCTGGTTGGCAGGCGGCTCCCGGGGTATTGACCTGCTCTGGCAGCTCAGCAGCTATTTTCGGAGCGCAGGCAGATGGCAGAGCAACCCGGCCAGGAGCCTCTGCAGCCGAGCTATCTGCGTCATGCCGGCCTGCCCGTCCTTCCGCAGGTCCGGCTCGCCGCGCGGTACCGGACCGCCCCCGAGGGCGTACCCGCGGGTGGTGACTGGCTTGACGCGATCCCCCTGCCGCGCGGGGACGTTGTGCTCGCGGCTGGCCGCATCGGACGTGGTCCTGGGGCGATTTCGGTCACGTCACGATTGCGGGCGGTGCTGCAGGATGCGCTGCTCGGTGGTGCTGCCCCGGCCGAGGCGCTGGCCCGCGCGGATGCTCTCGCCGCGCAGCTGGCCGTGGCCAGGGGGGCGACGGCGTGTCTGGGCGTGCTTGACCCGGCGACGGGCGATCTCCGCTATGCCAGTGCCGGACATCCGATGCCGATGGTCTGCGGGCCGGCCGGCGAGCCACGGTTCCTGGCCCCGGCGAGTGGTGAGCCACTGGGCGTCGGCGGGGGCAAGGCCGCCATCGCGAGCGCCGTCCTGGCGCCCGACGCCGTGCTCCTGCTCTATTCCGGCGGCCGGTTCGGCCGGCCGCCGGAGAGAGCCGGGCATGACCGGCGGCTGCTGGCCGAGGCGGCCGCCTCTGTGCTGGCCGGAGCCGGTCCTCGGCCAGTGGCCGACACGGCCGACCGGGTGTGCTCGGCCGTCATGGAGCGGGTAGCCCGCCATCAGCATGGCGACGACGCGGCGGTGCTCACCGCGCACCGCCTGCCCGACCGGGTTCCCGACTTGTTCATGCGGTTTCCCGCCGACGCGATGGCCCTGCGGAACTTGCGTGTACAGCTACGGAGCTGGCTGCGGGGACTCGGGGTCGCCCCGGCTGACTGCGTCGATGCCGAGCTGGCCGCCTACGAGGCCGCTGCCAACGCGGTCGTCCACGGCCGGCCCCGGCATGGTCCGGCCACGGTCATCGTCCAGGTCGGCCTGGACGGCGCTGGCAGCGCCGTCATTCAGGTGACCGATCGCGGCCGATGGCAGCCCGGCGAATCCCGGCACGGCGGGCAGCGGCTGGGCGGACGGGGACTTACGGTGATCAGCCAGGTAACCGACGAGCTGAGCATTACCCCGGGACCCGGCGGCACGACGATCACGATGCGCCGGCGCCTGAACCGCCCCGTCCCGGTAGAGCCCGCGCCGCGCAGCGACCAGGAATAGCCCCGGCAAGATCCGGAACCCACCATGACAGCGGCCAACCGCTGGAGACCATCAACGGTAACGACTCGCGGAATGAATCAGGTGGTCAAGGATCGGCTAGAACACCGAGATATGCACGTGGTCGAAGTGGTTCGCGGTGATGCCGCCGCGATCTGCCATGGCAACCCAGCCCGACGACGCCATCCGGATGTCCCAGATCCGCTGCCGGTAGATGATGTACATGATCCCGAGCCGGGAGGCGTTCGCCTGCGCCCAGGCAGCGATGGCGTAGCCCCGCTGCACCCCGGAACTTGACGGCATGACGCCGCCAGAACTCAGCATGAAGTCGCAGGCTCTGCCCAGGGGATGCTCGCCAGAGCTCTCAGGCCGGTAGCAGCCGATGTAGATGAACGGGCCGAACCTCCGGTCGACCTCGTCCCGCACCTGTCGCATCCGGGGGGTAATCCGATCCCCGCCGACGGTCGGTGACTGAGGCTGGAACTTGGCCATGAGGCGCTCGACCGCCCGCCGCTGGCTCAGCAGCGCGGCGACCAGGCGGCGCAGGTCGGCGATCTTGGCCTGCGCGGTCTGCCCGGCGCGCTGGCCGGCCGCCACCAGCCGCTGCAGTTCCTGCTCCCTGGCGCTGCGCTGCCGGGCGAGGTACTCGACGGTCGCGTTCCCGTCCAGCATCTGCTGCGGGTTGCCGCTGAACAGCAGCGTTAGCGCCGGATCCGCGCCACCGCCCATGTAGCTCGCCGCGGCGAGGCTGGCGATGCGACGCTGCGTCCTGCCAAGCTGGCGGCGCAGCACGCGGGCCCGGGCCGTTGCCGCCTCGGCTGCGGTCTCCGCCTCCGCGAGCTTGACTATCTGACCGCGGTACTGCCTGGACAGCCGTGCGGCGCGGGCTTCCAGCCTTGCCAGCACCACATGCGAGTCAGCGCCGAGCTGCCCGGTAGCTGACGCATCCAGCGCGGACCGGGCGGCCGGCGCGGCATTCCCGGCCGCCGGGGCCACCAGCGAGCAGAGGACTACCGCGATGACCGCGGCGATACCGCGGCCCGTGCTGAGGCCACGCAGGCGGTACAGAACAGCGAAACGGCTCCTAGCGGAGTACGAGCGCCGCACAGGCTCAACTCTCCCTCCCTGCCAGGTGAACCGGCGGTCCGGGCCGGGAGCCCGCCACTGCGAGGCGGCACGGAGCCGACTTACCCAAGGCCCCGGGTGCGGCCGGCCGGGCTCGGGCGAACGCGCGTCACCGGCTGACTCACCGACCACAGGAGCCGATTCCGGAACATAGCACTTCGCGCCTGCCCGCGCAGTCCGTTCCGCAGGCATGCGACTTGCGCTGCCCGCCATGGCGGGCAGCGCAAGCGCGGCCGGGATCGCGAGGTCCGGTCAGTAGCCAGCCGCCTGCATCTTCTGGAGGAACTGCGTGATCTGGCTGATCGTGCTGCTGGTGATCGAGAGATAGAAGCCGTCCGCGGCGACGGGACTTGGCGGCGGTGGCCATCTGGGTTGGCGTGCCGTAGTTGGTGGATAGCTCGGAGTCCACCACGATGCCCGGGTTGGCGGCCAGGGCCTGTGCCTTCGCATTGTTGAACAGCCAGTCGTACTCGCTCAGGTTCGTGGTGTTCACCTGGTTCTGGAGCACGTAAACGTCGGCTACTTCACCGACAGTTCGGCAGAGCGTGTCCGGCTAGAGCGCCTGAGTCCGTCCGTGCTGGCCAGCGGCACGCACGGATGTCCGCCCGCGCCGTCTGAGTCCGCCCAAGTCCAGCCAGTCCGTGAGACGGCTGTGAGAGATACCACCCCCGTACGACAGCGGCCCCGCCGTGCGTTCGACGCGCCCGGCGGGGCCTAGGAACCCATCCCCCGCAAGAGAGGACAGGACCATGCCCAACGATCCCACGCCCACGGCCGGCGAGCAGCTAGTGTCCCGGTTCGGAGATGCGTGAGCAGTAGCGGCAGATGCGGTCGATGATCTGGTCGGCGGTCTTGGTCCACTTGAAGGGCCGGGCATGGCTGTTCCAGGTCTTGATCCAGTTCTCCAGTGCGGTGGTGAGCTC
>WNFZ01002442.1_pt1 | contig 30741 bp, 21 predicted proteins | sample 5400081 | NCBI WGS metagenome assembly WNFZ01 (sample SAMN13153365, study PRJNA577476) | soil metagenome | isolation source: 80 cm soil or saprolite under grassland replicate 1 | place: USA:California | collected 2016-06-15 | reverse complement strand
TGGTACTGGCGCAACGCGATCCCACCGCGATTGGCACCAGCGCGTCTCGGCGAGCGCGGCTGCCCGTGGCGGTGGCCCGCGAACTGATAGAGTTGGCCGCAGTTGCCGGCGAACCGGTGCTTGAGGCGCCCGCACCGCTCGAACACCTCACGAGCGCCCTGTACATGCCGAATATGATCCTTGGTCGAGCTTCCGCTAGCTTCGCTTCTGATATGAGCGCGAACAGATCCGGCGGCTCGGATGGTGATGCAGCGGGCGTTGCAGAGCACGATCCTGCCAGCGTACGCGAGAAGATCAACACCGCGAATCAAGTCCAGTCCGACGCGCAAGCAAAACGTGCGCGTGCTCGCTTGCCACTCCGAGCCGCACCAGTCGTACGGGCGTTCGAAAAGACGTTGCGGCGTGTTAAGAAGCTGCGATCCCCGGTGTATCGAGGCCAAATGCTGCGGCGCGCTCGCTATGCGCGATTGCCTTTGCCGCACATTGGCGCGAAGATGATCAGGTTTGCTAAGCCTGTACTACCCGCAAAGGTGCGAGATCGTCTGCTGCCACATGGTGTTTTGGGCTCCATCCCGACTGCGAGGACGATCGGCACCCACCGACTCCCGATTCTGATGTACCACCGGGTCGCGCCTAGCGGCCTGCCGGCGATGGGACGTTTTCGCGTGCCCCCCGATGCCTTCGAGGCACAACTGCGCTACTTGCGCGATGCGGGGTACCACAGCATTACCCTCGAGCAGTGGCGCGCGGCGCAGGCGGCAAGAAAGCCAGTCGCTGGCCGGGCGGTGCTATTGACGTTTGACGATGGATATGTTGATTTTTTGACATACGCTTGGCCGTTGCTGAAACAATATGGGTTTTCAGCGATTGTCTTCTTGGTCGCGGATCATGTGGGCCGTTCGAACGATTGGGATCACGTCTATGGCGAAGAAGTGCCGCTAATGAGTTGGAACGACATTCACTGGCTTCAGCGTCAAGGGATCGTATTTGGCTCGCACACCGCCAGCCACCATCCGCTTACCTCGCTCTCGGCTGAAGGCGTTGTTCGCGAAGGCGCCCGATCGCGGGCGATTCTTGAGTGCGAACTGGCGTCGCCGATCAGCGCGATTGCGTATCCCTACGGCGATTTCGACCCAACGGTTGAGCACTTGATCGGCGCGTGTGGCTATACATTTGGGTTGTCGTGCCGCCCTGGCCTGAGCACACTGCAGGACTCTGCGCTGGCGCTGCCGCGCATCGAAGTGACCGGCGACGACAGCCTGCAGACGTTTGCCGCCAACTTACAGCAGTGATTCGGTGTTCACCAGTTATCACTAACAAGAGATTCGTATGTCCCAGCTACAATCATTCAGCGCCACCAACAAAGTCCAAGTGAGCAAATTAACCATCGGAACTGCTCGAAAGATTCTGATTCATGGCGTTCTCCTCAGCTTACTTGTAGCGACGATATGTGCAATCGTGGTTATGTACGTATCGAGCGAACACACGATTTATTATTGGGATGATGCAGTATATCATGATATGACTCTGGAGCGGGCGATTTACTTTCGCGATCTCGCGAAGAACTCATTGGGCCAGTTGAGAGATGCACTAAATAGTATTCGAGAATCAACCAGCAACGATTATAGCGATCTTCACACACTCTTGATCATTCCGTTTGTACTGAGCTTTGGAGATGCGCGCCTGGTCTATATCTTGTGCCTCGCCTTGATGTATCTGTTACCATTCATCCTCATTAGTGGTGCAATAGCCTCGAAGATCATCCCCTATCGGCCAACTGTTGTCTTCTGGTCGAGCGCATTTCTTATGTTATTGATACCGGCGGTATGGTCGCCGACGCTGCATGGGTACCCCGACACAGGCTCGGCGGCGCTTATAGGGCTGGCTATTCTATTATATTTGTCTGATCTGCAATTGAAGCGCTGGTGGCGAATCATACTTATTGGTTTTTGCATCGCACTAGCAATTCTCTTTCGTCGTCATTTTATCTACGATGGGATTACTTTTTTTGCGGCGATCAGCCTACAAGCACTGATAACATTTGGAATTCAACTTCGCCAGGACATACGAGCAGCGCTGAAGAACCTATTTGGCACTGGTTTGCGAATTGCCCTGGTAGCGGCCGCGACTGCTACCACGTTGGCGGTGCTGGGGTGGCCGTTTATCGATCGGATTCTTCATACGGATTTTGGCCTCCTGTATGCCTCATATGCGGTTCCATTCGAAGAGAGCATTTTGTATTATATATCGCAGTATGGGTGGCTTGCCTGCGTGATTTCAGTGATAGCGCTTATTGCGGCTTTGTTGAAGCGCTCGCCTGCGAGCCAGCAGGTTGGGTTTGTCTCCCTATTCCTTGGCATTTCGTGGATACAGTGGATGATCTCAGTGAGGCAACTTGGTTTTCACTATACATTACATTTCACACTCTATATCGTATTAGGGATAGTGGCATGTCTATGGATGGCCTGGGCTAATCTAGGTGGTTGGAAAAGAGCTGTAGCGCTGATTTTCCTGGGCTTGTTGCTCGCGACAAATGCTTTGGTGGGTATCCGATAGATTGAACCTAAGTTTGAGCGGTCTGTTTTCTGCTAATAATAAGCCGCTTGTGCGTAAAGATTATAAGGAAGTTATTCGACTCGTTGACTATCTCCGATCGGTATCTTCTCCCGCTGATCCGATCTATGTCGCGGCCTCTTCCGGTACTATAAACGATGATATTTTATGGCATGCCGAACGCACACAGTATGAGAACGTGATCGACTCCCAGGTCGATACCTTCTGGGAAAATAAAGGCCTTAACATTTTACACTGGGTGCCATTCGCCGACTCCCGCGACTATTACCCCTTGGAGAAATTGCTGCAATCGCAATATGTTGTGATCGCGACGCCATTTCAATATCATTTGCATCCCGACGAGCAGAAGGTGGTTAACGTTGTTGTAGATGCTTTTGAAGAAGATTGGGAGCTTTCACAAGATTTTGTTCGTCTACCTCAACAATTTGCACTTGAAAATCAAGTTGTGGTAACTGTTTACAAAAGAATCCGGCCGACTTCCTTGGCGACAACGCTCCACACGCTCAAAGCTATGCAAGACTATATTGGAATGCAGCCTGGCGGGCAATTCAGTTGGATCGCGTTGAGCGAAACGCCTGGTTATTACATCACGAAAAATCGAGATGATACCTATGATATCGCCATGGATCTAGAAGCTTTGAAGGCGCCTGTAACACCATTTCTCTATATCGATCGTCTGGCGGATCGAGCGGTTCTCACCGGTACAATCGATAAGTCGGATCCTCAGTGCAGCAATCCAGCGCTTACTCTTACCGCCATCGACGCGAATGGTAGAAAGATCAGTAGCGCGACATTTCAAGGTGATGCAACCGATACGTCTGATTTTTCACTATCGCTCACGACATACGACAGTGCCCATTTGCTGCTCGATGTAGCTGAAACGCATAATGCCGGCCAATCTTCTCCTTCCTGTTGGCTGAGTATACACAATCTGACGATTACGAACTAACGGCTCATTACAAAGATGCCGATGGGAGGTTTGGGCGAGTCTTCGCCCATCGAAATTTTTCATCGGCATCTCCGCGGTGGGCCACCATATGACTTACGCGGTCACCCGCAAAACACGGATTATATTTTTGTTTCGAACGTTTTTCATTCCCAGAACGAAAAACGTTCGAAACGAAAGTTTTTAATCCGTGGTGGTCCAATGTTCGCGTCCACTATGTAAGTCCTGCACCAGATGGTAACCTTCTTTTAACAACTGCGGTCTACTCTACGTAGGTCTGTCGTACGTAGGGGGTTCGCCGTGACGTTAATTATCCTCACAATCGCCTGGCTGCTGGGCCTGGTGGCAGCCGATTACCAGCACTTTTCGATCTGGCTGCTCGCCGCGGCCACATTCGTCGGTGTGGTGTGTGCGGTGCTGGCGGGCCGCGCCCCACGCATGCGGTTAGCAGCGCTGGCGCTCGCGTGCGCGGCGCTTGGCGCGGGGCGCTACAATCTGGCGCAGGTGGCGACTAGCGAGCGCAGTGTCTGGCTGCTGAACGATACCGGCGATCTGACGATCGACGGCGTGATTGTCGAAGATCCGCGGCGTACGGCCGATGCCCAGCGGGTACTGATCGCTACCGAGCGAGCGCTGACCAATGGCCAGGCGCGCCAGGTTACCGGCTTGGTTCAGGTGAAACTGCCGCTGTATCCCGAGCGCCACTATGGCGACCGGCTGCGGCTAACGGGCGCGCTGACCACGCCGCGCGAGGCCGAGCGCCCCGGCCAATTCGATTATCGGGCCTACCTGGCTCGGAAACGTATTTTTGCACTGATGGAGCCGACCGCGGTGCGTGTGATCGGCGAGCATAATGGCACGCAAGCCTGGGCGGCACTGCTTGGCCTGCGCGACCGTGCCCGCCGCGCGCTGCTGCGCGAACTGCCCGAGCCGCAGGCCTCGCTGGCGGTCGGGATTCTGCTGGGGCTGCAGTCATCGATTCCAGCCGATGTCAGCGCCGATTTCTCGGCCACCGGCACGTCGCACATACTCGTTATTTCCGGATGGAATATTTCGATCATAGCAGCCGCGCTCTACAGCCTAGCAGAAGGGTTGCGACTTTCCAAGCGTAAAGCGTTCTGGACGATTCTGGCCTGCATCTGGCTTTACACTTTCTTCGTCGGCGCCACGCCAACCGTGATTCGAGCGGCGGTGATGGGCACAATCGTCGTGGTTGGGCAGCGCCTCGCGCGCCCGGCGCACGCCTGGACCACATTGTTCGCGGCCTGCTGGGCCATGACGCTGTGGGACCCGCAAACACTGTGGGATCTCGGCTTCCAGCTCTCGGCGCTGGCGACCGCCTCGCTGTTCGCCTATGGCAAGGGCGTCGAGGCGCTGCTGCTGAAAACACCCCTACGAGTCGGCTGGTTAGACTGGGCGCGCGAGGCGCTCACCGCCACGCTGGCGGCGCAGATCCTGGCGCTGCCGTTGATCCTGTACCAATTTGGCAATCTCAGCATCATCGCCCCGCTCGCCAATGTCGTGCTGCTGCCAGTAGTGCCGTATGCGATGCTGTTCGGCGCGATCGCGCTGCTGGGCGGCATGCTATGGCTGCCGCTGGGGCAGTGGCTGGCGACGGTGGCTTACCTGTTCTTGGCCTGGCTGACCGAGGGCGCGCGCGTGTTCGCGCGGGTACCGTGGGCCGCGGCGCAATTGCCGCCGTTTCCGCTCTGGCTGTTGCTGGCATACTATGCGATTGTGGTGGGCGCGTGGCTTTGGAATGCGGCTGCGAAGTCGGCGGCGCCAGGCCTGGCTGCAGCCGAAGCAAAGTAAAGCTGCTCTTCTACATAGCCCCACACGTAACTGTTCACTATTGGGGAAAATAGGACGCAGACGAACGCAGACGAACGCAGATAAGGAGCGTCACTTAGCGATATCCGCGCTCGAGTAACAGCGCTGCAGATTGTGCGAAGCTGGCTGGCGATGGCACCTCGAAGTCCAGCGCATCGGCCACCCGGTCGATCAGGTTGAACAGCACACAGACCTGGATGGCATCCTCGATCGCCTGGTCGCTCACGCCTGCCGCGCGCAGCGGGGCGACATGGGCTGGCGTGACCTCGCCGGGCGACAGCGTGAGCCGTTCGAGGAAGCCCAGCGTCGCCCGCAGCTGCTCGCTGATCGGCGCGGTGCGCCAGTCGTCGAGGACGGCGGTGACCAGCGCATCCGAGAGCACCTTCGACGCGACCGCGCCGTGCGAGCCCGTTCAGAATGCGCACTTGTTCTTGCGCGACACGAACGCCGCGAACAACTCCCGCTCGCCAACGCTCCACTCCGATGGCCCGCGCATCAGCGCCTGCACATATGCGCCGTAGGGCGAGCCGAAGAACGCTGATCGGTAGAGCTTCGTCCGGATGATATCCTGCGTGCGATGGCCGCTCATCACCCGGATCACGCCGATCAACAGCTTTTGGGGCAGGCGGTGGCCATGCTCGACCTTCGGGAGTCGCATCAGTCGTCTCCTTTCAGCGCCGCCAGCCCGCGCTCGAGCCGGGCCATGGCCGCACCGAGCGCTGCACTAATCGTGATCTCGAAGATTGCGTCCTCGGAGTAGCCGGCCTGGCACAGCGCCGCGACGTCTTCGTCGGTCACGGTGTAGGCGCGCCCGGCAACCTTGTCCACATACGAGGCCAGGGCCAGCGGCACTGCGCTGGTGATTGCGCTGGCGCGACCACCAAGCGCCGCAGCCCGCGCCTCGACGGCGCGCCGGACGGTCGGATCAGACGCACCAGAACTGTTCAGCACTGCATCAACCAAGCGCTGGCGCAGTGCTGTGTAGCGGTCGTCCATGGGATTGAGCTCCTTAGTACAGGCTATCGCAAGTGCGAACCGAGAATCGGAAGGTTCCCTCAGTTCCTGCGCTAGGAACTACAGGAACTGAGGGAACTTTCGGTTTCTCGCGAAACCGGGCTCGAATATATGAAACGCCGTACTTAGCCTGAGATGTTCCGTATTGTATTGCACTACACAGCACTGTGCAAGTGAGATTACTCGGCGACCTAGCGCCGGAAAATCTCGTAGATCGCCCCTTTCGATAGCGAGACGACATACAGGTTGCCGCTTGGCCCCGTTTCGATATCGGTGGCGACTTCAATGTATAGCATCATCAATGTGAGTTCGGTCGGGCAGAGTCCGCGCCCGAGCTTGACAACGTCACAGGCAAATACTTCGATCAGCAGCGGGGTGCGCATTCGCAGGCGTATGACCTGGCCGCGCGAGAGCGGCTCCGGCATATCAGTGAGCAGCTGTTGGGATTACACGACGAGCCAGTAGCACACGAGCAATCGAGGTAGCAGCCCAACGACTCATGCGGCTCACCCGCTGCGATCCGAGCGAAGCGAGGGCGCGGTCGGGTGCAGCCGCGAGTTAACCAGCGAAACGCGCGGGTGGCGTGACGATAGCTCTTCTGAACTCAATCCGAAATACTCCAGTCCGCGGCGTATGCCTCCAGACTCAATTTCCGCGCCACCGCGAGTGAAGGCTCATTCGACCAATCCGTGCTGTACAGCGGGATCCGGCCCGACGCCCTGACCGCCAGCGCCCATGCGGCGGTCACGCGCGTACCAAACCCTCGGCCCCAAAACTCTGCAGCCGTCTCGGCACCCGCCTCCGCTGCGACACTCGAACGTCGCGCTGAGAAGCAAACGCTGACCGGATATCCATTCTCAACAATCGCCATCACTGGCGCCCTCCCAGCACCAATCTCGCCTGCAACCCATCCTCGGAAGTGACGCTCAAGAAGCTGCTCGTCCTCAACGACGACCACGCCGAGGGGTCGAGTAATCGCCTGAGGAAATGTGAACGCTGGCCCCGTCCGGACTCGGCCCCCTATCAACGATTTGTACCGATCCGCATGCACCGGAGCATCACGAAGATCCGACAAGGGCGGCTCCTCCCGCGCCAGGCGGTTCAGTTCGTCGGCAACCGCTTCGGCGATGTCGGTTCGCACAGCCCAGGCACAGCCAGCCGCACTCCGAACGAGTGCGAACACCGGCCCAGGAGTCGCTTGAGGCTCACGCGTCGACGCGATGCGACCTATGGCGTCTAGCACGAACATGGTTTCCAAATGGAGCTCCGGCCTGCTCATAGCGGTCTCAACTTCCTGATGCGACAGCTTCTAGCCGGTCTCGACCAGAAGAAAGTTTCCGCACGGGCGGCTTCGCCGTCCCCACTCCCCACCGCGAAAGGTCTGCAAAACCATTCTTACGACGCGGTTTGACCAGTGGCAACCCGTCCGAACAGCGCAAACATCACCAGCGCAGCTAGCGCATAACAGCATGCGGTAGCGATAAACAGCGGCGCAAAGCCATAGAATTGCTGTACCCGCGTGCTGATCAGCGGCGCGACGAGATAGCCCGAGGCATAGGCGCCGTTGACCAGACCAATGACGATCGGGCGGGCGCCGGCCTGGCTGCGTTCCATTGCAAATGCGTCGTACAGCGGCACGCCGAGATTGAATAACCCAAAGCGCAGAATCAGCGCCGCTCCGGCGATCGCCAGGCCAGGGGCGAACCCGCTGAGCAGCAGGAAGGGTATCGAGAGCAGCTGCGTGAGCACCACCGCGCCGATCTTTCCCAGGCGCGCCGAGAGCAGCGGGGCGGCCAGCATGGCCAGCCCGGCGGCGATATCGCCGCCGGCCAAGATCAGGCCAAGGGTCGCGTTCGATGCTCGATAGCGTTCTGCGAGGAAGATATTCAGGTAGGGGATGAGCAGTGCCGCTCCCAGTGAGATCATCATCGGCGGCAGCAGCAGCACAAGCATTGGCAGCGGGTCGCGTGCGACGCCGCGCCAGGGTTCGGGCGTGCGCTGGGCGATCGGCGCCACCAGACGAGCGATGCGCGCCGAATAGCGCCCAATCGCGGCTTGGGGTGGATCGGTCGTGAGCTGTTGCTCTAGTGCTCCCGGTGTGGGCGCCTGGGTGTCTGGCGCCAGTGCTTGGCGTGGCATCCGCAGCAGCGGCACAATCGCCAGCAGCAGCACCATGCCGACGACGCCAAACGTGGCGCGATAGGCTAAGGCGCTGTTGGCGCTGATTCTAAGCAGCGGCGCCAGCAGCCCTGGCAGCATGCTGCCGAGCCACTTACTTAGCCCGGCCACGCCGATGTTGAGCGCCGCGTTAACGCTGAACAGTTGATCGCGCTGATCGGCGCTGCTATAGGCCATCATCAACGGGGCCGCACTTACTTGGAACAGCACCGCTGCCGGCCCTGTCGTGGCGCTGGCCAGCAGCAGCGGGGCGGCGCTGGGCCAGAGCGCCACCGCCAATGCGCTGAAGGCCTGTAAACCGGCGCTAAGCATCAGCGCCTGGCGCAGCCCAATCCGGTGGACCAGCCACCAGAGCGGCAGCACCAAGCCAAGCGCCGATAGTCGCGAAACCGTTTCCAGCCGCCCAAGAAAGATGCGCTGGTAGCCGAGCGCGTCGATTGTCAGGTTGTAAAACAGCGCGCCGACGCCCAGCGCGCCGGTGAGCAGCGCGGCATGCAACAGATACCAGCGTGCCGCGGCCGGTAGTCGGTACAGCTGCCGCAGGTAGCGCGTCAGTGTTACTATCAGCTGTTTTGTGCCGGCCGCAGACATTAAGAAGCGAGCCGAGCGACCGCAAGACCGTCAAACGACTGCGCGCCCCACGACTTCATGAACGTCTCCCAATCGACCTCATATTCCAACGGGCGCCGCCAGTTGCTGCTGGTTGGCCCGAGCACATCGCGAATAGCGACCACCTTGCTGTTGAAGCCGATCACCACAACGGCGTGATCATTGCCGAGCACGGTTTTAATGGTGCTGCCATCCGGCGTAATCCATGTAGCCGGCCGCCAGGGCTTGAAGTCGACGGTCGTCTTGATCCAGACCAGCGCGCCGCGGCGCAGCGCCGCCTCGACGCCGGCTCGGTCGCTCACAGGGGTGGCCTTTAACCCAAAGCTTGCGAACACCGGCACTAGCGCGCCGCCGGTGGTGCGGGCCAGAAAATTCTTCTTGTAGTCGCCCGCAAAAGCTGTGCGGATGTCGCCGCCGTGGATCACAAACCCGTCGCTCGTTTCCTCGTAATAGGGCTCCAAGGAGGTATCGAACGGCGTGCGCTCGATAATCTCTTCAACACTGGCGTCGATACCAAAACTTTGCAGCACGACCCAGGCGGCATCGAATTCACAGGTATACTGGTACAACTGCTGCTTTTTGACCGCCGCCGGGATGTAGGCATCGTAGACGCGCCCGTTGATGACGACCTGCGCCGGAGTTGGCGTAGGTGGACTGGGTGTTGCTGTGGGATCGGCGGGGACAGTTGGCGCCGCGCTGCCGGTGGATGTGGCCCGGCCGGCGACCGATGAAATGGCCGTCGCGGTGACGGGCGCAGGAGCGCGTGTGGGCCGGGAGGCTGTGGCCCGCACAGGCGACGGAACCACCACCGCCAGCGGTGTGATCTGTGGCGGCGCTTCCAGGCCGAGCAGCACTTTTGCTTCGGTGCGGATCGCCCGATTACTTAGAGCAAAGGCGCTCAGCAGTGCACACCCGGCGACGAGCGCAACCGCGGTCAGCTTGGTCGTTTGGCCCATGAGTTGGCTAGAACCTTCGTTTGAACCTGCGCAAGTGAATTAAGTGCTGGCTATCGCAAGCGCGTTCCTAGTTCCCATAGTTCCTTTAGTTCCCATGCGAAGGAAATGAAGGAACTATGGGAACTTGCGACACCCGGACCGAATGTGCGATTGCTTGTACTAAGCGAGTTGAGCGCTATTGTACCTGTAACTGTATCGATTTGGCAATTTATTCGCTCTCATCATTATCGACGTGGGCACTTTTCGTGTACTATACTAATACAAGCACTCGCCAGCCCAGTCCTGTCTCTCAATGTACCTGGAGCGGCGGGATAAACGAAGGATATGCCAATGGCTGCCAATTCAGGCATGATCTTGGTAGTGGACGACCAGGAAGTCATCCGCCATCTACTCGTGCGATACCTGCGCGCACTTGGCCATAGCTCGATGACCGCCAACGGCGGCCAACAGGCGATCGAGCTTTTGCAGGCCCAGTCGTTCGACCTGGTATTGCTCGATATTATGATGCCAACGATCAGTGGCTATGATGTGCTCGCGTGGATCAAGTCCAACGCCGCGCTGCGGCATCTGCCCGTCATTGTTGTCTCCGCCGATACCGATATCGATAGCGTGATCAAGTGCATACAGCTGGGTGCCGAAGATTATTTGCACAAACCCTTCAACCGCGTGCTGCTCAACGCACGCGTGACCGCATCGCTTGAGCGCAAACAATTATATGAGCGCGAGCAAGCGTACCTACGCGCGCGGCTTTCATTACTTAGCGCTGTTAGGGAACACCAAGCGGCCAACGCCGACCAGCGCCAAGCGCTTGTACCAACCGATCCAGATACTTTTGGCGATATCGATCAGACGATCAAACTGATGCTCGATACGCTGGAACATGCAGAGCGAGAACGCCAGGCGGCGACGGTCGAGCTGCGTGAGCTGAATGCGACGCTTGAGCAGCGCGTGATTGAGCGAAGTGCGCTGGCTGAGCAACGCGCGGAAGCGCTGGCCCGCTCGGAGGAAGCGTTGCGCCATCAGACCACGATCTTGCAGTCGATTCTCGACAGTATGGGCGATGGGGTCACCGTCGTCGATACTGCGGGCCGCCTGGTGCGTTATAACCCGGCTGCGCAGCAGATCCTTGGGGCTGCATTAGAGGCTACGTTTAGAACTCAACCGGGCGGGGCAATGGTGCCGTACTGGCCCGACCGGGTCACCGCGTATTCCGATCACGATCTGCCGCTGGCACGCGCAATTCGCGGCGAGATTGTCGATGCCGCCGAGATCTGTCTCCGCTGCGCCGACTCGGCCTCGGAGCAGTGGCTGAGCGTTACGGCGCGGGCGTTGAAGGATTCACACGATGCGATCATTGGCGGCGTGGCGGTATTTCGCGACATCAGCGCGGCCAAGCGTGTCGAGGCGGCGCTGCGTGAAAGCGAAGCGCGGTATGCACTGGCCGCGCGCGGCGCCAACGACGGTTTGTGGGATTGGAATATAACCGGCAACCAGATCTTTTTTTCGCCACGCTGGAAAGCCATGCTCGGGTATGCCGAGCACCAGATCGGCACCGCGCCCGAGGAATGGTTCAGCCGGATTCATGCCGACGATCGTGAGCGGCTTGAGGTGCGGCTTGCCGCGCATCGTAAGCGCTTAATCACCCACTTCGAACATGAATACCGGATCTTGCACAGCGATGGCGAGTATCGTTGGATGCTCTGCCGGGGACTGGCGGTGTGGGATGAGGCCGGTCAAGCCATTCGTATGGCGGGATCGCAGACCGATATCACCGAGCGCAAGGCGGCCGAGCAGCGATTGCTGCACGACGCGCTGCACGATACGCTGACAGGATTGCCGAACCGCGCGCTGTTCATGGATCGGCTCGGCCATGCGATCACCCGATCGCGGCGCAACACCGAGTATACATTCGCAGTGATGTTTCTGGATCTGGATCGCTTCAAGCTGATCAACGATAGCCTTGGGCATTCGGCTGGCGATCATCTGCTCACCGCGATCGCCGCTCGTTTGCTGGGATGCTTGCGGCCGGGCGATACTGTGGCGCGCCTGGGAGGCGATGAGTTTATTATTCTACTCGAAGATATGGCCGATCTCGCTGCTACAAGCGATACGGTCGAGCGGATCCAACAAGTGCTGGCGGTGCCGCTCGATCTGGATGGGCACGATGTTTTTACGACGGTAAGCATTGGCGTGGCGCTCAGCACGTTGGGCTACGACAGTGCCGAAGAGATGGTGCGCGACGCCGATACGGCAATGTATCATGCCAAAATGGGTGGGAAATCGCGCTATGTGATCTTCGACCCAGCCATGCACGCACAGGTGATCTCGCAGCTGCAGTTAGAGTCTGATCTGCGCTGGGCGATCGAGCGCCAGGAGCTGCGGGTGCATTACCAGCCGATTGTGATGCTGCAAACCGGCGCAATTGTTGGCTTCGAGGCCTTGGTGCGCTGGCAGCATCCGCAGCGTGGCTTGCTGTACCCGGCCGATTTTATTACGATTGCCGAAGAGACTGGTTTGATCGTACCGCTGGGCTGGTGGGTACTGAACGAAGCATGCCAGCAGGTCCGCATATGGCAGACTCAGTTTCCCACTAAGGAGCTGCTTTCGATGAACGTCAATCTATCCGCCAAACAGCTTGCGCAGCCTGATGTCGCCAGTCGGATCGCGCAGGCCCTCGACCAGACGAGATTGGACGCGCGCCATTTGAAGCTGGAAATTACCGAAAGCACATTGATCGAATCGAAACCGGCGACCATAGCAACACTTGCAGAGATTCGAGGCTTGGGCGTGCAGCTGTGTATCGATGACTTCGGTACCGGCTATTCCTCGCTGAGCTATTTGCATCATTTTCCGATCGATGTGCTTAAAATCGACCGTTCATTTATCAGCCGCATTGGCCCAACAGGCGATCAAGGCGAGATTGTGCATACGATTCTAACGTTGGCCAAAACGCTTGGCCTCCAGGCCGTCGCCGAGGGTACCGAGACCACCCAACAGCTCGATTTGCTGAAGATCTTCGAATGCGACTACGGGCAGGGCTGGCTGTTCTCATGCGCCCTCGACCAGGCGGACGCCACGGCGCTGCTAGCGGCCGCCGTTGTCGATTCCGCGCCAGAGGTGTGACCGCTCCCAGGGTTAATGAAGATGAAGAACATAATCGGCAAGCCCACGAAGGTGGGCTTGGTTGCCCTAGCCGGCGGCACCCAAAGGGTACCCGGCCGCCCGGCGGGTCTGCCAGCGAGCTAAAGCTCTTGGCTACAGCCACGAAGGCCGGCACCGGGTACCCGGCGGCCTATACCCGATGACAAGCTGACAAGCTGCAGCTGATCACCTTGTCAGCTTGTCAGGCTCCTGGCTAGGCATCAGCGGCCCGCCGCTCGACTCGCGCGCCTTGAGCTCGCCATACACTACACTCTTCACGCTCACCTCCGAATCGCCGTTGATCAAGTGGTGCAGCTTCTGCATGGCGAGAATGCCCATCTCCATCCGCGGAATGCGGAAGCTGGTCAGCGGCGGGCGGGTGTACGCACTCTCGCCTACGTCGTCGATACCGGCGATCGCAATATCTTCCGGGATGCGCAAGCCGGCCTCCTTGATTGCCTCCAGCGCCCCAAAGGCGGTCTTATCGCTGATCGCCACGATCGCGGTAGGTCGCTGCGGCAGTCGCAAGATCTCCTGCATCTGGACATAGCCTTTCTTGGGGTGCCCCGACACCGGATGTGGCATATATTCGGGCGGCACTAGGATGCCGGCCTCGGCAGTCGCGGCTAGGCAGCCCTTCAGGCGGTCCATCAAGCTGCTATACTTGCGTGGCCCGCGCAAAATCGCAATCGAGCGATGCCCGAGATCTAGCAGGTGCTGCATCACCGTGTAGCCGGCGACGAAGTTATCGCCCAAGATGCATGGCAGTTGATGGCCTGGCAGGTAACTTTCGACCAGCACCAGCGGCGCCTGCAGGGCTTCGAGCTGGATGATCATTTCGGGCGTGATATCGCCATCATTCGCGACGACCAGCCCATCGACCTCTCCAGCCAGGCTTGTGCGCAGGCTATCCAAGTTCTCGGCGGCCTGATCGAACATGTGCAGCAGCACCTGATAGCCCAGGCGCTGGGCCTCGATCTGGAAGCCGTGGATCACATCGCCATAGAAAATATCGAGAATCACAGGCATCGAGCTGCGCTCAATCAGCAGGCCGACAGTCGTGGCTCTGCCATTTTCCGGTATCGCGACGGTGTATCCGAGATGCGAGATTGCCTCCCAGACGCGCTCGCGCGTCTCAGCGCCGACGCCGGGCTTGCCTCGTACCACCAGGGAGACCGCTGACACCGACACCTGCGCCGCATCGGCTACGTCGCGCATACTTGGCCGTCGCTTGTTCATAGTTACCTCAACTGTTCGGGTGTATTTTGAGTATATTTTAGTAGAATTATACACTACATTCTAGAAAATACTAGTTGACAATCCATGGATGTTCTTGTATATTAGATATAACTTCTACTAGACGTGTCAAAGTAATAGTGCATACCAAATAATACGTCGAGATCGGCTGTGGCGCCGAGATATTGTGATGGAGCAATACACCACCGGATGCAAATTTCGGCCCACCGTTGTTCAACAGTATATCGTTTACGAGCACGCTGATCAACAGTCTTAGGTCGTTCTACGCCTGCTCGTGCCGGTCCGCGTGGGGTCGGGTCAGGCGTGTGTCGCAAATTCTTCATAAGAGGAGGCCCTTGATGGACTCACGGCAACGGAAGCCCCTGTCGCGGCGCGAGATGCTACGTCTCGCCGCCGGCGCCGCTGGTGTCACAGCGGTTGGTTCGATCCTGGCCGCGTGCGGCAGCCAGCCCACCAGCACCACTACCGCGCCAACTGCCGCAGGCGCTGCAGCGGCGCCAACTGCTGCGGGCGCTGCTGGACAACCAACAGCAGTGACCGTGGCGACCGCGCCCACCGCGACGCCGCAGCCCCCGCAGAGTTTCGGCTCGGACACAGCCAAGGTCAAGATCCGCTATTGGACGATCCTGGGCGCCGTCGATGGGATCGTCATGAACGACCTGGTCAAGAAGTTCAGCACGGAGAACCCTGATATCGCGGTCGAGTCGCTCCAGGGCATAATCGACTTCATCCCCAAGATGCAATCGTCGTCGATCAGCGGCACCGCGCCGGATGTCGCAATTGTGCGCCATACCTACATCGGCCCGTTCGTCGATAAGAAGATTCTCACGCCCTTCGAAACTGGCGAACTGGATGCGGCTGGTATCAAAGCCGCGGACTACGACCCGACCGTGTGGCAGTTCGCCCAGTACCAGGGCAAGCAGTATACCGTCCCACTCGACATCCACTGCCATGCGATGCTGTACAATAAGAAGATCCTCGCCGACAACGGCCTGCAGGTGCCCACTACGCTCGACGAATGGTCGGCAGCGGTTGCCAAGGTCACTAAAGATGACATCATCGGCTACAACACCTTCGCACTCGGCAACGGTGCCGCGGAGTTTATGACCTGGTATATCTTCGGCATCTGGAAGCAATTCGGTGTCGATATGATCAGCGCGGACGGCACCAAGGCCGCGTTTAACACGCCGGACGGCATCACGGCGACCAAGTGGATGCAGGACATCCAGGCCAAGGGCAACCCGAAGAACGTGCCAACCAACGATCTGCAGCGCACCGGCAAAGTCGCGACGTGGGCGACTGGCCCCTGGGACTCGACCCTGTACTTCGACAAAACGAAGGCCTCCGCCGCCGATGACATCGATGTCGCGCCGCTCCCGCAGCACGACCCGAACAAGAAAGCGACCTGGGGGCAGAGCCACCAGTTCTCGCTGCCGGTGCAGGGCACACCCGATCCGGATCGGCGGGCCGCCTCACTCAAGTTCATCCTGTGGATGAGCCAGCATAGCGTCGATTGGGCCAAGGCCGGCCAGGTGCCTGCGCGCAACTCCGCCCGCGACGAGGCGCTCAAGAGCGATAACATCTTCCTGAAGAAGCTGCAAACCTGGGCATCCGAGCTGCCATACGTCGCGTTCATGCCCGCCCACCCCAAGCTGCTCGAGGTGATGCCGCGCATCGCGGCCAACGTCGAAGCCGCATTCCTCGGACAGTCGAGCGTCGAGGATGCATTGAAGAAGGCCGAGGACGAGGTCAACGGCATTCTGGCGAGCTAAACGCGGCCGCGTTGGGCGAATATGGGCAGATTGGGCAGTAGGCCGATATACAGGCATTATTACACTCTCAGCGGCCAAGATCTTCGGTTTTGACATGTAGCACCGGGTACCCGCACCCAGAGGGTACCCGGTGCGGGTACCCGGCGGCGAAGGATCTCTCGTTCGCAAGCGCAAAGAGATCCTTCGCCGCGGCTCATATCAATCCGCGTTCTGATACATCGTTTTGCGCTGGCCCAGAAGGGGCGCCTAAAGGGTACCCGGCGGGCTGGAAGTCATACAGCGGAATGCGGATTGCTATCATGCCGGTAGAGGCGCCATATCTTCATGGATTGGCTATAATAGAGCCGCGAAAATACGCTCGATCCATGGAATTCGTGCGCTATACCCAACATCTCAACTGAGATGAACATGAGTGGGGAGTGTCACATGAGCACACTAAACCAGGTTACGCAGACGCAGCGCGAGCGACGCGCGAGCCGGATTGGGGGCCAGATAGGGTGGCGAAGCTTTACGCCCTTCCTCTACCTTGCTCCCTTTCTGGTCTTTTTCGCGATCTTCCAAATCTACCCGATTTTCTATGGCATGTACATCAGCCTGACCAAGTGGGATCTTGTGAGCGCCCCGCAGTTCGCCGGCTTGACGAACTACATCAATCTCGGTAAAGACAGCTTGTTCTGGACCTCGCTGCGCAACACCATATTCTTCGTCGGACTCAACGCGCCGTTGGCCTTAGTCATCCCGCTAGGCCTCGCGATACTGGTCAGCGAATCGATCCCTGGCCGCGCCCTATTCCGCAGCGCGTTTACGACCCCGCTGATGATCTCGGTCTCCTCGGTCGGCGTGCTGTGGGTCTGGTTCCTCAACCCGACCTTCGGGCTGATCAACTTCTATGCCGGCCTGGTTGGCCTGCCGGCCCAGCACTGGCTCTCGCAGGGCGGCTGGGCCATGGTGGCGATCGTGATCACGACGGTCTGGTGGACGTCGGGCTGGAATCTGGTTCTGTTTCTAGCCGGACTCCAGGAGATTTCCGAGAGTCTGTATGAAGCCGCGAAGCTTGACGGCGCCAACTCGTGGGCGCTGTTTCGCTACATCACGCTGCCTGGGCTGCGCCCGACAATGCTCTTCGTCGGCGTCACGACGATCATCGGCTCGTTCCGCGTCTTCGGGCAGGTACTTGTCATGACCAACGGCGGGCCGTTTGATTCGACACGCACGCTGGTGCAGCATATCTACGAGACCGGCTTTCGCAACTTCCGCATGGGCAGCGCCTCGGCGATCGCCTGGGCGCTGTTTCTGATCGTGATGATCTTCACACTGCTCCAGTTTCGCCTGATACGTGAAACCGAAAGCTGAGGGAAGCATATGACCGCAAGTCTCTTTCATCGCCGTCGCCTCGTACAGTTTCCATATGTGCGTTTCGTGGTGTTGAGTATCTTGGCGCTGATCTGGGCCGTGCCGGTGCTGTGGATGGTCGCGACATCGCTCAAGCCCGAGGCGCAGACGATCACAGTGCCGCCACACTGGCTGCCGGAACAGCTCAGCGATCTGACCTTGGATAACTACCGCTCGGTCTTGTTCTTTGGGCGCGGCGTCGATCTGCTCAAGTCATTCGGCAACAGCCTGTATGTCGCGGTGATCGGCACGCTGCTGGTGGTGATCGTGGATGTGCTAGCCGGCTACGCCTTTGCCCGGCTGCGCTTTCCGGGCCGTAATGTGCTGTTCGCGCTAACCGTTGCGTCGCTGGTTGTGCCCGGCGAGATCTTGCTGATTCCCAACTACGTCACAGTGTGGCGGTTCGGCTGGCTCAATACCTACAATGCGCTGGTTTTCCCCGCGCTTGCCGGCGGCTTCGGCGTGTTCCTGATGCGCCAGTTCCTGCTTGGCATACCACGCGAGCTGGAGGAAGCCGCGCAGATCGACGGCGCCGGGAGCTTCCGAATCTTTACAACGGTCGTGGTGCCGCTGGCGCGCGGCGCGATTGCGACGCTGGCGATTTTCACCTACTTGAATTTCTGGAACGAGTTCACCTGGCCATACCTGGTGATCAACGATGCGAGCCGGATGACTATGCCAGTCGCGCTGATCCAATTCAAAGGCGATTACTTTAGCAACTATGGTGAGCTGATGGCCGGCGCGGCGATCTCGGCGCTGCCGGCGATCGCGGTGTTCTTGGTGGCCCAGCGCTTGATTATTCGCTCGATCACACTTACCGGTATTAAGGGATAAGCTGCTAGTCCGACATCCCAATCGGCATTTTGCCAGCTCGTAATCTGTAGTGCGTAGTGCGTAGTATAGACGCGAAATGTCGCGCCCCTACGCACTACACACTACGCGTTATGCACTAAAAACGGCAACCCTGTAGACCCACCACATTCACCCACGGATCACCTTCTGAATCCCAACATTGAGGTAGCACATGAGTCACAGCCCACTTACCGCGCGCGTCGTGCTCGACAATGAGCGGACGATCGGTACGATTTCGCCGCTGCTATTTGGCGGCTTTGCCGAGCATATGGGTCGCTGCGTCTATGGCGGCATCTACGATCCGGCGTCGCCACATGCCGATGAACGTGGCTTTCGGCGCGATGTGCAGGAGGTACTGCGCCAGCAGCGGCTGAGCATCCTGCGGTATCCCGGCGGCAACATGCTCAGCGGCTACGACTGGCGCGACGGGGTTGGCCCGCGGCAGCTGCGGCCGCGCCGGCGCGAGCTCGCCTGGCAATCGATCGAGACCAACCAGTTCGGTACGAACGAGTTTATCGACTACTGCCGCGCCACCAACATCCAACCGATGCTCGGCGTCAACCTGGGCACCGGCACGATCGCCGACGCGGCCGCACTGGTCGAGTATTGTAACGCGCCGGCTGGCACGCGCTACGCCGACCTGCGTGCCGCGCACGGCTACGCCGAGCCGCACGGCGTGCAGTATTGGTGCGTGGGCAACGAGATGGATGGACCCTGGCAGATCGGGCACCTTGATATGGACGAGTATGCAGGAAAAGCGCGCGAGGCTGCCAAGATGATGCGCTGGAACGATCCGAATCTGAACCTGATCCTGTGCGGTTCGTCGAATACCGATATGCCGACCTATCCCGAGTGGGATCGCGTGGTTCTCGAGACATGCTGGGAGCATGTCGATTACCTGTCGCTGCACTACTACGCCACCAACTACGACGACGACACCGCTAGTTATCTCGCAATGGCGGCGCAGTTCGAGTCGCATCTCGACACATTGGCCGGGCTGCTGCGCTATGTGAAAGCCAAGCAGCGATCGAGCCACAATGTGTTTCTTTCGTGGGATGAGTGGAATGTCTGGTATAAAGATCGATCTGGGCACGGCGGCTGGCAGGAGGCTCCCCATCTCAGCGAAGAGATTTACAACCTGGAAGATGCACTTGTCGTGGCGCAGTGGATGAACGTGTTTCTACGGCGTTGCGATGTGCTGAAAATAGCCTGTATCGCGCAGATCGTGAATACGATCTCGCCCTTACTGACGACATCCGAGCAGATTCTGCGCCAGGCGACGTACTATCCATTTGCGCTGTTCAGCAACCATGCCGCCGGCCAGGCGCTCGAGCCGCTGACGATCGCGCCACAGTACGATACCGAACTGTTCGGCGCCATGCCGCTGCTGGATGTATCGGCCAGCTACGATGAGGCGCAGGACAGTGGGGCAGTGTTCTTGGTGAATCGCAGCCAGCATGAGTCAGTGGCCACCGATATCATCTGGCAGGGCGCGGCGCCTGGGCGGGCGGCCGGACGGGCGCATCGCCCTGCGCCTACCGCCACTGTCGTTCACGGTGGTGACGACTGAGGCGTATAGCCTCGACCGGGCCTAGCAGCTCGCCGCAGTGATACTGCTGGGCCACCCGGAGTAGAGGTTTTAGCCGACGGCGGGCAGCCAGCCGCTCCCTAAAGCCTCGAATCCGCATAAAGTGTGGCTGACCACTGGGGGTTGGCAACAGCGTCGATGCCTCCACCCGCTACCCGCGTGGTTCGTCCAGAAAGGAGTTCACAATGTGTACCAAGCAATTTGTGACCGTCTTCCGAACCATGGCGATCGGCCTACTCTTTCTGACGTTTGCCGCAGCTCAATGGCCCTCTGCACCTGCCAATGCCGCAGCGACCGATCCGATTGCCCACGACCCCACCATGATCAAGCAGGGCCAGTACTACTACGTCTTCATCACCGGCGACGCCGGGAGGCCGAACACCTATCTCCCGATCAAGCGCTCGATCGACCTCATCCACTGGGAAGAACTCGGGCCGGTGTTCTCGGCCCCGCCGCAGTGGGTTGTCGACACATTGGGGATCACTCCGCGCGATTTTTGGGCGCCGGACATCAACTACTTCAACGGCAAGTACTACCTCTACTACGCGGCGTCCCAGTTCGGGGTCAACAACTCCGTGATCGGGCTGGCCACCAATGCGACCCTCGACCCCAACAGCCCCGATTACCACTGGGTCGATGAAGGCATGGTGTTCCGGTCACAACCAGGTGATTCCTTCAACGCAATCGATCCAGAGGTGAACTTCGATCAGGCAGGCGTACCCTGGCTGGCGTTTGGCTCGTTCTGGTCCGGGATCTTGATGCGCCAGTTGGATGCCGCAACCGGCAAGCTCTCGGCGATCGACGCGCAGCTGTATCCGCTGGTGGATCGGCGCTGGCCGCCCAACGCGGTCGAAGGAGCTTCCATCCTCCACCGTGGCGGCTACTACTACATGTTCGCCAGCTTCGACTATTGCTGTCGGGGCGTGAACAGTGAGTATCGCGTCGTCGTCGGTCGTGCCACCGACGTCAAAGGCCCCTACGTCGACCAGACCGGCCTGCCCTTGCTCAACGGCGGCGGCACCGAGCTACTCCGCGGTTACAACGAGTTCGCCGGCCCAGGCGGTGGCGATGTCTACGTCGACGGCACTACCGAATGGTATGTGCACCACTACTACGCCGTCGACGACAACGGCCTGCCCAAGTTGTCGGTGCGTAAAATCATGTGGAGCGACGGCTGGCCGACGCTGGGCGACCCACTCTCTGGCAGCCGAGAGGTCGGGCATGGTGGCGCGTACTTCAAGCTATTCGAAAAGAGCAGCGGCAAGCTGATCGCGACGCCTCCCGACGGCTCGCAGGCGCCCCTATGCGGCTACGAAGGCGCCAACATCCAGCTGTCGACCGATCTGGATAGCCCCTGCCAGCAGTGGCGGCTGGAGTACTCAGGCGGCGGATACTACGGCATCCGCAACCGCCACAGCAACAAGGTCTTCGACGTTGCGTTCTGCGGCTACGCAGACGGAACCAACATCGGCCAGTGGGGCTGGCTCAACAACAACTGCCAGAAGTTCAGGTTCGTGCGGACAACCGACGGTTGGACGCAGATTCAGAACAGGAACCAGCCCGGCGGCCAGGCCGGCAAGTTCGTCGATGCCAACCCGCCGTGCGGCCCCGCTGACGGAGCCAACATCCAGTTGTGGGCCCAAAGCCCAGACCGCTGCCAGCAGTTCCGCCTGCAGCCGGCCGGCGATGTTCTGCTCGTGAATGCCAACAGCGGCAAGGTTCTGGACGTGGCCGGCTGCGGCAACGCGGACGGTAGCAACGTGATCCAACGAAACAGACGCGATTCCGACTGTCAGCTGTGGCGATTCACGCACGTGGACAATGGCTACTATAACATTGTCAACCAGCGCAGCGGCAAGCAGATCACCGTCGCGGGCTGTAGCGACCAAGGGACGAACGTCGTGCTCGGGAAGGCGTCGAGCGCTGCCTCCTGCGGGCAGTGGCGTCTCGAACCGCTCAACGATGGCACCTTCAGACTCGTGAGCTGGGACAATCAGCAGGTCGTGGGTGTGGAGGACTGCAGTACGGCCGATGGAGCCAACGTCGAGCGGGAAGACTGGGCGGACAGCACATGCCAGCGGTTCAAGATCGTGGTACCCTAATGTAATTGCAGATTGCAGATTGCAGATTATTATCTATGAATCAAATCATCGTCAATGCCGATCTCGGCAAGGCCACTATTAGCCGCCACATCTACGGGCATTTTGCCGAGCACCTGGGCCGCTGCATCTATGGTGGCTTCTGGGTGGGCGCAGACGCAAAGATTCCCAATACTCGGGGTATTCGCAACGACGTTGTCGAAGCGCTGCGCGCCATGCAGATCCCCAACCTGCGCTGGCCGGGCGGCTGCTTCGCGGATGAGTATCACTGGATGGACGGGATTGGCCCAAGCGAGCGGCGCCCGACCATGATTAACACCCACTGGGGCGGCGTGATCGAGAATAATCACTTCGGCACCCATGAATTCCTGGATCTGTGCGCGCAGCTCGGCTGCGAACCGTATATCTGCGGCAATGTGGGTAGCGGCACCGTGCAGGAAATGCAGCAGTGGGTCGAATATCTGACCTTCGACGGCGTCAGCCCGATGGCCGACCTGCGCCGGAGCAATCGGCGCGCGGAACCCTGGCGCATCAGGTTCTGGGGCGTCGGCAATGAAAACTGGGGCTGTGGCGGCAATATGACTGCCGAGCACTATGCCGACGAATATCGCCGCTACCAGACCTATGTGCGCGACTTCGGCGACAACCGGATCTACAAGATTGCATGCGGTCCGCGGAACGACGACTATCGCTGGACGGAAATACTCATGAAGAACGGGCGCAACATGCGCGGCCAGTTCCTCATGCATGGGCTGAGCTTGCACTACTACACGCCGGATAGCCCCTACCGTCAGCAGCACTCCGCCACGCAGTTCGGCGAGAACCAGTGGATCTCTATCCTGAAAACGGCCGCCCAGATGGACGAGTTGATTACCAATCACTCGGCGATCATGGACCAGTATGATCCGGATAAGTGCGTAGATCTGATCGTCGACGAGTGGGGCACCTGGTACGCCGTAGAGCCGGGCACGCATCCGCGCTTCCTGTACCAGCAGAACAGTATGCGTGATGCGCTGGTGGCGGCGCTAACGCTGAACATTTTCAACCGTCATTGCGAGCGAGTCGCGATGGCCAACATCGCCCAGACGATTAATGTGCTCCAGGCATTAATCCTGACCGAAGCGGACAGCGACCGGATTGTGCTGACGCCCACCTATCACGTCTTTGAGATGTACAAAGTCCACCAGGATGCCACGCTGCTGCCGCTCGACCTTCGCTGCGATGATTACACCTGCGGTGAGGAGAGTATGCCCGGCCTCAGCGCCTCGGCATCGCGAGATCGGCATGGCCGCGTCCATCTTTCACTCTGCAACATGCACCCGACCCAGGGCGCCGAAGTGAGCTGTGACATACGCGGGATGGCGCTGAATACGATCGGCGGTCGCGTTCTGACGGCCGAGCAGATGAATGCCCGCAATACGTTTGATCGGCCGGACCATGTACGCCCGACCGAATTCCAAAACGTTACCCCGCAGGGCAATCAATTCAGCATCACGCTGCCAGCCAAGTCGGTCGTGGTGCTGGAGCTGAATTCGTAATTCACTGTACCGGAGGGAGATTGCATGGCTGACGTCCTACTCACAATTCGTACCGACGCGCCGATCGGCGTGATCTCGCCACGGCTGTACGGCCATTTCGCCGAGCACCTGGGGCGCTGCTGCTACGACGGCCTGTGGATCGGCGCTGGGCGAACAGATATTCCGCACCAGGGGGGCTTTCGCACCGACGTACTCGAAGCGCTACGCGCGCTGCCGGTGCCGATGCTGCGCTGGCCGGGCGGGTGTTATGCCGATCACTACCACTGGCGCGACGGAATCGGGCCGGTAGCCGAGCGGCCGATCCGCCTTGGCATGTCGTGTGGTTTGCAGGTCGAAGACGACAACAGCCTAGGCACGCACGAGTTCCTCTGGCTGTGCGCGCAGCTCGGCGCCGAGCCCTACCTGGCCGGCAACGTCGGCAGCGGCACGCCGCAAGAGCTGTGCGACTGGGTGGAGTACTGCAACAGCGCCGTGAAGACCAAATTGGCGCGCGAGCGCGCGGTCAATGGCGCGCCCGCGCCGTTCGGCGTGAAGCTCTGGGGGGTGGGCAACGAGAACTGGGGCTGCGGCGGCAACTACGCCGCCGCCGCCTACGCCCGCGAGTATGTGCGCTACGCCACCATGCTGCGGCATGTCGATCCGGCGGCCGAGCTGGTGGTCTGCGGCTATGAAGACGAGTGGAACGCCGAGCTGCTCGCGACGATCGGCAAGCACCTCGGCCTGGTCGATCACTTATCGATCCACCGCTACTGGATCCACGGCGGCCCCGAGACCGAGTTCGACGAGCAGGGTTACTACACCCTATTGGCCGAAGCGCACGAGACCGAGGCATTTGTCCAGCGCACGGCGGCGATCATGCGCCAGGCGGCCAGCAGCAAACCCGCTAATGACGTCGACTTAAGCGAAGGCGAGAGCGCCACTGAGATCTTCGTCGAAACACCCAGAGATGGCCGGCGGCGCCTCGGCATCGCGCTGGACGAGTGGGGCGTGTGGCATCCCGAGGCCCGGCCATGGGGCCCGCACGGCGAGCTCTCGCGCGATCCGGTGACGTATGAGCAGGCTAACACGCTGCGCGACGCGCTGGCCGCCGCGATCGCGCTAGAGGGCTTCCACCGGCAATGCCGCGTCCTGATGCTCGCCAATTTGGCCCAGGTGGTCAACGTGCTGCAGGCGGTGGTGATGACCGATGGGCCGCGGATGTGGCTGACGCCGACGTACCACGCGCTGCGGCTGCATGCACCGCATATCGGCGCCACCGCGTTGCCGGTCGATGTCGACCACGGCGACAGCCTGCCCGATCGGTCGAGCGCGGTCAGCGCCACCGCGTCGCGTACCTCGCATGGGATCGCGGTCACGTTGATCAACCGGCACCTGTCGAAACCGGCCGGCGTGCGGCTGGTCTGCGACGACGCGCGTGAGCACACCGGCGGCCAACTGCTCGCGGCGGCCAGCCCACATGAAGGCAACAGCGCCGACGCGCCCGATCGCGTGTCGCCGGCCACGCTGGCGGTGCATTCCGACGGCGGCGGCGCTTGGCGCGTCGAGCTGCCGCCGCATTCTCTGGCGACCGTGACGTTTCGTTCGTCGGTATGAATGCCTTGTCGGCTGCCACGCGTCGACGTTTGGGAGCAATGAGGCGTCGCGCGATGAGTCGCGCAGCGCTTGGAGACCAGCATGCCTACCAATCGATTGAAGCAGGCGCAGATTCGCGTTGATGCCGGCGCGTGGCTGGGGGAATTGCCCCATAACTGGAATTATATCGGGTACGACGAAATCAACTATACCTACGTTCCCGAAGGCCAGGAACTGCTGGCGAAGTTCATGGAGCTGCAGGAACGGCCATATTATATTCGGGCGCATCATCTATTTTGCACCGGCAACTGCCATGGGAGCTACAAATGGGGCTCTACGAATGCCTACCTGGAAGATGAAGCGGGTCATCCGATCTATGACTGGACCTTCGTCGATCTCACATTTGACACGATTCTGAAATTTGGCTGTAGACCATTCGTCGAGCTTGGCTTCATGCCCCAGGATCTGGCCGATACCGAGCGCTATGACCCCGCGAAAGAGAGCTGGCGGCTGCAGAACTACCAGGCCTATGGCTGGGCCTGCCCGCCGAAGGACTACCAGAAATGGTATGATCTGGTCTTCAATCTGGTTCGCCACTGCATGGAGCGCTATGGGCGCGCGGAAGCGGCCGCGTGGTACTGGGAGCTATGGAACGAGCCAGATCTGGAGTATTACTGGAAGGGATCGATCGCGGAGTTCAACCAACTGTATGATTATACGGCCGCGGCGGTGAAAGCGGCCTGTCCCGAGGCGCGTATCGGCGGCCCGGCCACGACCAACCCGGTTCCAGGGCGGCGAGCGGCCGAGTTTCTGGATGCCTTTTTGGATCACTGCGCCAATGGTGTAAACAGCTATAGCGGGCAGACCGGCGCGGCGCTCGATTTTATCACCTTCCATGTCAAGGGCGGCGGCTACCGCGCCGACCCAAAGCATCGCAAGGCGGCGCCACCATCAATCCAGCAGATTCTTAGCCACACGCAAACGGGCTACCAGATCATCAGCACATACCCGCTGTTCAAGAATCTCGAGTGCGTGCTGTCGGAGATCGACCCCGACGGATGGGCGGCCGGCGGCGCCTGGGACAACCGCAACCTGAACTTTCGCAATACCGAGTACTACCCAAGCTTTGTCGCGGCGGCATGCGACAAGGTGAGCAGATTCGCCCGGCGCGCGAATTGGGACTTGAAGCTGCTGAGCTGGGCGTTTATGTTTGTGGGCGAGCGTTGTTTCGAAGGCACGCGCGCATTTTCCACCCAAGGCATCGACAAGCCGATCCTGAACCTGTTCCGCATGTACGCTCGGATGGGCGCGCAGGAAATATCGTTCGAAAGCAGCGCGGCGCAAGATCCGCTGGCCTACGCCGATCTGTGGGGCAGCGGTGCAGCGCCAGACATCGCGGGATTCGCCACGCTGAACGGCAGCAAAAGCCTGCAACTATTGATCTATAACCACCACGACGACTGGGATCTGAGCGGCGAGTGCGCGATCGAGCTGGGGATCGCCAACCTGCCGTTTTCGAGCGATAATCTGATGCTGCGCCACTACCGGATCGATCAATCCCACAGCAACGCCTATGCCGAATGGGTACGCCAGGGCCGGCCGATGTACCCGGCCCACGGGCAACGTAAGGCGATCAAATCACGCGAGGGGCTGGAGCTATTGGAGCCGCCGCGGAAGATTACGCCCCATGACGGCAACATCCGGCTAAATTTTACGCTGCCCGTGCATAGCGTATCACTGCTGTGCATCTCGGTAGGATGAAGGATCGAATCTACGAATAGCCGCCCACAGGTGATTGTTGGCATCTCGATGCACAACAATGCAATCGAACGGCTCAAGCAGGTCGCCGATGTCGTCGTGTATCCGTACGACTCGCCCAAGCTCCGTGCGATGATCGGCGAGTGCGACAGAATGATTGTTTACTCGCCGCGCTTCGACCCGGCGATTCTACGAGAGGCGCGCAGGCTCAAGGTGATCGCCTGCCACGCCTGCCCGCACGATATTGCCAATGCCGCTTCCGAGCGCGGCATTCGCGTTACGCTAGTTCCTTCGCTTTGGGATACTGTGGCCGATATGGCGCTGGCGCTCATGTTTGCGGCAGCGCGCATGGTGCCGCAAGCCCACGCCGCCATTAAATCCGGCTTATGGGGAACCACCGATCTGAAGGTTCGATTCTCGGGCTACGATATCTTTGGAAAAACACTCGGAATCGTCGGCCTGGGAAAGATCGGAACCATCCTGGCCAAGCGAGTTCAAAGCTTCGACATGCGGATCGTTTATTATGATCCAATCAGGACGGAGTTTGAAGAACAGCTCAATCTTGAGTACCGGCCGCTTGATTAACTCCTGGCGCAGGCGGATATTATCTCGATCCAGGCGCCTTTGAATGAGCATACCCGCGGCTTGATTGGAGAGCGGGAGTTACGCAGTATGAAGCGCGATGCCATCCTGGTGAACACAGCTCGCGGAGCGATCATCGATCAGCAGGCGCTCTACCGCGCATTGTACGAGCGCTGGATCGCCGCCGCCGGATTGGATGTGCTGGTCGAGGAGCCGATCAAGGCCGACGATCCATTGCTTACCCTCGATAATGTTGTCTTTGCTCCGCATCTGGGAGGCTCGACCAAAGAGTGCGATCTAGTGCTGGTCGAGGACACTATCCGTGTGCTACACGCGGAATCGCCACAGCATCCGAGCTAAAAGGGTAGGCCCACGCCAAGGTCACTTTTTCGCCGCCAGGCACGCCCTGAATTAAAGTTCGGGCTAACATCCGAAATCAGCTTTAGCTGACTGGAATGCGGTAGTCGGCCTTCAGCCGACTTTGGCTCTGAGCCTGAACTTCAGTTCAAGGCAGACTTTGACGCAGCCCTACTAGAAAAGGCAAGCTCCATGCGAACGCGATATCTGATTCGGCGCACCATACTCTTGCTATGGCCGGCGACTCTGCTGCTCGCGGCGTGCATGTGGGCCGTATCGGCCCCGGCGATACCGGCGCCCAGCAGCCTCAAGAGCGACTTCCGCGTTCACGACTCGAGCATGATCAAATAATAGCACCGGTGCGGGTCGAGGGGCAGAGCCAGCTTCCCCACGACGCGGAAAGGGGCGGCTGCAGATCAGCCTTACGATCGATACCCCACAAACCAGGGGGTGTGATATAATCACTAGTTACCAACACATCTCCAAATCACATATGCGTACCGAATAGCCCGCATCCACACCGAATGGCCATGAAGCAGTACGTCGATTTCGAAATCCGAGTCAGCGCGCTGGACGGGGCGCGCTACGGCGTTAGCGTCCACGGCCGGGGTGGCGATGCGGACGGTATCTTCGTGCCGCCGACGTTGGACCCCGTGTACCAGGCGCTCGCCGATCGTCTTGCGCGACTCGACACCGACGAACCGCTGCTGGTGCAGCTCGGGCAGGCCCTGTTTCGGGCGCTCTTCCCCCACAAAGTTCACGAAGTCTACGCGCGCAGCCAGGCGATGCTGATGCCCGACCAGGGGCTGCGGCTGCGCCTGATCATTCCCGCCGCCGATGTGCTGGTCGCGGCGCTGCCGTGGGAGTTCCTGTATGACCCCGACCAGGGGCCGCTAGCGCTCCTCGACGCGTCGGTCATGCGTTATATCCCGCAGTCCAGCCCGATCCCGAGCCTGGAGACCCCGCTGCCACTCCGGGTGCTGCTCACTGCCGCGCAGACCCCGCCGCCCACCGAGGTCGAGCGCGAGCTGCGCGAAGTCGAGGCGGCGCTGGCGGGCTTGGGCCAGCATGTCCAGATCACGGTCGTCCCGCATCTGACGCGCCAGGAGCTTCAGCGGCGCCTGCGCGAGGGCTTCCACATCTGGCATTTCGTCGGGCACGGCGGCTATAATCGGGATGGCAAGATCGCCCAGCTGTCCTTCGAGGACGCGACCGGCGATGTGGAGCCGGTCTCCGCGACCGAGCTGAATATCATGCTTCACCGCAGCGGCCTGCGGCTGGTAGTGCTGGACGCCTGCGAAGGCGCGCGCCTGGCCGTCGATCCGTTCCGTAGCGTCGCGCCCGCGCTGATCCGCGCCCAAATCCCCGCCGTGGTCGCAATGCAGTTCGCGGCGCCGCAGGAGGCCACCCGCACGTTCGCCGGCGAGTTCTATCGCACGTTGGCGGAGGGCCTACCCCTCGACGCTTGTGTCACCGAGGGCCGCAAGGCGGTGATGGGCGCCACCGGCCTGCACAACCCCGATTGGGGTATTCCGGTGGTCTACACCCGCGCGCCCGATGGCCACCTGTTCGACATCGGTCGTGCCGCCGCGCCTGGCCCAGCCGTGCAGGCCGCCGACCTGATTGAGGCACCGCCCGAGCCGGCGCGGCCGCCCGAGTTGAGCGACTTCGTTGGGCGCGCGGCCGAGCTGGCCGCCTATATGGAGCAACTGGCGACCAACCACATGGCCGTGATCACCGGCCTGGCCGGCGTTGGCAAGACGACCGTCGCGGCGGCGCTGGCCCGACAAGCCAGCGATCCACAAAAAATCTTCTGGCACTCGTTCTATAAGAGTGAGGGGTTGGATTCGCTGACGTGGGGCTTGGCGGGCTTTTTGGCAATCAATGGGCAGCCCGAGGTCTGGAGGCTGCTCCAGACGGCGCGCAAGAACGGCGCGCAGCCGCCACCGCCTGACGTGCTGTTCGACTATCTGATTCAGACGCTGCGCGGCCAGGGCTACCTGCTCTGCCTGGACGACTTCCAGTTCGTCGCTGAGGATCCGCTGGTCGATAAGTTCATCACGCGGTTGCGGCGCGAGCTGCATGCCAGCGACGGCGCGCTGATCATCACTTCGCGGCAGGTGCCCGAGGTCGCCGATGATCTCCGGGTCGCTCCGCTGGGCGGACTGACGGTCGCTGACGCGCGGCGGCTGCTGGTCGCTCGCCGGGTCGATCTGGCCGACGACCTGGTCGACCAGCTGGTGAGCATGACCGGCGGCAACGCCCAGCTCTTGATCCTTTCGATGGATGTACTCCAGAAGGCGCGCGATCCGGCGCGCATGATCGCGCGGCTGGAGGATTCCGACAACATCGAGCGCTACCTGATGCGCGAGGTTGATACCGGGCTGAGTGAGGAGGAGCGCGGCGTGATGGGTGCGGTGGCGGCACTGCTGGGCTATGGCGGCACGCGCGACGCGATCGAGGCCGTGCTCGACGGCGAAAACGTGCGGCGGGCGCTCCACCGCCTGACCGAGCGCCACCTGCTCAGCGTGAGCGAGGGCGAGGAGGAAAAGGAATACAGCCAGCACGCGATCGTGCAGGCGTTCTACTATGAGCAGATTAGCCGGCGCGAGCGTCAGGCGATGCATCGCCGGGCGGCCGCCTACTACGAGGCCGAAAGGCCCGACGGGCTGAAGGCGGCACGCCACTACGAGCGGGCCGGCGAGTACCCGCGCGCCGCGACGCTG
>WNFZ01002616.1_pt1 | contig 30793 bp, 24 predicted proteins | sample 5400081 | NCBI WGS metagenome assembly WNFZ01 (sample SAMN13153365, study PRJNA577476) | soil metagenome | isolation source: 80 cm soil or saprolite under grassland replicate 1 | place: USA:California | collected 2016-06-15 | reverse complement strand
GCGTCGATGACGAATCGCGCTCGAACAGAAAAGCGCCGGCCTTCGCGCTCCCCGTGGATCTTCACACCCTCGTTTCCAACCGCAATGCCGGTGAGTTTCGCCTGGTCGAGGTATTCGGCGCCCAGACTTTGCGCCTCGCGCACGAGAAAATGATCGAAGTCCGCGCGATACCAGTGCGTGTCGGCGATTTCGTCGCGCGGACTGGCCGCCACGAGCAATTGATCGCGCCGTTCGGGGTCGTGGACGAACGGCCGGCCGAAGCGGTGATGGAAAAAAGTGAACCCGCGCTTGAGGCCGCAGCCGACTTGCGGATACGTTTTCTGCCACGTTCCCCACTTTGCGAGCGGCAGCAACCGCGGCAAATCGTAACGTCGGGCCAGTTCTTCCACCAGCAGGTTCGCCAGCGGCGTGGAGGATTCCCCGATGACAAAGCGCGGATGTCTGCCGCGTTCCAGCAATATCACGGAACGCCCGAGCCGCCGGGCAATCATAGCCATGAACGAACCGCCGAAACCGGAGCCGACGATCGCGATGTCGAAGTCCATGCTCAATCAAAGTGGCGCAGACGTTCCGACCGCCTGCCGTTATCCCCAATTGTCCGCCGTCTTGTCGTGACCAGAAAGCGCCTTGTCACACTCTGCCTTGACGGCGCCCCTGCCATAAAGGGCAGGTCAGACCCTTGTCCTACATGCAACTCCCTCGACACCGCTTGCAGAGGACCGGGGGCAAGACGATTTGCTCGAGGTTTGCTCTGTGAAGCAAGCGGATGCCGTAATCCAGCGCGGCTTCGAGTGTGGACAATTTGGGCGGAGAAAATTCGCCGCGCCGGGCCAGCGCCTCCAGTGCGCCGTTGCCCAAACGGGTGGGAATGAGCGAGACCGCTGTCGCTCCACAATCGAAGGCAAAATCCACCGATCGCATGGCCCAGGGCAGCGCCTCGAGCTCGTCGAGGAACGGCGGCTTGGCGAGAACGAAAACACGCAGCGGGATTTCATTCTCGCGAAGCAGATCGGCGGCGCGCCGGAACTGGTCGAGCGTCATCCGTTTGTTCAACTTTGCCAGCACGTCCGGCTGCGCCGTCTCCAGTCCCATTGCCACTTCCAGTGTCGGGCCGTCGCCGACGAGGCGAGTCGGCGGCTGATGCCCGCCATCCCGCCTGGGAGTGGATCGATCCGGCGACGTGACGTTCGGCGCTATCAACAGGTCGCGGAATCGCAGCGCCGATTCTCCGATCAGCGCCGGATGACATTCCACAATCACGCGCTCGAACGCCGCGACCCGACGGGCAATGGCTCCGTGGTCTTCCGGCGGAATGGCGCGCGGGTCGAAGAAACTGCCGCTGTTGTAGAGTTTGATCTGTTTGATGGGATCCCCCGTGAAGCCGGTGCTCCTCCGGGTGAGGTTAATGGGTGGAACCTTCTCCCCATCCGACGGTGAGGGGAATATTTTCACAATCGGGGCAAGCTCCACCTCATCCCTGACTTGCGTTCGTCCCGTTTCAGGCGGCGTCGGAGTACAACCCGGCCCTCCCAACCGTTTCAGCGCGTAATCAATCTGCGCCGGGATCGCGCCGACGGGCACGGTTTCGGTGAGCGTGTTTTTCCACAGATCGCACATCAGACAGCGCCAGGGGCATTCGCGATTGGCCAGAAAAATCGTCGCCACCGACACAACTTCGCCTGACTCCGCGCGCTCTTCTTCGAGCAGGAATGCGTGCGGTCGCCGGGGGTCAACCGGATTGCGCAACGGACGGCGGGCGACAATCCATTGGTCGCGCTCAACGGCGCGTTCCGGATAGAGACTCATCGAAACAGTTGACCGCATGTTTGACTCGTGCAGACGGGACAGTTCTACGCCAGGCCGCCGGATTTGCAACGCCCGCTTCGGCTGCTCGGCTGCTCTATCGCAGATTTGCCATCGGCAGAGTGTCGAGGAGTTCCAGGCGCGCTCGCATTGTCGGCCCCCGAAGAATACAATTTCGCCATAAGGCGCTACACGGCAGATTGAAAATCCGCGCTGAGGGTAGGTTTGTTACTCCCGTGAAATAAGGTCTTCACCCCATTGACTGGTAAATGAAATTTGCCGGAAGCATAGGAAGAGTGATATTGCCGGCGCTGTCACCAGGTGATCGTCAGGGAGCCCGGTTATTGCCAAGGTGCGAGACCGTGGCTTATCAGGTTCGGATCGACGATCTCAGGGCGGCTGAAATGCAAGTCGATGATGGACCGCCAAACGACACTCGGCAACGAAAGTGAACGTACTGGAATACTTCAGAATCTCGCCGGAAAGGTTCCGGTCGTATCTGCTGCCCCGGGTCTGTGCCTGGGTTCTCGAGCAGGAACGATCCATTCTTGAGCACGGTGTGGCACTGACCGCCCCTCAATTGTCCGACGCCAAGCTCGCCGGTGTAGTCCATCCGGAACGGGTCTGGCTGTCGCGCGTCGAACAAGTACCCTGTCCGGAACACCCGGTGTTGCGGGCGGCGGCGGAGGAGATGAAGCTGATAACGCCGCTCACCCCCGGTTTGCCACTGCGCTACGGAATCGCCCTCCGCTCCGACCATTGGGGTCAGCGGCGATTGCTGGTCCATGAGCTGGCGCACACGGCGCAATATGAACGGTTGGGCAGCGTCCGGGCGTTTCTTGAATGTTATCTGTATGAGTGTCTCGCGATCGGTTATCCCTCGGCGCCGATGGAACAGGAAGCGATTGCCGTGGAACGACGGGTTTGTGGAGCGGGACAATTTCGCGGCATGCCGGATAGACGATCGTCGCCCTTTCAACCCATTGATCCTCCGTCACAGCGCTGGTAGATGAATCAATCCAGACAACGCGTCGCGGATCAATGTCGAAAACACGGCCTGTGCGTCCTCCGCAGGGAAGAGTTCGAAGCGGCCTTCCTGTTCGATTTTGGCTCATCGGAACCAAATCTGACCGAGTTCTGCCTGGCATTCGATCTGGAACTCGTCGTTGACGCCGAAGCCGAGCAGTTCTTCTTCCTGCGCGGGCAACCGGAACCTACCGGTAGTTGGTGCTCGCCGGCGAAACGCTGGTTTCAACAGCCGTAATCGCGACGCGCGAATCAGAAAAGCCGCCCGGCCATCCGCGACAACCGCAAGAAGCGGCACGATGAATGGGCCTGATTGCGGCGCAGGCCGTCGGCAAGCCGATCGGCCGACTCCGCTTTGGCGGCCGTGGCCAACGCTTCCGAAGCGGAGTTGAGCAAGGCTGTCGGTTCGCGCGTGCCGCCGAACAGCCCTGCGTCGAGCGCTCGATCCTTCTTTCAGCCCGTTCCGCATCCGTCCGGTTTTTTTCCGACAATTCAGTTTACTTTTGAAACAATTGTTTTACTTATCCGTCATACTTAATGCCGGCTCCGCCGGCCCGCATTCGTTCAACGACATGGAAACACCTGACGTTCCGCCGCAACCGGCGCGGCGCAATTTCATCAAAAAGGCCTGTTCGGTGGTGGTCGGAGCAGTGGCGGGGCTCGTCCCGGCGGTCTCCGGTTTGATTGTTTTCCTCGACCCGCTCCGGCGCAAATCGGAGGACAGCGACGCCGTCCTGGTGGCTTCGTTCAACTCGTTGCCCAAAGACGGTGTGCCGCGAAAATTTTCCGTCGTCACCGGCCACACGGACGCCTGGAATCGCATGCCCAGCGTGCCGGTGGGCGCCGTGTATTTGCGGCGTCTGGGCGACGGCCAGGTGCTGGCATTCAACGTCATCTGTCCGCACGCCGGGTGTTTCGTCGATTACGAGCCCTCAAAGAAAAGCTATCATTGCCCGTGCCACAACAGCAGCTTCGCGCTCGACGGCAAAATCGCCGATCCGAAAAGCCCCAGCCCGCGCGGTCTCGATGAACTGCAGGTGGAGATTCGCAACGGGGACGAGATCTGGGTGAAGTTTCAGAATTTCCGCGCCGGCGTGAGTGAGAAAATTCCGGCCTGATGAACCGGCTTCTTAACTGGATCGACCGCCGCACCGGCTACCGGCGCATCATCGAGTATGCGCTTTACGAAAACATTCCCGGCGGCGCCCGCTGGCGTTACGTCTGGGGCAGCACGCTGGTTTTCTGCCTCGCCGTCGAATTCGGCACCGGCCTCTTTCTCTGGATGTCCTACAGCCCGAGTTCGCAGACGGCGTGGGAAAGCGTCTATTACATCCAGAACGAAATGTCCGGCGGCTGGCTGCTGCGCGGCCTCCATCACTTCACCGCGTCCCTGATGAACGTGCTGCTCGTGCTCCACCTGATGCAGGTGGTGATCGACGGCGCGTACCGCGCGTTGCAACGGCTCGTGATCGGAGGGCCGGATTACGGCCACCACACCCTCACCCGATTCTTCGCGCTGCACGCCGGCGTGCTGCCGGCGTGTGTGGTCACGTTGGTCGGCTGGCACCTCTTTCTGTTCCGCCGCCACGGCATTACCGCCAAAGACCCCAAACGCAAGGCGGACGAATATTTCTGGCCCGATCAGGTGCTCAATGATGCGGTGGCCTGCCTGGCGGTGCTGGCCACCGTTCTGTTTCTCGTGCTGCGCCCGTGGCTGTTCCACACCGGCGAAGATCTCGGCGCCGAACTCGCCGCGCCGGCGGATCCTTCTGAAACCTATTCCGCCGCGCGGCCCGAATGGTATTTTCTGTTCCTCTTCGAGTTCCTCAAATTCTTCCCCGGCGGAACCGAAATCTGGGGCGCCATCGTCATTCCCGGTTTCATCATGTTGATCATCTTCCTCATGCCGATCCTCGGGCACTGGAAACTGGGACACCGCTTCAACGTCGGCCTGTCGGTCTCGTTGCTGGCCGGGATCATCTTCCTGACTTTTCTCTCGGTCACCAAAGACCGGCGCGACCTCGCTTACAAGGCCGCCGTCGAAGAGGCCCGCCGCAATGCCGAGCGCGTCAAAATCCTGGCCCGGTCACCCACCGGCATCCCGCGCGAAGGCGCCGTGACACTGCTCCGCAACGACCCGCTGACCCAGGGCCCGAAACTCTTCGCAAAAAACTGCGCCGGTTGCCATCGCTACGGCGGCCGCGACGGCGCCGGCCAGCAGCCGAAAGACGCCCCCTCGGCCTCCGATCTCAAGGACTTCGCCCGCCGCGACTGGCTCGCCGGCCTGCTCGACCCGCAACGCGTGGACAGCCCGCATTACTTCGGAGGCACGAAATTCAAGGAAGGCAAAATGGTGAAATTCGTCAAAAAAGACGTCGCGGGTTTCGCCCCCGAACAAAAGGAACAGCTCCGGAAAATCATCGCCGCGCTCTCCGCCGAGGCGGGGCTCAAATCACAACGCGACCTCGACCAGCGCGACGCCGCCGTCATCGCCGAAGGCAAAACCCTGATCGCCACCGAAGCCATGCGTTGCACCGAGTGTCATCAATTCCACAAGCCGGACGAGGACGCCTCCGCGCCGGACCTTACCGGGTTTGGTTCGCGCGACTGGCTCGTCGATTTCATTTCCAACCCCGCCCACACGCGCTTTTACGGCAAACGCAACGACCGCATGCCCGCCTTTGGCGAGGACAAAGTGCTCGACGACCACGCCATCGGCCTCATTGCCGACTGGCTGCGGGGGGATTGGTACGAACCGGAAGGTCGGTAAGCCGCGGCGCGATGCGGTTGAAGGGGACCGTCGAATCGCGAACTTCGCGCGTGGCTATTGTCCCCGCCCGTCCGCGCCGGTGCCATCGAGGTCGATCAGGATGTCGCGCGGTTCGGCGCCTTTGCTGGGACCGACGATGCCGCGGTTTTCCAGTTCGTCCATGATGCGGGCGGCACGGGTGTAGCCGAGGCGCAGGCGGCGTTGAAGCAATGAAACGCTCGCCTTTTGCTCGCTGCGGATGACTTCGATGCACTGCTGAATCAGTTCCTCGTCCTCGTCGATGCCGTCTTCGCCCTCGAGGCTGCCCACCGGTCGGGAGAGTTGCTGGTGGATTTCCATTTCGTAACTCGGTTTGCCCTGTTTGGCGATGAATCCCACGATGCTGTTGATTTCCTGGTCGGTGATGAGAGCGCCCTGGGCGCGGACGAGTTTGGCGGAGCCCGGCGGCAGATAGAGCATGTCGCCTTTGCCGAGCAGTTTGTCCGCGCCCATGGCGTCGAGAATGGTGCGCGAGTCCACTTTGGCCGCGACCTGGAAGCCGATGCGCGCCGGGATGTTCGCTTTGATGACGCCGGTGATGACGTCCACGCTCGGCCGTTGCGTGGCCACGATGCAATGAATGCCGGCGGCCCGGGCCATTTGCGTGATGCGGGCGATGGCCATCTCGACGTCGGCGGGCGCGACCAGCATCAGGTCGGCCAGTTCGTCAATGATCACCACGATGTAGCTGAGCTTTTCCGGGATGACGATGTCGTCGTCGCGCGGGACGACGATTTCCTCGTCCACTTCCACCGCGAAGCCGTCGGCGCCGGCCTCAATTTTTTCCTTCCTGGCTTTGAGCGGCAGTTCCGGCTCGGTCTTCGGCAGGGGTTTGTCCTTGGGCCGTTCGTTGAACGATTTGATGTTGCGGACGCCGACGCGGGCGAAGATCTGGTAGCGTTTTTCCATTTCGTTGACGACCCAGCGCAGGGCGAGGATGACCTTCTTGGGATCATTGACCACCGGCACGACGAGGTGGGGCAGGGCGTTGTATTGCTGCAGTTCGACGACCTTGGGGTCGATCATGACAAAGCGGAGCTGGTCCGGCGAGAAGCGATAGAGCAGCGAGGTGATGATGGCGTTGATGCAAACGGATTTGCCCGAGCCGGTGCTGCCGGCGATGAGCAGGTGGGGCATCTCGCTGAGGTCGGCCATAATGGGATGACCGTAAACGTCCTTGCCGAGGGCGAGCGGGATGCGTGCCCGGGTGTTGCGCCATTCCTCGGACTCGAGCAGGTCGCGAATGATGACCTTCGTCTTGATGATGTTGGGGACTTCGATGCCGACGGAACTTTTGCCGGGGACCGGCGCCAGGATGTGGATGCGCTCGGCCTTGAGCGCTGCGGCGATGTTGTTGTTGAGCGCGGCGATTTTCTCGAGCTTGACGCCGGGCGCAGGGTGCAGCTCGTAACGAGTGATGGTGGGGCCTTTGGTGATGTCGCCCAGCGCCACTTCGATGTCGAACTGCGCGAGCGTCTGTTGAATGAGCCGCGCGTTGGCCATGAGGTCCTCTTTCGATTCGGTCGGGCGAACCGTCGGATCGGCATAATTGAGCAAATCGAGGGACGGCAACTGGTAATTGCCGATCAGCGGCGTGGAGGCGACGGCGATGGGTTTTGGTTTTTTTGGCTGGACCCGGGGTTTCGGCGGCGACTCGGCGGCGGACTTTTCTTCAACCACAACGCCCTTCTCGCTTTCAGTCGTTTTTCCCTTGGCCGCAGCGGCAGCCGTTTCTTCCACTTTGGGTTCCCCGGTTTTTTCCTTCGCCCGGCCGAGGATCTCCGGGGTCGTCGCGGCGGCGATTTCCGTCGCCGAGATCACTTCGCCCTCCACGCCAACGGGTTCCTCGGCCTCGCCCTCGGCGTCCCGGGCCTTACCCGGGCGCACGCTGGAACGAAAGGCGGGCTTGGCCAGCGGCACGCTCAGGTCGCGCACGGTCGGTTCGGGGACCGGCTGCAAGTCCGCGCCCAGGCCGGCTTTGGCGACCTGTTCCTGGAGTTTTTTGGCCTGGCGTTCCAGCTCGCGCGCGCGGCGTTCGAGGGCTTTCTCTTCGGCGGAGGAATCTTTTTCCGACTCGGCCGGCAGGGGCTTCAGCAAACCGCGCAGCCACTCGCCCAGTTGAAAATTCGTCAGGAACAACAGGCTGATGAGGTAGAGCGTGGCGAAGATAATGGTGGCGCCGACGGAACCGAAATGGCCGAAGACGTATCTGTTCATCATCAGACCGAGCGAACCGCCGGCGGAAGCCGCGTTGTGATTCTGTTGCCAATGGGCAAGGAACTGCAGCGATTTGTTCAAATCGAACAGGCCCATGCAACAGAGCAACAGGATGGCCGACCAGACCCACCGGCGATGAAAATAGGACATGAGCAGGAACAGGTAACTCAGGCCGAAACAGCACAGGATGATCGGCAGCAGATAGGCGCTCGCCCCGAAAACAAAAAACAGCGCATAACCCAGCCACGCCCCGACTTGCCCGATCCAATTCTTCGGGGTCTCGTTCGGCGCCGTGGTGTTGGCGGGGACGTCCCGCGGGTCGTAGGAAATCATGGCGACGAGCGTCAGCACCGACGCCGCAATGAGCACGATGCCGATAATGTCGCCGAAACCGCGAGCGTGGACTTCGCTGGACGCTGCTTTACGAGCCATGCGAGCAGACTAAGACGGCGCGATTGAAAGTTCAACAAGTGAAAGAGTCGGTGGTCCGTGGTCCGTGGTCCGGGTCAGTCGCCAGCAACCGACGACGGACCATGGACAACGAACAAATTAGAACTTTGAACCCGGCACCCGGAACACTAAACTGTCGAAGCATGGCCAAAGATTCCGTTTCGCAGATCAAAAAACTTCAGGCCGAAGCGCAGGTGCTGCTGGATGATCGCGGGATCGCCGGGGTGGACGAGGCGCAACTGCATCCGTTCAAGAAGTTCGTCCATTTCTGGGTCCTGGTGGGAAAGACTTTCGTGCGCAACCGCTGCCTGGTGCGGGCGTCCGCACTGGCTTACACCACGCTGCTGGCGTTGATTCCCCTGCTGGCGGTGGGGCTTGGGGTATCGACGACGCTGTTGAACAGCAGCCGGGAACGGACCTCCGAATTGATCGGCAGCCTGATCGATCAGTTGGCTCCTCAGTTGGGAATGTTGCCGACCAGCGAGCAGGACAAAGGCGAAGAGCGAAAGAAGCTGCTGGAGCGCGTCAGGGAATCGCTCGCGGTCATCGCGAAAAGCAACGAGCGAGAGCGGACGGCATTGATCGACAAACTGGCCGGCGAGACCGGGGACAGGCGCCCCGGGGCGGTCGAGCGGATCCGGGAGCTCCTGCCTGATTTCACGCGCGGCAGCGACCAGCAAAAGGCGGAACTGGTCAATGGACTGGTGGACGAATGGCGGCCGGATTTGGCGAACTCGCGCCGGAAAATTGTCAAACAAATCCAGGAATTCATCGCCAACGTTCACAGCGGAGCGCTCGGCCTGACGGGCACGGTGGGGTTTTTCTTCGTGGCGATCGGCCTGCTGAGCACGATCGAGGCGACGTTCAATGATATCTGGGGCGTGACGCGAGGACGCAACTGGTTCGTGCGCGTGATTCACTACTGGGCGGCGATCACGCTCGGGCCGCTGGTGATCATCCTGGTGATGGGACTGGCCATCGGGTCACAGTTTCAAGCGGTCCAAAACCTCATCAAGGACACGCCGGTGGTCGGGGGCCTGCTGTTCAAGTTGATTCCCTTCTTTATTTTGTGCGGTGCGTTCATGTTGCTCTACCAGCTCATGCCGAACACCCGGGTCCACTGGAAAGCGGCATTGGTCGGCGGATTGGTGGCCGGGACGCTCTGGATCGCCAACGGCAATTTCAACGCGCTCTTTGCCTCGCGGGTCGTGTCCGCCAGCAAAATCTACGGTTCGCTGGCCGCCATCCCGATCTTTCTCTTCGGAATCTACCTGTCGTGGACCATCCTCCTGTTCGGCGCGCAGGTGTCTTACGCTTACCAGAACCGCCGCGCTTATATCCAGGAAAAACAGGCCGAGAGCGTCAACCAACGCGGGCGCGAGTTCATCGCGTTGCGGGTGATGACGCTGGTCGGGCAGAAATTCCATCACGGTGAAATGCCGCCGACGGCGAACGAAATCGCCGAGTCGCTGTCGGTATCCAGTCGTTTGATCGGGCAGATCCTCCAGCCCCTGCTGCAAACGAAGCTGGTGGTCGAAGTGGCCACGCCGGAAACCGCTTATTGCCCGGCGCGACCCCTGGATAAAATCTCCTATGAGGACATCATCCTCTCCTTGCGGGCCGGCCAGGGACAGGAACCGGCAACGCGCGAGGAGCCGTCGCGCGAACTGGTGCGGGGCGCCCTGGAGGAAATCCAGCAGGCGGAACGTCGCGTGTCAAAGGCCGTCACGTTGCAGGCGATGGTCGAGCGCACCGCAACGTTGGCGGCGGAGAATACGACTCCGTCAACGTAGGGCGGGCGTCTCGACTGCCGGGACGCGCGATTGCACCGCTCGCCGCAGGGGCGAGCGCGGCACCCGGCGGACCGCCGCGGTTCAGAGAAAACTTGGCACTATTTCGGTTTTTTTTTACCCTGAACTTGTGATTGGGTTCTTACGATTCGTGGGTGTGGCGAATGCCGCGATCTGGTTCGGGGCGTCGATCTTTTTCACGTTGTTCGTCGGGCCGGCTTTTTTTTCCGAGAAAATGATCAGCTTGTTGACGCGGCCGTATGCCGGCGCGGCGGCTCAGATCATCATTGAGCGTTATTTCCTGATGCAGCAGGTCTGCGCCACGCTCGCGCTGGTGCATCTGGTGGCCGAGTGGCTCTACATGGGAAAACCTCTGCAGCGATTGACCCTTTGGCTTTTGCTGGGAATTTCGACGCTCGGGTTGGTGGGCGGTTACGGTCTGCAGCCGAGACTGCGGAGACTTCACCGAACCATCTACGGCTCGGGATCCACTCTCCAGCAGATCGAACAGGCCCGACAATCCTTCAAGCTCTGGCATGGGACATCGCAGGCGCTCAACCTGGTCGTGATTGCCGGGGTGGCGGTCTATCTCTGGCGGGTCACCACCCCGGGCAGTGGCTACCGTTATCGGGCGTGAATCGGAGGGTTTTGTTAAAAAGATGCCCATTTTTGAAATCGAGGGTTGACAAACTTTGTGACGTGCCAACAAAAATGGGTATAGTAGTTCATGGCGCAGGCAGTGCCTGGGTTGAAAATGTTGTATGATTTCAAACGAGCGTCCATCGCCTTACGGCCATCGTTCCTATTCGGCGGCGCCCAAACCGAGCGTTCCGGAAGAGACGTTGAAAGCGGATAAGGTTCAAATTGAGCGGAAGACCTTTGTGTTTACGCTCAAGGAGAATACCCGCGGCCGTTTTTTGCGGATTACCGAGGACGTGAATGGACGGCGCGATACCATCATTGTTCCCGCGCCGGGGTTGAATGAATTCAAAAGGCTGCTGGACGAAATGGTCAAGGCCTCGGCGGAACTTCCCGCCAAGGGCCAGTAGCCCGCCCCCGTTCCTTCACTCGTGCCGACCGAAACCATTTCCGGTTCCGGAGGGCAAAAAACTCAATCCGATCCAGGCTTCGTTCGCGCCGTTCGGCGCGGCCGCACCCGGGGCGCGTCGCCCCAAAGCCCTTCCAGATCGTAATGTTCGCGCACGTCGGCCCGCATCACGTGAACGATGACATCGAAAAAGTCGAGCACCACCCACGCCGTGTGCAACGTGCCGTCCGTGGCGCGCGGGCGCAGGGCGTGTTTTTCCCGCAACCGGTCGGTGATCTCCTCCACGATGGCGCGCAGGTGCGGTTCGCTGCTGCCGGTGCAGATGACAAAATAATCCGCCACCGACGACAATTCACGCAGGTCGAGGATGACGATGTTCTCCGCCTTTCTGTGGTCGGCCAGCTCCCGGCAAAGCACGGCCAATTTCTTCGAATCCATCGCCGGCGAGAATGGGGAAGGTCCGCTCAAAGATAAAGTCGATTGTTGCGGATGGCCTCGGCGAGGGCGGGGCCGACCAGCAGATCGATCGGCCGACCGGCCCGGATCCGCTCGCGGATTTGTGAGGAGGAAACGCCGAGCGGAAAACCGGCCAGCGCCCGGCCGCGAAACGGGGCGGGCAGCGGCACGGCGCCCTGGCCGGGGCGCGGAATGACGACGAACTCGACGATCCCCGCCAATTCATCCGCGTCGCGCCACCTGGGCAATTGCGGGACGTGATCGGCCCCGATGAGATAATACAACTGCGCGCCCGGAAATCGCCGCGCGTAGTCGCGAACGGTGTCAATCGTGTAGGACACGCCGCCGCGTTTGATTTCCTGGTCGTCGATCTCGCATTCGCTTTGGCCGGCCAACGCCAGCCGAAGCAGGCGCAACCGTTGTTCCGCCGGCGCCGGCACCTGGGCCGGTTTGAACGGCGACTGCGCGGCGGGAATGAAAAACAGGCGCGTCAACTGCAATTCCTCGCGCGCCGCCTGGGCCACCAGCAGGTGGCCGAGGTGGACCGGATCAAACGAACCACCGAATAAGCCGATGCGCTGCATACGAATATTAGGCGATAGGCGAGAGGCTATAATCGACAGGCATCCTCTATCACCCATCGCCTCTCGCCTCTCAACAGCACCGGTTGATGCCATTGAACCGCTTTTCAAGCGTTTCAACGTAGAGTTGTTCCCTGCTTGGGGCGGGTCTCCCATCGTTGTCTCCAAGTAAATTGATCGGATGCTGTTCCGGCAGACCGCAGGCGCACGCATTCGCCGCGTGTTGCGCGCGGTCCAGCGCCGCCTCGCCGGACAATTCCTTGGCCAGCGCCAACGCCAGCGCCAACAGGCTGAACACCGCCAGTGGCTTGCCTTCCGCCAGGGCGTAATCGGGCAGCCAGACCGGCTCGGACTCGCGCAACGTCGCCCGTCGTTTGCGGGCGAGCAGGAGGACCCATTCGCGGACGCTGACCGCAACGATCAATGCCACGAGCACCAGGAAAATGCCCGCCACGAACGCATCCAGCCGGTTGTTAAAAAGGAGACTTTTATTGGACTCCAGGGCAAGCGGAGCGGCCGCCAGCGCCTCATCCGACTTGGCCACGCCGGTCGCGGGATAAGCTTCTTCGATTTTCGCGGAGTAAACCTTTGCTGCCGCCAGGAACCCGATTTTCGGATCGGAATGAAAAATCTTTTGTAACCCCGCCGTCATCGTGACCGACAGCAGCCAGACCAGCGGCACGACGGTTACCAGCGCGAGCAAGGGCGAACGCGGGATCGGCGCTCCGCCTGTCTCAGTTTGGGGGGCAGTTTTTTCGCCGGCGCTGGCAAGCGGGACGCCTGCTCCGCTTTGCAGCGCCATTTTCAAAATAACGGTTGTGGCCAGGCAAAGCGCGATGGTGGCGAGCAACTGGTTCGCAATGCCGAACAGCGGCCAGAGGGAATTGATGCCGCCAAGCGGGTCGCGCACGCCCTGGATGAGAAAATATCCCCAGCCCGACACGATCAGACCGCTGGCCAGGACGTTCGCCCTGATGTCCTTCAGGTCACCCAGAGGTTTCCAGAGGTTGCCGAGGACATCCTGCAGGAGGTAGCGCCCGACACGCGTGCCGGCGTCGAGCGTGGTGAGGATGAACAGCGCCTCGAACATGATCGCGAAGTGGTACCAGAGATCGAGCCAACGCCGGCCGACGGCTTGATGAAAAATACCGGCCATCCCGACCGCCAGCGTCGCCGCTCCGCCGGTTCGACCAAACAGAGTCTTCTCGCCGACGGTAGCGGCGAGTTGATCCATCCGGGCCACGGTCACAGGATAACCGAGCGCGGTCACTTTCGCCGCCGTTTCGGCAGGCGCGCCTTTGATGTTCATGCTCAGGTAAACGCCGGGGTCGAGCGAGCAGGCCGCAATCAGGGCCATGATGGCAACCAACGATTCCAGACACATGGCGCCATAACCGATCGGTCGGGCATAACTTTCCCGCGTGATGATTTTAGGCGTCGTGCCGCTGGAAATCAGCGTGTGGAATCCGGAAATCGCCCCGCAGGCAATGGTGATAAAACAGAACGGAAACAATTTGCCGGCCACCACCGGCCCGGACCCGTCGATGAACGTGCTGACCGCAGGAAATTTCAAGGCGGGCAAAACCAGCAACACCCCAAACGCCAGCGCGAAGATGGTGCCGAGCTTCATGAAGGTGCTGAGGTAGTCGCGGGGAGCGAGCAGCAGCCAGACGGGCAGGACACTGGCGGCAAAACCATAGAGGATGATCGCCCGCGCCAGATTGATGTCCCTCAGCGAAAAGAGGGTCGCCAGATGACCGTGGCTGTGGACGTACTGGCCGCCCCACACCGCCATCAGCAGGAGCACGACACCGAGGGCCGACGCCTCCATGACTCTGCCCACGCGCCACCAGCGCAGGTAGCCGCCCATGAACAGCGCGATGGGAATAGTCGCTCCCACCGTAAACACGCCCCAGGGACTGTCGGCCAGCGCCTTGACCACCACCAGCGCCAGCACCGCCAGCAGAATAATCATGATCGCGAGAATGGCGACGGTGCCGATGAAGCCCGCCGTCGAGTTGAGTTCCTCTTTGACCATTTGCGCGAGCGAATTGCCGTTGCGCCGCAGGGAACAGAACAGAATCACAAAGTCCTGCACGGCGCCCCCCAGGACCACGCCGATGAGGATCCACAGCGCGCTGGGCAGGTAACCGAACTGGGCGGCCAACACCGGACCGACCAGCGGGCCGGGGCCTGAGATGGCGGCGAAATGATGGCCGAAGACGATCCATTTGTTGGTCTTGACGAAATCCTTGCCGTCGTCATGCACTTCGCAGGGCGTAGCGCGCCGGTCGTTCAACGCCAGAACGCGGGCGGCAATCCACTTGGAATAGAATCGGAACCCGATGGCGTAGGAGCACAGCGCGGCCACCAGGAGGTAAGCCGAGTTGACCGGTTCACCGCGGCGCACGGCGAGCACAAGGTAAGCCCAGGCACCCAGCAGCGCCACGGCCAGCCAGGCAAGTTTTCTCGCGAATTCTTTCATGATACGCCGGTTCCACTGGACGGCTGCCAGCGATTGATGATTCGGATGATATCGATTCTGCGTGCCGGTTCAACTTCCATCGCGGGCAACCGGATCTTCCGGATCTTTTCCGAAGGAAATTAACCGTTTGCATTTGGTTCCGGCTGTGATAGAAGTCCCGTCCCGCGGCCGCCGACGAGGCGGACAATTTTGCGGCAATATGTTGTTACGATTTAACGCTTTTTAACAAACCTATGTCCCAGCATTCGAGTCTGCGCGTCCTCGGCACGACCGGCGCCAAACGCAATGTGCTCAAACGCTTCGAACGCGTCGCCCTGCTCAAGAAGCGCGGCCAGTGGAAGGAAGGCGACCGTGTTTCCGGCCTGCGCAAAACCAAGCCCGAAGCCTGATCCGAATGCGGAGCGCGCAATTCGGAACGCGGAATCCGTCGGCTGCTCCGGTGGCGCATCTTCATTCCGCACTCCGCACTTCGCACTCCGCATTTCAATGGTTCGCCTCCAAAAATTTCTTGCCGATGCGGGCGTGGCTTCGCGACGCGCCAGCGAACGGATCATCCTGGCCGGGCGGGTCGAGGTCAACGGGCAGATCGTCCGGGTGTTGGGAACGAAACTCGATCCGGCGCGCGACCGCGTCAGCGTGGACGGCGCGCTGATCAAGGCCCGGCGCAAACTCTACGTCGCGGTGAACAAGCCGCGGGGTTACATTTGTTCCCGACACGACCCGGCCAAACGCCGCGCGGTGGGCGATTTGTTGCCCAGGGAATGGAACAACCTTTACCCGGTCGGCCGGCTCGACTATAACAGCGAAGGATTGATTTTTCTCACCAACGACGGCGAGTTTTGTCTGCAATTGACGCATCCGCGCTACGGCCTCCGGAAAAAATACCTGGCCATCGTTGAAGGGCGGGTCGAGCCGAAGGTCTTGAGTCAGTTGACTCGCGGCGTGGTCCATGACGGTGAAAGGCTGAAAGCGGAGAAGGCCCGGCTGTTGAGCGCGAACAATTCCCGCAGCGCGGTCGAAGTGGAGCTGGCGGAAGGCAAATACCGCGAGGTGCGGCGGTTGTTTGAGTCGCAGGGATTGGTCGTGGCGCAACTTCGTCGCACGCAAATCGGCCGGATCAAACTGGGCGACCTGCCGGTGGGCAAATGGCGAACCTTGACCGGGCCGGAAATAAAAACTTTACTATCCAACAGCAGCCAGGCCGCTCGTGTCGCAACTCACGAACATTGACACGGCCGGCCATAATCCTTCTACTCCTGAACGCTATGAAGACAACTCAACGATGGCCGTGGGCAGTTTCTGTCGCAGTCGGGCTGGTGGTGTTGACCGCCCGCGCCGAGGAAGCCGCTGTCGTGAAAAAGGACCGCGTCAACGTGCGGGCCCAGGCCACGCAGGGCAGCGAGGTCATCACGCAATTGAAGAAAGGGGAGACCGTCACGGTACTCGAGGAAGTCACCCCAAAAAAACATAAACGCGGCGAGCCGGCCAAATGGGCGAAAATCCAACTCCCCCCCAACACGCCGGTCTGGGTCTTCGCTCCCTACGTCGAGACCAACAATCACACGGTCAATATCAAGCGACTGAATCTCCGCGCCGGTCCCGGCGAAAATTTCAGCGTCATCGGCCGCCTCGAACGCGGCGCCGAAGTCAAAGAAATCCGCACGGACGGCAACTGGATGGAGATCGAAGCGCCGACCAACGCCTATGCGTTCGTGGCCGTGGAAATGCTGGAAAAATCAGCCGCCGCTCCCGCGCCGACCGAATTGGCGGCCAATAAAGAGCCGGCGCCCGCCCAGCCGCCGCCCACCGTTGAAAACGTCAAGCCGGAACCGGCTCCCACACCCGCCGTCGAGCCGACGCCGGCTCCCCCTCCGCCGCAACCAACGCCCCAACCGGCCGCGCCCGCGCCCCAGCCGGCGCCGGCCGCGCCCGCGGACACGGCACCGTCCAAACGGATCGTCAGTCGCGAAGGCACCGTGGTTTACTCGCGCAGCGTTCAAGCGCCCACAACCTTCGCCCTGGAAAATCGGGAGAGTCGCCGGATCGTCAATTTCCTCCACAGCGAAAGCGAAGACATCCTCCTGAAGAAATTCGCCGGCAAAAAGGTCATCGTGTCCGGCGAAGAACTCATCGACCAGCGCTGGAGCAGCACGCCCATCATCGAAGTCGAGTCGATTCAGGTGGTTCCCTGATGTCGTTGGCTAACCTCATTGATGGGCGTGCCCTGGCCGAACAAATTCACGCCCAGACTTCCCGTCGCATTGCCGCCCTCAAACAGCGCGGCGTGCAACCGGGCCTGGCCTTTGTGCGCGTCGGCGAAGACCCGGCGTCGCAGGTTTACGTCGGCCTGAAGGAGCGGATGAGCGCGCGGCTCGGGATCGTTTCGATCACCCAGGTTCTGCCCGAGACGACTTCGGAAGCCGAATTGCTCGAGCGGATCGCGCAGTTCAACACCGACGCCCGGGTTCACGGCATTCTGGTGCAGGCGCCGTTGCCGCGTCAAATCACCCCGGCCCGCGTTTACGCGGCGATTCTGCCGCAAAAAGACGTGGACGGTTTTCATCCGGTCAACGTGGGCAAGTTGATGCTCGGGGACACCACCGGTTTTCTGCCCTGCACCCCGGCGGGCGTGCATGAGTTGCTCATCCGCTCCCAGCTCCCGATCGAAGGCGCGGAAGTCGTCATCCTGGGCCGCGGCAATATCGTCGGCAAACCGATGGCCGCCATCCTGATTCAGAAAGCCAAACACGCCAATGCCACGGTCACGTTGTGCCACTCGCAGACGCGCGATGTCGCCGCCCATTGCCGTCGCGCGGACATTTTGATCGCGGCGATGGGCGTCGCGCAATTCGTCAAGGCCGGCATGGTCAAATCCGGCGCGGCCGTGATCGATGTCGGCGTCAATCGCATCAAAGATCCGAACGCCAAAAGCGGCTCGCGTTTGGTCGGCGACGTGGACTTTGCCGCCGTCCAACCCATCGCCGGAAAAATTACGCCCAACCCCGGCGGCGTGGGGCCGATGACCATCGCGATGCTGATGCAAAATACCGTTCGCGCCGCGGAACTGGCCACTCTATGAACGCCACCCGTATTCTCCCTGACCTGCAATGTTCGCTGTTGTGCGAAGATGTGCGTCCCGAAGCCAATGGCAATTTTATCATCGTCGGTGTCATCGGCTTCGTGCGCGTGCCGCAGGTGCCGGTCACCGCCTTCAAACTGTGCGTGTTCAACCGTTGGACCGCGGGTTTCGGCCAGTTCACGGAGAACGTGCGCCTGATTGCGCCGGACCAGACCACGGTCCTGCGCAAAGGCCAGGTGAAATTTGCGCTGCAGGACGCCACGCACCACGCCACGAATGTGACCGTTTTTCCGCAAGTCGAGTTTGCCGCCGCCGGCGTCTATTACCTGGAGGTGCTGGTGGATGACGTGATGAAAATCCGTTTTCCGCTCCCGGTCGCGGTGGTTCAGCCGCCGCCGACAGGCGCTCAGCAGCCTCCGGCGAAGCCGGAAACGCAGAGTTGACCTCGGCTTCCTGGTTGGACAATGCCGGCTCCGGCCGGTCCGGGCGCGGGAGGTTGCCAAAGTCCGTCAATTTCGCGAAGAGTTTTCGGAGCGCGGAATTTATTCCGCTTCACCGCCCACTTCGGCCAACGTTGTCTTCCCGGCGAGGATTTCGATTCAATTACCTCGCGCGCCGGGTTTATTATGTCCTCGTTCAACGATGGAAACACCGCCCTCCTTGCCTCCCTGGCAGCCGATCACCTTTGGCGGCGTGGCCGCTTTTTCACGGGCTTCGTTTGGCCGATTGTTTCTCGTTCAATTCATCACAGCGCTGCTGGTCGCTGCGAGCGCGCTTTGCTTTTTGATTTCGGCGTGGTTTCCCGCGATTCAGAAGGCCATCGCGCGCCTGCCGGACAAGGCCGCGATTCGGCGCGGTCAACTCGAATGGAACGGACCCGCGCCGGCCTGGCTGAGCGAAGGGACCTTTTTGTCCATCATCGTTGATCCGGCGGGCGACAGTCCAGCCGGACAGATTGCCGACGTGCAATTGAAGCTGGGCCGGGCCGGTTTCCACACCTGTTCGCTGTTCGGTTGCCTGACCGTTTCCTATCCCAAGCAATGGACCGTTGCCTTGAATCGCGCCGAGGCCGAACCGTGGTGGGGCGCGTGGCGGCCCTTTCTGCTGGTTGGCATCGGGGCCAGCGTGGTGATTGGCCTGATGGCGATCTGGCTCGCCCTGGCGACGCTCTACTCGCTGCCGTTGCGATTGGCCGCGTTTTATTCCGACCGCCAGGTCACCTGGCCCGGCTGCTGGCGCATGGCGGGTGCGGCACAGTTGCCGGGTGCCTTGCTGATGAGCGGCGCGATTTTTCTCTACGGTTTCAACCGGCTGAACCTGGTTGGTTTCCTGTTCGCCTGGTTGCTGCACGTGGTCATCGGCTGGATTTACCTCAGCATCGCTCCTTCCCGGCTGCCGCGACTGGCCGGCGCGCCGCGGCGGGGCAATCCCTTTGGCGGAGCGCGGAAGAAACCGAAGACGTTTGGGGCGTGATCGGTCCGGTTTGATAGCTGAAAAAACGCACGCACGCCCTGGTCCCGGGGGACTCATCGCAAACGCCACGCGGTTTCGGGCCGGCGCGCTTTGCACTGGACTCCCGCTTCTCGACTCCTGAAAAATAACGCGTGCGCATCTGCGTCATCTTCAATCCGGCGGCCAGGGGCGAACGAGCCAAACGTTTTCGCAGGCACCTCGACTCGATCGGCGCCGAGTGCGCCCTGAAACCCACCACCGCGCCCGGCGCCGGCCGTCTGCTCGCCGCCGAAGCGGCGCGCCAGGGTTTCGATATCATCGTCGCCGCCGGCGGCGACGGGACCGTGAACGAAGTGCTGAACGGCATCGGCGACGATCCGGCTAATTTCTCCCGCGTTCGCCTGGGCGTGCTGCCGCTGGGCACCATCAACGTCTTCGCGCGCGAATTGGGCATGCCGCTCAATTTGAAGCGGGCCTGGGCCGCCATCCGGCGGGGACACGAACTGGCCATTGATTTGCCGCAGGTCGAATTCAGGGCCAACGGGCATCGGCGCCGGCGCTACTTTGCTCAGTTGGCGGGCGCCGGCCTCGATGCGCGGGCGGTCGAACTGGTGGAATGGAATCACAAGAAGCAGATCGGGTTTCTGGCCTACGTGGTGGCGGCCTTGAAGGCATTGCGCGCCGAGCAATCCAAAATCTCGGCGGACGGCATCCAGCGCCCGCTGATCGGCGAACAGGTGCTCATTGGCAATGGCCGGTTTTACGGCGGTTCCATCGCGGTCTTCCCCGAAGCGAAACTTTCCGACGGCCTGCTCGATGTCTGCGTTTTTCCGCGGGTGACCTGGGGCACCGTGGTGGCCTGCGCGTGGGGATTCGTCACCGGCCGTTTGAGCAGCGCCGGCAGGGCGCAGCATTTCCAGGCCGAAACGTTCACGTTGACTTCGCCCGCGCGAACGCCGCTCGAACTCGACGGTGAAATTGTGGGCGAACTGCCGGCGCGGTTTTCCCTTCAACGACAGTTGCTCCGGGTGGTTGTCCCGTGAACAATCTGCCAACCCGATCTTCGGCCGGCAGCTTTTGTTTTGACACTACACCGCCTTGACGGTCCAATTTGCCGATCCCTTAAACCTCAGGAGAAAACTATGACGATGAAATCAATTGTGTCCGCTCTTTGCCTGGCACTGACGGCTATGCTGACCACCGCCTCCATTTCCGCGGACAACATTCCCGACGAATACAAGACCGGCGGCTTCGCCATGGGCTGCCAGGCTTACACCTTCAATCACTTCTCAGTATTCGAGGCGATCGAGAAAACCGCGCAAGCCGGGGGCAAGGTCATCGAGTTTTATCCCGGCCAGAAGCTCAGTCCGGAAGAGCCGAGCGTGAAGTGGGACCACAATGCGTCCGACGACGCCGTTGAAAAGGTGAAAGCCCAACTCGCCAAATATCATCTTAAAGCCGTCAACTATGGGGTGGTCGGCATTCCCAGGGATGAAGCGCAGGCGCGCAAGATTTTTGAGTTCGCCAAAAAGCTCGGCCTCTACGGCGTCACCACAGAATCGGTTGATGCCATCGACACCATCGAAAAGCTGGTCAAAGAATATGATGTCCGCGTCGGGTTCCACGACCACCCGAAGAGGCCGAACGATCCGGGCTATAAAATGTGGGACCCAAACTACGTTCTGTCGGTTGTAAAGAATCGCGATGCCCGCATCGGCTCCTGCGCGGACACCGGGCATTGGGCGCGCTCAGGCCTGAAACCGGTCGAGTGCCTGCGTATTCTCAAAGGCCGGATCATCAGCAGTCACTTGAAAGACTTGAACGAGTTCGGCAAACTCGACGCGCACGACCTGCCCTACGGCACGGGCATTTGCGACGTTCCGGCCATTCTGGACGAGCTGAAACAGCAGGGCTTCCAGGGTAACATTTCCGTCGAGTACGAATATCATTGGGAAACCTCGGTGCCCGATGCGCAATCGATCCGCAATTCATTTCAACGTCATGATGCTCTCCCGGCGCAGTCGCGCCGCGATCCGCACCTTCTGCGCATCGCCCTTGCGCCGACGCTCCAATTCCGCCTCCGTCCAGTCCCGCCGGCGAAGTTCCTCATCCACAATCCGCTCGGCTTTCTCCTCCCCGCTCTCCCGCCGCTCCCCCCCATAATGACTCTCCCCGACCCGCTCGGCCATCTGCGCCAGCAGCTCCTTGCGAAAAGCTTTGTCCCCAAAACACCAACTCCGCCGGAGGGCCTTGTATTGCCGAGGATCTTCCCGGCGCCGCCGCTCCTCCATCTCCCGTTGGAAATACTTCCGTCCGGCTTTGGAGTCTTTCGGGATTCCCATCTCCCCCAACAGCCGATCTACACGTAGCCATACCGGCCGCTTTCCCGGCCCGGCCACATACCACGGGTAACTGCTCCATCGATAGGAATGCAGCGGTGCCTCGCGGCTGAGTGTCTTCGCCCGCACTGGATTCAGGTGGACATAATCGCAGACCGTCCGCAAGTAGCCATTGCCGCTCCCGTCCACGATCAAGGATTTGTAGCGCCCGCTGAATAAATGTCCAAAGAGCTTGTGTCGGCGATTGAACCGACCGGTGTAGGTACCCAGGAGCCACTTCATCCCGGCGACCAAATTGGCCTTGGGCGTTTCCACCACCAAGTGGAAATGGTTGCGCATGAGGCAGAGCGCATGCACTTGCCAGTCGGTCTTGGCACAGCACTCGGCCAGCGTTTCCAGGAAACGCTCCCGGTCGGCGTCATCTTTGAAGATGGGCTCTTCCCAATCACCCCGATTCATTATATGATAAATGGCTCCCTCATATTCCACTCGCAGCTTGCGCGGCATAGACCCAAAGAGTACCAAATTTTTCACACTAGTGTCAATAGTGAGGACTGACCCCTTTCTCTTTCCTTTTTACGGCGACGCGGCCCGCACGCGGAAGAACTGGTCCGCCAGGTTCGTGAAAGGCCTGAACCATTCGGTTTCGGGGAAATGTCCGGGCAAATTCGTCACGACAGTCAGCGGCGCACCGAGGTTGGTGCCGGCGAGCACTTCGTAATTTCGATTCGTCACCGCCGGCCAGCTCAAGCGGACCAGTCGCTCGTTCCACGGCGAGAGATCGAGCTTGAACGGCACGTCCGCTGCGTTCGGATCCGTTCCCTTGATTTGTTCGCGCGCATTACAATAGCCGTCGCCGTCGGGATCGTCCTGGGGCCCATAGGCCAGGGAGTTGAAATGCGTCATTTCCCAGGTGTCATCGAGTCCGTCGTGGTCGGTGTCGGTGATGGCCACGCCAGAGAGGGTCAGGGCGACGAGTTGAACCAAGCCGGTATGGGTCAACCCTTGAAAATCCAACAACTGTTCGTCGCTCACGCTGAGCGTCCACGTGCCGGCACTGCACTCGCCAAGGTGGAGTGTTGAATAATAAGTCCAGTCGGTTGGACCGGCCGACTCATCAGAATTGAGATGCTGGAGCACGCTGCGGGTGCCTTGCGGTGAAAGGAGCGTGATGCGCACGTCGCCGCGGCGCGAATGATCGGTCTGCACGCGCACCGCCACATGTTCGCAGATCAGCGTGCCGGTCACGTTGAATGAATAATGGGCGGCGTTGAGTCGTATCTGCGCCAGCGCCGCAGGGTTCGTTTTCACATAATTGCGCAACGCCTCGCCGGAATTCTGATCGATCATCACTGCCGGGATCAGAACAAAATCCGTCCCGCCCATGATAAATCGTTCCGTCCCATTGGTGTTGTTGTAAATGACCGCAAAGGCGGCGCCGGCGTCCGCTGCGCGCTGGATTTTCCGGTCGAAAAAATTCCGATTATCCGCAAAATCGCCGGGCGGGCCCCTTTGAATCAGCGCCGCTTTGCCCGTTAAATCCACGGTGATCTGATTGGTCGCCAGCCCCACATCGACCAGGGGCAACATCGCGGTGGGAGCATCGGCGTGCGGTCCCATGCCCGGCGTCGAGGGAATGGAAGCCAAGTTGGACGGGACGGGTTGTTGTGGATCGCTATTGGTCATCAATAAGTGCAAGCCGTCATCGGGAATCGATTGAACATCGGCATCTGTATCCGTCAAGTTCGTCTCGGGCGGTCGATTCACCCAGGTCCGTGCCAGCGCGACTGCCTGGCCGGCGTCGGGCACGCCGAAACCGACGTTATGACTGACGCGAAACCCCGCGCCGTTCGTTTTCAGGTCCGGATCGGCCAGGTCGAAGTGGCGGGCGGAGAGTATCAAAATCTGCTGCACGTCGCGCCAGGTCAGGTTCGGATTGGCGGAAAGCAGCAGCGCCACCAGTCCGCTGATTTGCGGCGCGGAAAATGAAGTGCCGACGACACTTCTCGAATAGACGTAGTCGGGATCGGCGAAATTATCGCTGAACCCGGGGTTGAACCCGGCGGAGGCGCCCTGGCGGTCGGTGCTGAAGATGGCGGCGTCGGTGTCGCCGCCCGGCGTCGCGACCAACAGACAGGCCCCGGGGTTGCTGTAGCTTGCCGCGCGTCCGCCTTCCCGCACGGAGGCCACACAGATCACGCGCGGATCGTTGGCATAGCCGTCGTCGTTCGCGTTCATGCCGCCGTCCCGGCCGTTGCCCGCCGAACGCACCATGACCACGCCTCGGCCGCCGCGACCGAACGCGATGGCGTTCGAGATGCCGATGCTTTCCATCGCCGTCGGCGCCAACTGCGACAAGTCGGCGTTGCCCCAACTATGATTTTGGACACTCACCACGTTCGAATGGAACTGGAACATGTCCATCGTCTGTTCGTCCGATGCCTTGAAATCATTGCCGAGAAAAATCTTCCAACTTGCCAGTCGGGCCTGAGGCGCGACACCGCTCATCCCGCGAGCATTGTTCCCCTCGGCCAGCGCCAGTCCGGCGACCACCGTGGAGTGGTTATCGTCCGGGTCCACCGGCAGGGCATTGGTGCTCCCCCCACCGCCGTCGAAATAGAAATGCAGGCCGTTGGTGGCGCGATTCGCCAGTTCCGGATGCGTCAACTCGACGCCGTCATCCGCCACGGCGATGATGCTTCCCGCGCCGTGCGTGATCGGCCAGGCTTCGCGCAGGTTGAGGTCAACACCCAACGACGTGCCGTTGGCATCACGGTTTTCCAGGTTCCATTGGTTTGCAAAATAGGTGTCGTTCGGCCGGGCCGCATACGTTGTGTGCTTGCGCAGTTGTTGCCGGCGCTGGACCGGGCAACTGATCAGCACTTCCGGCCGGGCCGCCAACCGTTGCGCCTCCTTCAATGCCGTCGGCGCGTCACCGGCATCAAGAATGTAAAAATTGGCGGCGACGGTCCGCGAGAGTTTCAGCGAAGTGCCCTGCAAGATTTGCTGGATATCGGTTTCCGGTTTCAATTGCAGGGCTATCCGGCTGCTGAATTCGACGGGGTAACGCGAACCATTTTCCCGCCAGGCTTTCACCCAGCCGGCCCGGGCTGGGGCCGAACTGTCCGCGGAGTTCCGCCCTTCGACGTGATAGACCGATGGTTTTGGCTCGCGAAAATTAAATCGCTCGGCGGAAGATGTCCCCTGCGCTTGCGCCAGGAAAGTGAGCGGTGCCAGACATCCGAGGCTGATGAAAACTCGATTCATCCGGCGAGTCACGCCAGCCGGCCGTGCGCGAGAGGCGGGTGTGATCAATCGATCCGTGAGACAGGCTACACTTTGTTCCCCCTCACCCCATCCCTCTCCCCCTCGGAGGGGGAGAGGGTGCCCGAAGTGCGGGAGAGGGGGAGGTTGATGGGCAGAGTCAGGGTGAGGGGGAAGGATTGGTCTGACCGCCAGGCGGTGGAGCACTTCCAAGAGATTGCTTAGGATCATTTTTAGCGTTCCCAAAAATGGTTAAGCACCATGTGACCGCCGGCGGTGAGGTGGCGTGCGATTGCCCCGGTGACGTATTGCTTGGCCAGTTCCACAGCGCGGGGCAGGCCGCGTCCGAGCGCCAGATAACCGGCAATCGCGGCGGCCAACGTGCAGCCGGTGCCCTGCGCGCGGATACCGCTGACCAGGGGCGCGCCGAGCAACAATTCCGTTTTCCCGTCAAAAAAAATGTCAACGGCCTCTTTGACACCACGCAGATGACCTCCTTTGATCAGCGCGGCGCAACCAAACCGCGAATTGATTTCGCGCGCAGCGGAGCGCATCTCTTCGACCGACTTGATTCTCCGGCCGACGAGAACCGCGGCCTCGTCCAGGTTCGGCGTCACCAGCGTGGCGAGCGGAAGCAGTTGTGATTTGACGATCTTCACCGCCGAAACCGCGAGCAGTCGCGCTCCGCTCGTGGCCACCATCACCGGGTCCACAACCAGCGGCGGACGTTTGCTCCCCGCGAAACAACGCGCGACGACGCGGACGATTTCGCCGGAAAACAACATCCCCGTTTTGACGGCCGCGGGAGGCAATCCCTCCAGCACGGCTTCGATTTGTTGTCGCACGATTTTCGGGCTGCACGGTACAATGCGGCGAACGTGGTCCGGCGTTTGCGCCGTGACGCAGGTAATGACGCTCGTGCCGTGCACGCCAAGCGCGGCGAACGTTTTCAGGTCCGCCTGAATTCCCGCGCCGCCGCCGCTGTCGGAGCCGGCAATACTGAGGGCCACAGGAATTCTTTTTGCCATGGGTGTTTCGAGTGAAGCGCGACCAGTGCAATCACTTCAACACCTTAGCGTGTTGCCGCAGCCATGCCAGATCGCGATTGCCGGGAAAAAAGCGAAAGTGATCGAAAGTCCGGTTCCCCTGCCCGTCGGTGACCGTTGCTTTGATCTGACTTTGCATGGCTCTTGTTGGCGGAGCAAGAATAACACCAGCCTTGGCGAAGGAAAAGGGGCGCATTCAGCCACGTTACCGCCCGGCTCCAATCGCCGCCTTTGAATCTTGAACGTTGAACCTTGAGGTTCATAATTCGTGCCATGGACAAAGACCGGGTGGCGGAGATCCTGAATGAGATCGGGACCTTGCTCGAACTCAAGGGCGAGAATCCGTTCAAGACCCGCGCCTACGAAAATGCCGCCCGAACGCTCGAAAGCCTGACGGAACCGCTAGAAAAGCTGGTCGCCGAAAATCGGCTCGCCGAAATCAAAGGCATCGGCGAAGGAATCCAAAAGAAGATCACCGAACTGGTCAGCACCGGCAAACTGGCTTACTACGACGAACTGAAAGCCTCGGTACCCGCCGGCCTAGTGGACTTGCTGCAAATCCCCGGCCTCGGCCCCAAAAAAGTCAAAGCGCTGAACGACAAGCTGGGCATCGAGAGCATCGAACAACTCGAAGCCGCCTGCCGGGCGGATCGAGTGGCGGCGCTCGAGGGTTTCGGCGAAAAAACGCAGGGCAAAATTCTCGAAGGCATCCAGTTCAAGCGCACCTACGCGTCGCGGCATTTGTTGAGCGATGCCCTGATCGTCGCCGAACCGATTCTGGAAAGTTTGCGCGGTCATCCCGACGTGATTCGTTGCAGCAGCGCCGGCAGCGTGCGGCGGTTCAAGGAAATCATCGGCGACATTGATTTTCTCGCGTCGTCGAAAAAGCCGGCGAATGTTCTCGAATTCTTCACCGGCCAGCCGGGCGTCGCCAGCGTGAGCGCGAAGGGCGACACCAAGGCGAGCGTGATCTGGCAGGGGGGCATCCAGGCCGACTTGCGGGTCGTGAGCGACGCCGAGTACCCGTACGCGCTGGCCTACTTCACCGGCAGCAAGGAGCACAACATCGTCATGCGCCAGCGGGCCATCGAACGCGGCCTGCGCCTCAACGAATACGGTTTGTTCAAGTCCAAGGAGGAAACGCGCGATCCGAAACGACTTGTGCCCTGCCGGACGGAGGAAGACATTTTCCAAAAGCTCGGCCTGCCTTACATCCCGCCCGAGCTGCGCGAGGACAAAGGCGAATTTGCCGCCGCCGAGAAGGACGAGTTGCCGAAACTCGTCGAGTGGACCGATCTCAAGGGCTCACTGCACAATCACTCGAACTGGAGCGATGGCCGGCACGCGCTGGAAGACATCGCCGCGCACATGCGCGAACTGGGCTGCGATTACTGGGCCATCACCGACCATTCGAAATCGTCGTTCGTCGCCAATGGTCTCGACGCAAAACGACTGCGCGACCAGCTCAAGGCGGTGAAAAAAATCAACGACCGGTTCGCCGCGGAAGGGAGCGATTTCCGCCTGCTCACCGGCAGCGAAGTGGACATTCTGGCTGACGGCAAACTCGACTTTCCCGACGACCTGCTGGCTGAACTGGACGTGGTGGTGGCCAGCATTCACCAGGGGTTTTCGCAAAACGAAACGGAGACGACCAAACGCCTGATCCGCGTGGCCGAGAATCCTTATGTTCACATCCTCGGCCATCTCACCGGCCGGTTGCTGCTCGAACGGGAGCCTTACAAAGTCAATCAACAGGCGGTGATCGACGCCTGCGCCGAGACGGGGACCTGGATCGAGTTGAATGCCAATCCTTATCGGTTTGACCTGGACTGGCGGCTCTGGCCTTACGCGAAGTCGAAAGGCGTGAAGTGCGCCATCAACTGCGACGCGCACCGCAACGAACACGCGGGTTTTCTTCGCCTTGGCGCCGGCATTGCGCGCAAAGGCTGGCTCACCAAAGCCGATGTCATCAACACGCTGCCGTTAAAGGCGCTGTTGAAGGAGTTTGGAAGTCGAACATCGAACATCGAACATCGAACATTCAACGAACAGCCGCCGGAGGCACGCGGCTTGGTTCGAAGTTCAAGAAAGCGGTGACAGGTCACCGCACTCAAAAGGCTGGCGCGTTCGCCGGTCATCGCCAGAACTGAAATTCGCGCAGCCCGAAGACCGCCAGGCGCGAGTCAATATGCAGCAGGTCAAGGATGGCAAAAACCGCGCTGAAAAAAGCCTCATTTGCCGCGGGCACATACCACATGACCAGAAACAATCCCCAGAGAAAGACTCCCGATTGCGCCAACAACCGATTCCTGGTTTCCTCCGGAATCCACGGTGACAGCGCGCGAAAACCGTCCAGGGGCGGCACGGGCAGCAGGTTGAAAATCACTGCGCTGATTTGCAATTCGATCAGGAACGCCAGCGAGAGTGCTGCCACGTTGTCCAGTTCCGGTTTGATGATGCCCGCCCAGAAGGGCACGCAGAGCACGACGGTCAACAGCACGTTCATGGCGGGGCCCGCCAGCGAAACGGCTGTCCGCCACTTTAACGATCGGAGCCGATCGTCTTCGATATAAACCGCGCCGCCGGGCAATCCGATGCCGCCGAGCATCATAAAGATCACGGGCATCAGCAGGCTGTAAACCGGGTGCGTGTATTTGAGTGGATTGAGCGTGAGATAACCCTTGTCCCGCACGCTCGTATCGCCGCCGTAGTAGGCCACAATGGCGTGAGCGAACTCGTGCAGACAGACCGAGAAGACCCAGAGAATCGTGACGGTAATGAAACAGACCAGATTCATCTCGCAGACACGACGACGTAATTCCGTTTGCCTTTGCGCAGGAGGAGATACTTGCCGAACAATAAATCCCCGGAAGCGACCGCGCGCCGGGAACTGGTTTCCCGGATATTGTTCAGGTAAACGCCGCCTCCTTCGATGTCCTTTCGCGCCTGGCCCTTTGACGGACACAGACCCGAGTGGACCAACAATTCGACCAGCGGCGAGCCGGCGCCGTCGAGTTTGGTCTTGTCAATTTCCTTCGTCGGCGCTTCGCCCGCGATCTCGTTGAAGGTGTTCTCGGAAAGGCCCTCGATTCCTCCGCCAAACAGGATTTCGCTGGCGCGAATGGCCTCGGCGGTGGCGCCGGGGCCGTGGACCAGATCGGTGACGGACCCGGCCAGGGCCTTGTGCGCGGCGCGCGCTTCGGGTTTTTCCGTGTTCTGTTTTTCCAGAGACTCAATTTCTTCGCGCGGCAGGAAGGTGAAGTACTTGAGGTATCGGATGACGTCGCGGTCGTCGGTGCGAATCCAAAACTGGTAGAACTTATAGACGCTGGTCCTTTTGGGGTCGAGCCACACCGTGCCCGCTTCGGTTTTGCCGAACTTGGTGCCATCCGCGTTGGTGATGAGCGGCAGTGTGAGGCCGTAAACCGGTTTGCCCAGTTTCTTGCGACAGAGATCGATTCCGGCGGTGATGTTGCCCCATTGATCGCTGCCGCCGATTTGCAGTTCGCAATTGTAGTTGCGGCAGAGCACATAGAAATCGAAAGCCTGGAGCAGCATGTAGCTGAACTCGGTATAGCTGATCCCGACTTCGCGGTCGTCCATGCGGGCGCGAACGCTCTCCTTGGTGATCATCTGGTTAACGGAAAAATGTTTTCCGATGTCGCGCAGGAAATCCAGGAAGGTCACGCTTGCCGTCCAGGAGGCGTTATCGACCAGTTGGGCGGGATTGCTTTTGGTGTCAAAGTCGAGCAGCCGACGCAACTGTTCCTTTACGCTGTCGATGTTCGTCGCAATCGTTTCCTTGGTGAGCAACTGGCGCTCGTTGGTTTTGCCGCTGGGATCGCCGATGGAGCCGGTTGCGCCGCCGGCCACCGCGATGGGATGATGGCCGGCCAACTGAAAGCGGCGCAGGCCGAGCAAGGGAACCAGGTTGCCGGCATGGAGACTGTCCGCCGAGGGGTCGAATCCACAATAAACCGTGAGCGGCGCGCCAAGTTTCCTGTTCAGTTCGGCTCGGTCCGTGCAGTCCGCGATCAATACGCGCCATTCCAATTCTGCCAGGATATTCATCAGCGCCCGAAGTTATCGCGACTGGCCGGGCCGTTCACAAGGGGAAAGTGTCGTGTTGCGGGCACGGTGCGCTCTGGCGAACGCCGGGTCGATCACGCGCCCAGAGCCGTCGCCGTGTGAGGGCTGGGACCCGATTTGGACCCCAATTGCTCGTAATGACCATCGATCGCGCGACGCTTACGCACGGGGAGCCGACACACGGTGGCCAATTGTTTGAAAAGGGGGCCCTAAAATAATCGGAGCTGACACGGGACTGACCTTCACGGACAACGCCCCGATCACCAAATCGATCTGGGAGACTGGATTCCGGGAAAGCCCGGCGTCTCCCACAGCAAGAACGTGCGCGACGCGCTTCTGAAAACCTAGACATCATTCGCAAACAAATTGTTGACAAAAAATGTCAACAACACGAGCATTTGTCTGTGAGTGTTGTAGGAATGCGGCTGAAAAGCGCCCGACAGGGAAGACGGCTCTCTTTGCGAAAATTCGCGGAAGAGCTCGATGAAGACTTTACAGTTTTGTGGCGTATAGAGCGGGGTCACCGTTTTCCACCGAAGCCGCGCCTCGAAAGTTTTGCGAAATTGCTTTCGCTGACTCCACAACAGCTCGAGGCTCTTATTGCTGTCGAACGACGAGGGCTAAATCCGCACGAATTGCTACCGGAAATACCGCCGGCTCATATTTCACACGAGTCGATAGAAGAGACGGCCGAAACCGTCTTGAATAAATATTGTCAAGCAGTGAAGCGGAATATTGTTGAACTGCCTGTACCGGTCGAAGCTGTTCTCTTTGGAGCGTGCCGGCTTTTCGTCGAGTACTGCGATTTCAAAAGGGAAAAAATCCCCGGCTCAAGCGGTTCTCTGTGCGGCTGCTTGTA